>Ga0209536_100002196_pt1:0-30000 | contig 31762 bp, 28 predicted proteins | sample DeeMarSeWOR28_12_FD_187461 | JGI IMG/M metagenome (GOLD analysis project Ga0209536, IMG submission 187461) | Marine sediment microbial communities from White Oak River estuary, North Carolina - WOR-2-8_12 (SPAdes) (version 2) | ecosystem: Environmental > Aquatic > Marine > Intertidal... | reverse complement strand
CTCCGCCCGAAGGCGGATTTCACGTTCGACTTGCATGTGTTAAGCACGCCGCCAGCGTTCGTTCTGAGCCAGGATCAAACTCTCCGTAATAATCTATAAAAACCCGAAGGTTTTCTTACGGCAATACATGTTACAAGAATTGACCGCCCAGCCTTACTATGCTGTCGCTATTTAGTTTTCAAAGATCAGAAGCGAAAGTCGCCTAACTTAATTAATAGCTTAAACATTGTTATACTGTCAAGGTCTCACTGCTGCAAACCCCCGGTCCGCAGCCCGTTCCTCTTTTCATGAGGCACAGCGGCGGAATATACTGCTTACGGAATGCTATGTCAAGGGGTATTTGATATTTTTTTCAGGACACTGGACACAGGACACAGGACACAGAATGAATGGCTTAAAATCCTTTGTTTTCCGTGTGTTCCCCTGGTTTTGCATCCCTGTGCAGTGCGTTGTGCGTGCTGCGTGCTGAGCACTTAGCTCGTCTCCCCCTCCGTCACAGCCACCAGAAGCATTTCCCCGGGATAGATCCTAGAGGATTTGCCCCGATGATGTCCGGCCCGGCTGATCCTGGATATGCTTACACCGAACTTTCTGGCAATATCCCACAGGGTGTCACCTTTGCGAACACGGTAGCTGACATAGCGTACCTCGCTCAGGCTCGCAGCCACGGCCCTGGCCCTTCCCTCCCCCACAGCGCAGGGAACTCTCAGGGAATAACCCTCTTTCGCCAGGGGGATCCGGCCTTTGAGGAGAGAGGGATTAAGGGAGCTCAGGTCCTCCGGGTCACATCCCAGATGCGTCGCGATGGTGGCAAGGGGAACACCGCCGGGGACCTTTACTTCAATGAAGTCGAGAGGCGGCTGATAATCCGGGAAAAGACCGTAACGTTCGGGCTCCATGGCAATGAGCAGGGCTGCGTAAAAAGCCGGTACGTAGATCCTGGTTTCCCTTGGCAAGCGAAGGTTGCCCATCACGGGATCAAGACCCCCTCTCACCGCGTTCCTGGCAGCACGAGCAACCTTTCCTTCCCCGGCATTATAAGCTGAAAGCACCTGATCCCAGTTGTCGAAGCGTGCCAGGAGATACTTGATGAAACTCGCAGCTCCCTCCGTGCTCCTTATAAAATCCAGCCGCTCGTCTACCCAGGAATCTGTTCGGACATCAAAACGGCTCGAGGTAGACCGGATCATCTGCCACATGCCGACCGCTCCGGCATGGCTTCGTGCAGATTGACGGTATCCACTCTCTATCAGGCAAAGATAAACCAGCTCAGGCGGCAGCCCATTTTCTTCCAGTATGGGAACGACATGCGGGATGTAAAGGGTTGAAAGGGAAAGGGCATCCTGGACATGCCCTCTTTTTTCGGTCAGCAGGTGTTCCAGCTGTCCCCTGACTTTGGGGTCGTCTGCCAGAGCAAGGGCTCTTTTTACAAGGGGACCCTCCCCCAGTTTGACGGGACCGGGACCGAGGACCAGACCGGGGTCGACCGTCACCAGTTCCCCGACAGATGTCAGGCCGACTGCCTCCGCCTCGGATGGATTATCCGGCAATACGGTTGTCAGACCAACAAACAGGAGGACCGCACATACAGTACCGGATATGAGGGCCCGAGATGAGCTTTCGCTTCTCTGAGCCCCTATTTCATCCCGATGCCCCATGCCCGGAGCCAGAAGATCCCTGCATCTGTTAAATAATGAAATAACTTTCACTTTTCCCCTCGACTTAAATATCCGCACTTCAACAGGAGCATCATGTCCAAGGTTGAATTTTACAAATTTCGTGCCAGTCGGGCATTTCAGTTCCAGGTTCCAGGTTTCGGGCTTCCAGTTGCTTAATATCACTTCACCTGGACACACGGAGGAATTTTTTCCCAGCTTTTATGACTCCAGTGCCCTCATCGACAGTGTATTTTGTATCAAGCACCTTTTCATCCTTTATTTTAACGGCCCCTGCCTTTATCAGGCGGATTGCTTCAGAGGAGCTTTTGGTGATCCCCGATTCCTGGAGAACTTTGAAAAGCGGCATCTCCCCTTTCAGAAAGAATACCGGGATGGAATCATCCTCAGCAAGTTCTTTCAGGGACTTCCGCTCTGAAAACCGTTTGTTGAACTGCTCTTCGGCCTCCGAGGCAGCCTTTTCGTTGTGATACCTCCTCACGACTTCCCGGGCAAGGGTTCTTTTGGCATCCATGGGATGGGCTTTGCCGGATTCCAGATCACCCTTAAGATTTTTCAGGTCATCCAGGGATATCGTGCTTAGAAGTTCATAATAACGGAGCATGAGTTCGTCGGAGACGGACATGATCTTACCGTATATTTCACCCGCCGGTTCAGTGACCCCGATGTAATTATCGTAGGTTTTGCTCATTTTCTGCACACCATCGGTACCTTCGAGAAGCGGCATGGTGAGGACGATCTGCGGCTCCTGACCGTAGGCCCGCTGGAGATCGCGCCCGACAAGGAGATTGAACTTCTGATCGGTCCCGCCCAGCTCTACATCAGCCCTCAATTCCACGGAATCGTAGCCCTGGATGAGAGGATAGAGGAACTCGTGAATGCTGATGTGCCTGTGTTCGGTATAACGCTTCCTGAAATCATCCCTTTCCAGCATCCTGGCAACGTTGTAGAGCGCTGCCAGTTCGATGAGGTCCTCAGCGGACATCTTTTTCATCCAGCTGCTGTTGAAGGTCACCTCGGTCCGATCCGGATCGAGGATTTTGAAGGTCTGTTCCCGGTAGGTTACGGCATTTTGCTGAACCTCCTCTGCCGTCAGGGCCTTCCTTGTCTCGGACCGGCCGGTCGGGTCGCCGATCATCCCCGTGAAATCACCGATCAGGAAAATGACCTGATGCCCAAGATCCTGGAAATGCCTCATTTTCTGCATCAGAACGGTGTGCCCGAGATGAAGATCGGGAGCTGTCGGATCAAACCCTGCCTTGACCCGCAGTGGTTCTCCCCTCTCGAGGGAACGCAGGAGTTTCATCTCCAGTTCCTTCCGGGATATCAGGTCTACTGTCCCGCGCTGTATGATCTCCATCTGGCGTTTTAATTCGGCTTTTTTATTCATGACTAACTTCCGTGACTCGTGATTCGTGATTTGTGATTCGGGAGCTCAGCAATTCGTGACTCGTGATCAACGGATATCGAATTACGAATCACGAATTACTAATCACGGCTTTTGCCAGATCGATCGCTATCCCCTCCAGCAGCCCCCAGTCGCTGACGATCATCTCTTCGTGACCCCACCTGTCCATGACCTCGAGGACCATCACTGTTCCGGCTACGATGAGGTCCTCCCGGCCCTTTTCCATGCCGGTCATGGCAAGCCGACCGGCTGATGTCCTGGAGAGAAATTCCTTGAGAAGACCTCGGATGGTATCGAGCCCAAGGACGTGACCATTTACCAGAGTGGGGTTATAATCGTCAATGCCCAATTGAATGGCGGCCAGGGTTGTCGGTGTCCCGGCCGTTCCCGCCAACCGGGCACCCCCGTCATCACGCTGAAGGTCGATAAACGCCCTGAAACGCTTTCGCAGGGCTTCGACCTGCCCGGGTGAAGGGGGATCATCCTTAAAAAGCTCCTCGGTCAGGTGCACCACACCTGCCGGCAGGCTGGTCCACCAGGTAATGACCCCATCGGACACCCGGATCAACTCGGTGCTCCCTCCGCCTATATCCAGCAATAAACCATCATCCATTGGACCGATCCCGGCCTGCACACCAAGGGAGGTCAGCCTCGCCTCCTCTTCACCGGAGATCACCTCTACGGGATATCCAAGCACCTCGCGCAGGGCTCTTCCGATGATGCCTCCACCGCCGGCATCGCGCAGGGCGCTGGTACCAACAGCTCGCACGTTCCTGCAACCGGATTCCTTAATATACCTGTTGTAATCGGTCAGGACGGTTGTGAGCCTATCAAAGGCAGCCGGCTCCAGTTCACCCCTGGCCCGAAGCCCTTCGCCGAGCCTGATGATATCCCGATAGATAGCCTTTGGCGTGAGGATCCTCCCCCGCACTTCCCCGATGAGGCAGCGCACCGTGTTCGTCCCTATGTCGATGGAAGCGATCATCATAAAATGAATTGCGAATTGAGGGTTGAGGATTGAGAATGAAACAAGCAGTCCTCGTTCCGGAAGCCGGATTACTGATTATGGATTACGGACTATTGTCGCTATTGTCAATCCGCAATCACAATTAATCCGGAACACGGATTACGGATCACGGAAAATGGTTGCTATTCGCAGTCCGCGATCAGCAATCGGCAACGACTACTGCATTAGACTATCCTATTTCCCCACTGAGTGCCAATCTGGAGTTTAGTTCCGAGGCACGGTCAGGACAGGATTTCGGATTTCTTGAGTATATTATCGGTGCGTGATAAAAACGCGTGATGCTCTCCCAGGCTGCGAAATACTCCTTCCCTGTCCTCCTGTCCGTCCTTTTGGTCCTTCCCGTATTGTTTGATTGTTCCCCGGCTGCGGGTCAGGAGATCGAGATCATTCTGGTGGTAGGCGTTGACTGGGATGCCGCCGGTACCACGGATCGCGAAAAAGCTTTTTTCAAGAGGGTTAAGGAATTGATACTGAAAGACCCCGGCTTATCGGTTGCCGTCACAGGCCATACCGACACCCTTGGCTCAGAAAGCCAGAACTGGGCCATCGGCTTTTATTATGCGTCAAGGATAGCGGATCAGCTTGTCGAAGTTCTTCAGTTCCCTCGCGAACGCATCGAAATCTTTTCCAGTGGTGAATCTGAACCGGTGACCGCTTCCGGGAGTTTTGAAAACCAGGCAGCCAACAGAAGGGTTGTCATGAAACTGGGCCCATCAACCGCAACAGGGGCACCAGGGCTGCAGCCCCTTATAAAAAGGGGTAAAAATGTCTTGATATTAGAGCCGGTTTCCGGAACGGTCGACCGCGCCTACCAGAGGGTCAGGGCCCTGGTCGAAAGCGGTTCAGAAACAGCCCTCTTGACCATGAACGGCAATTCCAGCCTTATTGCTGTCCAGGACTCACGAATCGACGCGCAAATTGTTCTGGAAAGGGGCCCCAACACCATTGAGGTGATGGCCTGGGATGCAAGCGGTTCTTTTGGCAGAGACTCCGTGATCGTCAATTATGTCCCCCCGGCGCCCGAGATCGAGATTCATAGGCCCCTGGACGGCGATCTCTTTGACACAACCCACAGCCTGGTTGCGGAAGTAAGCGGAAAGATCAGAGCCAGGACTCAGCTGGCTGAAGCGTTCCTGTTCCTCAATGGAGCCCCTCGACGGATCGAAGTGGATGAACAGGGCAGTTTCTCGCAGCCGGTCGTCCTCATCAGAAGGACAAACCGCATTAAGATAGAAGCGCTGGACATTTATGGAAAAACAGACACAAGTGAAGAGATCACCGTGAACACCATGAACCTGGCGCCAAAGGATCTGGTCGTCTATCTGACATGGGACCAGCCTGGTGTCGATATGGACCTCCACATCCGAGGACCGAACGGTAAACACACCTATTATGCAGCCCTCGACCCTGTCGAGAGCAGCGAAGCCATTCCCCAGGGAGCCCTGGATCTGGACGACAAAAACGGATTCGGCCCCGAGGTCTTCAGCATGTCCGGAGGTACCCGGGGCCTTTACACAATAGAGGCCCACTACCATCACTCCCCGGACAACAGGCCCTCGCAGGCACTGGTTACCGTAGTGCTTTACCCTGCAGAACCGGCAAGACGTGTAACCCGGATATTCGGCCCGCAGGAACTCAGACCCGCTGGCACCAGGGAATGGATCGTTACGCAGATAGATCTACCGGAAGGGATCTTCATAACTCAGTGAGGGCTCGCAAACCGCGGAGGAAGCGATCATGCGTTCAAGAATAACGACCATTCTTGCCATAATTCTAATGTTATCAGGAGCCATGGGCCTGAGCACCCCGGACGCAAGGGCACAGGACCCCGGTCCCGTAACAGTCCACGAGCTCGAGGATGAACTCACTGACATTGAGCTGCTGCTGACTACCCTGGAGAAAGAGATCGACACGCTGATGGCCGACCTTGTGGATCCCAAAATCACTTCCCTGTCTGTCTTCTTCTCTACCCGTGAGGTTCACGGGCAGGGCCCTGTTTCCATTCAGATACTGCTGGACGATACCCTTATCGCAAGCAGGGAATTCGATGAGACCGACAGACTTGTCCTGGCGCAGGGAGGAGCGCTTGAAGTGTACTCCGGAATCACAGAACCGGTTCCGCACAAGCTGACCGTGGAGTGCTTCCTCGCTTCGGGTGAACTACCGGGGCAGGTAACGAAGACCGGGAAGGCCGTTTACAAATTCGACGCCAAGCGATCCATGGCCAATTTTCTTGAGATCGCCCTCGCCGAAGACCCCGGTAAAAAGGCGAACACCTTCCTTCTCAGCGCCAGACACTGGACCAAGGAGCCCTGATTGGCAGGTTTCAAAAGGATCCTCCTGATCCTGCTCACCGTAATGCTGTACCCCCTGGGCGCAAGGGCCGGCGATCCCTTACCGACAAGGCTGGTCCGTCCCATGGATACGGCCCTCCGGCATCGCCTCGCGACTGCCTATCTGGTCCGTGGAGAACCTGTCGATGTCAATGCCATAATCCCCACCCGGGAAAATGCTTCGGCCGCGGACCATTACAATGCGGGCATGGCATTGTCCTTGACCGGACGCTATATCCAGGCCTCCGAGGCGTTTCAAAGAGCCATTTCTAGCAGTGAACCAGGCAGCGGCATCCGTTTGAGGGCGTTGGAGCAGTTCCTGAGAATGTCTCCTCACAATCCCGATCTTGATCTGCCAACGCTGTCCCATGAAGAGGTGAAGACACTGCCACCGGAACTGTCCCTTGCCCTTTCAGGTTACCTGGCAGATCGAGGTGACCGGGAGGGCGCCCTTACCCTTCTTGAAAACACTGCTTTCGAGGATACCGAGAGGAACGCTATCTCCGGCATATTGACAGCGAGCCATCTGGCCGCAATGAATCGCCCCGATGCCTCGGCCAGACTGATCGGAGCAATCAAAGGGAACGAGCCTTCCCCCCTTTTTGACCTAGTTGACCTCATGAGAGGATATCATTATCTGCAGGCGGGGCAGCCGGACCGGTCGAGAAACGCTTTCCTTGCCGTCTCGCCCTCAAGCCCCTATTTCCCGGAGGCCCTTCTAGGCAAAGCCTGGTCCCTCATAAGGACCGGTGATCTGCTGAGCGCGAGCGTCACCCTGGAAGAGCTTGTGGACCTGCATCGCTACAGCCCGGCCGCCGGGGACGGGGTGCTGGATCTTGCCCTCACTTACAGGGAGCTGGATCTTTATGAAAAGGCCGGCGTTGTCCTTTCTCACCACCTGGAGCGTCTTAAGGAAAAGAGAAAGTGGCTGCTTGGGCTTCTGCAGACTGATCTGCATGCCGGACGGGATATTATCATGCTCCTCGAGGGCGCTATCGAGGGGAAGATCCCCGACAGGGACCTGCTGCTTCGGACACCGTACTTTGTTAGGCATTGGATAATGGATATCTCCGCTGATCCCGTCATCAGGCACACCACAGCCCTTCTGAAAGGATCTGAGCTTGTGGGCAAAAAGGTCTCGCAACTCAGAGAGAGACTGAATGAGGACGGTGAGCTGGCCAGGGGGGAAATAGACTGGATCAGGCATGATATTTCCCTGGTCCGCACCAACGCTGTCCGGCTCGAGGAGATCAGGAACCGTCTGGGATCCATCTTCGATGAATTGAGCACGACCCTGCAAAACAGCCCCCTTGACGAGTTCGCCAGTGAAAAAGCGATGATGCTTATTTCAAAGACCGGAGAGCTTAAGGAGCGGCTCTCGCTCCTGGAAAATTCGCTGGGGAAGGCGGAAAGATTCCGATCCACGGCAGGCTGGTTTTCCGAGACCATGACAGCTTCGAGCGGTGAAAATCAGCTGAACCAGATCAGGAAGCAGGCCTATGAGGAGCTCCTCTCCTCCCGCCAAGCGCTCGACAGCCTCAAAAATTCCGTGACCGCTCTGGAAGGCCACATCTGGCTCGATGTGAAGGGACAGGCCGTAGAACTGGGAAGAAAAGCTTCCTTCAGAGTCACATCCGGCAGAACCAGGGCTGGGCAGGCATTGTCCGACACATCAAAAGCCCTTTGGATCCTGGCCGAAAAACAGCAGGCCCTTGAGGGACTCGCACGCACTCTTATAAAAAGAGAGAAGGACCTCAATACCGACATCCCCGAACGGCTGACCATCCTTGAAGAAAAAATAGAAGTGGTCAGAGCAGACAGGATCCTTTTTCTCGCATCCAGGGCAGCTGAAGAAATAAAGGAGGCTGAGGCGAGGACCCTTTACACCTCCGCCGATATCGAGATATCCAGGATGGAAAGCACGATGCGTTCCCTACAGGAGATCGTGCAGTGAGAAGAGCTTCCCTTCTGCTTCTGTGCCTGGTGGCAGCGGCATCCTGCGCTACGCCTCACGGACCAGCTGTGGAGGCGGGCGAACACCTGACTTCACGGGAACGTGAGATCCGTCTTCTCATGGAGATGGACAGGATAAAAAAACAGGAGCGTATCCGACTCACACAACTGCAGCGGGAAGCACAAAAAGGCGGGCGGGATTTCCTGCTGCTGCAGGAGCGAGAGTCACGTTCGAAATCCATCGCATTATACGGATCTCTCCTGAACACGTACCCGGATAACACCAGAGATTACATGGCAGAAGCATCCTATCGTCTGGCCGAACTCCTCTTCGAGACGGAAAGGGAAAGAATCCGTAATATCCTTGAGAAGGAAGGTGAATCAGCCGATGTAGTACCGGATTTCACCCAGGCCATACGGGCCTATAACAGGGTCATTGAAAAGTTCCCTCAACACCCGCTTACGGAAGATGCCCTGTACGGGCTTGCCTATTGCTACACAGAACAGGGAGATCCGGACCGGGCCGCCGACGGGTATGCCAGGTTGATCACGGCCTTCCCTTCAACAAGGTATTCGGTTGAGATCAACATGCGCCTCGGTGAGTACTATTTCACCATGGAAGACCTCACACGGGCTATTGCCCATTACCAGTATGTTGTCGATTCAGGTGAACCGGAATATACGGAAAGAGCGCTTTACAAACTGGGCTGGTGCTACTACAACCTCGATCGCTACAGTGAGGCCATCGATTCGTTTTTCTCCATCCTCGATATCAATGACGCAGCGTCCATAAGTGTCGACAGCCTTGCCAATGAAAGCATGGACATTATAGCCCGGTCCTACGCCGAATACGGCGGCACACCGGCGCTTGTGAGAAGGATGAGGACGAGGCCCGAAGATCCTTATGCGTCAAGTATCATGTACAAACTGGCCGAACTCTACAGGGAACGCTCCTTTTTCCCGGAGGCCATAGGAACATTCCGCACTTACATTGAAAGGTTCCCCTCAGGGGCAGACATGCCTGAAGTTCTGCGGCACATGCACGAGACCTATCATATCCGCGGCGACACTCTGGCATCCCTTGAACTGTCTGAAACCTTCAAGGAGCACATCGGTCCCGGAACCCGATGGTATGAGAAGGCAACGGTCCCAAGGCGGGAGCAGGCCGTATCTTTGATCCTGGATAACCTGGAGGCAGCGGCTAACCGCAGGAGAGCCAGATCCCAGGCTGAGGGGAGGGAAGCAGAACTCACCCTGGCACTGAAGGATCTGACCGTCTATGAAGAGGTCATAGGCGGCAACAGCCCGTGCAGGATCGGATATCTCAAGGGTATTGTTTTGACGGAGCTGGATCTATTTTCAGAGGCCGTGAAAACCCTGAACGACATTGCTGTCGAAAACAGGTGTACGGATCTTGCCGAGCAGGCCATCCTGGCTTCGACGGATTACCAGATCAGCATTTATGAAAAGTCAGGGACTGTTGATCTCCCCATTTTCGGCAGCACAGTCAACATCCTTTCGGAATTATTCCCGGACAATCCGGCCACACCCAAGGCGGTGCTTGCCCTCGGTCAGATGACGCTCAACAGTGGAGATCTTTCAGGAGCACGCTCCCACTTTTTACTTCTGATCCGACGCTACGCTGCCGGACCCGAATCAGACAGGGCGAGACTCCTCATCGCCCGGACCTTTTTCAAGGAGGCTGATTATACGCAGGCCGCAGCCTGGTTCCGGGAATCATGGAAGGAAACCAGTGACGAGGCGATCCGGGAGGAGGCTCACCGACTCCACGTTTACAGTCTTTTTAAGAGAGCTGAAGAACTTTCCATCAAAGGCAGCGCGACCGAGGCGGCAGAACAGTTCGAGGAGATCTACCGCCAGTTCCCTGCCGCTGATGTCGCTCAGGTTTCCCTCTATAACGCCGGCAAACTGTACAGGTCCATCGGACTGGAACGACGGGCCACATCGCTCTTTGAAACCCTCGCCGCGACATACACAGATTCGGAGTTCGCAAGCGAAGCTCTGCAGATGTCCGTCTTTATCCTCGAGGCTCTCGGTGATCCCATCCGGGCCGGTGATGACAGCATGGTTCTGGCCGCCAGGTCCTCAGGGGAAAAAAGGGGGGCCGCCCTGCTCAAGGCCGCTCAGCTCTATTCTGCAGGCAATGCACCCGGACGGTCAGCTTCATCGAGATCCGTGTACATCGAGGAGTTTACGGAACCTGTGGAGGAACTTTCAAGGCAGCTCTTCCTTCTGGGTCTCGACCTCGAAGAGGTCGGTGACTGGGGGAGTGCCCTGGATGCCTACAACCGGAATGTGGCCCTGCAAAAAAGGGAACAAAGGAACCAGGAGGTTACCTCCTTCGCTGCCAGAAGTCAGCTCCGGATAGCGGAAAGATCCTTTATCCGTTACAACGATTATCATATCACTCCCCCTGTTGATGAAACGGTGGTAAGAAAGCGTGAGCTGCTTCAGGACGTGATCAGGGAGTTCGTCGCGGCAGGAAATTACAGGACCGCCGATGTCATTACAGCATCCAACTTCTTCATCGGGCGAGCCCTTGAACTGTTCAATAAGGATATCATGTCCTCTCCCAAACCTGTCGGTCTGAGTGACTCTGAAATGGAGGAATATAACCTTCTGCTCCAGGAGATGGCCTTCCCCTTCGAAGCAAAGGCGCTGGAAGCTTACAGGGTCAATATACAGAGATCTGTAAAGCTTGAGTTTCTTGACCCCTGGATAGAGAAATCCTTTGAAAGGATGGCGGACCTGGCCCCATGGTCCTACCTCAGGAACGAGTCCATCGCCTATCCGTCCACGCTGATCCAGCCCCCTGCCTCGACATGGCCTCTCCCGCCCGATGGGGAAGGTCCAAAGGCCGCAAAGGAAAGGAACGATGAGGGCCGGAAGGAGGCCCTGTGATGTTCTCCAACTCAAGGACCATTCCGGTATCCATACTCCTCCTTTTCCCCCTCCTTGGGTCCGGATGCGCCACAACTCAGGGTCCACAGGACGTTCGCCTTACGTCGTCGGCATCTGCGTCCGAGGCAGGCATGCCCAGCACCTCGGCCGCTCCCGGCAAGAGCGGTATTGCGGACCGCTCCTTTGGCCGGAAGGAGCCGCTCCTCCTATCAAGGATAAGGGACGAGCTCGACAGCGGCCGTCCGGTCCAGCCTGAACGGGCAGTCCGGCTCATCGAGCTGATGCCGGACAGCTCCTATGCCAGGTATCTTGCCGGATCGATATATCTAAACAACGGGGATCTCGACAACGCCAGAATAGAGCTCATGCGCTCCCATGAGCTGGATCAGGCCAACGATCATGCACTATCGGCCCTTGGTGACATCGCCTTTATGACAGGGGATTTTACGGGAGCCGATCTGTATTATTCAAAAGCCCATGAAGCTGCGGCGACTCCTGAAACTGCCAACAGGCTGGCCCTGCTCAGGATCCAGGGCGGTTACCTGGAGTCTGCTCGCGACATCCTTGCCATAACGCTTTCCGCCCATCCCGATGATGTCATGACCCGCAACAACCTCGCCATCGCCATGGACATGATGGGTACTGCCTCGGAGGGCATCGATATCCTTTCCTCAGACGAGATCACCGATCCCCGGCTCCTGAGCACGAGGGCTCTTCTCCGGCTCAAGGAAGGCCGTCCTGACAAGGCCGCCGCAGATCTGGAAGCCGGATTCGAAACAGGCAGTACAGCTGAGAAGTGGTTACTCATGGGTATAGCGGATCTCCAGCAGGGAAAGCTTGAGCAGGCTGAAGACAGATTCCGCTCGGCCCTGGCGGCCGAACCTTCGGGATATGAAGGATACCTCAATCTGGGCCTGACACTGCGCAGGCAGGGCAGGTTCAGCGAGGCGGAGAAAGTATATCTGGAAGGTTTGTCCAGGGCACCTTACCCCGACTTGCACATGAACCTGGGGATACTCTATGAGCTTTATCGCGGGGAACCCTCCCTGGCCCTGGAACAGTACAGGCAATACCTGAAGCTGGGAGGCCCGGCCGCTGAAAGGGTTCGCGGATGGGCTGAGTATCTGGAGGGAGTGGTGGGGGCAAATTGAGGATTATGGAATACGGAATACGGAAAAATATTTGTGACTTGGGCGGGTCGTCAAGGTTAAATCAGCAATCCGCAGTTCGCGATCCGCAAAAGGAACTTTTCATCGATTGGGAATGTAAGGAGGCCAGATGAAGCACTTGTTGACCTTAATTCTATTTTCCCTGATATTCATATGCTGGGCGGCCGATGTCATTGCTGAAGACGGCCGCAGGGGAACCTATATCCGCATGGAGGAAACCGAGATCATCGGTGTTGTCGAACACCCGGACATAACCTACATAATCCCAAAAACCAGGATCCGTTTCAGTCAGATACCCCTGGAAAGGGATTTTGCCGACAAGACAACCCACTTTACGAACCCTCTTAACCTGGAAACAGAGGTTAAGGTCAGGACATTGCTCAGCGGCCGCTAGGCGCCGCAGGGAGGATTTCTGCATGATCGAGGGCACGGTCACTCTTGTAGCACAGGCTTTCAGGGATGGGGGACCTTTCATGTACCCTATCCTCGCAACCAGCGTTTTCGCGGCTGCTATTATCATCGAGCGGGTCTATTTCCTCGCCATCAGGTTCGGGATCGATGATCGGGCCTTTTTGGACAAGATCAAGGAGCTCGTTAAAAGGGGTGACTCGGATGGCGCGCGGAGCCTGTGCGATAGCACGCCCATCCCGAAAATTGTCCGTGCGGCCCTGGAGTGCGAAGGCTGTACGGTGAGAGAGGTACAGAACGCGGTTGATGAGGCGGCCATGGAAGTCCTGCCCCTTGTGGAAAGAAGAGTCCATTACCTTGCCATGGCGGCCAATGTCGCCACGCTGTTGGGTCTTCTGGGTACTATTGTCGGTCTCATGCAGTCATTTAACGCCGTTGCCGGAGCCGAAGCCGCTCAAAAGGGGGCCATCCTCGCCAAGGGGATCGCCATCGCGCTGAACACCACAGCCTACGGCTTGACCGTGGCCATACCATGCCTTTTCTTTTACGCGTTCATCCAGTCCAGGGCTAACAACCTGGTTGAGCAGATCGACCGCGTTGCCGTGAAAATGGTCAACATGGTCTCTGCCCCGGGATCGGGGATCTGAATGGCTTTCAGACCCACACGCCGCAGGAGCAAACCCGGCTATATCCTGGACCTTAACCTGGCCCCGCTCCTCAGCCTTTTCGTGGCCCTGATCCCCATGCTCCTCCTCACAGCCATGTTTCAAAAAACGGGGATTGTCAACCTGTACCTGCCCACCCTCGAAGAAGCTCTGCTACAGGAAAATGCCGACGATCCTGTTCAGGACTTCACCTTGGCCGTCACTGTCACCATGAAGGAGATTTCCCTCCTGAAAGACAGGGAGGTTCTCCTCACGGAAAGGATCGAAAACGGGCTGGAGCTGGACAAATTTGTGGAAGAATTGATCACCATCAAGAATGAATTCCCTGACAAGCGTGACGCGGTGCTCCTCCTTGATGGGGATATCCTCTACGAAACCATCATCGACATCATGGACGCTGTGCGTGTGAATGGAGACAGGGAACTCTTCCCGGATATTTCCCTTGCGGACAGGGTATTGGAGGAGGGCTGATCGTGGCTCACCCGCCGACAAAGAGAAGGGCTGCAAGGGCCAGAAGACCCTCCTTTCTGGTTCTCAATATCACATCGATGCTGGACATGTTCACGATCCTCATCATCTTCCTGCTCAAAAGCTACGCGGCCCAGGGTATTATCCTCACCATCCCTGCCGATCTCCACCTGCCGTACTCCACCACCCAGACCACTCCTGAACCTGGATTGATCGTTGAGATTTCCGGAAACGCTCTGGTTGTGGATGGAAAAAGGCTGGATGTCGACCTTGATGCAGTAAAAAATTCGGAAACACTGATCATCGACGTTCTATATGAACAGCTCATGACCAAAGCCAGGCAATATGAAGAGATCTATGAATTAAACCCCAACGCCCGTTTCACGGGACGCCTGGTCCTTGAGGGGGATCGTAAGATCCCCTTCCGGCTTCTGAAAAAGATCCTTTACACCTGCGGCCAGGCAGGTTTTATCAACCAGTCCCTGGCTGTTTTCCAGGAAGAGTGACCTTGTTACGCAGAAAACTACTTATACGCCTTTTCAGAGACGGACATCCTGTTGACCAGGCTGTGGTCAAGGGGAGGCACATCTGCGCCGGGCGGGACTGGAGATGCCAGCTGGTGGATCCGGCCAGCACCGAGTTCAGGCGAAAACTCCTCGTTAGGACCCTTACAGGCTACCGCATCAACCTCCCCGTGGATGCTGAAGGCACTTTCACTTACAAAGAATCCACCCTGAATCTCGACGACCTGGTGGCGTGGGGTCTGGCCAGGAGGTCCAAAAGGGGCTATTTGGTCCATCACCGCAGCACCATGTCAGCTTATTTCCGTATCGGCAACGTGACATATGAACTGGATTATGGCCGGCCGCCTGCTCCTGAACTCACTGTGCAGCCCGCAAAACAGGGTCATCTACCCTTCAGGTACAGGTTTCAGGCACCCGACAGGACCGATCTCGCCTTTGTGACCCTCCTAACATTGATCCTGCTGATCCACATTGCAGGGGTCCGCGGCCTGAGGGATTATCCCATCCCGGACATAACGGCCATCAGAGAGCTACCGAGACGCATCTCCAGATTGATCCTGGAGCCGGTGGCGCCGCCGCCACCCCAGGTCATAAGCAAGGGAGAAACAGCAGGCGCCCCGGAGGGACCTGTTGAGGAGACGGCCAAGGAGACGGAGGTGAAAAAGACCAGACCGGAGAGCGTCGTCACGCCTGAAGCCGGGACTTCACCTCCCGCAACCCGCGAACTGGTCCGAAGCCAGGTGTCCAAAATGGGCGTCCTCGGTGTCCTGACGGGCAGGGGGACTGCGGGAAGGGAGACAGCCGGTACCGGAATCTCTGTATTGCAGCTGGACACGGAGCTGCAGCAGGATCTGGAGAACGTACTCGGAGAGATCGGAGGCATTACCACCAGTTCTTCCGCCACCGGCTCTGACGCCGGATTTGGAGGAACTGATCCAGGGATCGGTCTGATCGGTATCGATGGACGGATCAGCGATGCCAACGTATCAGGCCCGATCCGGGTATCCAGGCTCGGAACAGCGGGTGCCCGGCTCTACGGTTCCCCGGACGGAGCCGACAGCATGGCGGCTGCGGGTTCCCCGCCAACTGAAAATGTCGATCCCGAAAAGAGGGAGGAGCGATCTGCCAGGACCATTGCCCGGGTCGTCGCGGCCCATACGGGCGCCATCCGCTATGCTTACAATCGTGAATTACGTAAAAAACCGTCTCTGAGAGGCAAGATCGTCCTGACCTTCACCATCTCCCCGGAGGGTGAAGTGATCGAATGCCATATTGAGGAATCGGCCATGAACTGGCCTCCCCTGGAGAATTCGCTGGTCAAAATGGTCAGGACCTGGAGTTTTCCTCGAATCCCGGAGGGTGATGTGACTGTCAGCTATCCCCTGGTGTTTTTCCCGAGTATGTGAAAGACCGTGAATGGATAGGAACCGTGATTCGTGACTCGTGATTCGTGATTCGTGACTCGTGATTCGTGATTCGTGACTCGTGATTCGTGAATGGATAGGAACCGTGATTCGTGACTCGTGATTCGTGATTCGTGAATGGATAGGAACCGTGATTCGTGACTCGTGATTCGTGATTCGTGAATGGCGAGGAACCGTGATTCGTGACTCGTGATTCGCAACTGGTAAATGCATCGTTCTCGGTTCCCCTTTGGATCCTGGATTGTGGACCCATGAAATATTTTTACAAAACGCTGTTACCATTACTATTGCTGATACTTGTTCTTTCCCCCATCTCCCCGTCCCATGCCGCGGGAAGTGACGCCCCTCTCCTGCCCTACCCGGAGTCCCTCCTTGACGACCTGACATCGAAAGAGGAAGCGACCCGCCTTTCAGCCATCCAGGTCATTAAACCTTACCGGGAGACCATTTCCCTCCCGCTGCTCCTTTCCACCGTCGTAAATGACTCCAGCAGCCAGGTACGTCTTCAGGCCGTCGGGGCTCTCTGGAACAGGGGCGAGGTCAAGGCCGCAAAGGTCCTGGAAAAAGTACTCATGCTGGACAAGGATGAAAGTGTCAGATTGGCCAGCGCCGGAGCTCTGGGGGACATCGGTTTCAAATCCACTTCCTCTATTTTTCTTGTCAACACAATCCAGTCTACCGGTAATGATGCACTGATAGCCAGGTGCCTCAGAAGTCTCGGGAGGCTGCAGGACCATTCTTCCATCAATACCGTTTCCAGTTTTCTTGCACTGCAGTATCCCTCGGAAGTGAGGGGAACGGCTGCTGAGGCCCTGGGTTTAATGGGAGCTGAAAAAAAAGTGGACGCTTTGATCCATGTCCTGGAAAACGACCCTGACAACACCGTTCGTTCCCTTGCTGCCGAAGCCCTTGGAAGGGTCGGATCCGACCGCGCCGCGGAAACCCTGATCCGTATGTTGCTTTTCGATGACTCTGATATCGTGAGATATAAAAGTGCCGAAGCCCTGGGGCAGATGCGCCTGACGACCTCAATATACGAGAGTTTCCTTGAAAGCCTCAGGGATCCCGATAAAAGGGTAAGGTACGCATGCCTTAATCAGGTTTCAGAAAGGCTCCAGAGGGATGATATCGGTGCAGTGGCCGAACTCCTCTCCGATGAGCGCAAAGGGATAAGAGAACTTGCCCATCAGATCCTCAGCCTTCGGGGGATCGTGATGGAAAGAATCGGGAATCGGTATCGATTGGTTGAATAAGGCCGTGACTCGTGACTCGTCATTCGTAATTCGAGACCCAGGATCCGACACTTTCCTGGCCTTTTCCAAGTTCGAATCACAAATCACGAATCACTGATTTTAAAGACTCTCCTTCAGCATCCTTTCCACTTCTCTGATGGATGACCACAGGCTACGGATTATCCCGAGGAGGATCTTGAGGGCAATAGCCGGTTCCTCCTCTGCAAATCTGTCCAGATCATCTTTTTCCAGGATAAGGATCCGGGCAGGTTCTGTGACTTTTGCAGCTATCGAGGTCAGATGTGGAGGCGCCAGTAGGGACCATTCGCCAAATGAGTCGCCTTCGCCGAGGATGAGCCCCTGGCCACCTTCCAATTTCCCGGATACAATGGCGACGCCCCCTTTCTCTATGAGATAAAATTTATCGCTCTTCATATTTTCAGCAACCAGAACCGTATCCTGAATGAATTCCTCCTCACTGACGATCCGCGAGAACAGGGCCAATTCACGATCGCTTAAAGTGGAAAAGATCGTGCTCTGTTTGAGTGTCTTGATCTTGGGCATGAGTAACCCCGGTAATCCGTGATCTGTGTTCCGTGATCAGTAAATAAGCATGATTATAGACGAAGCGGTCTATCCGTTAAATCCGAATTTACATCTATACATACTTTCATGTTGGACTTTAGGTTATAACTTTAAGCTCCTATTAATATAAGCATTTTTCAGCTCAACATAGCGTTTTGAGGTGTGTCGGATCCTTTGCTTTTCCTCCTCCTTCACCGCTCGGACAACCCTTGCGGGAACCCCCATCGCGAGGTGGCCATCAGGTATGTTTGCTCCCTCAGGTACAAGCGTCCCTGCAGCCACTATGGAACCGGGACCGATCACGGCCCCATCCAACACAATGGCCCCGATGCCGATGAGACAGTGGTCGCCTATGGTACAACCATGAATGACAGCTCCATGTCCCACGGACACTCCGTCCCCCAGCGTAAGGGGGAACCTGTCGGTGGTTACGTGAAGCTTGCTTCCATCCTGTATATTCGAGCCGGACCCCACACGGATCCGGTTCACGTCACCACGCGCCACAACACCGAACCAGAAACTGACATCATCACCTGCCTCGACATCACCGACGATGGTGGCTGACGGGGCCACAAAGACAGCACGGCCGAATACAGGTTTTTTATCAAGGTGAGGGAAGGTCATAAATTTAATCCAAGATCCAAGGTCCAAAATCCAAATTCAGGTAAATTCCATAACCTCTCATTTTGAATCCCCTTCCTTAGGATTTTAGATTTTGGATGGCCTTCACAGGCCAATCTCTTCCGCGATATCCTTCATCGCTTCCAGGCTCAACTCAAGGAACTCGTCCAGCTCCATACCCAGGTCTTCACAGGCCTTGATCTGATCCCTGTCAGCCCCTCTGGCGAACTGTTTTTCCTTGAATCTTTTTTTCAGGCTCTTGAGTTTGACCGGTTCCAGTTTTTTCTCCGGTCGTATCAAAGCTGCCGCTGCAACCAGGCCCGTTACCGGATCAGCGCAATAGAGAGCTTTGTCGAGTAAAGTGACCCTCTCCCTGTGCCCGGCGTGGGCTACGACAGCATCGAGGATCTCCTGGGGGATCTCTCGCGCACTCAGCATCTCGGAAGTTAAATATCCGTGGCGGGAAAAATCGTTGATGGTCTCATCATAATCCAGATCATGGACCAGGCCGGCAAGCCCCCAATAGTCAGGGTCCTGGTCAAAACGCACGGCAAGGGCACGCATGACGGCTTCGGTGGAAAGCATGTGGTTTCGCAGGTTGGGTTCGGTCACTTTTTCAAAGACAAGGTCCAGGGCTTCCTGACGTTCCATGGGGCCTCCAAGTAATTTGATCTCAAATCTCAGATCTCAAAACTCAGATCTCAGAGCTTCTCCATATCTCAACCGGTGACCAGATTAAACTTAAGAGCTATTCTACACAACAGAAAGAAGATTCGCCACAAAGGGATCACCAGAAGGCAGGCCGGTTTCCATCGAGCAGCAGTCATGATAAAAGGAGACTGTTTTGAGATCTGAGAATTGAGATCTGAGATAGAAAAGGATTCTATGACCTTCTCCGCTAAATACCGCCTCTGGATCACCCTCCCCCTTGCCGGGGCCCTTTTCATCGGGATCTTTCTCGGCGCCATCCTTGCCATCACGCAGGACCTGCCCCAGGTGGAAAGTCTCCAGACCTACGAACCCTCCTCCGTTACCAGGATCCTCGCCGACGATGGAAGACCTGTGCGCTCCTTTTTTGTAGAGCGCCGGATCCCCATACCGATCAGGGAGATCCCTGACAATTTGATCAAGGCGGTCATTGCGGTGGAGGACTCCCGTTTCTACCGGCATTTCGGACTTGATGTCAAAGGCATAATGAGGGCTCTCTGGAGGGATATCACCTCCATGCGGGTTGTTGAAGGGGGCAGCACGCTGACTCAACAGCTGTCCAAGGTCCTGTTCCTGACTCCGGAAAAAACACTGATAAGAAAGATCAAGGAAGCTTTCCTTGCCATAAATATCGAGCGCCGCTACTCGAAGGATGAGATCCTCTCTTTATATCTAAACCAGATCTATCTCGGCGAGGGTGCCTACGGCGTTGAGGCTGCAGCCAGAACATATTTCGGCAAACATGCACAGGAACTGACCCTCGCCGAGTGCGCCCTCATCGCCGGCCTGCCGCGATCACCCAACCTGTATTCTCCCATCAACTATCCTGAAAGGGCACGGCTGAGGATGGGTGTCGTCCTGGATCGGCTGATCGCTGAAGGCTATATCACCCAAAGCGAATACGATGAGGCTCTTCAAACCGGATTTTCCCTGTCGCCGACTCCCATCCCTGAGGATCCCGCTCCCTATTTTACGGAGCTTATCCGGCGGGAGATCGAGGAGAACCTCGGCGCCAACATGCTCTATAGAGGCGGGATCATTGTGGAATCAACCCTGAACCTGGACCTTCAGAGATCGGCAACGGATGCAGTCAACATGGGCATCGCCGCCTATGAAGGGAGGCACCCGGTAAAGGATGGCTCCTCTCCTGTGCAGGCCTCCTTCATAGCCCTGGTCCCCACCAGCGGGGAGGTTAAGGCACTCGTAGGGGGCAGAGATTTTTCCACCTCACCGTACAACCGTGCCACCCAGGCAAAACGGCAACCTGGTTCCGCCTTCAAACCGGTTCTGTATGCCGCTGCGCTGGCTTCAGGAATACCTCCCACCAGATTACTGAGGGACGAACCCTTTGAGGTTAAGCTCAGGGGCTCGCCCCCCTACATCCCCGTCAACTATTCAGGGAGTTACAGCGGCCCGGTCACGGTGCGCACAGCCCTGGAAAAGTCCCTTAACGCCGCTTCCGTGGATCTTCTCATGAAGGTGGGATACAAGCCTGTCATGGATATGGCGCATAAGCTTGGCATCAGCTCCGAACTCAAGCCCTACCCCAGCCTGGCCCTCGGAGTTTTTGATGTAAGCCTCCTGGAAATGGTATCGGCCTACGGGGCTTTTGCCAACCGCGGAATCCTTGTGCTCCCGCGTTATATACGGCGCGTTCTCAACAGGCAGGGGCAGGTTCTCTGGGAACCCCCTCTTCAGCTTTCAGACGCTCTGTCACCTGACGTTGCCTACCTTACAACCAGCCTCCTGGAGGGTGTTGTTCAGCGCGGGACAGGCAGGCGAGCCGCAGCCCTCGGCTGGCCCCTGGCCGGGAAGACCGGGACGACCGACGAATACAGGGATGCCTGGTTCATCGGCTACACCTCTGACCTGGCAGCCGGAGCCTGGGTGGGTTTTGACCAGCCCGCCAGCCTTGGTGTGAGTGAAGCTGGATCACAGGCGGCACTTCCCATCTGGATATCGTTCATGCGGAAAGCCATTCCTGTGATGCCGGCTGAGGAGTTTGAAACGCCTTCAGGGATCGAGATCGTGGAGGTGGATCCGGAAACCGGACTGCTTGCCGGTCCCGGTTGTGAAAGAAGGATGGTTGAGGTTTTTCTCGAGGGCACAGCACCGGTGGAGGTTTGCGGGATTCATGGAGAAGAATAGGCCTGATATTTGAGTTTAAGGTCTAGACCCTGGAAAACAGACACTAGATGCTGGATTCCAGGTCTCATTCCAAGACCCGGAATCCTTCCCTGTTGACACCAAAACGCTGCCGTTATAAGTATATCTGGATGCGTTGTTCAAGATTTCACATCCTGATGGTTACCATCGCCCTTTCTGTACTGCTCACTGCATTGGTCGCTCAGGCGCAGTACCGCCATAAGATACTCCTCGAGGACAAATTCATCCATCAACCGGTCACAAACCGGGATTGTACGGTGTGCCACGAACTCCATTTTCCGGACGGCCCGGGACAAACCCTGAAAACCGTTCCAGCCCTTTGCTTCGGATGCCACGAGGACCCTTCCGGTGGGAAAAGCCTGACCCACGCCCCCTTCGAGAAAGGGGAATGTCTTTCCTGCCATTACCCCCACTCGGCGGGCTTTGAAGGCCTTCTTAAGGAAGAAACACCGGGACTGTGCATCAACTGTCATGCCGACAGGAGGGACGGGCGGCACGGCGACCTGCGGGTTGAGGGAGATTGCCTTCAATGCCACGATCCCCACGCATCGGATTCCTCCGGTCTGCTGAAGGCGGGGTCCATCGAGCAGTGCCGGGCCTGCCACCAGGACAAAGCCGCAAGGCAATTCAAACATTCCGCCCTTGAGGAATACGAGTGCGACGAGTGCCACAACCCTCACATGTCCACTCCTGAACCGGTGGTCTCCTGCCAGGATTGTCACACCGGGGTATTGGAAGGGAGATCCGTTCATTACGCTGCTGAGGAGAGTTGCGAAAACTGCCATGATGCCCACGGCTCAGATCTGGCAAACCAGCTCATCGACCAGATCCCCGGCCTGTGCCTTCAATGCCACCCGGAGCAGGAAGGCGGCAGGCACCATGCGGTTGTCCTCGGGGACCGATGCGACAATTGCCATGACCCTCACAGCTCCCCTCGGGACAGACTGCTCACCATCGCCAGGGAAGCCGCGGCATGTGGATCGTGCCATCAGGCGCAAACAGAAGGTGCCTTCCTCCATTCCCCCATCCGGGAGTCTGACTGTCACGACTGCCACGACCCTCACACCGATCCTCCCCAGCAGACGATCGCCTGCCTCGACTGCCACGATTCGCTGCTGAGCGGCGAAAACAGGCACGAGGCCGCCCAGGATGACTGCTCCAGTTGTCACAATACGCACTCTGGCCCGTTGGCCTCACTACTGATTGCCGGGATCCCGGCCCTGTGCCTCGAATGCCACGATGACAAGGAAGATGGCCAACATGGGGACATCCTGCTTGGAACAAATTGCAGCGGATGCCACGACCCGCACTCCTCCCCCCGCAATAAACTGCTCAGGGATATGAGCGGCAGATCCTGTACCGATTGCCATGGCAATAAGACCGGCAGCACCTATCTTCACTCGGCCCTTGACCAGTATGAGTGCCATTATTGCCATAATCCCCACGAGGATCCTCCGGAAATGCCTCCCCTCGATTGCCGGACATGCCATCTGGGGATCGCCGACAGGAGTGCCGCACACGGCGGTTCTTCCAATGGAAGGTGTCTGGAGTGCCACGACGCTCATGGCTCGGAAGCACCCTTTCCTCTTACGGCGGAAGAGCCCGGCCCAACCGGTGACTGTGTCGTGTGTCACCGCCAAATTGAAAGAGTCCTTGACAACGGCGGTTTCCGGCATGAGCCTGTGGCTGAGGGCGATTGTTCGGACTGTCACACAGCGCATCAGGGACGCCCGCCGTTTACGCAGGAGCGCTTCGATGGCAGCAAGAACGTTCCCTATGATCCTGAAGCCTATGCGCTGTGCTTCCAGTGCCATTCCAGCACCCTGGTTCAGTCCGGTTTTACTGAAAGTGATACAGGTTTCAGACACGGGAAAAGGAACCTTCACAACCTGCATGTCGTGCGGGATGGTGAAAGAGGTTACAGCTGCTGGGTCTGCCATGACCCCCATGCTTCCAGTCAGCCCCATCTGATCGGCCGGGAGGCGCCCCTGACAAAGGGGTACAGCCTCAGGATCGAATATCAAAAGACAGATAAGGGAGGTCAATGCAGGACCAACTGTCATGCTGTTCAGGGGTATTCCAGATGAGGAAAAGCCCCTTTAGAAGACACCCCCTTCCAGGCCTGGTCCTGGACCTGGTTAAAAAAGCGGTCCTGATTCCATGTTCCGTTCTAAGTCTAGGTCTGGGTCTAAGCCTTGGTATGATTCTGGTCCCGCCATATTCCGTCCCGGCCATAGCCGCGGAGCCACTCTACATGGGAGCAAAGTTCTGCAGGACGTGCCATTCATCGGCTGACAGCGACAGATACCACCGATGGCTCGAATCCAGGCACGCCAAAACCTTCGAAGTCCTCAGCGGAGCGGACAGGACCGATCCCGGATGCCTTTCCTGCCACACCACCGGGTATGATCAGCCTGTTTCTGAAAAGAGCACTCGAAAGGATCTTCGAGGGGTGCAGTGCGAGGCCTGCCATGGACCCGGAAGCGAATACAAGTCCATGAGGGTCATGAAGGACCCCAGGCTGGCCAGAGAAAACGGGCTATGGGATGTGACCCGTGAAGTGTGTCTGAGGTGTCACAGGTAAACAGAGTGCAGTAGTGCAGGGGAACAAGTGCATCGGTGCAGACAGACAGGCGCCTTGGTGCACTCCCTGCACTTTCTGAACTATTGCACTACCCTATGGCACTTTCGGCGTTACTTCCGGTCTGCGTCCAGGCTTGAGTCCGTGTCCTTTTTTGTCTGTCCGGGCGCGTTTTTACGTCCGAGGCCTTCTCCGCGGGACCTCACGCCCCGGTTGTCCGGATCTGCATTGTAATCGGCAGGAAGCCCTTTCCCATCGAGACCCGGCGGGAGATTATTCCTGTAATCTTCCAGGGCAAAGGAAGGATCAAAACCCTTGATATCACCAAGATCTTCCTTGCTGCGGACCCTGACCGAATTACCGGCCTTGAGTAACACTTCCGGTCCCCCTTCCGACTCCTCCCGGGAACGCAGCTGAACGACTCCTCTGTATACATTGACAGAGGTCCCGTTCTCGAGATAGCTGACGGTAAAAAGAGTACCCTTGACGCCGCCTTGAATGTTCTTTGTCCTGAACCTGAACCCCCTCTCGACACCCCTGGGGTTGATGTCAAAGAGGGTCTTCCCCTCCTCGATGAAGACCTCCTGCAGATCCTTCTTCCTGTCCTGAAGATCGACAGACGGGATAACGACCACAGTTGTCTCGTATATCTCCATTACTCCGCCTGCAAAATCAATACGGGCGAAGCCTCCCTCCTTTGTTCTGAGAGTATCACCTGAAAGAAGAAGCATCCCCTGCCGGGCCTCCTCCCAGGAGTTGGTTTTAACGCCCTTTACGGCGACCTCGCCTTTTATCTCCGATATGGTGGGGTGGAAGAAATCAGGCGCCTTTTCTGCACCCGACATTGCCCCCGCGCTGGCAGGGAAGCAGAAAAGTAACAGCATGATCAGCAACTGCGCTCCAGATCGGCCCTTCATGATCTCCCCCTTTTGCCATCAAGGATTCTCTTGTCCACCGGGAAATCCGCGACGACGCTCTCATTGATCCTGGTCTTCTTATTTTTCTCGCCGTCAGGTTTATCCTTTACGAACGCACTAATCGGGACGGGGATGACCCGGTCCCTTATCATTGCTGTCCCCGGTACGCTGGGCACTTCCAGGGGAATCAAGGTTCCTGTAACTCGTCATCAATAATTCCTGTCCCTTTGTCCTGGACATGTCCCTGCCTACGACGGGGAGACCTGACACTTCATCCAGCATTGGACTGATGTTCTTACCGTAAGCCTCGATGGCTTCTCGCGGGTCGAACCGGATGATCCTCCCGGACTCTCCCTCGCCTTCGATCCTCAGGGAAGATCCTGTCACGAGGCTGCTGATCCTTAACCCGTAACCATCGTGAGAGGAAGCGTGTGCCTCCCCAGTGTAGATATTTACGGTTGTCCCATCCCTCAGGTAACTGACGGTAAACAACGATTTCCTGGTTTGTCCCCATGCGTTGCCAGTCCTGTACAGGAAGGATCCCCCCTCCTCCTTTACGGCGATATCCAGGAGCGCTCGCCCTGCCGTCACCACGACCTCCCGGATGTCCTTCCTTCTCTCCTGTTTTCCGATGGTCGGGATGCGGATCTCGGTCTCTTCATACAGCTCCATGGAGCCGCTCGTGAACCTGATCCTTGCCCGGCCCTTTGAGCCCGTTCTGAGCACATCGCCGGAAAGCAGAAGGGTTCCACGTTCCACCGGCTCCCAAGCGGATTCTCCCTGGCTCCTGACCAAGACATCTCCCGATGCATGGCTCACCAACGGATGGGAGTTGAAAACAGGCGGCTTTCGCGACATGGCGTACAGGCCTGCCGGAAGGCACAGGAGTACAACCATCACCGCAGCCGTAATTTTTCCAGCAACGGTGCTGCCTGACCCTGTGCCCCCTGTGCTTCTATCTGCCATGAACAGCCCCCTATCCTATTTATCCTTGCTCTTGCCCTTGCCCTTGCCCTTGCCCTTGCCCTTGCCCTTGTCCTTCACCTGGTCCTCTTTCTGTTTCTTAACCCTCTTCTTGTATTCTTCACTGACTAGGCCTTTCCCATCGAGTTCTGGAAGTTTATCGATGCGTAATTCCTCGAGGGCCAAGGAAGGATCAAACTTGTGAACATTTTTGAAATGGGCGCGTTTTTCCACCCGAACCGCACTTCCGGCAACCAGATCCGCCTTCGTATCTTCCGATCCCACCGGATCTGAAACCTGTACAACACCCCTGTAGACGTTGACGGAGGTTCCGCCCTCCCGGTAGCTGACTGTGAATACGGTCCCTTTCACACCGCCCTGGACGTTCTTCGTCCTGAACTCGAATCCGCGTTCGACCCCGAGGGGGTTGATGTCGAAAAGAGCGTTGCCTTCCTCGACAGCCACCTCCCGGATGTCCTTTTTCCTGTCGCTGGTCCCTTTTATGGAAGGAATGACCATAACGGTAGTCTCGTAAAGCTCGATGACACCGCTGGCAAATTCGACCCGCGCAAATCCTCCCTTGTCTGTTCGGAGAACATCCCCCGAGAGCAGAAGCATCCCCTCCTCGGCAGGCTCCCAGATGGAGTAGCGCGCACCTTTGACCATGACCGGACCCCTGGTCTCCCTTATCTGAGGATGAAATACCTGCCCGGGTTCCCGGGCGTCGGACATGGCATAAACAGCCGCCGGAAGACCCAGGGTCATAAGGAAGGCCAGTACCAGTGATCTTTTCACGTTTCCCATGACGAACTCCCCATGCACTCTGGTGATAAAATGTATTAATTTCTTACAATGAAAAGCAATAAATATGCCAACTCTGACAAATGATACAATTTTGTAACCTTATGATTTCCCTGCATTTATCAGGCTTGGCCTGAAGCAGGGGGCTGAATGTTGTTGATTTTATGGAAATTATTTCCAGGTAAGCTTTGAAAAAGGTCAAGGGCCTCAACGCGCCTTCACGCGTTCTACTTCCCTTCCGGGGCTGTAATGCATTTGACAAAGAGTTCGACAATGTCCGGATCGAACTGGGTTCCCGATGCTTCCCTGAGCTGGCGGACCGCATTATTCTTGTCCAGAGGGGCCTTGTAGGGCCTGTAACCTACCAGAGCCTCGTAAACATCGAGAATGGAAAAAATGCGTACCAGGAGGGGGATCTCTTCGCCCCTCAACCCGTCGGGGTATCCAGTGCCGTCAAAGCGTTCGTGATGATGTCGTATGATCATCTTTACATCGTGGGGAAAGGGAAGTCCCCTGACGATATCGCTTCCGATGACCGGGTGGTCCTTTATGACTTCATATTCTTCAGGAGACAGAGCGCTCTTCTTGGACAGGATGCTGTCCGGAATCCCGATCTTGCCGATGTCGTGCAGGAGAGCGCCAACGTGCAGTGATTCGATCTGTTCCCGTCCCAGGCCGCACATCCTGCCCAGGGTTTCCACGTGATCAAGGGAAAGTTCAGAGTGAGCGCTTGTGTACTGGTCTTTGGAGTCAAGGGCCCTTGAAATGGCCCTGATGGTGTTGACGTACAGATCCTTGACCCTCAGGTCCAGTGCACGGGATTCAAGAAAATATGCTGTCTGGGTGCCAAAGGACAGAAGCAGCCTGACATCTTCAGCCTCCGCATCAATGGATTTCCGGCTTTCAGCGTAAAGGACTCCGAGTGCCTTCCTCACCGTGGCCATGGGAGCCAGGATGACGCTCCCTCCGCTTTCAAGGGTCTCGGCCAAACACACCCCCCTTTTCAGGACTTCCTCCAGGAGTGTGGGGTCGGGGTCCCGGTTGGGATCGCCTATTACCGTGCGGATATGGAAGCGCGCGACCTCTTCGTTTCCAGCGGTGCAGACCTGCAGCAGCTTGAGATCGAGGAGCTGACCGAGGAGGACCAGGGGCACAAAATGCGGCTCCTGACCTTCCTCCTCTGCAAGACGCAGTGCTGAGATGCTCAGGAAAGCCTCCGTTTTCCCTCGCTCCTTCGCAAGGATAATGTCCGTCATCCTTGCCCTCGCTGCAACCTGGACCGGGTATATGATAAGGCACACCAGGAAAAGAGGAACGACCTGCAGGAACCTGCCGGCCACCAAGGCGATCATGGCCCACCCTGTAACAGCGAGAATCAGAAGAACCAGGACAAAGGCCCCGTCCTTCCAGCTCCTGGACGCCATGGTCCAAACAGCGAGGATCGAAAGAATGATGATACCGGAGACGGCAGCCACGTTGCCCTGGCGCTCGTACCATGATCCGTTGAGCACGGTGTCCAGAACGGCGGCCTGGATGAACACACCCGGGATGATACCGAGGGGAGTGAGCCAGAGGTCGTGCAGGTCGGAGGATGTGGCCCCCAGGAGCACCACCTTGTCACGGAAGGTACCTTCTCCGAAATCACCCCTCAGGACCTTCTGGAAGGGGATCACTGTGAAGGAAGGCCGGGCCAGAACCTTCATGTCGATGAGAGCTCCGCCTGGAACGGCTGGCATCGGTCCGGGGGCGATCATCGCCGCCCCCAGGGCACCCAGGGGTTTGTAAACTTCATCAATAAAATCGATGGCGGGAGGCATCCGCCGCACGACACCATCCGGATCCACCTCAAAAGTAATGCTGCCCAACGCCATGGCCGAGTTCTTCAGTTCCCCATAGGGCATGGTGACGTTACGAAGCAATATACCTTCACCCGTGATCCTTTCATCCATTTGAGCCGCGAGGACTACGGTGCCGGCCTGCCGGATGTAACCCGCAAGCTCCTCGTCCTGGCCCGGTTCCGGGCCTCTGGAGGAAAAATCCATATCCATGAGGACCCCTTTTACGCCATCGCGGTAGAGATTTTCCAGAAGTTGGACATAATATTCCCGTTGTATTGGCCAGCGGCCTATTTCCTTTATGGAATTCTGATCGAGAGCCACAACAGCGACAGGAGGCACATCCGCGGGCTCCATTCCCTGAAGGGCGCGATAACGAAGGTCTATGGTAAGGAGCTCGACCCTCTCGAGAGTTCCGGTGAGGAAGAGGACCGATACAACAAGAGAAACGGCCAAGGATACGATGATCCTGTTCATATCGGTTCTCACAAATCCCTCCTTCAAGCCATAATACCGTTCACCGGGTTCAAGCTCAAGAAGGGAAAAGGGTGGTATGGGATATGGGGGTGTTGGTGAGAGATCGGTTTCGGGATTACGGGTTACGGACTGCGGATTGAACTCAAATTGCTCTAGTAAGGACGACCCTGCTCAAGTATTTCGATATCCTTTTCAACATTTTCAAGTTCACGCTCCAGCTCCGTGCGCTTTGCCTGCAGTTCCCGCTGCTGCTCCTGAACGTCATGGATCTGACCCCGGATGCCGCTCGTCTCCTGCCGAAGGCCGCGGACCTCTTCCCTCAGATCTTTGATCTGGATATTGATCCGGCCAATATCACGGTCCAGATCTGCGATGTCCCCGTTTAGATCGCGTATTCTGTCGTGCGGGGGGTCTTTTAATTTTAAAAGATCCCCCCTTTTGTCGAGGGTCAGACCGCGGTCATCAGCCAGATCGGACCGCTGTATACTCAGACTTCTGATGCGCTCCTGCAGGTTGGCAACCTTTCTTTGAACAAGGTCCTCTTCCCTCTTGAGCTTAAGGCTCAGTGACTGAAGCTCGTTAGAAAGGTCAACCAGCTCGACATCGACATCGTTCAGGAGATCTTCAAGCTCCCTTTTCTCCACCCCAAGCTCATCGATCCTTCTTCTTCGCTGTTCTTTTTTCAAGGCAGCTGACCTGAGGCCGAACTGTTCCCTCAGCTGGGCCGCGTCCTCCGTACTCAAGCTTACCCTGATGACAGTGGATCCTGATCGAACCTTGGCGTAATCGCTTGAAGCCAGGGGTCCTGACCAGAATCTGTCGCTAAGGATCTCATGGGGATAAAACGCGGCGATCTGACCATTGGTCGAATCCAGGACAGCAAAATTCATCCAGGCTGCGATCCCGTCAGCAGATCCCAGGCGGACCGAGATGCTCCTGGCTTCGTCATTGGTGAAGTCAACGACAAGAATGTCTGCAGGCCGGGTCTGTTCAGCCGCGCAGGCAGTCGAGAGTGGATGTCCCGAAAAAACAAAAAGGATAAACATGATCAAGCAACGGCAGCGGCAGTTGAAATTCAAGGTATGCAAACTTACCAGACCATTTTCTTAAGGGGATTGGGAACCCATCCAAAAACAT
>Ga0209536_100002195_pt1 | contig 31767 bp, 27 predicted proteins | sample DeeMarSeWOR28_12_FD_187461 | JGI IMG/M metagenome (GOLD analysis project Ga0209536, IMG submission 187461) | Marine sediment microbial communities from White Oak River estuary, North Carolina - WOR-2-8_12 (SPAdes) (version 2) | ecosystem: Environmental > Aquatic > Marine > Intertidal zone >... | reverse complement strand
AATCATCCGCTTCGTAATCGCGGTGCTTCAGGGGCACCTTGTCGAAAAAGCGGGTGAACCCGCCCTCGACAACCCGGTTCGGGTGCAGCCGGAAGTACAGCAGCACGGCCTTTTTCAGCCACTCGTTGACCCGCCAGCCGTCCTCGGCGGGCTCGGCCACCCGGACCCGTCCATCGTCCAGCATGGAGATGCAGTGCTCCACCGCGTCCCGCACGTCCACCGGCGCCGTTGCGGGGGAGAAATCCGAGCGATTCTCCCAGGATTCGTCGATAGTTTTCCTGAGGGTTTCCAGGCGCATGGTCAGGCTCCGATGGATTCGCAGAACTGCCGGATGCGTTCTGCGGCTTCCAGACATTCCTCTGTGGTGGCCACCAGGGAGATCCGGACACGATCGAGGCCCGGATCTCCCGCTTCGGTGGAGCGGGAGAGGTAGCGGCCGGGAAGCACCGTCACGTTGCGCGTGGCGAAAAGATCCCGGGCAAACTTCTCGTCGTCGATCGGGGTTCGCGCCCACAGATAGAACGCCGCCGGGGGTCGTTTGACGGGGAGAACACCGTCCAGGATCGGCAGGACGGCATCGAATTTCTCCTGGTACATTCGCCGGCTTTCGGTCACGTGAGCCTCGTCCTGCCACGCCGGTATGCTGGCTCTCTGTACCGGCAGCGGTACGGCGCAGCCGTGATAGGTCCGGTAAAGCCGGAAGCCCGCCATCAGGGCGGGATCGCCGCACACGAACCCCGAGCGAAGACCGGGAACGCTGGATCGCTTGGACAGGCTGTGAAACACGACGCACCGATCCATTCCTGCCCGCCCGAGCTGGCCGCAAACTTCTGCCAGGCCCACGGGCGGCTCGGACTCATCCAGATAGATATCCGAATAGCACTCGTCGGAGGCGACGACGAAATCGTGGCGATCCGCCAGCTCGATGGCCCGGGCCAGGAACCCGGCGTCCAGCACGGCCCCGGTCGGGTTGCCAGGGCTGCACAGGAAAAGAACGGCGCACCGGTCCCAGTCCCGCGGGGAGACGGCATCCAGGTCCGGCAGATAGCCGCTCTCTTCCAGCGTATTGAGATAAACGGGCTCGGCGCCGGCCAGCAGGGCCGCCCCTTCGTAGATCTGGTAGAAAGGGTTGGGCATCATGACCCTCTGGGCCGCCGACGGATCCACCATGGCCTGCACAAAGGAAAACAGTCCCTCGCGGGTTCCGTTCACGGGCAGGATCATGGTCTCCGGATCGATCATGGATTCCGGCAGTCGGAACCGACGCCGCAGCCATTCCGCAATGGCGGTCCTCAATTCCTCCAGCCCCAGGGCCACCGGATAAGTTCCGAGTCCACCCAGGGCATCGGTCAGAGCCTGGCCAACGAATTCCGGCGGTCGATGTTTCGGTTCGCCGATCGACAGGGAAATATGGTGGAACTCGCGAGGCGGTTCTATGCCGGCCTTGAGGTCCGCCAGCCTCTCGAACGGGTAGGCGTGCAGGCGGTCAAGCAGAGGGTTCACGGCGTCCGGTGCTCGGGAGGCGCTACGGGTTCTGGTCCAGCCGTGCCCGCAGCTTCTCGCGGAGCTCGTCACAGGCCGTTTCGTCCAGAGGACGACCGTCCGCGTCGCTGACGCAGAAGACGTCCTCGGCACGCTCGCCGATCGTCATGATCCGGGCGGTGTGGATGGCCACGCCGGCATTCAGCAACACCTTGCCCACCTCGGAGAGCAGTCCCGGCCTGTCACCGGCGATGAGTTCCATCAGCGTTCGGCCGCGGGGATCCTGGCTGAAACTGATGCGAGTCGACGTCGAGAACATGCGAACCTGCCTGGGCGCCTGGCGGGTCACCTCCATGGGCTTGTCGTCGGTGGCCGTCATGACCTTGCTGACCGCGCGCTCGATCTGCCGGGCCCGCTGGTCATCGCCGATGGGGGTGCCGTCGTTTTCCAGAACCAGGTAGGTGTCGATACTGTGCCCGTCGGCAGTAGGCGTGATAGCGGCGGCCACGATGTTGAGACCCAGTTCGTCGAGCACCGCGGTCAGGCGGGCAAAATTGCGCTGGGCATATTCGGTATAGACCAGGATGGCGGTGCCGCCCCGGGCGGACTCCTGATTGACGGACACGAGCGCGGAGGTCGAAGGCCCGCCGTGCTTGATGAGCTGCTCCGTGTGCCAGGCGATCTCCTCCGGCGTGTGCCTGAGAAAATACTCTTCCGTCAGATGCTGCCAGGCCTTGAGCGCCTTTCGTTTACGGATGCGGCGCCGCCTGAGCAGCTTGAAGGCCTCGACCTGCGTTTCCTGGATCAGTTCTTCCTTGTCGATGGGGTTCTCCAGGCCACGTCGCAGCGCTCGCTTCAGGGATTCGTAGAACTCGTCGAACAGCGAGGCTTTCCAGGAATTCCACAGCTTGGGATTGGTGCCGCGGAGGTCGGCCACGCTGAGGAGATACAGATAGTCCAGATGGATCTGGTCCCCGATCAGCCGGGCGAAATCCCTGACCACCTCCGGGTCCTTGATGTCCTTTTTCTGGGCGGTGATGGAAAACACGAGATGATGGCGCACCAGCCAGGCCACGAACCGGGCGTCATAACGGGACAAACCCTGTTCCAGGCAGAACGCCTCGGCAAAGACGGCCCCCATTTCCGAATGATCTCCGCCCCGGCCCTTGGCGATGTCGTGGAACAGCCCCGCCAGGTAGATCAGCTCCGGTTTCGGCAGCGCCTGCATGATTCTGCTCAGGGCGGGGAATTCGTGGTCGAACCGGGGCAGGGCAAACCGCCGCAGATTGCTGACCACGAACAGGGTGTGGGCATCCACCGTATAGGCGTGGAACAGGTCGTACTGCATCCGTCCCACGATGCGCCCGAAGGCCGGAATATAGCGCCCCAGGATGCCGTAACGGTTCATCCGCCTGAGCTCGTGGGTAACCCCCTGGGGCGCCCCGATGATCTCCATGAACAGGCGGTGGTTCCGGGGATTCTGGCGGAATTCCTCGTCGATGAGATACCGGGCCTTGCGGACCAGGCGGATCGTGCCTGCGCTGACGCCTCTGAGATCGGGGTGTTCCTGGATCACTTTGAAGATTTCCAGCAGCGCCGAGGGATCCCGTTCGAAGACGTCGGAGCGGGTTACCTCCAGAAATCCGTTGCGTATCCGGAATTTGCTGTTCACGGATTCCGGAGTGGCGTCCGGATCCAGCAGGATGGCTTCCTGGAAGAGCTGCAGCAGCATTTCGTTCAGACGGCTGAGCTCCATGACCGTTCGGTAGTACTTCTGCATGAACTGCTCGACCGCCAGCGTGTAGCTGGCGTCCTCGTAGCCGAACATGCGGGCGAGATTGATCTGGTGGTCGAACAGCAGCCGGTCTTCCCGACGGCCGGTGACGGTATGCAAGGCCCAGCGGATGCGCCACAGGAAGGCCTGACCTGCCAGCAGCTTGCGATATTCGTAATCCGTCAGGAAGCCTTGCTGGGCCAGCTGGTGGAAGGTCGAGGCGCCGAAGTGCCGTTTGGCGACCCAGCCCACCATCTGGATGTCCCGCAGACCGCCGGGGCTGCCCTTGACGTTGGGTTCCAGATTGTAGGCGGTGTCGTGATAGCGATGATGCCGTTCGATCTGCTCGCGGAGCTTTGCCTCGAAGAAATCCCTCGAGTTCCAGATGTGGTCCGGGCTCACCGCCTCTTCCATCTGCTTGAAGAGGTCCTGCGGCCCCTCCAGCAGCCGGGCTTCCATGAGCGTGGTGGCCACGGTGATGTCCTTCCGCGCCTGGGACTCGCAGTCTTCCACGGCGCGAACGCTGTGGCCGACTTCCATGCCGATGTCCCAGAGAAACGTGAGGAAGCGCTCCACCGGCGCCTGCCAGCCCTCGTCCTCGCCTTCGGGCAGAAGCACCATGATGTCGATGTCGGAACAGGGATGGAGCTCACCGCGGCCGTAGCCGCCCACGGCGACGAGTGCCAGCGATTTGGTGTATTCGCCGACATGCAGGCTCCAGGCCCGGCACAGGACGTTGTCCATCAGCCGCGCCCGGTCCCGCACCAGGTGCTCCACCGGTTCCTCCTGCGCGAACCGCTCCTGCAGCTGCTTGTCGCCGGTAGCCAGGGCCTGCCGGAAGCTCTCGATGGAGTCGGGGCTGGCCCTTTCGAGCTCATCCAGATGCGGAAAGGCAGCCGGTGTCGCCGTTGTATTCATTGACTCAGATCTCTCCCGATGCCCCCAGGGTCAGGACTTCGTGCCCCTCTTCTGTCACCAGGATTGTATGCTCCCACTGCGCCGATAGGGAGTGGTCCTTGGTGACCACTGTCCACCCGTCCGGCAGCAGGCGAACGTGTCTGCGCCCCGCGTTGACCATGGGCTCGATGGTGAAGGTCATACCGGCCTTCAGTTCCAGGCCCGCGCCCCGGCGCCCGTAGTGCAGCACCTGCGGATCCTCGTGGAATTCCCGGCCGATGCCGTGCCCGCAATACTCCCGCACCACGGAGCAGTGGTGGGACTCCACATATCGCTGGATGGCGTGGCCGATATCACCGAGCCGCGTGCCGGGTTTGACAATCCCGATACCCCGCTTCATGGCTTCATGGGATACCGCCGAAACCCGTTCCGCCGCCACCGAGGGCTTGCCCACGAAAAACATCCGGCTGGTGTCGCCGTGGAATCCGTCCTTTATCACCGTGATATCGATGTTCAGGCAGTCTCCGTTCTTGAGCACCCGGTCACCGGGAATCCCGTGGCAGACCACGTGGTTGACGGAAGTACAGATCGATTTCGGGAATCCGCGGTAATTGAGCGGGGCGGGGATAGCGTCCTGCTCCTCGACGATATAGCGGTGGCAGATTTCATCCAGCTCGCCGGTGGAAACGCCGGGTCGAACGTGATCGCCGATCATATCGAGAACTTCCGCCGCCAGGCGGCCGGCAACGCGCATGCGATCCTGCTCTTCCGGTGTCTTGATGCTGACAGTCATATATCTACGGTCGGGCGCCGCTCTCGAGCGCGCCAGATGGGCTCGCAATTGGTTGATTTGACAGATCCGAAAGATTGTTACGGAAGGGCCGGTATGGTATAAAGCGCGCTCTTTTTTCGCAATAAACCACACATGTACCGTCACGTTCGGACGGGTGCCCGGTGAAAGTCGGGTCTCCGGGCGGGGTGCGTGGAGGCTCAACCCGAGGTAACAAAATGTCTAACGTTTCCATGCGTCAGATGCTGGAGGCGGGCGTGCACTTTGGGCACCAGACCCGCTTTTGGGATCCCAAGATGGCTCCGTACATCTTTGGCGAGCGCAACAAAATCCACATCATCAATCTCGAGAAGACGCTGCCCCTTTATCACGAGGCGGCTGAATTCGTTCGCAAGATCGTCGCCGACGGGGGGCGCGTGTTGTTTGTCGGCACCAAGCGGCCCGCCCGGGAGTGCATGCTCCAGGAGGCGCAACGCTGCGGAATGCCCCACGTCACCTACCGGTGGCTCGGCGGCATGCTGACGAATTTCAAGACCGTCAAGCAGTCCATCAAGCGCCTCAAGGATCTGGAGACCCAGTCGGAGGACGGCAGTTTCGAGCAGTTGAGCAAAAAGGAAGCGCTCAACCTGCACCGGGAGATGGAGAAGCTCGAAAAGAGCCTCGGCGGCATCAAGGATATGTCGGCGCTGCCCGACGTGCTGTTCATTGTCGATGTTGGTCACGAAAAGATCGCCCTTGCGGAGGCCCGCAAGCTGGGGATCCCGGTGGTGGCCGTGGTCGACACCAACTGTTCGCCGGCCGACGTCGATTACGTCATTCCGGGGAACGACGATTCCATGCGCGCTATCGAGTTGTACGTCACCGGTATCGCCGAAGCGGTTCTGGAAGGCAAGGCCAGTATCCCGTCCGTGGTCGAGACGACAGACGAGTTCGTCGAACTGGACGCGTCGGGTAAGCCGACCGAGGAGCCCAGGGGAGGTCGCAAGAAGAAGGCCGCGACCCGCAAGAAGGCGACAACGAAAAAGAAAGCCGCTGTCAAGAAGATAGCCAAGCTCGATGCCGGCGAGGCAGACACGTCGGGCGCCGAAAAGCCGGTCACCGAGACGGCAGGAGCGGAAGTCAGCGAGGCGGCAGCCCCAGACGCCCAGGAGCCGGCCGAGAAAACGGAGGCCGAACCCAAGACAACCGGGGCCGCAGAGGCGGAAGCCCCCGAAAAGGCGCCGGAAAAGGCCGAGACTGCTGAATCCGAGGCTGCCAAGCCGGCGGCCAAGAAGGCCGGCGCCAAGAAGGCCACTGCGAAGAAATCCACGGCGGAAAAGAAGGCCTCGAAGAAGCCTGAGGCTGCCGAGGCGGACGCGGAAAAGCCGAAGCCGGAAGCAGAGGCAGCCGACAAGGCTGGGGAAACCGAAGCCGCGACTGCGGAGTTGCCCGCCAAGTGAGGGTGGCGGGGGTGCCGCTGGCGCCCCGGGATTCCCGTGACATATCGTGAGCGGCCCCTGTGCGGGCCGCTCGACTTTCAAGATCTATCGAGGATATTTCGTCATGACAATTTCTGCGGCTCTCGTTAAGCAGCTCCGGGATCGAACCGGAGCGGGCATGATGGAGTGCAAGAAAGCGCTCGTGGAAACCGGCGGTGACCTGGAGGCCGCGGTGGAGCTGATGCGCAAGAGCGGTCTCGCAAAGGCCGACAAGAAGGCCGGTCGGGTCGCTGCCGAGGGCCTGGTTTCGATCGCCGTTTCCGACGACGGTCGTCGCGCCGCCATCGTGGAGGTCAACTGCGAGACCGATTTCGTCGCCAACGGCGACTCGTTCGGGGATTTCGCTCAGGCTGTCGCCGACGCAGCGCTGGCCCACGCGCCGGCGAACATGGAGGCCCTGCTGGACCTCGAGATCGATGGCGCCACCGTTGAGGGAACCCGCCGTGAGCTCATCGCCAAAATCGGGGAAAACATGAACGTCCGCCGGTTCCAGCTGCTGGAATCGGAAGACATCATCGGTGCTTACGTTCATGGCACGCGCATCGGCGTGGTCGTGGGCCTGTCCGGTGGCGATCCGGAGCTGGCCAAGGACGTGGCCATGCACGTGGCGGCCAGCAGCCCCCTGTGCGTGGCGGAAGAGGACGTGCCGGCCGAGACGCTCGCCAAGGAGCGCGAGATTCTCACCGAGCAGGCTCGCAACGAGGGCAAGCCGGAGGCGATCGTGGAGAAAATGGTGGACGGGCGAGTGCGCAAGTACCTGGCAGGCGTCACTCTCGTCGGACAGCCTTTCGTGAAGGATCCCGACATCACGGTCGGCAAGCTGCTGGGCCAGCGGGACGCCCGCGTGACGGGTTTTGTGCGCTTCGAGGTTGGTGAAGGAATCGAGAAGAAATCGGAGAATTTCGCCGAGGAAGTGATGGCCCAGGTGCAGGGCGCGTGAGGTCTATCGGCAGGCCGATTTGAGTTACACTAGCCGTCAAGAGCCCCGCCTCTGCAGCGGGGTTCTTTTTGAGCCAAGCAATCAGGTGGGAGACATGAACAGGAAAGCTCGGGTTCCGAAGCGGATCCTTCTCAAGCTGAGCGGCGAGGCCCTTCTGGGAGAGATGGACTACGGCATCGATCCCGCCACCCTGACGCGCATCGCATCGGAACTCAGGGACGTGCGAGAGATGGGCGTGCAGGTCGCGGTCGTCATTGGCGGCGGGAATATCTTCAGGGGCGCGGGCCTGGCCGAGGGCGGTATTGACCGGGTCACCGGCGATCACATGGGTATGCTGGCAACGGTGATGAACTCTCTTGCCATGCAGGATTCCCTGGAGAAGCTCGGCGTCCACGCACGCGTCATGTCGGCGCTCACCATCCACGAGGTGTGCGAGGATTACATTCGACGGCGAGCTATCCGGCACCTGGAGAAAAGTCGCGTCGTGCTCCTCGCGGCGGGCACCGGCAATCCGTTCTTCACCACGGACACGGCCGCCAGCCTGCGGGCTATCGAGATCGGCGCGGACATGCTGCTCAAGGCGACCAAGGTCAGCGGCGTTTTCACCGCCGATCCCGTGAAACAGCCTGACGCTCGCCGGTATTCCAGCCTATCCTATGACCAGGTCCTGGCAGACAAGCTGGGCGTCATGGACGCAACCGCCGTGGTGATGTGCCGGGATAACGATCTTCCGCTTAGAGTATTCAACGTTCACAACAAGGGTGATCTGCTGCGCATCGTAAAAGGTGACGACATAGGAACGCTCGTCACCCGGGAAGCGGAGTCAAGGGAGGCCTGAAGAATCACGGGGACGGCACATGCTGAAGGAAATCATCAAGGACGCGGATATTCGAATGGACAAGAGCGTCGCGGCCTTCAAGGATGAGTTGAACAAAATCCGGACCGGGCGAGCGCACACCAGCCTGCTGGACCATATTACCGTGGAATATTACGGATCCGAGGTGCCCCTGAATCAGGTGGCCAGCGTGGGCGTGGAGGATGCGCGAACGCTGACCGTTTCGCCGTGGGACAAGCAGATGGTGTCTGTGGTCGAAAAGGCAATCATGACCAGCGATCTTGGACTGAATCCGGCTACGGCGGGCATGATTATCCGGGTCCCCCTGCCGGCCTTGACGGAAGAGCGTCGCCGCGATCTGGTCAGGGTAGTGAGGCATGAGGCGGAGGGAGCCCGCGTGGCGATCCGCAACATTCGCAGGGACGCCATCCATCACGTCAAGGAACTCCTCAAGGAAAAGGAAATTACCGAGGACGATGAGCGCCGTTCGGAAGAGGAAATCCAGGGGCTCACCGACAAGCATGTTGCCCAGGTAGACGAGATACTGACCGCCAAGGAAGGCGAGTTGATGGAAGTTTGACGGAACTGCCCGGGCCTATGTCTTCGCCGAGACAGGACCCCGCGGCCGATCGCCTGCCCAGGCACATCGCGATTGTGATGGACGGGAACGGTCGCTGGGCACGCTCGAAGGGTCTGCCTCGGGCGGCGGGCCATCGCGCCGGCGTGAAGACCGCAAGAGCCACCGTCGAAGCCTGCGGAGAGCGCGGCATCGGGGCGCTCACGCTTTTCGCTTTCAGTACCGAAAACTGGCGCAGGCCTCGTTCCGAGGTTGGCGCCTTGATGAAACTGATGATCGAAGCCCTGGACCGGGAAGTTGAGGAACTCGCCCGGCGCGGGGTCAGGTTGCGTTTCATAGGCGCCCGGGAGCAGTTATCGGACACCATCATCCAGCGAATGGAGCACGCTGAAGCGCACACGGCGTCGAACGACAAGCTGGATCTGGTGATTGCCCTTGCTTACGGGGGGCGGTGGGATATTGCCCAGGCTGCCCGACGGCTGGCATGCAAGGTCCAGGCGGGGGATCTCGATCCCGGGGAGATCGACGAGGAGATGCTCGGCAGCCAGCTGAGTCTGGACGGATTGCCGGATCCGGATCTCCTGATCCGAACCGGCGGAGAATCCCGCATCAGCAATTTCCTGCTGTGGAACCTCGCCTATTCAGAGCTTTTTTTCACCGATCGGTTATGGCCGGATTTCAGTGGCGACGACCTGGATCGGGCTCTTGCCTTCTACTCGGGTCGGGAGCGCCGTTTTGGCCGGGTCCCCGGTCAGGCGAGGCGGGCCTGAGATGATTCAGCAGAGGCTCGTGACCGCACTGGTACTGGCGGCGGCGCTGCTGCTGGTTATCTTCGTGGTCCCGCCGCAGGTCGCCAGCATATTGCTGGGTCTCTTTGTCGGCGTGGGCGCCTGGGAGTGGTCGCGGCTCGCCGGGATCACCTCGGTCCCCCGTCAGGCCATGTTCGTGTCGGGATGCGTGCTGGTGGGCCTTGTCGCCATAACGCTTTCGAGACAGGGCGCACTGCCATTGCTCCAGTGGGCGGACGTGGTCGTCTGGGTTGCGGGACTTTTCTGGATGGTTCGATTCCCTGTTCCGATACCCCGGGCTTTTGCGGTTGGCTCCGGCCTGCTGGTGCTGCCGCTGGGATGGCTGTTCCTGACGATCCTGCTCACCCAGTGGGGCGCTCTCTGGGTACTGTTCCTGTTTGCCGTGACGGCAGGCGCGGATGTGGGCGCTTTTTTCACCGGCCGGGCCTTCGGCCGCCACAAGCTCGCGCCCGCGGTGAGCCCCGGCAAGACCTGGGAAGGCGTTGCCGGCGGTCTGGTTTGCGCAGGCGTGGTCGGTCTGGCTGCCGCGGCCTGGTTTGATCTTCCCGCCGTTCCGGCTGTTCTGGTGGCCGCCGGTATCGCAGCATTCTCGATCATTGGCGATCTGACGGTCAGCATGCTCAAACGCGACGTAGGGCTCAAGGACAGCGGCTCGATCTTCCCGGGACACGGGGGGGTGCTCGACCGGATCGACAGCCTTCTGGCGGCTATCCCCCTGTTCCTCATCGGTTTCGGCGGGATGCTGGTTCCGTGACGACGGGCGTTGTCATACTGGGCTCCACCGGGAGCGTTGGCATCAGCACCCTGGACGTGATCCGGAGAAACCCGACGCGATTCCGCGTCGAAGCCCTGACCGCCTTCAACCGGGTCGCCGATCTGGCGGCGCAATGTGCGGAATTTCGCCCCCCTCTCGCGGTGGTCGCGGACGAAACGGCAGCCGGGGCGCTGGAAACGGAACTCCGCAGCGCTGGTCTGGATACCGAGGTGGCTGCCGGTCAATCGGGTCTGGCGATGGCGGCCGCGCGGTCGGCAGGGGACATCGTGGTGGCGGGAATCGTCGGTGCCGCGGGTCTCCTTCCCACGCTCGAGGCGGCCCGTGCGGGAAAGCGGCTGCTCCTGGCAAACAAGGAGTCCGCCGTGATGGCGGGCGGGTTGCTGATGGCCGCGGTCCGGGAAAACGGGGCCACGCTGATTCCCATCGACAGTGAGCACAACGCGGTTTTCCAGTGTCTGCCGGATGGCCGTGCAGGATCGGGTTCCGGGATCACCCGCATCTTGCTGACGGCCTCCGGAGGCCCGTTCCTTGACCTGCCCGCGGACCGGTTTGCGGACGTGACTCCGGAACAGGCCTGCAACCATCCCAACTGGGATATGGGCCGCAAGATCTCGGTGGATTCGGCAACCATGATGAACAAGGGCCTGGAGGTGATCGAGGCCTGCCTGCTCTTCGACCTGTCGGTGGACAGGGTGCAGGTCGTGGTGCACCCCCAGAGCATCGTGCACTCGCTGGTCGAGTACCGCGACGGGTCTGTACTGGCGCAGCTCGGCAATCCGGACATGCGGACACCCATCGCTCACGCGCTCGCCTGGCCGGAGCGGGTGGATTCCGGCGTGGGCAGGCTCGATCTGGTCGCCATCAGTCGCCTGGATTTCCGGGACCCGGACAGCCGGCGTTTCCCTTGCCTACGGCTGGCGGCGGATGCGGCCAGGGAGGCGGGTTCCGCGCCCATCTGGCTGAACGCCGCCAACGAAGTGGCGGTGGAGGCTTTCCTGGACGGACGTATTCCATTTCCGGCAATTGCCGGGATTATCGAGGCGGTTCTGGCAAAATGTACGGATTCGGCGCCCGATTCCCTCGAAGCGATTCTCCAGATCGACGGGAAAGCTCGGGCGGTGACTCGGGAGAAATTGTCTTCGTTCGCAATCTAAAAGATTCATGCCTGAAATACTGACTTCGATTCTCGCTTTCATCGTGGCCCTGGGTCTGCTCGTGGCGGTGCACGAATATGGGCACTTCTACGTGGCGCGGCGCCTGGGCGTGAAGGTCCTCCGTTTCTGCATCGGATTCGGCAAACCCATCTGGAGCAAGGTGGCCGGTCGCGACAAGGTGGAATATGCCGTCGCGGCGATACCTCTCGGCGGTTACGTCAAGCTGCTGGACGAGAGAGAAGGTCCGGTTCCGGAAGAGGACCTGCCGAGGGCCTTCACCCGCCAGACTCCGCCTCGCCGCATCGCGATCCTTGCCGCCGGGCCCGCCTTCAATTTCATATTCGCTATCGCCGCCTACTGGCTGATGTTCGTCACCGGCGTGGTGGCCATGAAGCCGCTGATCGGCGAGGTCGCGCCGCAATCGCTTGCTGCCGACTCGGGGATCCGGCCCGGAGACCGGATTGTCAGCGTGGCGGGCAAGGATACGGACACCATGATGGATGCCCAGCTCGCCATGGTCTCGCAAATTGCCTCCAGCGGGCGGGTGCCCATGACCGTGGCCGACGAGGACGGCAACCGGCGACAGGTCGAGATGGTCATCGACGGTGAGCGCAGCGAATACACCGAAGACCTGGGCGCTCTCTGGTCACGTCTCGGCATGGAGCCCTGGCGACCGCTGTTGCCGCCGGTTCTGGGAGACATCTCGCCGGAGGGCACGGCAGCGGCGTCCGGGCTCGAGCCGGGGGACCTGATCCTCAGGGCCGACGGAGAATCCGTAAGGGATTGGTCGAGCTGGGTCGACTACGTCAGGGAGCGACCGGGCCAGATCGTGGAGGTGGTCATCGAGCGGGGCGGCGAGGAAATGTCTCTGGCCCTCGACATCGGCACGGCAGACACCGAAGACGGGGTCATCGGCCGGATCGGGGCGGGTGTGCGGGTGCCGGAAGACCTGTTCAGCGACGCCGTTACCCGGCAGCAGTACGGACCCTTTGCCGCTGTCGGGCAGGCTGCGGTCAAGACCTGGGAGATGTCCTCCGTGACCGTGAGCCTGCTGTATCGGATGCTGACCGGCGACGTGTCGCCCCGCAACATCAGCGGACCCATCAATATCGCTCAGGCGGCCGGGTACACCGCCAGCGCCGGTCTCGCCGCCTTTCTGAATTTCCTCGCCATCGTGAGTATCAGTCTCGGGATTCTGAATCTTCTGCCGATCCCCATGCTGGACGGCGGACAGATTGCCTACCAGGTCGCCGAGATGGTCAAGGGAAGCCCGGTTTCGGAGCGGGCCCAGATGATCGGCCAGCAGGTCGGCATCGTGCTGTTGCTGCTCCTGATGAGTTTCGCTTTCTATAACGACATCGTGCGCCTGGCGAACTGAAGGATCTCCGAATCTATGTCCAGCCGACGGCTACTCCTGGTCCTGACCGCCATCTTGCTGGCCGGATTCGCCGTTCAGGCGACCGCCCAGTCGGGCTTCGTCGTGCGGGACATGAGGGTGGAAGGGCTGCAGCGGATCTCCGAGGGTACGGTCTTCAACTATCTGCCTGTCAGTGTCGGGGACACGGTGGATACGGTCCGCGTAGAGGAAGCCATGAGGGCCCTGTACGGGACCGGACTGTTTCAGGACGTGGAGTTTCGCCGGGACGGGGGCACGCTGGTCATCGCCGTCAGGGAAAGGCCGTCCATCAAGTCATTCACGATTTCCGGCAACAAGGACATCGAGACCGAGGATCTGGAGGATTCCCTGCGACAGGTCGGACTGGCAACGGGCAAGACCTTCAATCGATCGGTGCTGGAGAACGTCCGGCAGATCCTGACCGAGCAGTATTACAGTCAGGGCAAATACAGCGTCATTATCGATGCCGACGTCCGGGAAGAGGACGACAACACTGTCAGTATCGCCATCGACATCAAGGAGGGCGAGAGGGCCAGGATCCGCCAGATCAATGTCGTGGGCAACACCGCTTTCGACGACGAGGAACTGCTCGACGCCTTCCAGCTCAAGACGCCCAACTGGCTGTCCTTCTACCGGCAGGACGACCGGTATGCGCGGGAGGCGCTGCTGGGTGACCTGGAAACCCTGCGGTCCTTCTACATGGACCGCGGCTATGCCGCTTTCGAGATTGTGTCCACCCAGGTGGCCATTTCGCCGGACCGGCAGAATATCTACATCACGGTCAATATTGCGGAGGGCGAGCCCTTTGTCATCACCGACATCGAACTGGCCGGTGACCTGGTGGTGCCCGAGCAGCAGCTCCAGGCCCTGGTGCTGGCCAAGCCCGGCCAGACATTTTCCCGCCGCCTGCTGACACAGACCGCCGATCTCATCAGCTATCGCCTGGGCGAAGAGGGATATGCATTCGCCCGGGTCGAGCCCGTGCCGGACATCGATGCGGAGAACCAGGAGGTCTCCGTCACCTTCTACGTGGATCCGGGCAAGCGGGCCTACGTGCGCAGGATCGCTTTCGAAGGCGTGTCTTCCATTCAGGATCAGGTGCTGCGGCGGGAGATGCGGCAGATGGAAGGCGCATTCCTTTCCAACCGGGCAGTGGAAAGATCCGAACAGCGTATCAGACGGCTACCGTTCATCGAGGAAGTCGCGACGGAGACCAAGCCGGTGAGCGGCAGTGACGATCTGGTAGACGTGGATTTCTCCATCACCGAAGGACAGCCGGGTACTTTCGGCGGGGGCCTCGGATACTCCGCCTCCCAGGGCGTTCTGCTCAACGGCAATTTTGTGCATACCAATTTCCTCGGCACGGGGAACCGGATCGAGGCGGACATCAATACCAGCGAGTACATCACGGTTTACCGCGCGCTTTATACCAATCCCTACGTGACGCCTGACGGCGTGTCCCGCACCATCTCGCTTTCCTACCGGGACGTGACCCAGTTCACCAGCGGCGCGTCGGATTTCGATACCCAGACCTGGACTTTCGGAATGGAGTGGGGCTATCCCATCTCGGAATACTCGAGGATCCGATTCGGCTTCGCCGTGGCGGACACGGAACTTTCCGCCGGAGACGGCAGTTCCCTGCAGGCAAGGGAGTGGGTCGGCCGCAACGGTAATCCTTCCCTGGAGATCATCGAGCTGGAGAACGGGAACGAGGTGATCTTCACCAAATCCGACTTCATCAGCTATGAATTGCTGGCCGGATGGATTTACGACAGCCGGAACCGGGCCATGTTTGCGGACAGGGGTGCCCGGCAATCGCTGGCTTTTGCCGTTACCGGCCCCGGCAGCGAAGTGCAGTATTTCACCTCCCGTTTCAATTACACCAAGTACTGGCCCATCCGGGGGCAGTGGGCCCTGAAGCTGGCCGGAGACTGGGCCTATGCCCAGGAGCTCGGCGACACTACCGCCACGCCGCCCTACAAGCGATATTTCGGCGGCGGGCCCAACAGCGTCCGTGGTTTCAAGGAAGGCCGGCTCGGGCCCAGGGACAGCCTGAATAATCCTTACGGCGGTAATATTCTCATTGCCAACCAGCTGGAACTGGTGGTGCCGATTCCCGAGCAGTGGCAGAACAAGGGCCGGCTCAGTTTGTTCTTCGATTCCGGTAATGTATTCTCCGACGACGGCACTTCATTCTTCGAGCTGGACGAAGAGGGCAATGTTTACAAGGCGGATTACAGTTTCGACATTAGCGATATGCGATATTCGACAGGCATCGCAGCGGAATGGCTTTCGCCGCTCGGCGTGTTCCGCTTCAGCTACGGATTCCCCTTGAACGACGAGGCAGAGGATGAGACCGAGAACTTCCAGTTCTCGATAGGCTCGGCGTTCTGATTGAACAACAGAATTGATAAGGACGGATTTTCATGAAGGCTTACAGGCTCGGCTTGTGCTTGGCGCTGCTCGCGGTCCTTCTGTTCGGAACCAGCAGCGTCTGGGCCCAGAGCATCAAGGTGGGAGTGGTCAACTTCGCTCGCCTCCTGGAGGAAGCACCCCAGTCCCAGGCATCCCAGCGCGTGCTGACTGAGGAATTTTCGCCTCGCGAGCGGGACATCCGCGGTCAGGAACAGCAGCTCAAGCAGATCGAGGAACGTCTCTCTCAGGGCGAAGGCTTCATGGGGGAGGAGGAGCGGCAGCAGCTTGAACGCGACGCCCGGGACCTGCAGCGAGAGCTCAACCGCAGCAAATCCGAGTTCAACGAAGACCTGAGCCTGCGCCGCAATGAGGAGCTGGGCAAACTGCAGAGAATGCTCATCGGTGAAGTGCAGGGTTACGCTCGCGATCAGAATTACGACATCCTGATCAGCGAGGCGGCGGGCGTCGTGTATGCCAGCACGGCCGTGGACATCACCGACAGCATCCTGGAAGTCCTGAAGTCGAGGTATGCCGCTCAGGGCGGCGGCAACTAGGGCGGCCGCGGGCTGTGTCCGTCAGGCTGGGGGACCTGGCAGAGCGCTCCGACTGCGAGCTGCGCGGTGACCCGGACGTAGAGGTCACCGGCGTCGCCACCCTGGCACGCGCAGGACCCGGAGAAATCAGCTTCCTGGCAAATCCGGCCTATCGCGAGTTCCTGGCAGAGACCCGGGCGGCTGCGGTCATCCTGGCGGAGAAAGATGCCGATCGGTGCCCGGTGTCCGCTCTCATCAGCGACAATCCCTATCTTGCCTATGCCCGTGTCGCCGCGGTGCTGCATCCCCAGCCACCCTTCCAGGCCGGCATCAGCGAACGGGCGACTGTAGATTCCTCCGCGAGCGTGGCGCCCTCGGCGTGGATTGGTGCCGGATCCGTCATCGAGAGCGGAGCGGTCATCGGCGAGGACAGTTTCGTCGGGCCCGGCTGCACCATCGGGAGCAACGCCGTCATCGGCGCCGGCTGCCGTCTGGTCGCCCGTGTCACTCTCTGCGGGGACGTGACGATCGGCGACCGCGTGCTTGTCCATCCTGGCGCGGTGATAGGAGCCGACGGATTCGGAATAGCCAGAGACGGGGACCGGTGGGTCAAGGTGCCGCAACTCGGGTCGGTCAGCATCGGCAACGACGTTGAGATCGGCGCCAATACCACGATTGACCGGGGCGCAATCGAGAACACGGTTCTCGAGTCAGGGGTGAAGCTGGACAATCAGATCCAGATCGGACACAACGTCAGAATCGGAGAGCACACGGTCATCGCCGGATGCGTCGGCATCTCCGGGAGCACCGTCATCGGGCGGCGTTGCATGATTGCGGGGGCCTCCGGTATTGGCGGACACATACAGATCGCCGACGATGTGATTCTGCTGGCTGCCAGCGTCGTCACGAGTTCGATTTCAGAGCCCGGGACCTATGGCAGCGCCCTGATGCACGACGAGGCACGCGCGTGGCGACGCAATATCACCCGTTTCCGGCATCTCGACGAAATGGCGAGGCGCCTCAGGCGGGTAGAACGGCGGCTGGGCGCAACGGACGGTGACAAGGAGAATCCGAATGGCTGATTCGACGGCGATGGATATGGACCGTGTCATGGAGCTGCTGCCCCATCGCTATCCCTTTCTGCTGGTGGACCGCGTCCTGGAGTGCCAACCCGGAGAGTCGCTGAGGGCGCTCAAGAACGTGACCGTGAACGAGCCCTTCTTCCAGGGGCATTTCCCGGGGCGTCCCGTGATGCCCGGCGTTCTCATCCTCGAGGCGCTGGCCCAGGCCTGCGGCATCCTGGCGTTTTCGACGGCGGGAGAGACGCCGGGAGAAGACACGGGCGTGTATTTCGTGGGCATCGACAAGTCCCGTTTCCGACGCCCCGCCTTTCCCGGCGATCAGCTGATCCTCGAGATCGAATTCGAGCGCCGCATCAGGGATATCTGGCGATTCACCACACGGGCCCTGGTGGAGGGAAAGGTCGTGGCCGATGCCCGCATGATGGTCGCGACCAAGGGCAACGATCGGTGATCCATCCGACCGCCATCGTGGATCCGGGCGCGGAGCTCGGCAGCGGTGTGCAGGTGGGACCCTACGCGGTGATCGGCGCGGGCGTACAGATCGACGATGGCTCGTCGATCGGGGCCCACGCCGTGATCTGCGGCGCCACATCCATCGGCAAGGAAAACCGGATTTTTCACTTCGCGTCCATCGGCGAGGATCCCCAGGACAAGAAGTACAAGGGTGAACCCACCCGGCTGGTCATCGGAGACCGGAACACCATCCGGGAGTTCTGCACCTTGAATCGCGGAACTTCTCAGGACCAGGGCATCACACGGATCGGTGACGACAACTGGATCATGGCCTACGTCCACGTGGCCCACGACTGCCAGATCGGCAATGACAATGTCCTCGCCAACAACACCACGCTTGCCGGCCACGTCAGGGTCGGTCATCACTCCGTGCTTGGGGGATTTGCCGGGGCTCATCAATACTGCCAGATCGGGTCGTACGCTTTCCTCGGCATGTACAGCGGCCTGACCCGGGATGTGCCGTCCTACTGCATGGTGTCCGGCCGGCCGGCAGTGCCAAAGGGAGTGAACGCGGAGGGGCTGCGTCGCCACGGGTTTACGGCGGAGCAGATCAGGAATATCCGTCGAGCCTATCGCACTCTGTACCGCTCCGGACTGAAACTGCAGGAGGCACTGGAACAAATCGAGTCGGACTTGGCGCGGCAGCCGGAGCTGGAGGAATTCGTGACCTCGATCCGGGCCTCCAGTCGCAGTATCGTCCGCTGACGAGATCGGCAGGTCATTTGTCATGACGTTACGTATCGGTCTGGTCGCCGGTGAAGCCTCTGGGGATCAGCTGGGTGCGGGACTGATACGAGCCATCGCGGATCGACGACCGGACGCCGTTTTTGCCGGGGTAGGGGGGCCGCAGATGACCGGGGCGGGTCTGGAGGCATGGTGGCCCTGCGACAGGCTGTCTGTCATGGGTCTCGCGGAGGTGATCGTTCATTTGCCGCAATTGCTGTCGTTGCGGCGCCAGTTGCGAAGGCGGTTCCTGCAATGGCGTCCCGATGTCGTCGTCGGCATAGACTCGCCCGACTTCAATCTTGGCCTCGAGATCGGCCTCCGCCGGCGCGGCGTCAGCACAGTGCATTACGTCAGTCCGTCCATCTGGGCGTGGCGCCCCGGCCGGCTCAAGAAAATCCGCCGGGCGACGGGAACGGTCATGTGTCTGCTGCCTTTCGAGACGGCGGCCTACGCGAAAGTCGGCGTCGAAGGCGTATTTGTAGGTCATCCCCTGGCGGACCGGTTTCCCGAAATTTCAGACCGGACGGACGCCAGGCGGTCACTCGGGCTCGACCCGCGGGCTGCCACCGTGGCGCTGTTGCCCGGGAGCCGGTCCGGCGAACTCGATCGTCTCGGCCCCGATTTCGCGGGTGCGGCGGCATGGCTCTCCGAGCGTCGCCCCGAACTCCGTTTCGTGGCTCCCATGGCCAGCGAGGCCCTCAAGGAACAATTCGCGAGCCAGCTGCAAGCCCATGGAGGAAACGCGCCGGTTAAGCTCCTTGTCGGCCGATCGCACCAGGCCATGGCGGCGTCGGACGTGGTGCTCACGGCTTCCGGAACCGCCACCCTGGAAGCCGGCTTGATCAAGCGGCCAATGGTTGTAGCCTATCGTGTAGCCCCGCTGACTGCGTGGGTGCTCAGGGGTTTTCGAATGCTCAAGATCGATCGTTTCGCGCTGCCCAACCTGCTGGCGGGACGGGACCTGGTTCCCGAGATCCTGCAGGACACCGTATCGCCGCAGACCCTGGGTCTGGCGGTGCTGCGCTGGCTGGACGACGAGGCCGCGTGTCGGGCCCTTGAGCAGGAATTTCATAAGCTCCACGCCATGCTCAGGCGTCAGGCAGATCGGCGGGCCGCCCGGACCGTGCTGTCGATCTGCGCGCGGGGGAACCAGGCCTCGTGAGCCGTTATACCGATCAGCACGGCCTGCCGTTCTTCAGTGACGGCCCGGTGGTCGGAGTGGACGAAGCCGGCCGGGGGCCCCTGGCAGGGCCAGTGGTGGCCGCGGCCGTCATGTTTCCTGCCGGTGCACGGCTGGAGGGCCTGGGGGACTCGAAATTGCTTTCGGAGTCCGTCAGGTTGGCACTGGTGGCCGGCATCCGGGAGACCGCCATCGGCTGGGCTGTGGCCTGGGCCGATCCGGCGGAGATCGATGTCCTGAATATTCTGAGAGCCACGATGCTGGCCATGCGAAGGGCGGTGGAACGTTTGCCGGTGCGCCCGAAACACGTGCTGGTGGACGGTAACTGCTGCCCCCGGCTCCCCTGTACCGTTGATGCCATAGTGGGCGGCGACGCCACGGTTCCGGCCATCAGCGCCGCGTCGGTGCTGGCCAAGGTGGCCCGGGACGAAATGATGGTGCGGCTGGACGAGAGATACCCCGGATACGGGTTCTCGTCGCACAAGGGCTATCCGACACGCAATCATGTCGGCCGGCTGAAGGTCCTCGGGCCGACGCCTGTACACCGTCGGTCCTTCCGGCCCGTCGCGGAACTGGTGAGGGCTCCATGACGGATACCTTCGTACACCTGGGCCTCCATAGCGAATACTCGCTGGCAGACAGCGTCGTCCGGATCAAGCCCCTCATGGAGGCGGTCCGCGAGAAAAACATGCCCGCTGTCGCCCTGACGGACCAGTGCAACGTGTTCGCCATGGTTCGTTTCTACCGGGCAGCGCTGGCCGCCGGCATCAAGCCGATCGTGGGAGCGGACGTCTGGATCAACGAGGGCGAGGAGACGCCGCCCTCCCGCCTCCGGCTCCTGTGCCGGGACCGGCAGGGCTATGGCAACCTGTGTGAACTCCTGAGTGACGGCTTCCGCGATCCGCGGGTCCACGGGCGTCCCGTCGTGAGCCGTGGCCGGCTGAAGGAAGGATTGTCCGGCGGGCTGATCGCGCTTTCGGGGGGGCTGGAGGGTGACGTCGGCAGGGCGCTGGCCGCCGGCAGGGAGAAGGAAGCAAGAGCCGCCGCCAAGGCCTGGTCGAGCCTGTTTCCGGACAGCTTCTATCTGGAACTGACGCGGATCGGCCGCGACGGCGAAGAGCGGTACCTGGAAGGGGCCGTTCATCTGGCGGGCCGCGCCGGGATCCCCGTCGTGGCGACCAATGACGTGCGTTTCCTCGAGCCGGATGACTTCGAGGCTCACGAGGCCCGGGTCTGCATTCATCAGGGTCACACCCTGGACGACCCCGGGCGTCCGAAACTCTACAGCCCGGACCAGTACCTCAAGAGCCCGGATGAGATGCGCAGCCTGTTCGATGACCTGCCCGAGGCCATCGAAAATGCGGTGGAGATCGCCCGGCGCTGTAACCTGGAACTCACCTTCGGCGACAGCGTTCTGCCGGATTTCCCCGTGCCCGAGGGCATGACGGCCGACTCTTTCCTGCAAAAAGTCTCCGCGGAGCAGCTGGAGGACAGGTTGCCTAGACTGCTCGAGGAAGCGGGTCTGGGAAATGAAGGCCTCGAAGAGTACCGCAGCCGGCTGGAGATAGAGCTGGATGTGATCTGCGGCATGGGCTTTTCCGGATATTTCCTGATCGTCGCCGACTTCATCCGCTGGGCCCGGGAAAACCATATTCCGGTAGGTCCGGGACGGGGGTCCGGCGCCGGCTCCCTGGTGGCTTTCGTGCTGGGCATCACGGATCTCGATCCATTGCGTTACGAGCTGCTTTTCGAGCGCTTCCTGAATCCCGAGCGGGTATCCATGCCGGACTTCGATATCGATTTCTGCATGGAGGGCAGGGACCGGGTCATCGATTACGTGGCAAGTCGCTACGGAAGGGACAGCGTGTCCCAGATCATCACCTTCGGCACCATGGCCGCGAGGGCCGTGGTCCGCGACGTGGGGCGGATCCTGGGCCATCCCTTCGGTTTCGTGGATCGGATCGCCAAGCTGATTCCCTTCGAGATCGGCATGACCCTGGAGAAGGCGCTCGCCCAGGACGAGGAACTGAAACGGGCCTACGAGGCCGAGGAGGAAATCCGCGCCCTTATCGATCTGGCCAGACCCCTGGAGGGACTGGCCCGCAACGCCGGCAAGCACGCCGGCGGCGTGGTGATTGCGCCGGGGCCGCTGACCCACTTCACGCCGCTGTACTTCGAAGAGGCCGGTGGCAGCCCTGTCACGCAGTTCGACAAGGACGACGTGGAAGCGATCGGGCTGGTCAAGTTCGACTTTCTCGGCTTGCGCACCCTGACCATCGTCGACCGGGCGGTGGCGACCGTGAACCAGTTGCGGGCGGAGGAGGGCCAGCAGCCTATCGACATCGGCCGTATCCCCCTGGACGACCAGAAGACCTTCGCGCTGCTGAAATCCTGTGCCACCACCGCGGTATTCCAGCTCGAATCCCGGGGGATGAAAGACCTGATCAAGCGACTGCAGCCGGACTGCTTCGACGACATCGTCGCCCTGGTGGCGCTGTTCAGGCCGGGGCCCCTGCAGTCGGGGATGGTGGAGGATTTCATCAGCAGAAAACACGGCAGGAACCAGGGGCCGATCGACTATTTCCACCCGGATCTGGAGCCGGTCCTGAAGCCCACTTACGGGGTGATTCTCTACCAGGAACAGGTCATGCAGATCGCCCAGGTCCTGGCGGGCTACACCCTGGGCGCCGCCGATCTGCTGCGCAGGGCCATGGGCAAGAAAAAGCCCGAGGAAATGGCCAAGCAGCGGGACATTTTCGTGGACGGAGCCAAGGAGCGCGGTGTAGAGGAGAGCACGGCAACCTACATTTTCGATCTGATGGAGAAGTTCGCCGGCTACGGATTCAACAAGAGCCATTCGGCGGCCTACGCGGTGCTCTCTTACCAGACGGCCTGGTTGAAAGCCCATTACCCGGCCGCATTCATGGCCGCCGTGCTGTCCGCGGACATGGACCACACCGACAAGGTGGTCACCCTGGTGGACGAATGCAGCCGTATGGGCCTGGAAGTCGAACCCCCCGACGTGACGGCGTCGCTCTACGCCTTCAGCGTCTCCGGGCCGGAATCCCTGCGCTATGGCCTCGGCGCCATCAAGGGCGTCGGCCAGTCGGCGGTCCAGTCCCTGATCGAGGAGCGCGAACAGTCGGGACGGTATCGGGATCTGACGGACTTCTGCTCACGCGTCGATCTCCAGAAGGCCAATCGTCGCGTTCTGGAAGCTCTGATTCGCAGTGGCGCTCTGGATGCCCTGGGCCCGAATCGGGCGACCCTGATTCACCAGCTGCCCGTGGCGATAAAACGGGCCGAGCAGCATGCTCACGCCGAAGCGGCGGGGCAGTCGGATCTGTTCGGCATGTCCGCCGTTGTCGAAAAGCGCGCCGACGAGGAAGGGCCGCCCGCAGAGGTCCTGCCGGACTGGAGCGACGAGGAGCGTCTGGCGGGTGAAAAGGAAACCCTGGGCCTTTATCTGACCGGGCATCCCATCGAGGCCTACGCTCTGGATCTGCCTCAGCTGACCTCCGGTCGTATCGCTGAACTGCTGGAAGGGGAGCCCGGGACTTCGCCCGGAAGGCGGGACGTGGTGATTGCCGGACTGGTCCTGCAGATGCGTCGACGGGGCAACCGGGTATCGCTGGTGCTGGATGATCGCAGCGGCCGAATCGAGGTCACGCTTTTCGACGACGTGTATCAGCAATGCCGCAACGTGGTTGCGCCGGACGCGGTGCTGGTGGTCGAGGGCAACCTCCGTTTCGATGACTTCATCGGTGACTGGCGGGTGACGGCCCGGAGGGTCATTACCATCGATCAGGCGCGGGAAGAACAGGCAGCCCGGCTGCTGATCTGCTGGAACGCAAACGGCGAGGAATCGGAGTTCGTCGACAGGCTTCGGGGCACGTTGCAGCCCTTCCGCCAGGGCAGATGTCCCGTCGCGCTCATGTACCGGGGGCCGTCGGCCCATGCCCGCATCGCCCTGGGCGAGGACTGGCAGGTTCATCCGACCCAGGAGCTGATCCAGCGGCTCGGCAAGCTGGTGGGCGGCGAGAACGTGCGAGTCGTTTACTCCCGGCGGGGCCTTGCCACGACCGGACCCGGGGGCTAAGTTGAGGGCTCCGGGGGGCGGAATCAATCCATGGATATGAATTTTCTCGATTTCGAGCGACCGATCGCGGAACTCGAGGCCAAGATCGACGAACTGCGTTTCGTCGGCGACGATTCGGTGGTGAATCTGACCGAGGAAATCGCGCGACTCGAGGCCAAGAGCGAGTCCCTGACCCGGAGCATTTTTGCCAACCTGAGCGCCTGGCAGATCACCCAGCTGGCGCGCCATCCCCAGCGCCCCTACGCGGCCGACTATATCGATCGGATTTTCACCGATTTTCAGGAACTCCACGGCGATCGGGCCTATGCGGACGATGCGGCCGTGATCGGCGGCCTGGCGCGTCTTGAGGGTCAGCCCCTCGTGGTGATCGGACACCAGAAGGGCCGGGACACGAAATCCAAGGTCAGACACAATTTCGGCATGCCCAGGCCCGAGGGCTATCGCAAGGCGCTGAGGTTGATGCATATGGCCGACCGATTCCGCCTGCCGGTGATCACCCTGATCGATACGCCTGGCGCCTATCCAGGCGTCGGCGCGGAGGAGCGGGGCCAGAGCGAGGCCATCGCCCGTAATCTTTTCGAGATGGCGCGGTTGCGGGTGCCCGTCGTCAGCGTGGTGATTGGCGAGGGGGGCTCCGGCGGCGCCCTCGCCATCGGCGTGGCCGATCGCCTGATGATGCTCCAGTACAGTATTTATTCGGTCATTTCACCGGAGGGATGCGCGTCGATCCTGTGGAAGAGTGCGGACCGGGCGGAGGACGCGGCGGAGGCAATGGGCGTCACCGCCGATCGACTGAAAGACCTGGGGCTGGTGGACGAAGTCCTCAGGGAACCCCTGGGCGGCGCCCATCGCGATCCCCAGGCGATGGCGGAAGTGCTCAAGAACGCGCTCATCAGCCATATCGACGGACTATCGAGACTGGCGGTGGACGAGCTGGTGGAGGCTCGCTATCAGAGACTGATGTCATTTGGGCGCTTCAAGGAGGGCTGAGGTCCCCTCCGGCATGAGCTTTTCAAAAGAGGCCTTCGAGGCGGCCGTGGCCGAGGCGATCGCCGACGGGGCGTCCCATAATTTCGCCGTTGCCCTGAGCGGGGGGCTGGACTCTACCGTGGCTCTCCATGCGCTGCGCGAGCTGCCGCTGACCGGTTCACTCAGGGCGATCCACGTTGACCACGGCCTGCACCCGGACTCCGGGGCCTGGCGCGACCATTGCGAACGTGTGTGCCTGGCAATTGAAGTGCCGTTCACGGACGCGGTGGTGGATGCCCGACCGGGTCGGGGGGAAAGCCCGGAGGAGGCGGCCAGACGCGCCCGTTATGGCTGGCTGACGACGGAACTGCAGCCCGGCGAGATCCTGGTGACGGGTCATCATGCGGACGATCAGCTGGAAACCGTATTGCTCCAGCTGCTCAGGGGCGCCGGACCCGCCGGTCTCGCGGCCATGCCCGCCCTGGCGCGACTGGGCGCCGGGTGGCTGTGTCGGCCGTTGCTCCGCTTCCGCCGGCAGGACCTTCAGACATGGGCCCGGGCCCGCGGCCTGTCCTGGCTCGAGGACCCCAGCAATCGCGAGGCGGGGTTCGATCGAAATTATCTCAGGCACGAGGTGCTGCCGGCCCTGTATGAGCGCTGGCCGGCCGCCGCCGTGAGCGCTGTGCGCAGCGCAAGGCATTGCGGAGAAGCCGCGGAACTTCTCGCCGAGCTGGCGGATGGCGATCTTTCGGTGGTGTCCGGCGACGGGACGCTGGATGTTTCCCGCATGCGCGAGTTCTCGTCGCCGCGCCAGCGCAATCTGTTGAGACGATGGCTGACCGTCAGGGGGCTGGAGCTGCCCGACGCCCGGAGAACGCAGTCGATCCTGGATAACGTGCTTGGGGCCCGCAGGGATCGCCGCGCCGAGGTGCGCTGGCCCGGCGGATCGGTCCGGCGCTATCGCGACCGGCTTTTCGCGCTGGACCGGAATCTGCTGGCCCGCCTGGATCGGCCGCGACCGGACGGCGCCTGGTCCGTGGACCAGCCGCTGGAACTCGGTGGAGGTATGGGAAGGCTGCGGCTGGTTTGCGGGGGCGGGCCGGGTTTGTCCCGGGACGGTCTGGAAAAGGGCCCATTGCATGTCCGGTATCGGGTCGGTGGCGAGAAGATCCGCCTGCCGGGTCGCGCCGGCACCCGTTCGGTCAAAAAACTCCTTCAGGAAGCTGGCGTGCCGCCGTGGTGGCGCAGACACATCCCCCTGATCTGGTGCGGGGATCGGCTGCTCTGCGTGGCCGATCTCTGGTATTCCGCGGATTCCTGGGTCGCCGGTCCCGAGGGTTGTCTAGTGGTCTGGGAGGATCGACCCGATTTCTCATGATCAGATTGTGGCTGCTCGGGCATTCTGGTAAGTTGTAATCCCGTCTTGACACGGCGCTTCGGCGCTCCCTCTATAAGGCGGTGCTCCTCAAATGACCCGGTTTATTTTCGTCACCGGCGGCGTGGTTTCTTCCCTTGGCAAGGGAATCACGGCCGCCTCTCTTGGCGCCATCCTCGAGGCTCGCGGGCTGAAGGTGAGCATGATCAAGCTGGATCCGTACATCAACGTGGATCCGGGTACCATGAGTCCCTTTCAGCACGGGGAGGTATTCGTGACAGAGGACGGGACCGAGACGGATCTCGATCTCGGTCACTACGAACGCTTTGTTCGTACGACAACCAGTCGCAACAGCAACTTCACCACGGGCCGCATCTACGGCAACGTCATCGCCAAGGAACGTCGCGGGGAATATCTGGGAGCCACCGTCCAGGTGATTCCCCACATCACCGACGAAATCAAGAACAGCGTCATTGCCGGCGCCGGGGATGCGGATGTCTGCCTGGTGGAAATCGGCGGCACGGTGGGTGATATCGAGTCGCTCCCGTTCATGGAGGCAATCCGGCAAATGGGCACCGAGCTGGGGCGCCAGCGCGTGGTCTTTGTGCACCTGACCCTGGTGCCCTATATCGCCACTTCCAAGGAGATCAAGACCAAGCCGACCCAGCACTCGGTCAAGGAGCTGCGTTCCATTGGCATTCAGCCGGACGTGCTCGTCTGTCGGGTGGATCGGCCGCTTCCCGAGGAACAGCGACGCAAGATTGCCCTGTTCACCAACGTGCAGGAGCCGGCCGTCATCGCGGCCGTGGACGTGGACGATCTCTACAAGATTCCCCTCATGCTCAACGAGCAGGGTCTGGATGACATCATTGTGGAAAAACTGGCTCTGGATCTGCCCCCTGCCGATCTCGGGGAGTGGCAGCGGGTCGTGGAGGCAAGGGAGCACCCGGAGGCGGAAGTGAATGTGGCCATGGTCGGGAAGTACGTGGATCTGCAGGATGCGTACATTTCTCTCAACGAGGCCCTCAAGCATGCCGGCATCCACACCCGCACCAGGGTCAACATCTGCTTCGTCGATTCCGAGGAGCTGGAGAAGGGTGAGGCCGGACTTCTGTCCGGAATGGACGCAATTCTCGTACCTGGAGGATTTGGCGAGCGGGGAATCGAGGGCAAGATCGCGGCGGCCCGTTACGCCAGGGAAAACAGCATCCCCTATCTGGGGATCTGTCTGGGACTGCAGGTCGCTGTCATCGATTTCGCCCGTCACGTGGCGGACCTCGAGGGCGCGCACAGCACAGAATTCGACCGCGCCAGCCCCCATCCGGTCATCGCGCTGATCACGGAATGGCAGGATCGCACCGGCGCGATCGAAGAGCGCGACGAGAATTCCGATCTGGGAGGAACCATGCGTCTGGGCGGGCAGGAATGCTGCCTGACCCCCGGCACGCTGGCTGCCCGGACCTATGGGCGCAAGCGAATCGTGGAGCGTCACCGGCATCGTTACGAATTCAATAATGCCTACCGGGACATCCTGGAGCAGGCTGGACTGGTGTTTTCCGGCTGGTCGTTGGATGATCTCGCCGAGATGATCGAGCTGCCCACCCACCCGTGGTTCCTGGCCTGCCAGTTCCACCCGGAGTTCACCTCAAATCCGCGAGACGGTCATCCTCTTTTCACCGGATTCATAAAGGCAGCCAGGGCGCACGCGGAGCAGCAGCTGCCGGAGGCGGCACGCGCATGAAAATCGCCGAATTCGAGGTCGGCCTGGACAAGCCGTTCTTTCTCATCGCCGGACCCTGCGTCATCGAGAGCCGGGAACTGGCATTCGAAACCGCCGGGCAGCTCAAGGAGCTCACCGGCAAACTCGGCATCCCCTTCGTCTACAAGTCCTCCTTCGACAAGGCGAATCGGTCTTCCATCGAGAGTTACCGCGGTCCGGGCACGGAAGAGGGGCTCGCTATCCTCGCGGATGTGCGCAAGGAAGTGGGCGTGCCGGTGCTCACCGATGTCCACGAGGACACCGCGTTCGACGAGGTGGCTTCCGTGGTGGATGTGCTGCAGACCCCGGCCTTTCTCTGCCGGCAGACCAATTTCATTCTCAAGGTAGCGCGGCAGAATCTGCCGGTGAATATCAAGAAGGGCCAGTTCCTCTCGCCCTGGGAAATGGGCAACGTCGTAGACAAGGCCCGGTCCACGGGGAACGATCGCATCCTGGTATGCGAGCGCGGTTTCAGTTTCGGTTATAACAACCTGGTCTCCGACATGCGTTCCCTGGCGGTGATGCGATCCACCGGGGCGCCGGTGGTATTCGACGCCACCCACTCGGTCCAGCTGCCGGGTGGCAAGGGATCGGCATCGGGGGGGCAGAGAGAATTCGTTCCGGTGCTGGCGCGTGCCGCCGTCGCCGCCGGCATTTCGGGGCTCTTCATGGAGACGCACCCGGATCCGGCCAAAGCCCTCAGCGACGGTCCCAATGCCTGGCCGCTCGACAGGGTCGAGTCCCTGCTGGCGACCCTCATGGAGATAGATCAGACGGTCAAGTCCCGGCCATTCGAAGAAAGCGTACTGGAGTCCTGAGCTCGCGGCACGGGTGCGACTCCCGTCCTCCGCGGATGCCGGCGGCGTCCAGCAGAACAATCAATCAGGAGATCATTGAGATGCCGAAAATCGCCGAGATTCGCGCTCGAGAGATTATCGACTCGCGGGGTAACCCGACGGTGGAAGCCGACGTCATTCTGGAAGACGGATATTTTGGCCGCGCCGGCGTGCCCTCCGGCGCGTCCACCGGAACCCGCGAGGCGGTGGAACTGCGGGACGGTGATGCGGAACGATACGGGGGTAAGGGCGTCCGCCGAGCGGTCGGCAATGTCAATGGCGAGATCCGCGAGGCGGTGCTCGGTATGGACGCCGAGGACCAGCAGTCGCTGGACCAGCGAATGATCGAGCTCGACGGCACCGATAACAAGGGCCGGCTGGGCGCGAACGCCATCCTCGCCGTCTCGCTGGCCAACGCCAAGGCGGCGGCAGCGTCCTCTGGACAGTCCCTGTTCCGTTACCTGGGGGGCGACGGTGATTTCCAGATGCCGGTTCCCATGATGAACATCATCAATGGGGGTGAACATGCAGACAATTCGGTCGATATCCAGGAATTCATGATTCTTCCGGTGGGGGCCCCCAGTTTCTCCGAGGCGTTGCGCTACGGCGCGGAAATCTTTCACTCGCTGAAAAAGGTGCTGCAGGACCGGGGGCTGTCTACCGCCGTCGGAGACGAGGGCGGATTCGCGCCGGATTTGCCGTCGAACGAGGCTGCCTTCGAGACTATCCTCGAGGCCGTGGACCGGGCCGGGTACCGGATCGGCGAGCAGATCCTGCTGGGAATGGACGTGGCCAGCTCCGAATTCTACGCTGACGGCCGGTACAACCTGGCCTCTGAGCATCGTCAGTTCGATTCCGCGGGCTTCTGCGAGTATCTGGAAGGTCTGGTGTCGCGTTACCCCATCATTTCCATCGAAGACGGCATGGCCGAAGGCGACTGGGACGGTTGGCGGATGCTGAGCGAACGCCTGCGGCATCAGGTCCAGCTGGTGGGCGACGATCTCTTCGTGACCAACACGCGGATCCTGTCCGAGGGTATCGAGCAGCGGATCGGCAACTCGATCCTGATCAAGGTCAACCAGATCGGCACCCTCACGGAGACCCTCGGGGCCATCCGGATGGCGACCGATGCGGGCTACAGTTCGGTGGTGTCGCACCGGTCGGGGGAGACCGAGGATGCGACCATCGCCGACATCGCGGTGGGCACCTCCGCCACCCAGATCAAAACCGGCTCGATGTCACGTTCGGATCGAATCGCCAAGTACAACCAGCTCCTCAGGATCGAGGAGGAGCTGGGCGAGAACGCGCGGTATCCCGGGCGTGATGCGTTTCCCGTCAACGCCTGATCCGGTGACGCGGAGGCGGGATACGGAGCGGAACCGGTCACAGCGGTCGTGATGCGGCCGCTGTTGTTCTTTCTGACCCTCCTGCTGCTGATGCTGCAGTACCGGCTGTGGATCTCGGAGGATGGCTGGCGCGAGGTGTGGGGCCTCCGCGAAGCCATCCAGATTCAGACCGAGGAAAACCAGCGTCTGCGCGAGCGCAATGCGCGTCTGGAAGCGGAGGTGGGGGATCTCAAGGAGGGACTGGAGGCTGCCGAGGAAATCGCCCGGACGGATCTCGGCATGATCGGTCCGGACGAGACCCTCTACCAGATCGCCGCCCCGGATCAGGATTCCGGTGAGGAGGGGCGTTGATGGATCGTGAGGATCCGCTGTGGGCGATCATTCCGGCGGCCGGTTACGGGGCCCGATTCGGGGGTGAAACGCCGAAGCAGTATCTGCCGCTTTCGGGTCGCACGGTCATCGAATGGGCTATCAGCCCTTTTCTGCGCCGACCCGGAATTGCGGGGATCGCTGTCGTGCTGGCGCCGGGCGACGAGCGGTGGGGCGAACTTGCGCCGGCGACGGACCGGGTCTTCGCCGTGACAGGCGGCGACGAGCGCGCCCGGTCCGTGCTCAACGGGCTGCTGGCCTTGAGGCGTCGGGCCGGCCCGCGCGACTGGGTGTTGGTCCACGACGCGGCCCGGCCGTGTCTCACCGACGAAGACCTTCAGCGCCTTGTCGAGACCGTGCGCCAGGACGAGGTGGGCGGCCTGTTGGCCGTACCCGCGCGGGACACGCTGAAAAGGTCGGAGGGAGAACGAGTCCGGGAGACAATCGACAGACGGGTGATCTGGCAGGCGCTGACGCCTCAGATGTTCCGTCTCGGTCCGCTGATCGATGCCCTGGAGGCAGCCAGGGCGTCCGGCGCCGCCGTGACGGACGAGTCCTCTGCCATGGAACTGGCCGGCGCCAGACCCAGGCTGGTCGCGGGCCGTGGCGACAACATCAAGGTGACGCGACCGGAGGACCTGCCGCTGGCCGAATTCATTCTGGGACAGACGGGGCTGACCTGATGCGTATCGGCAATGGATTCGACGTTCACGCCTTCGATGAGGGCGATTTCATTACCCTGGGTGGCGTGCGGATTCCTTATCACCGGGGACTTCGGGCCCACTCCGACGGCGACGTGGTTCTCCACGCCTTGTGCGATGCCCTGCTGGGGGCTATCGGCGAAGGCGACATCGGGGTCCATTTCCCGGATTCCGACCCCCGGTGGAGCGGCGCCGACAGCCGCATGTTTCTCCGACACGTTACCGGCATGGTCCACGGCCGGGGTTTTGACGTGGCCAACGCGGATCTGACCGTGGTGGCCCAGTCTCCGCGGCTGAGGCCGTTCATGGACGAGATGAGGGCCAATGTGGCCGCCGATCTGCAGGTGGACCGAAGCCAGGTGAACCTCAAGGCGACTACCACCGAAGGGCTGGGTTTCGCGGGGAGATCCGAAGGCGTCGCCGCCTTCGCGGTGGTGTTGTTACTGGCCCGGTGAAGCAGATCCATTCCTCGGACGCCACGGCCCGGTCCGTTCCCGGGGAGTGCCCGCGGGCTCACGGTGCGCCGGTCTGCATCGGCCGCATACGGGTCCGTCCGGAGGACTTTCAGGTCGAGGAGATTCTCGGCTTCGAGCCGGACGGGAGCGGTGCCCACACCCTGGTGTCCGTTCGCAAGACGGGCGCGAACACGGACTGGGCGGCGCGTCGCCTGGCCCGGTCAGCCGGCGTTTCCGTCCGGGATGTGGGCTTTGCCGGACTGAAAGACCGGCACGCGGTCACGACTCAGTGGTTCAGCATCCCCGGCGCGCCGGATCTGGACCTGGACGGGCTGGGCGCAGACGGTTTGGAGGTGATCCGGCGGGTTCCTCATGGCCGCAAGCTGCGTCGGGGATGCCACGCGGGCAACCGATTTCGCATCCGGATCAGGGACGGCCACGGTCCCGAGCGGGAAATCGAGGGCCGGCTTCGAGTGATTTCCGCACGGGGCGTTCCAAATTA
>Ga0209536_100002194_pt1 | contig 31768 bp, 28 predicted proteins | sample DeeMarSeWOR28_12_FD_187461 | JGI IMG/M metagenome (GOLD analysis project Ga0209536, IMG submission 187461) | Marine sediment microbial communities from White Oak River estuary, North Carolina - WOR-2-8_12 (SPAdes) (version 2) | ecosystem: Environmental > Aquatic > Marine > Intertidal zone >... | reverse complement strand
CCCCCACGCGGCGTCGCTGCGTCAGGCTTTCGCCCATTGCGCAATATTCCCCACTGCTGCCTCCCGTAGGAGTCTGGGCCGTGTCTCAGTCCCAGTGTGACTGGTCGCGCTCTCACGCCAGCTACCCGTCATTGCCTTGGTAGGCCGTTACCCCACCAACTAGCTGATAGGCCGCGAGCCCATCCGACAGCACGAGCTTCAATGAGAGGCCCGCTTTCGCGCTCGGCTTCCAAGCCGGCGCCGCATGCGGTATTAGCTCAGGTTTCCCTGGGTTATCCCCCACTGTCGGGTAGATCGCTCACGTGTTACTCACCCGTCCGCCGCTTTACTCACTCCCGAAGGAGCTTTCTCGCACGACTTGCATGTGTTAGGCACGCCGCCAGCGTTCGTCCTGAGCCAGGATCAAACTCTCCATGTAATTGAAAGAGCTTGGAAACGGTCGGCGTATCCCGAAGAATCACCGCCGCTTCTGTCGACTCATAAGAACGCATGGTATCCGACCTTGCGGTCGGTCCGCGTTCGGAATCTCACTTTGTTTCCTCGTTTGTTGCACGGGAAGTGGTACCCGTGCTTCGAGGCCCACACGTCACTCACGCCTTCTTGTCAAAAAGCACCCGCCCGGACGCGGCCGAGCCACGTCTCGCGCGGGATCGTAATTCTACTGAGCACTCCCATCGCTGTCAAGCGACCGTGTCCAGCAGGTTGCGGACGCCCGACCCGATCCACGGGAAGCGCCGATCATACAGGAGCTTTCCTGCTTGCGCAACCCCCTCGCCGGCAGACCGGCCCGCGAGGATTGTGCCCCGGGCCCCTGCCCCCCATGCTGCGCAGGGATGAACAGGGAGAACGGAGTCGTCTGGTGAGAATCGGCCTGTACTTCGACGGTCCGCTTCCGGTACGCAAATACGGCGGAACGGAGCGTGTGATCATCTGGCTCGCGAGAGGCCTTCGGGAGCACGGCCACGATCCGGTCATCCTCGCGCGGAACGGCACGCGACTGGATCCGTTTCCTGTCCACGAGCTGACCCCTTCCACGCTTCGACGCATGGCTCAGGATCCGGAATTCCGCCTCGATCCGGTCATCCCCGACGATGTGGACGTAATACACTTTCACGCTGCCACCGCCGGGCACCTGGACGCGCCCCACCTGACCACGATTCACGGCAATGCCCGACCGGGTCGGTTCGGGGGCGATCACGTCTTCGTGTCTCGAGACCACATGATCCGGATGTGGGGACGGCACTTCGTGTACAACGGAATCGATCCCGCCGACTACGAGTTCCGGAGAGTCAAGAGCCGCGAACTGCTGTTCCTCGGACTCGCTTCCCGGCGCGTGAAGGGTGTCGATCGTGCGATAAGGATCGCGCGCCGGGCGGATCGCCGTCTGCGGATCGCAGGGGGCTGGAGACCGTCGCTCGACCGTCGCATCCGCTGGGCGGGAATGGTCGATAACCGCAGAAAGCGCCAGTTGCTCGCAGAAGCCTGCGCGCTGCTGAACCCGATCCGCTGGCAGGAACCGTTCGGTCTGGTGGTCGTCGAGGCCCTGGTGAGCGGCACTCCGGTCATCGCATCTCCGCTTGGCGCTATGATCGAGCTCGTAACTCCTCAGGTCGGCGCTCTGTGCGAGGACGAAGAGTCCTTCGTCGAGGCCATCGATCGAATCGCGGAATGGGACCCCGATGCCTGCCGGCAGCGGGTCATGGATCACTTCACCCACACGACGATGGCGGAGAACTACCTCAGGCTTTACCGGAAGGCGATCGCGGGTACGCTGTCCGGGTGACCGCACCCCCGGTCGTACCGCGGCGTTGTAGGGCCCCGGCCGCCCATATACCTTGCCGGCATGCGACCGCGACTCCCCCCGGTTTCCGGGTTCTCCATCGTCAAGAACGCGACCATCTACGATTATCCCGTGGAAGTCGCGCTCAAGTCCGTCCTTCCTCTGGTCGACGAGCTCCACGTCAACGTCGGCGTCAGCGACGACGACACCCTCGCGCGCGTCCGAAGCATCGACGATTCACGCATTCGCATCCATGAGACCGACTGGGGGGACCCGAAGCGACGCGCCACCCGGGACCTCGGTGATGAGACGAACCGGGTCATGGAGCACTGCCGGCACGAGTGGGGCCTTTACATCCAGGCCGACGAGGTGCTGCACGAGGAGGACGAGCACGCGATTCGGGCTGCCCTGCTGAAGGCAGCATCGCGGCCGGACGTCGAGGGCCTCGCGTTCGAATACCTGCACTTCTGAGGTTCGCCTGCGTGGCAGGTGACAGGACGCGGGGCCTTTCGCTCGGAAGTGAGAATCGTCCGGCTCGATTCGGGGGTCCGAGCATTCGCGGGGGCGCAGGGATTCCGGGTGAACGGCCGGCTCTTGCGGGCCGTGGACTCCCGCGCGCGGGTCTTGCACTACGGCTACGTCAGGAGCCGGGAGGCACTGAGCGCCAAGATGGAGATGGTGCAGATGTGGAAGGGTGAGGACCCGGATACGGCCGAAGCATGGGAGTTCGCGCGTCCGCCGGGACTGCGGCCGTTCCGTGGCACGCATCCAGCCGTGGCGCAGCCATGGATCGACGCTCGGTCGTGGCCGTTCGATCCCGCGACGGCGAGATCGGAGCCGCTGACCGTGAAGACTCTCCGCTATCGGGCGTCCAACCTGATCGAGCGTGCGACCGGCTGGCGCCCTCTCGAGCACCGGCCTTTCCAGCTGGTGGATTGATGGGCGCCGGCTTCCGGACTCCGGACGACCGGGGCTCCACCTTCGAACCTCCCCTGTCGGTCGCTATCCCGACGCAGGACGAAGAATCGAACATTGCCCGAGTGCTGGAATCGGTCTCGTGGGCGGCCGAGATCGTCGTGCTCGATTCGGGGAGCACGGACCGCACCCTGGAAATCGCCCGGCAGATGGGAGCTCGCGTGTTCCAGGAACCGTGGCGGGGTTTCGGGAAGCAGCGACAGCGTTCGATCGAACTGTGCTCCAGTCCCTGGGTTCTCGCGCTCGACGCCGACGAGGCCGTGAGTCCGAAGCTGCGCGATGCGATCCTGCGCGAGTTCCAGAACGGTTCCCCTCCGCACGCGGGATATCTGCTCGACCGGCACACCCGGTATCTCGGAGCATGGTTCGGGTCGCGGGGATGGCATCGTGACCGGATCCTCAGACTCGCACGCAAGGACCGGCTGCGTTTCGATGACCGGATCATGCACGACAGACTGGATGTGGACGGAAGTACCGGACATCTCTCGGGCCCGGTTCTGCACTGGTCCTATAGAGACGTCGGCCATCACATGGAGAAAATGGCCCGCTACTCGGATCTCAAGGCGAGGCAACTGTTCGAAGCCGGGAGACGTTGTGGTCAGCCGACGGCCGTCGGACGCGGAATCTGGAGGTTCATCGGCGGCTATCTGCTGAAAGGCGGCTTTCTGTATGGCTGGCCCGGACTGGTCTGGGACCTGCTGGGCGCGCACGGCACCCTGCTGGCATATCTCAAGCTTGCCGAGTTGACGGACGCGGAAGGCGCGGAAGCGTGAAGGATGGCTGGGAGGGTGAGCGACGGGAATCGAACCCGCGACCTCCAGGGCCACAACCTGGCGCTCTAACCGACTGAGCTACGCCCACCAAGGTACGACGCCGGGAATGTAGTCGGCGAACCGACATCGGCAAGTCCGGCGTATCGCGGAGCCACGCCCCCGTGTACCTTCCCGCCCTTCGATACACCGCCGGTCGATGTGCGGACCGGCGCTTCGGAACGTACCGGTCACCGGGAATCGAATGTCCAAACTGGCCATAGGCATCGTCGGCCTGCCGAACGTCGGGAAGTCCACGCTGTTCCAGGCACTGACCTCCGTCTCCGTGCCCGCCGAGAACTACCCTTTCTGCACGATCGACCCGAACGTCGGCGTCGTCGAGGTGCCCGACCCGAGGCTCGCCCACCTGTCCGAGATCGTCAGACCGCCGAGGACGATCGCCAACGTCGTCGAATTCGTCGACATCGCAGGACTCGTCGCCGGCGCCTCGAAGGGTGAGGGGCTGGGGAACAAGTTCCTGCAGCACATCCGGGAGGTCGACGCGATCGCCCACGTGGTCCGTTGCTTCGACGATCCGTCGGTCGTCGCGACCGGGGACCTCGAGGACCCGGACCAGGATCGGGCGACGATCGAGCTGGAGCTGGAACTGGCAGACCTCGAGACCGTTCTTCGCGCGCTGGACAAGGCGGAGCGCAGGGAACGCAGCGGAGACAAGGAAGCGTCGGCGCTCGCGCCGGTGCTTCGGAAGGTCCGCGACGGCCTGGATGCGGGCGTGCCGGCGCGCCGGGCCGGACTCGATGCTGAAGAGAGACGATTGATCAAGTCTCTCGGCCTGCTGACCCTGAAGCCGATGCTGTACGTCGCCAACATCGACGAGGAGGAGCTGGCGGCGGGATGCCCGCATGCGGCGAAGTTGCGTGAGGTGGTGCGGACGGCCGATTCCGACGGCGAAGTCGTGGAAGTCTGCGCGCATCTCGAGTCCGAGCTTCTGGCCCTGGAGCCCGGCGACCGCCTCGAATTTCTCGAGGCGCACGGCCTGTCCGAGAGTGGACTGGCAGGGCTCATCCGCACGGGATTCCGGATGCTGGGGCTGCAGACCTTCTTCACTCTGGGCGACAACGAGGTCCGGGCCTGGACCGTGCGGGCCGGAGCGAAGGCGCCGGAGGCGGCCGGACGGGTTCATTCGGATTTCGAGCGGGGGTTCATACGGGCCGAGACGATCTCCTACGATGACTTCGTGGCCGCCGGCTCGATGAAGCGGGCGCGCGAGCTCGGGCGGGTCCGTCTGGAGGGAAAGGAATACGTCGTGCAGGACGGCGACATTCTGCTTTTCCGGGCGGCTCCGTGACGCCGCGAAACCCTGACGACCCCGCCGCCGTACTACCTGTTGAATCGGATGCTTCGCCCGCCGGCTCCACGCCTGCGCGAGCGCACTCCGCCGGTCTGCTCGAGGATGCGATGCAAGGTGACGATGAGAAATACAGAGAGGGGCTGGGATACGCTCTCTGGGCACTGTGGATCGCGGGGCTCGGTGGGATCCACCGGATCTACCTCGGAAAGTACGGCACCGGAATCCTCTACCTGCTGACCTTCGGACTGTTCGGGATCGGGCAGATCGTGGATCTGTTCCGAATGAAGTCCCTCGTGCGGGAAGCCAATATCCGCGAGGGATACCTGCCTCACCCGCGAATGGCGACGCTGCTCTCCCAGTCGGTGTCTGGTCCTCCCATCGCCCCGGAGAAGCCATTGCGCCAGCGGCTTCTGGAGTCGGCCATCCGCCGGGGGGGAGCGATATCCGTAACTCAGGGCGTGGCGGACACCGGCGCGACCTTCGAGGAGGTCGAGGCGGAGCTGATCGACCTGGTGGGAACCGGCTACGTGGATATCGACAATGCGCCGGGGACCGGCGTGATCATCTACCGGTTTACGGAGATCGGCTGAACGGTTGCCGGGTCGGAGCCGTTCAACGACGACCTCGCGACCCGGGTTCCGGTTGCTTTCCCTTCCTGACCGGACGCTAGTCCGACGCGCGGAGCAGGTCGTTGATGTAGTGAGCGACCGCGTCGATGTCCCTGTACTTGAGACCGACGAGGCCCCACGACGGCATCTCGCTCTCGTGGCCGACGTAGATCGACCGGCGGATGGCCGGCAAGTCGCCCGCCTCGGCCCAGTCGGCCGCGATCAGGTTGGGCATGTCCAGAGCCGCGGCGACCGCCGTCTCGCCCTGACCGACTCCGTCGGTGCCGTGGCAGGTCTGGCAGCTGAAGGACCACACGACGCCGCCGCGCTCCCACATCTCGTTGTCGGTCGCCCACTGAATCGTGTCGAAAGCCGCGGCGTCGTAGGAGGCGGCGGCCTGTGCCACGGAGTCTGCCCGGGCCGCCCTGCGCGCCTGGTCCGCCGCCGCACGTTGCTCTTCCGCGCTGGGTCCGCCCCCACAGGCCGTCAAGCCAGCAATCGCCAACAACGCCGCAGCTAGCGGTGCACGCATCATCCCCCCTCGCTCGGGTACGATTGAAGCAACCTGAGCCTGAAAGCTGGGACCGGAGGCACGGCCCGGCAAGACCCGGAGACCTCTCGACATCGGTCCGATTCGAGGGCCTGCGAACTCTCCCGGCATCTCGCTTTCGATGCCGGGAGAGTTGACGGGATTTCCAGATTTGTGTTATTTGCCCGGCGGTCCCCCGCTGCTGGCGCCTGATGCGCGGCCGCCTGACGGGACGATCGTTGTTGAGCCTCGTCCACGGCCCCGATTTCGGTGAGAGAGCGCCTTGAGCCAGCTGTTGAAGCTAGCCCGCTGGATACTTGCCCTTCCCGCCGGCATTCTCGCCGGCGCGGCCGTCTGGTTCGCCGCCAGCATCTTTCTCGACGCCTTCGGAATCGAGTTTCCCAGCTGGCTGTTCTTTCTCGTCATGGCGTATGCCTGGATGGCGACCGGATTCGTGTTCGCGGGGACTACGACCAAGCTGGCGCCAGCTGCGAGAACGCGGGTCGCTCAAGTCATGATCGGGATCGCTCTGGCTGGGGCACTCGCACTTACTGTGCGCGGCCAGTACGGCTTCGCCGCCGGCCTGGCGTTCGGTTTCTGCCTCCTCGCCGGCGCCGTGGGCTACGCCCTACGACTTCGCGGGTTTACCGAGACCGTCAACGCGGGAACCTGAACTCGTCGGTCCGCTGACGCCGGAGGTCACTCGGATCCGGGGTCAGATACGGGAGGCGAAGAACAGGGCATTCCACACCAGGCGAAATCCTCCTATCCAGTAGCCCCGAAATGCCGGATCTGCGTGTATCGCGATGATTCTCCCACGCCCCTGCCGCGCTGAGCTGACCGCCGCTGCCCCCGACAGCTGCGCCGTCCGCGCCTCCGACAGCCACCCGCTCAGTCTCGGCGCCTCGTCGAACGTAGCCACAGTCGCCGGTGCGGAAGGAGCAAACACGTCGCCCGTGGAGACGAACAGCGGCAATCGCTCTCCGATACCGAATGCGAGCGGGTGCGTCGAATCAAACCGTGCGCTCAGGATCGTGCCGGCTACGGAATGGCTCCCCCGCGCCCGCCCGCGGCTGGCCCAGTCCACCCCCTGAACGAGAGAATCCACGTCGAACGGGCGCTCTTCCAGCTCGAGCAACCCTGCACGAACCACCCAACCGACGGACGAGCTCATGGCCACGAGCGTGCCGCCGGCCCGTACCCACTCGTCGATCTCCGATCGGGCGGACTCCGAAACGGAACCACCGGCCGCGATGATCACGTCGTAGCCGGCGAGATCGGAACGGGGAATCCGCTCCTCGTCGAGCAGCGACACCTCCATGCCCGTCTGGTGATCCAGGAGGTACCAGAGCTCTCCCGCCCGATTGGACGACATTCCCTCCCCGGTCAGGATCGCGACGGCGGGCAGCTCGACCCGTATCGCTCCGGGACCCCCGAAGTCCGGGCCCGACGGTGTGGATCCGGTCCCCAACGATACCAGGTCGATGCCCTCCTCCTCAGCGATCTCGAGCAGCAGGGACCGGACGTCGGCATCGCGCAGCGTTTCGCGACCGAGGCGCGGCATCAGAATCAGAGTGCCGGCAGGAAACTCCTGCTCGCCTTCGTCGAAAGCGACGGAGAAAGGACGGGTCAGGACCCGCGCCTCGAGGCCTCCATTCAGCCAGCGGACCAGCGACCGGGCCGCTCCGACACTTCCCCACGGCAGGAGCCAGCCGACCCGTGACGGCGCCGGCACCGAGGCCCCCGCTTCAGGCCCGGGACGATACGGAGCTCCGAGCGAGCGCGCCGCAGATCCGTCGATCCCGTGCGCGGGCACGTCATACGCCAGCGGAAGCGTCCATGCCGAAACGTCGTAGAACACCGAGTCCTGGAATTCAGTCACCCGTTCCATGAGCGCGTCCAGCAGTCGTCCCTGGGGCTGCGCCAGCGGGGCGACCCAGGCCTCGCCCGGCGCAAATCGGACTCCCCCCGCATCCAGCCCGGACGAATTGCCGTATGCGCGGATTCCGTGGGTATCGAGCAGCCTGGCCAGTGCGTCGGCACGTGCACCCGATCCCTTTCGGTCGATGAGCCAGGCGGCGTATGGCTTCCGGCCGGCCCACTCTCCCACCCCGGCGTAGAACTCCCGCTGGTGTCGGAGAAGGTCCGTTCTCAGGTCGACCGCTGCCTCGAGCGAAGAGAGAGTCGCGATGAACTGGTTGCGGACCGCGCGTGCGTAAGTCAGCTCGCCGCTCGACGTTTCCGCGGCCAGGGCGCGCGATGAAGCCTGCTCGAACAGGATTCCCACGGCGCCGTTGAGGTCCGGATAGGTCGATCCCTTGCCGTAGTAGAAATCGTCGAACGTCTCTCCGCTGAAGTAGGGCTGGCCGACCCGGTCGAACGCACGCGCATGATACGTGGCGATCCGCGCGGTCAGATCCTGGTTGGATTGCGGCGTATTCGGGTTGGTGCGGCTCGGCACTCCCGGCTGAAAGAAGAACGTGGCGTCCCCGCCCATCTCGTGAAAATCGAACAGCAGCTGCGGTCTCCACGCCGCGAACAGCTGCAGACGGCCGCGCGACTCCGGTTGTGTGACCGGAAGCCAGTCCCGGTTCAGATCGAACCAGTAGTGATTGGTGCGGCCGCCGGGCCAGGGTTCATTGTGCTCCCGGTCCTGGGAGTCCGTCGTGGGAACGGAGCCTCGATTTCGATTCACCCAGTCCACGAACCGGTCTCGGCCATCCGGGTTCAAGGATGGGTCCACGATGACGACCAGGTCCGACAGGACCCGGTCGATTGCCGGGCCCTGACCTGCGGCGAGGTGATACAATGCCAGCAGTGATGCCTCCGACCCACTGGCCTCGTTACCATGCACGCTGTATGCGAGGTACACGATTCCGGGCATCGAATCGAGAGCTCGATCGGAGACTGCGTCGGGTGACTCGAACAGTCGCAGGTTCGCGGTCCGGATCGACTCCAGCCGCTCGAGATTGGCCGGCGACGAGACCACGGCGTGGATCAGGCTGCGTCCTTCGTGCGAATGTCCCTGCGTCTGGACGCGTACCCGGTCGCTGTTCGCCGCGACGGCCTCGAAATACCGGATGAGCTCCTCGGGCCGTGAATGACGGCTGCCGACGGTGAACCCGAGGATCTCTTCCGGCTTCGGGACGCCCGCGTCGTACGTCGTGATTCCATCGACGAGGAATGGCTCGCTGAGCGGGATTGTCTGAGCACGGGCGAAGGGAGCCGCAACGGCGGAGAGCACCAGGGCGAAGACTAATGACACCGGGTTAAGCTGCCCGCTGTGCATCGTGGAAGGTACTCCGGGGCTGAGAGTGGAATTTGCACGGTACGGTCGTGCAGAGTAATCCTGCCAGCAGGCCCGGAACAGGCCCGGCGCCTGGCCGCCCGGGCGCACGGCTCAAGCCCGGTCACGCACCCGGGCGATGAGCGTGCTCGTCTCGGGCGAGGGCTCGGCCGCGTACTCGTCGAGGAGTCGCCGCGCGAAGTGATCGTAGGCACGCAGGGCACCCGCCCGGTCTCCGAGTGCGTCGAGCAGGACGATCAGGCGATGAAGCGCACCTTCATCGAACGGCGTCAGGTCGGCGGCCCGCCGTGCCCACCCCCCCGCGCGGGATTCTTCTCCCCCCGCCGCCTGCGCATCCGCCAGCTGCCAGCAGCAATCCGCGGCCAGCTGGCGGAGTCTCAGTCGTTCCGTCTCCACCCAACGCTCGAATTCCATTGCGTCCGAGAGGAAGAAGCCCGGCAGGAAGTCGCCGCGATACCATTCCATGGCGCGTTCCGCCTCCCCGGCGCGTGCCAGGCGTTCGAACTCGGACACGTCACAGGTCAGCGCGCTCTCGCGTGTCCCCACCTCGGCATCGCCACGCTCTGCGAACAGCTCCGGGCCGAGGGTTCGACGGATCACGTACAGTGACTGACGGAGTGCGTGGCGTCCGCGGGCCTGATCCGATTCCGGCCACAGCAGGCCAATGATGCTGTCCCGGCGCAGGTGGCTCGAACTCCCGCCGTGTGCCAGCAGAACGAGGAGCGCGATTCGCTTCGGTTGTCGAAGCAGGCGCCCGACATCGCGGCCGGTGCTCGACTCCAGCTCGAGTCCTCCCAGGGTACGGAGGAGCAGCGGGGCCATCGTCCGGTTCGCCGCGAGTCTCGCGCCTGCTGCCACATCTCCCGCGCGCGGCGAGCGCGTGACGGCCGCGGCCCTCGAGCCGCCGAGGGATCGCTCGAATTCGCGGACCACTTCGGCCGCACTCGGCCGGCGGTCGGGTCGCCGGTCCAGGCAGCGGCCCAGTATCTGCCGCTCGCCTTCGCTCAGCCCCGGAACTCGATCGCCGATGTTCGGCGCCGTCGCATCCAGACCGGCCCGAAGCGTTGCGGCCAGAGAATCGGAATCGAAAGGTCCCCGCCCCGTCAGGACCTCCCACGCGAGAATCCCCAGTCCCCAGATATCAGCCTTATCGTCCGCCTCCTGCCCCCTCACCTGTTCCGGGCTGAGGTATCGGAGGTTCCCGACGACGCGCCCTTCAGTCGTGAGGCGCCCCCCGCCGGCGGCAGCCTCCTCGAACAACAGCGCGAACCCGAAATCCGTCAGGTAGACCTGCCCGGTGTCCCTCTCGAGCAGAACGTTCGTCGGGGTCAGATCGCGATGGAGGATGCCACGGGCGTGCGCGGCGTCGAGGGCCGAGGCGATGGACCGGACTACCTCCCGTCCGGCGTCGAGCGGCAGCGGCCCGTTCGTCTTCAGCCGTTCGGACAGGGTCTCGCCACGCGCGTACTGCATGACGAGGTAGGGCACGTCATCCAGTACCCTTCCGATGCGAAACAGGGATACCACGTTCGGGTGCGAGATCCTGGCGATCGCGCTGACTTCCCGCATGAACCGGGCCCTGGCCTTGTCGATGCCGGCCGGGGCCGGACGCAGGACCTTGATCGCGACGAGCCGCTGCAGCGCCGGCTCCCGGGCCAGGAACACCGCGGTCGCGCCCCCGCCGCCGATCCTCCTGACGACCTCGAAATCCGGGGCCAGATGCTCGGCCAGTTCCGCCTCGAGGGAGTCCCAGGATGGTCCGCCCGAACGCATGGCTGCCACACGTTACTCCTGTTCACGAGCGGTGCATGATCGCGGCCTGCAACGGCCCTCAGGACCCCGGATGGAGGGAGCAACCATGGGGCCGACCCCGCGAGACCCTCGTTCCCGAATCTGCGAACGGACGGCAGTGCCCGGACGGGCCGGAGCCCCGGACTCCCCTGCTGGCGCGGCCTATCGCCTCCGGCTAGCCGACGGAAGCCACGTCCGCCGAAGCCTCCGTGGCGTCTCGCTCGTATCGCAGTTCGAATGTGGGAGGCTCTCCGCCCGGCCCCTGCAGGTAGTGCTGGAGCCAGCGCAGGCTGCGCAGGTTGTAGTCCAGACGCGCGGCCGCCTTCGAATTTCCATGCCCCTCGCCCGGATAGAGGATCAGGCGCACCGGTGCCTTCCCCCTGAGTTTCAGGTTGCGATACATCTCGATGGACTGGTCCGTGGGAACCCGGGGGTCCTCCTTGCCGTGCAGGATCAGCAGCGGCGTCTTCGAACTGTCGGCCCAGAAGATCGGGCTCCGCTCGAGGAAGAACTGCCAGTCGTCCCAGGGATGCATCCGCTGGTGCACGAGATACATCTCCTCCGGGATGTCGCTGACTCCGTCCTTCGAGATCGTGTTCGCGATGCCGACGAACATCACCCCGGCCGCGAATCGGTCCGAGTAACGGGTGGTGAGCCAGCCTGTCGCGTACCCCCCGTACGAACCTCCCGTAACGCCTACGCGGTCGGGGTGCGTCACTCCGGTCGCGATCAGGTGATCGACGCCGTCCACGATGTCGTCGAATTCCTTTCCGGCGAAGTCCCGGTGATCCAGCATGCTGAACTCGACGCCCCGTCCCGTGCTCGCTCGGTAGTTCGGGTAGAACACGGCGAATCCGTCGGCTGCCGCCACCTGGCCGGGAGACGAGTAGCCGGTCAGCCAGCCGTTTCGCTGGTGCGCCTCCGGACCACCGTGCACGACGACGATCGTCGGGGCGTTGTCGGCGCCGTTCACCGGACGGATCAGCAGTCCTTCCAGCCGGAGCCCGTCGGCCGCCGTCCATTCGACCACTTCCTGCGTCGCCAGTATCCGGTTCGCGAGCCACGGATTCGAATTGGTGACGCGGCGCGGAGCGCTTCCATCAGTGCTGACGAACAGCTCGTTCGGGTGGCGCGGCGTTTCTCCCGTGAACGCCTTCGTCTGCGTGCCCGGCGGCGCGGAGATCGCGTGCAGCACCGGCCCGCCCGTCTCGATCAGGGTCCGGTCGCGGCTCCCGTCCACACGAACCTCCCCCACGCGGGTCTCGGCGCCTTCATCGGAGAGGTACGTCAGCGTGCTCGCATCACGCCAGGCGAAGCCCGCAACGTGTCCTTCCAGGCCCGGCAGCAGGTCACGGAAGCTCCCGTCCGCGGCGTCCGCCACCATCAGCCGGCCTTCCTTCGGGTCGTGAATCGATTCCGCCGACACGAACGCCACACGCCTGCCGTCCGGGCTGAAGGCGACCTGACCCAGCTTGCCCGGATTCTCGATCTTCGTGAGCACGGTGCCGCTCGAGGCGTCCACGATCCGCAGCCGGCGCTTCATGTAGCTGTCATCCACCAGAGGGGTCGGGGCCAGCGCCACGACCAGCCGTCCGCCGTCCGGTGACCAGTCGATCACGCTCGCGTGGCCTTCCAGCGGCAGCATGCGCGCGGTCCCCTCTCTCCCGAGCTCCGTGATCCACACACGGGTGAACGGATCGTCCTCCTCGTATACCTCCTGGATGAATCCGCGCTTCCGCATCTTCGCGCGGTACTCGGGATCGGCATCACGGCTCAGGAACGCGACCCGGTTGCCGTCCGGGCTCAGGGCATACGCGGATATCGAGGTCTCGTGCTCGAACAGCTTCGTCGATTCGCCGCCCCCGACGGATATCTGGTAGAGCGCGGTCCCTCCATCTCCGTCCCGGCGCGCCAGGTAGGTGACCGCCGTTCCATCCGGGGTCCAGCCGGGAGATCCGATGCGAAGATCTCCGCCCACGTACTCTCGCGAGTTCCCGGAAGCGACGTCGAACACCTGCAGCCGCCGCCAGGCCGTTCCGTCCTCTTCACTCAGCGGATCGCGCGGTACGTCCAGCAGATATGCGACGCGATTTCCGTCGGGGGACACGACGGGCGCCGTGACCGTGCGGATGCGCGCCACGTCGTGGGGCGTCAGTCCGGCACCGGCTTCCTGGGCCTGGAGGACCGAGGTGAACGCCAGCGGCAGGATCACGCTCAGCAAGGAATTTCGAACCGGGTGCTTCGTCATTGCCTGCTCCATATTCGAATTCGACGGATTCGGTCTTCGCCTCCAGCACGAACGATGGCTCATCGGCGGTCTAGAACGGAGACTCTTCCAGAATTCGACTCACCTCGTCCCAGGCACCGGGATTCCAGGATGGAGGGGCCGGATTCTGCGCGACCTCCCATCCGAGCCGGAACGCCAGACGCGACACGCGCGCGAGCTTGTCCGCGTCGATGCTCTCCACCTCGTCCGACGGCGCATGGTAGTCCTCGTGCAGCCATGTCGTCAGGAACACGGCCGGAATTCCTTTTCGTACGAACGCCACGTGGTCGCTGCGGAAGAAAGCGTTCTCCGAGGGGTCCGGATCGGGAGCGAGAACGAGACCGAATTCGGGCCGTTCGGCGGCGATCCGCTCGGACAGCGCGCCTAGCGATGTGTACTCACCACCGATGATGATCAGGGTGTCCGGCGCGTTGCGGCCGACCATGTCCGCATTGATGTTCGCCACCACGCCAGCGATCGGGACCGTCGGGCTGTCGACCCAGTGTCGCGCGCCGAGCAGACCCTTCTCCTCCCCGCTGACCGCGAGGAAGAGCACCGAGCGCCGGGGGGCGTCCGGAAGCGCAGCAAACGCTTCTGCGACTGCGAGGACCAGCGCCGTTCCCGAAGCGTCATCGTCGGCGCCGTTGTAAATCGAGTCTCCTTCCGCGTTCGGCGACCCGATCCCGACGTGGTCGAAATGCGCCGTGTACGCGACATACGTATCGCGCAGCTGCGGGTCCGAGCCTCGCAGCAGCGCAGCGACGTTGGGGGGATGGTGCTCTGCCCGGTCCATCGCGATTCGCACCTCGAGGTCGAAACCGAGCGCCCCTGCATGCTTTCGGCCTCCCTCCGGAGCGGTTGCCGGTGCGATGCTGTCGATATTCACTCCGCCCGCTGCGAACAGCTCGGCGGCCGCCGCTCTCGTCACCCCGAGCACGGGGATCGCCTGCGCCGGAAGGCCCGCCACCTGGCCCGTGATGGTGGGGATCGCCTGCGCCGGTATCGCCGGGTCCAGGATCAGCAGCAGCCCCGCCGCACCCGCCTCGGTCGCATGACGAATCTCGGTGAACACTTCCATGCCGAGATTCGGCCCCGAGCTCACCGCGACGATTCTGCCTTCGACGTCCGCCGGAAAAGCCTCGGTGCCGAAGTCGCCTCCGTACACCAGTCCGGCCTCGACCCGCTCCCGCTCCGGTGCGACGGGCAGCGCGAACCACTGCTGGCCGAAAGCCAGTGAGGCCCCTCCTCCCCGGCCATCGACCCCGAGGCGCGAGTCTGCCGCATTGAAGCTCGCGCGGACGAACGGCCAGCGTTGCAGCCAGGTGCCATCGTCGCCCGCCGGTTCGAGGCCCAGGCTCTCGAACCGACGCGCGATGTACTCGGCCGCCGCCTCGAGCCCCGGACTCGGAGTGTCCCGTCCGGCGAGTTCGTCACTGGCGAGAAAGGCAACGTGATCATGCACGCCGGCCGAGTCGATCGAGGACTCGGCGGCGGACACGGACAGCGATGGGTCCGGCGGTGGCGCGACTTCCGGCGATGCCCCGGAAGCACAGGCGGTGAGCACGAGGGCTGAACAGACGGAGAGGAGCTTGGAAGTCCAGACCGGGCGCATGCCTGCCTCCGAACCGTGTGGGATTGCCAGACACCTTCTGGCGGAACGCCCCGAAGGTTGCAGAGCGAGCGGGCGCGAAGCAAGGCGTCGGACACCTGTGCCCCTCGCCCGCTGCCGCGCCTCGGGCCATCTTCGGACCATGATGGTTCCACCCGCCCTTCAGGGCCTCCGGGTACTCGAACTGGCCGGCGTGCTGGCCGGCCCCGCTGCGGGAATGTTCCTCGCCGAACTCGGTGCGGATGTGATCAAGGTGGAGAACCCGGATACGCTGGGCGACGTGACCCGCGGCTGGCGGCTCCCGGCGGAGTCCGCGAACACCGACATCACGGCCTACTTCTGCGCCGCCAACTGGGGGAAGCGATCCATCGCCGTGGACCTCCGCGCAGCGCGGGGACGGGACATTGTCCGAAGCCTGTCCCGGCAGAGCGATGTCGTGCTCGCCAGCTATCGTCCGGGCCAGGCCGAGGCTCTCGGCGTCGATGCCCCCACCCTGATGGCCGAGAACTCGGGACTGATCTACGCCGAGGTCACCGCCTATGGACGGGGCGACTCCCGCCCCGGCTACGATGCGCTGCTGCAGGCCGGCACCGGCTTCATGTCGATCAACGGAGAGCCGGGCGGCCTTCCGCTGAAGATGCCGGTCGCGCTGATGGACCTGCTTGCCGCGCATCAGCTCAAGGAGGGAATCCTGCTGGCGCTGCTGCAGCGGGAACGTACGGGGCGGGGTCGGCACGTGTCGGCTTCGCTGGTTCGCGCCGGACTCTCCTCGCTCGCCAATCAGGGAACCGGCTGGCTGACCACCGGAATCGTCCCTGTGCAACTCGGCTCCGGACACCCGAGCATCTTTCCCTACGGCGATGTGTGGGAGTGCCGGGGAGGAGAGACCGTGGTGCTGGCCGTGGGAACGGATCGTCAGTTCGCCGGGCTGTGTGCGGCGATCGACGCGGCGGAGCTCGCGAACGACGGACGTTTCATGCGCAATGCCGACCGGGTGACCCACCGCGAAGCTCTGCGGACCGAGCTGGCGAAGCGAATGTCAGCCATCCCGCGGGACGCGCTGCTCTCCGACCTCTCGGCTGCCGGAATTCCCGCCGGGCCGGTGCTGGATGTGGGCGAGGCACTCGGCGGACCGGATGCCAGGCGGCTGCTCCTCTCGGCGGAGGGACGCGTCGGGATTCGCAGCGTCGCGCTGGACGACGGGACCGAACCGGTCGCCGAGCTTCGCGCGCCGCCGCACCTTTCTCAGGATGCGGTGGAGATCCTGTCGGAGAACCTGGGGCTTGCTTCCGAGGAGCGCGAAGCCCTGTTCGCCGCCGGGACCGTGCTGCCGCCGGAGACGCCGCGTGCCTGAGGGCGTCCGACCCGGTACCGGTTGGGCGGTCGCTCCGCCCGACCTTCCCTGGCTGGAGGTAGCCGGTTCCGCGCTCCGCTTCCCGGTCGGGCGCATCTGGTGCGTGGGGCGGAACTACCCTGCGCACGCCCGCGAGATGGAATCCGATCCCGCCCATCTCGCGCACCCGGATCCGCCGTTCTTCTTTCTGAAGCCCGCCACCGCGCTCACCCGCGCAGGAGAAAGCGTACCGTACCCTCCGAACACCCGCCTGCTGCACCATGAGGTGGAGCTGGTCGTCGCCATCGGTCGACGGGGGAGGAATCTCGATCCTTCGTCCGCGCTGAATCTCGTGTTCGGCTATGGAGTCGGCCTCGATCTCACGCGTCGGGATCGGCAGGCCGAGGCCAAGCAGAAGGCACGTCCGTGGAGCCTGGCGAAGGGATTCGACCGGTCCGCGCCCTGTTCGGAAGTCGTTCCCTGCACACGGATCGGGCACCCCGTGGCGGGCCGAATCACCGCCCGGGTGAACGGCGAGCTGCGGCAGGACGGCGACCTCTCCGATCAGATCTGGAACGTGGGCCAGATCGTCGCCGAATTGTCCGCCGAAGTGGAAGTCCTGTCCGGCGACCTCCTGTTCACCGGGACTCCGGCCGGGGTCGGAGCACTTCAAGCAGGCGATTCGATCGTGGCCGAAATCGCCGGCGTGGCGAGACTCGAGGTAGAAATCTCTCCCCCGCTCTGAGCCCGTCACACCTCACGCGAGGAATCGATCGCGGGTCCGAGCTTCGGGCAGCGGGCACGATTCCAGCCTGCCGAACCAGCGATACCTGTTCCGGGCGACGCTTGCGTACATCCGGTCCCGCAGGGATCTCGGAACCAGGCGCAGAACGGCAAGCGCGGACCAGGGTCCGCCCAGGTGACGCACGATCCGCAGCGCCGCATCGGAACCGACGAACGCCCGTCCGTCCTCGAACAGAATCACGCTGTCCGGCACATTCCCTTCAGGAAAGGCACGAGAAGTCAGCCGTCGACCGACCTCGGAGTCGAGCGGGGCGAAGCGGAACGCCTCGGCCCGGTCGCGTCGGATGACGAAGCGCACTGCGGCGTGACAGAGATTGCACACCCCATCGAACAGGAGGATCGGTCCGGCTTCGAATGACTCGGCCATCGCCCGATTCTAGCGGTCCGCCGATTGACGCGGAACGCGACGGCCCCGAGGTTTCGCGGCGCCACCGGACCGACACGTCCATCAACCGACTCCTGGAGCCCAGATGTCCGGACGCACGCTTCCGCCTTCGGCCTACGAACCGAGACCCGGCGAGGAATACGTTCCGCTGACCGCCGGCGAGAGCCTCACCGAGTTCACCCTCAAGGCCGTGCTGACGGGGATCGTGCTCGGGGTGATCTTCGGAGCGGCGAACACGTATCTCGGACTCAAGGCCGGCCTGACGATCAGCACGTCGATCCCCGTGGCCGTGCTGACCGTCGTTGCGTTCCGCGTCATGGGAGCCTTCGGGCTGCGACACTCGATCCTCGAGACGAACATGTCGCAGACGGTCGGCTCGGCCAGCTCCTCCGTCGCATCTGGCGTGCTGTTCACGATACCCGCCCTGTTCATGTGGGGCATGAGCCCGGAGTGGCTTCAGCTCACGCTCCTCGCCATGAGCGGCGGGCTGATCGGAGTCCTCGCGATGGTGCCGCTGCGCCGGTATCTGATCAAGGGCGAGCACGGCAACCTCCCCTACCCCGAGGGCATGGCCTGCGCAGAGGTGCTGGTCGCCGCCGAGGAAGGGGGCGAGCAGGCGTCCGGGGTGTTCTGGGGAATCGGGACGGGCATGCTGTTCAAACTGATCACGGACGGACTGAAACTCGTCCCCGGCGAATTCGCGATCCAGCTGCCGTTTCGGGCGAGCGTCTCCGCCGCCGTCTCGCCGCCCCTGATCGGAGTCGGCTACATCCTCGGCATCCGCATCGCCACGATCATGGTCGCCGGCGGCGCGCTGTCCGCGCTCGTGATCATTCCCGCGATCTACCTGTGGGGCTCGGGCCTCGCCGAACCGCTGTTTCCGGAAACGGAACTGCTGATCCGTGACATGAGCTCCGGGCAGATCTGGAATCGGTACATTCGCTACATCGGCGCCGGTGCGGTCGCTACGGGAGGAATCATCACGCTGATCAAGTCGATCCCGACCATGATCGAGTCGTTCCGCCTCGGCATCGGGCAGATCTCGAGCCGCGGAGGAGACGTAGTGGAGGCGGTTCGAACCGACAGAGACCTCGGGTTCGGACTCGTACTGACCCTGCTGGCCGGGGTGCTGCTGATGCTGACGGTGGTGCCCGGCGTGCTGGGCGAAATCGATTCCATCTGGGTGCGGGGACTCGCCTCGCTGTGCATCGCCGTTTTCGCCTTCTTCTTCGTCACGGTGAGCTCGCGCATCGTCGGACTGGTCGGCGTGACGTCGAACCCCACTTCCGGGATGACGATCGCCACCCTGCTGGGGACGAGCCTGATCTTCCTGCTCCTCGGGTGGACCGACACGGCCGGCAAGGCGACGGCGCTCATGGTGGGGACCGTGGTCTGCATCGCGGCATCGATCGCGGGCGACACCTCCCAGGACCTGAAGACCGGGTTCATCCTCGGCGCGACTCCCTGGAAGCAGCAGATCGGAGAACTGATCGGCGTGGTCACCTCGGCGGGCGCGGTCGTCCTCGTCGTGATGCTGTTGAACAGTACCGTCCCGGGAGGGCTGGGCGGCGCGGAACTGCCCGCTCCTCAGTCCGTGCTCATGAAGCTCGTGATCGACGGAGTCCTGGATCAGAACCTGCCCTGGATCCTCATCCTGCTCGGAATCGGGATCGGGCTGGTCGCCGCGCTTTTCCGCATCCCCGTGCTGCCGTTCGCCGTCGGCGTCTATCTGCCGCTCGATACCATGGCCGCCGTGTTCCTGGGGGGGCTGCTCCGCTGGGCGTTGACGCGGAAGCAGCCGACGGACCGGGCCGAGCGACGCCGGGAGCGCGGGGTGCTGTTCGGGTCCGGCCTGGTCGGCGGAGGCGGTCTGACGGGAGTCCTGCTGGCGCTGTGGGTGGCGTTGAGCGGCGGACGACCGATCCGTGGCTTGGGGCTGGAGTTCTCGCACTTCTTGAACGAAGCGCTGGCGCTGATCACGATCGTGGCGATTCTCGCCACCATGGCCTGGTTCATCAAGCGCGGGGAGACCGAGCCCGTCGGCTGAACGCGCCGACGAACGCCGTGGCGGGCCGCGCGGGTCAGACGGTGCGGTCTCTCCCCGTCCCGACGAACTGCAGGATGACGGCGCGACGACGGGGGCGATTGTCGAAGTCGCACAGCACGACCTGCTGCCAGGTGCCGAGTGCCGGCCGCCCGGCCTCCACGGGAATCGAGATCGACGGGCCGAGAAGCGCCGCGCGGACGTGCGAGAATCCGTTGCCGTCCCCCCAGCGTCGATCGTGGGCGTATTCCTCTCCGCGGGGCGCGAGCGAGCCGATCGCGCGCTTGAGGTCTTCGAGGGCTCCCGGCTCGTACTCGATCGTCGTGATCCCGGCCGTGGATCCAGGAACGAATACCGCGAGAATGCCGTCCACGGCCTGCCGCGAGGCAAGGAAGTCCTCGATCTCGCCAGACAGGTCCAGTACCGTACCGTCGCCGTCCGTGGACAGTTCGATCCGACCGTTCTCCACGACGGCGCTGGAACCTACCAACGGATCTCCCGCCACAGGGGTCGGAACCACCAGAAGTCGTTGAACACCCAGGCAAGAATCAGCCAGGCGACGAAGATCCACACCCAGAGTCCCATCACTTCCCCGCGCTTCCATTGCATTCGTCGTCCTCCTGCCGCAAGCGTTGTCAGGTTCTCCGATTGCGGACCATCCGCCCGGGTCAGCCATAAGCTAACCGATACGAACCCGGAGGTGTAGACTGTTGCGCAATCGGAGACTGCTTCGGGAAGGCTGATCGGCATGAACCGGGCCAGGTCCAGGTTGAGGGTCGTACGGGGCGACATCACAGGCCTCGCCAGCGATGCGATCGTGAATGCCGCCAACAGCCGTCTGGAACCGGGTGGAGGCGTGTGCGGCGCCATCCACCGCGCAGCCGGCCCCCGGCTGGCCACCGCCTGTCGGGAGGTGGGGGGATGCCCGCCCGGAGAGGCCCGCATCACCCCCGGATTCGAGCTGCCGGCGCGATACGTGATTCATGCCGTGGGGCCCGTGTGGCGCGGTGGCGACCAGAACGAGCCGGAAGTGCTCTGCCGGGCGTACCAGAGTGCGTTGCGGCTGGCTCGCCTCCACTCGCTGCGGTCGATCGCCTTTCCCGCGATCTCCACCGGTGTCTACGGGTTTCCTCTGGAACGGGCCACGGATATCGCCGTGCATTGCGTCGAGGAATGGCTCGAGGACGAGCCGGAGTTCGACGAGGTGATCTTCGCCGTGATCCATGATGATGCGGAACGGACCTACCGGAGGGCGCTGGCCTCCCGGTAGGTCCGACGGTGGTCAGCCCGGTCGGGAATCCGCTTCAGACGGCCATTCGTTCGAGGGCGGCGACCAGTACCCGCCAGAACGGATCGACCGAGGCGACTTTGATCCGCTCATCCGGCGAATGCGGAAAGTCGATCTGCGGACCGAAGGAGATCATGTCCATGCCGGGGTATTTCTCACCGATGATGCCGCACTCGAGACCCGCGTGCACGGCACCGACCTCCGGCTCTTCGCCGGTCACCGATTCGTAGACTTCCGCCATCACCGCGAGCACGTCCGACGAAGTATCGGGTTTCCAGCCCGGATAGCCGTCCTTTTCGTGCACTTCGGCACCTGCCAGAGCGCCGATCGCCTGGATTCTCTGACGCAGGGCGGCGAGGGCCGACATGACGGAACTGCGCGTGCTGGTGAGGATTCTGACGTCTTCCGCGCCTACCTCGACGACCGCCAGGTTCGTGCTCGTCTCGACCAGGCCCTCGATGTCCGGACTCATCCCCTGCACGCCGTGCGGCAGCGCGGACACGAGCTCCAGCGTCTTCTCCGTCCCCTCGTCATCGATCGCGTCGTTGGGAAGCCCGGCATCCGAGATCGTCCACCGGAAGCCCGGATCGATCGACTTCAGCTCGGCCTTGATCGCCTCGAGCTCGCATTCCAGCAGCCCCCGGATCGCCTCGACGCTTCCCGCGGGTGAGACCACCAGCGCATGCGCTTCCCTCGGAATCGCGTTGTGCGCGTTTCCGCCCTTGAACTCCGCGATTCGCAGTTCTTCACGAAGCGAAACGGAATAGAGGACCCTCCCGAGCAGTCGGACCGCGTTTCCGCGCTGCAGATGGATGTCCACTCCCGAGTGCCCGCCTTTCATGCCCTCGACCCGGATCGCCGTCCCCTTCCATCCTGCATCGATCGGGGACCGCCGGATCGGGAGCGTGAGATGCGTGTCGGCGCCTCCCGCACAACCGATGGTCAGGACTCCCTCCTCCTCGGAGTCCAGGTTGATCAGCCGCCGCCCCTCCAGCAGATCCTCGGCCAGTCCTCCCGCGCCCGTCAGACCGGTTTCCTCGTCGATCGTGAACAGAAACTCCAGAGGCCCGTGCACCAGGTCGTCGGCCTCCAGGATGGCAAGCATCGCAGCGACGCCGATCCCGTTGTCCGATCCGAGCGTCGTGCCATCGGCCGTAAGGTACTCGCCGTCCATTACGGGCCGGATGGCCTCGGTATCGAAGTCGAACTCGGTGCCGCTGTTCTTCTCCTGCACCATGTCCAGGTGGGACTGCAGCACGATCGCCGGCGCGGACTCGCGGCCGGGCGTGCCCGGCTTCCGGACCACCACGTTGCCGACTTCGTCGACTCTGTATTCGAGGCCCGCCTTCTCCGCGATCGCCACGACGTGCGCGCGGGCCGCGTCCTCCTTCTTCGAGCCACGGGGAATGGTGAGGATCGTATCGAAATGGCCCCAGAGTGAAGCGGGCTGGAGCTCGGAAACGAACGTCATGGCAGTGCTCCTTCGCTGAATGACTGGCTGTTCCGGCCACACGGATCGGCCCTGAGATCCGCTGAGCCGCGGCCTGGCGAGTGCATCGCATGAGACGATACTGCGGGCGCCGGCTCCCGTCCACGCAGAACCGGGTTCCCGTGTGCCACCCCGTCTGGCGGACGCCGTCGGGACATGTCACCTTGCCCGGTCCCTCAGGCGCATGGCAACGCCGGCAGGGCGCCTCGCGCCGCCCATGCCGGACATCCCGGTGGAGACCCATGAGCGATCAGAAGAACCTCCCCTACGTTCCCGCTACCACGGACATGGCCGAGCTGACGGTGAAGGCCGTCGGACTCGGCGTCGTAATGGCGATCGTGCTCGGCGCGGCGAATGCCTACGTCGGCATGAAGGCCGGTCTCACCGTGGCGGCCGCGTTTCCCGCCGCCGTCGTGGCGATGGCCGTGCTGAGGCCATTCAACGGGACGATCCTTGAGGAGAACATCGCCCGAACGACGGCCTCGGTCGGAGAGTCGCTGATGGCCGGTGCGATCTTCACGATTCCCGCCTTCGTGATCACCGGGGCGTGGGACACGCTGCGCTACTGGGAAAGCACGGCGATCATGTTCATCGGCGGCGTGCTCGGCGTCCTGTTCGTGATCGTACTCCGCCGCACGCTGGTGGTCGAGGCAGACCTTCCCTTCCCCGAGAGCGTCGCCGCCGCCGAGATCGTCAAGGCGGGCCAGGGCGGCCAGACGGGCGCCAAGTACGTGGTCGGAGGCCTCGGGCTCGCGGCGATATGGGAGCTGTTCAAGAACAGCAACGGAATTCTGCTGGTCAAGGAGAAGGCGGAAACGGTGGTCGAGTTCGGCCGCTCGAGCATCGAGATCCTCGGCGTGCAGACCGAGTACCCCGGTGGGGGCCTGTACCTGTCCAGCCCGGCGGCATCCCCGATGCTGATGGGGGTCGGCTTCATCATCGGCCTGCGCCTGTCGGCCGTGGTGTTCGCCGGCGCGGTGATCGGCTGGCTGTTCCTCGTTCCGCTCGCAGTGTTCCTGAACCCGGCGCTGTCGGTGGCCGCCTCCTCCGACGCGGGCGGCCTGATCGCCCTGTCCGAAGACGTGTGGTTCAATCAGATCCGCCCGCTGGCCGTGGGAACGATGATCGTGGCCGCCTTCTACACGCTGTACAATCTCCGGGGACCGCTGACCTCGGGAATCCGCAAGGCGTTCGGCGACATCGGGACGGCGGGTGAGGGCGAGGTCCGCGATCGGACCGACATCGATCTTCCCTTCAGTCGGGTGGTCCCGGCCATCGGCATCATGGCGATCGCCACGTTCTTCCTTTACTGGTACTTCGCGCAGAACATCGTCGGCGCACTCATTCTCACGGTCGTGATGGTCGTCCTCGGATTCCTGTTCGCGGCGGTGGCCGGCTATCTGGTCGGACTGATCGGCAACTCGAACAATCCGATCTCGGGGCTTACGCTGAGCGCACTGCTGATCGCGGCCATCCTGATGGTGGCGATCGGATTGACCGACGTGCACGGAGTCGCGGCAGTGCTGGCCGTGGCCGGTGTCGTCTGCTGTGCGGCGGGAATCGCCGGCGACATGATGCAGGACCTGAAGGTCGGACACATTCTCGGGGGCACGCCCTGGCGAATGGAAGTCGGCGAGATCATCGGCGTGATCGGGGCGTCGCTCGTGCTGGCGGTGGCGCTGAACGTGATGCACGGGGCCTACACGATCGGTTCGGCGGAACTGCCGGCCCCCCAGGCCGGCCTGATGGCCCTCATCGCGAACGGAATCGTGGGCGGCGAGATGGCCTGGCCGCTGGTGATCGTGGGGATGTTCTTCGCCCTCGGACTGATCCTGGTCGAAGCGCCCGCGCCGATGCTGATCGCGGTCGGCATGTACCTTCCCTTCTATTCGACCGCCGCGATATTCGTCGGCGGTCTGATCCACTGGGGGTTCACCCGGGCGCTGGACCGGCGGAATGCGACCGAAGCGGAACGTATCGGCGCGACGAACAAGGGGATTCTGCTCTCCTCGGGTTTCATCGCCGGAGAATCGCTGATGGCCGTGCTGCTCGCTTTCGTGTTCATGGGGTCGGACTTCGTGCCCGCGATCAGCCGGGCGATGACAGCGCTGACCCCGGCCGGAGAGCCGAGCTTCCTGCTCGGACTGCTGATCTACCCGGTGGTGATCTGGCTGCTCGGCTGGCTGCCGCTCAAGGACGTGGATGGCCGGGACTGAGCCGGTCCGCGGCGACAGGCGCGAGTCCGCCCGCCGCAGCAGATGATCGGGCGCGGGAGGAAGCGACGCCGAAGTGACCTCGAAGGGGTCAACCTCCTCGACGTCTGCCCGATCCGGCAGGCCGATTGGCGCGAGGAGGATGAACGGGCCACGCTCACGAGGCGTCACCCGAAGGCCCGGGGGAAGCGGGGGCTGGCGGCGCGCCTCGACCACTGGCTCGGCACGCCGCACCTGAAGCTGGACCGCACCGGGACTTTCGCGTGGACACGGTTCGACGGCCGGACGACGGTCCGCGATGTCGCCGCTGCCCTCCGTCAGGAATACGGCGAAAGCGCCGAGCCCGTGGAACAGCGGCTCGGCGCCTTCGTACGTCTGTTGCACCGCGAGGGGCTGGTCAGCTACCGGGATCTGGACGGCTGATCCCCTGCTCGCCCGCCTTCAGCCCCCGCCTCTTGCCGCAGACCTCAGGATCTCGCGCAGAATCGCGAGTGAACGGTCGACGTCCGACTCCGAGAAGATCAGTGCGGGTCGGAAGCGCAGGCTGCGCGGCCCGCAGTTGAGGGTGGCGAGCCCGGCGTTCCAGCAACCGGTCCTGACTCCGTCTCGGATCCCTCCGTCCGGCAGGTCGAAGGCGAGAAACATCCCCCGTCCGCGAGCATTGTCCACCAATCCGGGGAACTCGTCCTCGAGCTCCACGAGACGGTCGCGAAAATAGGTTCCGACCCGTCCCGCATGCGCCACCAGATTCTCGTCTCGGATGATCTCCAGATACCGGGCGCACCTGACCATGTCCACCAGGTTTCCGCCCCAGGTGGAGTTGATTCGCGAGGAGACGTGGAACACGTTCTTCTCGACTTCGTCGATCCGCCCGGTGGACATGATCCCGCACACCTGGGTCTTCTTGCCGAACGCCACGAGATCGGGCCTGACGCCCAGCGCCTGGAACGCCCACATCTCGCCGGTGGTTCCCATGCCCGTCTGTACTTCGTCGAAGATCAGCAGCGCGTCCCGCTCATCGGCGATGCGGCGCAGCGCCTGCAGAAACTCGGGCCGGAAGTGATTGTCGCCGCCCTCGCCCTGGATCGGCTCGATCAGGATGCCCGCGATCCCGTGCGGATCCCTGTCGAACGCGCCTTCGATCTCGGCGAGTGAAGCCGCTTCGGCCGCCAGCACCGCTTCTTCATCGACCGGAAAACTGAGTTTCGGGTTCGAGACCCTCGGCCAGTCGAATCTGGGGAAGCGCGCGGTCTTCGTCGGATCGGTATTGGTAACCGACAGCGTGTAGCCGCTTCGACCGTGGAACGCCTCCCGGAAGTGAAGAATCCTGTCTCCGCCACCTTCGATGCCCTGGTCCTGGTTCTTCCGGGATTTCCAGTCGAAAGCCGCTTTCATCGCGTTTTCGACCGCGAGTGCCCCGCCGGCGACGAAGAACATGTACCGGTACTCCTCCGGCACCGCGATCTCGCGAAAGGTCCTTACGAACGAGGCGAATTCCCGCGAATAGACGTCGCTGTTGGCGGGATTCGCCACCGCCGCGCGCAGCAGCGTCTGCTGGAACTCCGGGTCACTCATGCCGGGATGATTGTGCCCGATCGGCAGCGTGGCGAAGTACGTATAACAGTCGATGTACTCCTTGCCTTCCAGCGCGCCGACCATGGTCGCGCCGGAGGAGCGCTCGAGATCGATGACGAGGTGAAATCCGTCGACGAGGATGTTCTGCTTCAGCGTGGGAAAGACCTCGTTGGCAGCGACGAGCTGACCACCGCCGAGAGTCTGGGTCGAATCGGTCACATGCGTCCTCCTGATATGGTTCTGATCTGCCGGCAACCTACTGATCCGAGGCTGCCCCGGACAGGGGATCACGCCCATGGTCCGACCATTGCTCCCACTCGGTGGAGATGCGACCGCACCGCCGCACGTGAGGCCGGCTGCAGAACCGCCATCAGATTGCGCAACAGATGTTTACGTGGCACCGCATAATCCGGTTTCGACACTGACTTCTCCAGTGCGAAGGAAACAAAATGCACACCATCCGGAGCAGAGAGTATCGACGCGCCTTCAGCGTGGACTCGTGGGACATCGAGCGTCTGGTGGACCTGCTCGGCGGGGACGAGAAAATCCGGTCTATCGCCGTCGAGTTCGGCGACGGATCCTCTACTACACTGGAACATGCAGGAGAGCTCGTCGAGCTTCCGAATCCGGTTCGCCGGCCGATCCGCAGAATCTGGCTCGAAAGCCACCCGCCCGCATTTCTCGCGCAATCCGACGACGCACCGCGTCTGACGATCGTGGAGCTCAGGGACGGTGGCCCGTACGGCGTGTCGATGCATGTCTCGGGCGAAGAGAAGGCGGTCCGCGACATGAGTGTGCAGCTCGACAGCTGGGCGCACTCCGTCATGCCCTGGTTCGGTTCGCTGGCCTACCTGAGCCGGAGCCTGCTCAGCGCCGGCGCCCTGCTGCTGCTGGGAGCCGTCGCAAGCCTCGCACTCCTGATCGGGCTGCTGGCGAGCGGAACCGGCCCGATCGAAGCCTGGGATTCGCTGCAGGCGTTGAGCGCTGCGGCCCGCTGGGCCGCCATAATCGGGCTGGCGCTACTGGCCGGCGCTCTCGCCCGCATCGTCCTGCGACCGGAACGATACTTCCCACGCGCGCAATTCCGCTTCGGCCAGGGGGCGGAGCGGCACCGACGGGAGGATCGGCGACGGGGATGGGCCGTCGGCGCCACGGCCGCCCTCGCACTCGTCACGACGCTGGTCGCGACGCTGGCGAGCGCCATGCTGTGAGGTCCGACTCCCGCTCAGGCGAGCCCGACCGGTCCGAGGTGGGTCTTCACTACCTGATCGACCGGGGTGCCCCCCCAGATCGCGGGCCCCTGGGGCAGGCTCAGGCCCTGCCCTTCTCCGGAAACCGATGTGAGGGCCCGCGCCATCTGGACCATCGGATCCGCATCGAACTTCGAACCGACGTACATGTCCAGCTGGGAGGCGATCGGTTCGCCGATCAGCCGGCGCATCGCCTGGTTGGCGGCCGCCAGATCGGGAGTGAACAGCCGTCGACCCGTCTCCTCCTCGTGCCGGTCGGACAGTCCCTGCAGCAGGGTGAGCGAGCAGTAGGCATCATCCAGGACGCCCAGCAGACCGAGACGGTCGGGAATGATGTCCTCGGCCAGCGCCCAGTACGATGCCGCCGACTCGAGCAATTCCGACATCTCGGCTTCGAGCCCAGCGATCCGAGCCGTCTCCAGACCTCCGCGGAACAATCCCGGCACGTGCCGGACATAGTCCACGACGAAGTCGACCGCGCCGTCCAGGTCGCCTTCGTCGGCGGACCGGCCCTGCTGCTCGGCGTGCTCGAGTAAGGCGCGGCGCAGCCTGCCGGAGCGGGCTTCATCCGATACGGCTTCCTCGATCTGTCTTTCCACCGTCTCGACGTTCACCCTGAATTTCTCCCGGCACGAGGCCTCTGGGCGTCGCGCCCGATCGGGCGCTGGAATAGGTTCTGGTACGGGCCGTGTGTCCCGCCGGAAGATAACATCAGCGGCTTCACCCGTCCCGGGTGTCCCCGTCCGAGCCGGTACGCCGCAACGGAATCACGTGGAGCAGACTCATGCTGCCGTATCGCCGTGCACTCGCCGTCGCCCTGGTCGGATTTCTCACCCTGCCGATCGCGCCGCTCGCCGCGCAGGACGTCGATTTCTCGGACCGCTTCGAGGATCGAACGATGCGGGTAGACTATTTCCACACGGGCTCGACCGGCGACGAACTGGTAAGCCTCGACCGCGTCGTATCGGATGGACCCTGGGCCGGATCACGATCCCGGCTCGAGGATCCCACCAGCATGGGCAAGTACCGGTATGAAGTGCAGGATGCAGAGACCGGAGAGCTGCTCTTTTCCCGGGGGTTCGCCTCCATCTACGGGGAGTGGGAAACGACGGACGAAGCGGCCGAGGTGCACCGGACTTTCCACGAATCGATCCGCTTTCCGTGGCCACGTCGGCCGGTACGGGTGTCCCTGTTCAAGAGGGACGGAACGGATTCGTTCGCGCCGCTGTGGAGCACCGGGATCGATCCCGGTTCGCGCTTCGTCAACCCGGCCGAACGGGGCCCCGGCGGCTCGGTCCACACGATATTCGAGAACGGCCCGGCATGGGAGAAGGTGGACCTGGTGCTGGTCGGAGAGGGCTACACGGAGGAACAGTCGGACAAGTTTCTGGCCGACGCCCGCCGTCTGACGGACGCTCTGTTCGCCATCGAACCGTTCAGGAGTCGGCGGAAGGACTTCAACGTGCGCGCGGTCCTGATCGCGGCGGAGCGCCCGGGCGTGAACCGTCCGCAGGTCGGTGAATACCGGCGCACTCCTCTGTCCACCGAGTTCAACATCTTCGATTCCGAGCGCTACCTGCTGACCCTGGACAACCGCGCGCTGCGCGATGCGCTGTCCGGCGTTCCCTACGAGTTCGTGGAGATACTGGTCAACGAGAAGCAGTATGGGGGAGGCGGCATTTTCAATTTCCAGGCTACCGTGGCCGTGGACACGGAGTTCGCCGAATACGTGTTCGTGCACGAGTTCGGACATCACTTCGCGGGGCTCGCGGACGAATACTACACCTCGGACGTAGCCTACCAGACCGGCGGTGAAGCCCGGCCCGAGCCCTGGGAACCGAACGTGACGGCCCTCCACGACCCGTCGGCGCTGAAGTGGGCCGGGCTGGTGGAAGACGGCACGCCGATTCCGACCCCCTGGGACAAGGATGCGTACGAGGAGCACGCCCGGCAGATCCGAGCCGAGCGGCGCGCCCTCATGGAGCGTGCGGCGCCGGAGTCTGAATTCGATGAACTGTTCGCCCGCCAGCGCGAGATCGAGCGGGAACTGCTCTCGTCGATGCGCTACGCAAACCGCGTCGGGGCGTTCGAGGGGGCCATGTACGAGGCCAGGGGCCTGTACCGGTCGGAGATCGACTGCATCATGTTCACCCGCGCCGACTTCTTCTGCGACGTGTGCCGGCGCGCGATCGAGCGGATCATCGACCTGTACGCCGGCTGATGCCTACCAGCTGTCCTTGTCCACGAAGGTCGTGCGGATCACGATGCCCAGGATGCGATCGACGCGGAAGCAGCTCTTGCCGAAGCAGACCACGGGGGCACCCTGGGCGAGGGCCTCGGCATAGATCCGCTTCGGATTTTCGCTGTCCGGCGCCTCCACCATGATCGGGTGGATCGTGTCCGGCCCCTGCACCAGTACCTGTAGTTCCATCTGCGCTCCTTTCGACCCACGGGTCGGCTGACGCAATCCCCGGTCGGGCGGCGACGCAGGCCGACGCAGCGTCCGGACACGATAAGATAGAGTGATACCGACCCGAGTATCCAGTCCGACCCGGAAACCGGATCGTGATCGCCGCACCCGGCCCGAACCAGCCACGCGCGAAGGAGGACTCCGCATGCGCAACTCCGCCCGGCGGCTCCATGGCGAGCGCCGTTCCCTGCCGAGGATCCTGGCCGGCAGTCTCGTACTGCTGCCGTTCGCCTTGTCGGCCTGCGCATCGGCCGGCGGGTTCCGCGAGACCAATCTCAGGAACCTGGACCGGCTGCATACGGGAATGACCCGGGCGCAGGTCTTCGCCGTGATGGGTACGGCCAGCGTGAGCGCCGCGGGCACCGAGTCCTCGGGACCGTTAGGCGTCGCCGAGGACACGCTCGGGGTGAACCGGGTGCAGATTCCCGTCGGAGGGCCGCGCCCCGTGCTGCAGAACCCGCATCGGAACGAGACGTACGAGGCGGACGGCTCGAACTGGGAGATCCTGTTCTACTACACCAGTGTGGTCGCGGACGACGGTCTGGTGACGGACAACGAGACGACTCCTGTCGTCCTTCGCGACGACATCCTGGTCGGCATCGGCTGGGACTTCTGGGCCGAACAGGCCTCGCTGTACGGGATCCCGGCGACCTTTCCTGCGCCGGGCGCGTGAGCGGTCGTCATTCGTCCAGCAGGGCCTCGATCTCGTCCATGATTCCCTCCATCCGGCGCAGCAGCGCCCGGTAGGGCTCGGGCTCCGCGAGGTCGATGCCAGCCCGGACCATCAGATCGTATGCATAGTCGGATCCGCCGGCCCGGAGCAGATCCAGAAAACGCCGGCTCGCGGCTTCGTCGCCGGCCAGTACCTGCTCGGCCAGCAGCGCGGACGCCGCCACCGAAGTGGCGTACTGGTAGACGTAGAAATCATAGTAGAAGTGCGGGATGTAGGCCCATTCCGCGGTGAACGCATCGTCCACGTTCACCACTCCCTCTTCCTGGCCGTGGTAGCGCCGCACCAGCTCGGCGTACATCGCCGTGAGACGGTCGCCCGACAGTGCCTCGCCCCCCTCCACCGCCTCGTGGATCGCGAGCTCGAACTCGGCGAACATCGTCTGTCGGAAGAACGTGCCGCGCAGGCCTTCCAGTGCGTGGCCGAGGAAGAAGATCCGTTCCTGCTTCGTTTCGGCGCGCGACAGCATCCGGTCCAGCAGCAGCGCTTCGACGAAGGTGGAGGCGACCTCGGCCGTGAAGATGGAGTACCCCGCGCCGGGGAACGGCTGGCTCTCGTTGGCCAGGCTCGAATGGAGGGCGTGCCCCCATTCGTGGGCCAGCGTCGACACGGAGCGGAAGTCGTCCGTGTAGTTCATCAGCACGTACGGGTGCACGTCGTAGACGTGACCGTTCATGTAGGCCCCGGGTCTCTTTCCGGGACGCGGGTATACGTCCATCCACCGGTCCGAGAAGCCCTTCTCGAGAACCGAGGTCGCGTCCGGGCCGAGGATCTGTACCGCTTCGAGAACGATCGACTTCGCCTCGTCGATCCCGAACTGCTTCTCGCTCGTGACCAGCGGGGGGTAGATATCGAAATACTCCAGCCGCTCGAGCCCCAGCATGCGGGCGCGCAGCCGGAAGTAGCGATACAGAACGGGCAGGCCCGCGTTCGCCTCCCGTACCAGCGCCCGGTACACCCCTTCGGGGATCCGGTCCCCATCCAGCGCCGCGGACAGCGAATTCGGATACTTTCTCACGCGCGCCCTGAACAGGTCTTTCTTTACCTGGGCGTACAGGGTCGCCCCGAAGGTCCGTGCATAGTCGCTCCACGTGCCCCAGAAGCTGCGAAACACCGCTTCACGGTCCGAACGGTTCGAAGAGGTCCGCAGCCGGGCGTATTCCGACTGATCCAGACGCACTTCCGAACCGTCGGCGAGCCG
>Ga0209536_100002193_pt1 | contig 31771 bp, 37 predicted proteins | sample DeeMarSeWOR28_12_FD_187461 | JGI IMG/M metagenome (GOLD analysis project Ga0209536, IMG submission 187461) | Marine sediment microbial communities from White Oak River estuary, North Carolina - WOR-2-8_12 (SPAdes) (version 2) | ecosystem: Environmental > Aquatic > Marine > Intertidal zone >... | reverse complement strand
GTGAACGGCCTCGGCATCGTGCTGATATGGATGAATGACAAGTCGATGTCTGGCGTGCCGGGGTATTTATTCAAGCGAGTGGAGGCCATATGAAAAACTTTTTCTTCGATCTGAAAGACAGGGTTTATGATTATGTGTCCGCAAACCCTGGCGCTGTTTTGCTGGTAATTCTTGCCGAGACGCTGTTGCTGCTGTTTATCACGTTCACGGTGCCGTGATGCTGCTCTCAGAGCATTTCGCTCTGGAAGAGTTTACGGTAAGCGAGACGGCCGCTCGACATGGGATTGACAATACGCCAACGCAAGGCGTTATCGAAAATCTGCGCATCCTCGCGCAGAACCTCGAGAACGTACGCCTGCTTCTGGATAGCCGCCCTATCATTATCACTTCTGGCTACCGTAGCCCTCATCTTAACGCTGCTGTTAAGGGGCACATGGTAAGCGCCCACGTCCAGGGGCTCGCCGCGGACTTTATCTGCCCCGGCTACGGTTCCCGCATCGACGTGAGCCATTACAAGATGATCGACAGGCACACCTCGGTTCAGGACCCGGAGAGGATGGATCCCCACCTCGTCGCCTGGATGAGGGCGGAGATGGACTGGAACTTCATCGTCGCCCCCGACGAGGTGTCCTCCTACACCGCCCAGGGGGCGAAGGTGGGCCCGGACTCGGGGGTTGTCCTGGAGCCCATGAAGATCCTTGTGCCCACGGGGAGGCCCAAGGCGACGAAGTGGTTCGAGAGCATCGGCGTCGAGGTCGTGGAGGTGGAGTGCTCAAGCCTGGTGCGCCCCAGGAACAGCGGCTCCATCCACTGCTGCGCCGGCTCCATCGTGAGGGACCCGGAGCCAGCCGACTAATCTACCCCCTTTTCTTTCAATCCCATTACGGATATGTTGCTCTCCGAACCCATACATTGAGTCTGGACGAGTTCGGAAAACGCCTTAAGATCATCCTGAGAATCTTAGGACGGTTGAGTTGAAGATCGGATTCGTGGGCCTTGGACGGATGGGCATCAGGATGGTAGCTAGAATCCTGACTGTGCATGAGGTCGTCGCTTACGACATCAACCCCAAGGCGGTCGCCGAGGCAGGGGAGCTAGGCGCAGAGCAGGCAGCCTCCCTTGAGGATCTTGCGAGTGTGCTCCCCTCTCCGAGGGTTATTTGGATCATGGTCCCAGCGGGTGCACCGGTGGAGGGAGTCATCGACAGTCTGGAACCAGCACTGGAAGACGGAGACACCCTCATAGACGGGGGGAACAGCCACTACAAGGACTCCGTCAGGAGGGCTGAGCGGCTGCAAGCCAAGGGCGTGTCCTACCTCGACGTGGGCACCTCCGGGGGACTGGAGGGGGCCGAGAAGGGGGCGAACCTCACAGTCGGGGGCCCCGAGGAGGCGTACAGGTCGGTGATACCCTTACTGGAGAGCGTGGCGCGACCAGACGGGTACCTATACTGCGGTCCCAGCGGTGCCGGCCACTACGTCAAGATGGTCCACAACGGCATCGAGTACGCCATGCTCCAAGCCCTCGGCGAGGGATTCGAGATGCTACGCTCGGCCCCCTACAACCTCGACATGACGGCCATCGCCAGAGACTGGAACAACGGCTGCGTCATCAGGTCCTGGATGCTTGAGCTCCTGGGAGACGCGCTTGAGGGCGATCCGAGGCTTGAGACCCTCACCGGCGAGGTCGGCGGAGGGGAGACGGGGCGCTGGATGGTGGAGGCCGCAATGGAGCTGGGGGTTCCCACCCCCTCGATCGCCCTCTCCCTCCTCATGAGGTACAGGTCCCGGCAGGAGGACACCTTCACAGGGAGGGTCGTCGCCGCCGTCAGGAGGGAGTTCGGGGGCCACGCCGTGAAGGAGGCGAGGTGAGGTGCGGGTCCTCATCGTTCAGAACGACGAGACGGAGGGCCTCGGCCTCTACGAGAGGTACCTCAAGGAGAGCATGGTCTCCCAGACGGTCTTCCACGCCTACGACCTGGAGCCCGACGATGACTTTCCCCCTGCGGAGTTCTACGACGCCTTCATCATCGGCCCCACCCCCATCTCGGCGAACGATGTCGAGGACCATGAATTCCTGAGGAGGGAGTGGGAGTTCCTCGGCGCGCTCATCGAGAGCGGGAAGCCCGTGCTGGGGGTCTGCTGCGGGGGGCAGATGCTAGCGAGGAGGCTGGGGGCCGAGGTGAGGAGGAGCCCAGAGAAGGAGGTCGGCGGCTACGAGGTCCGCCTCACGGAGGAGGGCCTGGCGGACCCGCTCTTCGCCGGCTTCCCCGAGGAGTTCCCCGTCTTCCACTGGCACAGCGACATGTTCGAGGTCCCCCCGGGTGGGAGCCTGCTCGCGGTGGGGGAGCCCTGCCCCATCCAGGCCTTCGCCCAAGGGAACGTGAGGGGCGTCATATTCCACCTTGAGATCGACAGCCGGGAGGCGGGGAGGTGGGCCAGGGCCCACCCGGAGGAGCTGGAGGCGGTGGGGAAGACCCGGGAGAAGGTGCTGGAGGAGTGCAGGGCCCGGGAGCCCGAGATGAGGGAGCTCGCCTACCTCCTCATGGACAACTTTCTGGGCCTCGTCGAGGAGTAGCCGCCATTTTCACCGTTCTCCCTCCTCAGGGAAGCTACGGTCGCCTTAAGAGAGCTCCGGACGCGCGTCACCCTGCACAGCCATGGATTCTCAACAGACCCGCGGAGCCCAGACCGAGCCCCCCTTCGAGTCGGCCCTGACCATCCTCCAGAGGCGGGAGGGGCACCGCGCCCTCGCCACGGGGAGCCCCGAGCTCGACCGCCTCACCGGCGGCATGGACCCAGGCCTCTTCTACCTCTTCTACGGCGACGAGGACTGCGAGCTCCCGGACACCCTGCTCCTCCGGCTGCTGGTGGAGGCCGTCAGGGAGGAGGGCTCCCGTGCGGTCTACCTCCTCTGCGGCAACTACCGCCGCTCCCGCACCGTGCTGGACCCCGAGCTCCTCATCTCCCTCATCGACGCCTCCGGCCTCGACATCGACGACAGCCTCTCCAGGATCCACGTCGTCTCCGCCTTCTCCGAACGCCACCTCCTCAAGGCCCCCGCCCTGGTGGAGGCCCTCATCGAGGAGCACGGCGGCTTCACCCTCGTCGCCGTCCAGCAGCTGGCGAAGCTATTCTACGGCGAGGACGCCCTCAGGTTCGAGACCCTCAACGCATTCACAGGCGTCGTCTCCCGTCTGAGGGCCACCTGCACCGGGAGGGGAGCCGTTCTGGCGGCCACCTGCCGGTCGTCGGACCGGGGCAGACCCATCCCGCTGCCGGAGGGGGGCAGCTTCCTGAGGCACTCCGCCAACGCCATCATCTACCTCCGGGAGTCCAGGAGGGGGCCAGCCTCGGCCTACGCCGTGAAGCACCCGGACAGGGCCCGGACGGGGCTCGCCGTCCACTTCGGGGAGGAGGGGTCCCTCTGGGGCGCATAACCCGGGACTCCATGAGGGGGCGCCTCCAGGACGCCATGGTCCACCTCAAGAAGAAGTACAGGGCCGCCCTCAAGGACGACGAGATGCAGAGGGCCTTCGACGAGCTCTGGCCCTCCTGGTCCAGCGAGCAAGGGGCGATGATCTTCGCCGAGGTCCTCTCCGCCCTGGATCTCCTCCTCCTCACGGCGGCGGTGGACAACAGGCGGGAGATCGAGGCGCTCAGGGGGGAGCTGGAGGGGCTGAGAAGTGAGGTCTGACGGCTGGCTCCTGGACGTCCGCTTCGACGGAGACGAGGCCGTCCTCTGGCTCAGGACCGCCGAGGGGAGGAAGGTGAAACTCCGTGAACGATACGCCCCCGACTTCTACGCCGAGCCCCTGGGGATGACCGCCCCCCAGCTCAGGGACCTCCTGGAGGAGCACCCCCTCATCGCAGGCGTCTCCACCGCCCGCAGGCGCTCCTCCATACGGGAGATGGCGGAGACAGAGGTGGTCAACATACGCGTCGACGAGACGAGGAACTACCGAAGGCTCCTGGACGAGGTCGACGGGATGCCCTGCGTCGCCGCCACATACGACGGCGACCTGGAGCACGAGCTCAAGTACCTCTGCGACAGGTCCCTCACCCCCCTGGGCCACGTCGAGGTGGAGGCCGACGGGCGGGCCCTGAGGTCCATCTCCCCCATCCCACGGACCCTGGACGTGGAGCCCCCGCCCATCCGCCTCCTCGCATTCGCCCTGAAGCTCGGGAGCAGCCAGGGGGAGATACTCACATTCGACGAGAACCTGGAGCAGGAGTACGCCTTCGCCGGCCCTCCCCGGCAGGTCCTCAGGGACTTCCTGGACCACTTCGCCGACACCGACCCCGACATCGTCGCCTCCCGCCCCAGGGACCTCTCCGACCTCCTCACCCTCAGCCGCCTCCTGGGCCACCGCCGCTTCGGCAGGGTCACCCGGGACGGCCCCGCCCTCTGGGGGGGCAGGGCCCACGTCAGCCTCTCCACATACGGCCGCCTCAGCCTCGCCGGGCTCGTGGAGCGGGTCCAGTACACCCGTCTCCCAGCTAGGCTCTCAGCCGAGTGGGCCGCCGGCCGCGCCATCGAGAGCCGGCAGTGCTACGAGGCCCGCCGCCGGGGCGTCCTCCTCCTCCACCGGGGGGGCTTCCAGCCGGTGATGACCATGAGGGAGCTCCTCTACAGGGACAGCGGGGGGCTCATCTTCACCCCCGACGTGGGCCTCCACGAGGACGTCGCCTCCCTCGACTTCGAGAGCATGTTCCCCAACCTCATCGTCCGCAGGAACATCAGCTACGAGAACGTGCGGGACCTCCGGGACAGGGAGGGGTTCATCGTCGACTTCACCCGGGAGACCCTGGACCGCCGCCTCCACTTCAAGCACCTCCGCTACCGGCTCCCCAGGGACAGCCAGGAGTGGCGGTGGTGCGAGGGCCGCCAGCTCGCCCTCAAGGAGATCCTCTTCTGCACATACGGCTACAGCGGCTGCTGGGCCAACAGGTTCGGCAACTTCGACACATTCATCGAGATCAACAGGCAGGCCCGGGAGACCCTCGTCGCCAGCATGAACCTCGCCCGGCGCCGGGGGTTCCACACCCTCTACGGGAACAACGACAGCCTATTCCTGAAGCGCCCAGGCGCCACCCGGGAGGACTTCGAGGACCTCGCCGCCGCCATCTCAGACCACGTCGGCCTCCCCATGGCCGTCGAGGCCCACTTCAGGTTCCTCGTCCTCCTCCCCCAGAAGGGCGAGGAGGGCATCGGCGCCGTCAACAGGTACTACGGCCGCCTCGCAGACGGCGGCCACAAGCACCGGGGCATCGAGCTCCGGCGCAGGGACACCCCCCCACTCGTCGCCCGGGTCCAGGAGGAGGCCATCGAGGCGCTGCTGGGCTGCGGCAGCGTAGAGGAGGTCCGCACCGAGGGGCTGAGCCGCGCCCTCGCCGTCCTAGAGGGGGCCTGCCGCCGCCTCCGGGACAGGGAGGTCCCCGTCGACGAGCTGAAGACCTCCACGGTGCTCCGGAGGGACCCCGAGCTCTACAAGGCCCGCCTCCCCCACGTCGCCGCCGCCGAGGCCCTCGCCCTCACCGGCACCAGGGTGGCGAAGGGCAGCCTCATCGACTACGTCTACGTCGACGCCGGCCACGGCAACCCCTTCCGCAGAGTCCGCCCAGCCGGGCGCGGCGCCGGCTACGACTCCGAGAAGTACGTCCAGCTGGTCAGGGAGGCCGGGCGCAGCATACTGATGCCCTTCGGCGTCGACCCCCGGGAGGCGGACGCGCCGCGGCCCCGGAGGCTCGAGGAGTTCGCGGAGCCGCGGGGAGCGGAGGGCTGAGGGGTGGTGGAGTCCGACCTCCACGGATTCCTGAAGAAGGTGGGCGCCGCCTTCCTCATCAACCAGGGCTGCTTCCTCGTCGACACCGAGGTCCCCCTCACCAGGTTCGGGCAGAGGAGGATGGGGGAGCTCGACGACCACCACGTCATCGACGTCTGCGGCGTCGGGGAGAGGCTCTCCCGGGCCCCCAGGGCCCTCACCCTGGAGGAGGGCCTCGGCGGCTACGACTGCGAGGTCGCCGAGAACGTCCTCAGGGGGGTCGAGGTGAAGGTCTCCCGGTCCGACTTCCGGGGCGGCCTCATCTGCTCCGGGTGCAACTACCACTACGTCCTCACCCCCATGAGGCTCGTCTCGCCCTGGGAGGTCCCCCGGGGCGTAGGCCTCGTCGAGTTCAACAGGTACAAGTTCTCCGCGGAGCCCACCGAGGAGGGCCGGATCAGGCTCCGGGGGCTCAGGGTGGTGAAGAAAGCCTCCTACAGGAGGGTGAACCGCTACCAGGTGGACAACGCCACCGCCCACATCCTAAGGAGAGCATCTGAGGAGGCCTTGAACAATGTCCTAAAGGGGATATGGGAGGCCGAGCCCTCCCTCGTCTACGCCGTCGCCTGACGGGAAAGCATTGATATCCTAGACGTTGCTGGGATCAATGATCGGACAGTTGAGCGAGATAGTCACCGAGGGGCTCACCAAGCGCTTCAACTCCTTCACCGCGGTGGACCGCCTCAGCTTCGAAGTGGGCGAGGGGGAGATCTTCGGCATCCTCGGCCCCAACGGGGCTGGCAAGACGACGACGATCCGCATGCTAGCGAGCCTCCTGACCCCCACAGAGGGCACCGCGTTCGTCGGAGGCTTCGACGTCGTCGACGACTCCCTGAAGGTACGGGAGATGGTGGGCATCCTGACGGAGAACCCCAGCCTCTACGACCGGCTCACCGCCATGGAGAACATGGAGTTCTTCGCGGAGGCCTACGGCGTCTCCGACAGGGGGACCCGTTCCAAGAAGATCAGGGAGCTCCTCGACTTCTTCGACCTCTGGCACCGCAGGGACGACAAGGTGGGCTCCTACTCGAAGGGGATGAAGCAGAAGCTGGCCATCGCCCGAGCCCTCGTCCACGACCCCGAGGTCCTCTTCCTGGATGAGCCGACGTCGGGGCTCGACCCCAGGTCCTCGAAGGACATCCGGGACCTGATGGAGGAGCTGAGCAGGCGGGAGGGGCAGACGATCCTCCTCTGCACCCACCGCCTCGAGGACGCTGAGAGGCTCTGCAGCAGGGTGATGCTGATCAACGAGGGCGGCATGGTGACGATGGGGACCACCGACGAGCTCCGCAGCCAGATAGCGGGCACCCCCATCCTCAGGGTCAGGCTCGGCGAGGCCTCGGAGGCCGTCGTCGACGCAGTGAGGTCCATGGAGGGGGTGGAGGCGGTGGCCGTCGACGGTACCATGCTCTCAGTCAGCCTCATTGACGCGGACAGGGTCACGCCGCACCTCGTGAGGGGCGTCATCCTGGCGGGCGGCATGGTCCAGTCGGTCGAGGTGCTCAAGCCGTCCCTGGAGGAGATCTACCTGAAGCTGGTGGTGGACGAGGATGAGGCTGAGTAGGGCGCTCCTCGTCTTCCGGAAGGATTGGCGGGAGGTGGGGCGAAACTGGGAGATCCTCACCCCCATCACCCTGGTCCCCCTGCTCTTCAGCGTAGTCATGCCCCTCATCGTCATCAGCGCCCCGGGCCAGATCAACACGGGGGCTTCGCCCGAGGTCCTCATCGAGTCCATCTTGAGGGGAGCGCCCACCGACGTAATAGAGATGCTAGCTGGGTTCACCGAGGACCAGCAGCTCACCTACGTGCTCCTGGTGTACATGTTCGCAACGTTCTTCCTGCTGATACCCGTCATGGCATCCAGCGTCATCGCGTCGGACAGCTTCGCCGGGGAGAAGGAGAGGAAGACCATCGAGGCCCTCCTCGCCACGCCCCTCACCGACGGGGAGCTCCTCCTCGGGAAGATACTCGCCTCATTCGTCCCCGCCATGGGCGTCACGATCCTGTCCTTCATCGCCTACACCGTCGTCGTCGACGTGGGCACCTACGGCACCTTCGGGGTCATCCTGCTCCCCACCCTGGAGTGGTTCCTCTTCATCTTCCTCATGACCCCGGCGCTCTCAATTGCGGCCATCGGGCTCACCGTGCTCATCTCGTCTAGGGTGAAGGGCTTCAAGGAGGCCCAGCAGATCAGCGTCGTCCTCGTCGTCCCCATCATAGGCCTGCTCATAGGGCAGGGCACCGGGGTCCTTACCCTGGGACCCCCCATGATTCTGGTGATCACGGCGCTCCTCGCCTTCTTCGACCTGCTCATCTTCAGGTTCTCGGTGCTCCTGTTCAAGAGGGAGAAAGTCCTGACCACCTGGAAGTAGGACGGGCAGTTCTTACTTCCAGCTCTCGAGAAGGCAACTGGGTGAGGCTAACATCTAATCTATTCAAAACCTGTGAAAAGATGAGTAGAATAGATTCTACTGGTTTGCCTGGGCCCTACCAACCGCCTTGGCGAGGCTGAGGGCCTGGGCGTTGGCCTTTGCGATGACCTCCGCAGAGGTCTCCTTCGTCAGGTAGGACGCCCCCACCGCCACCCGCCTGGCGTTCTGTGCCGCCATCGACAGGAGGGGTATGATGGTCACCGGAGTCGGCCACGCGGCCTTGAGGGCCACCTGGAATGCGCCGCTGTACGCGGCCATGAGCTGGCCGGCGAAGGCATCCATGTCGATTATGAGGTCCTCCTTGGGGATGACGACGCCGTCCTCGTAGACGGCCTTGATCTCCAGCCCCATCTCGGCGGCCCGTATGTCCAGCCGCGTCAGCAGGTCGGCGAGGTCGGCGGAGATCTCGTCCCCCGACTTGGCGACCTCCGTGTCGTTGACCACCCAGATGTTCCCCGCCTCGATGCGGGTCCTGATGGCCAGTGCCCCGAACTTGCTGATGATGGGCCCCGGCGAGAGCCCGGTGTTCCCCGAGCCGATGGTGATGTCCTCCAGGGCGGTGTCCCCGGTCTTGGCGAAGACCTTCACCTTGTTCTTGTGGAGGCTGTTGGCGAGGGTGAACGGATTGCCGTTGGAGAAGATGTAGATGTTCTGCCCCTTGATCCTCGTGAGGAACTCCTCGGTGCCCTCCAGCCCCGCCTGCTCCATGGCGATGCGCATCAGGGTGTTCTTGATCCCCCTGACCACGACCTGCCCCCTGAGCTGCTTCCTCATGTCCTGGAGCATGCTGCTGCCCACCTTGCTGAGGTCGGCGGCCCCGATGAGCTTGTGATCGTTGAGGAGCTTCACCGTGTCGTCGACGATCTCCTGCTTCTCCGTTGATACGCGTGACACCATGCTCACCTCAGTGGAGCCTCACTGCCGGCCCCATGGTCAGCTTCATGTAGATGGAGGAGACGTTGTTCATGCCCCGCTTGAGGGCTCCCATAAGACTGGAGATGACCGTCTCGACGTTGCCGGCGATCTCATCGTCGGACATGGACTCCTTGCCCACCTTGCACTTCACGAACGCCCTCTCCCTGCTCCGGAGGATGACCACCCGCCTCTCCCGGTCAAGTATGGTCTCGATGGGCGCCTGGGGTGGGACCGGCGTGGGCATCTTCCCTCGGGGGCCCAGAATGGGACCGGCGACCCGGCCCACGGTGGGCATCAGGGGTGCCTCGGCGACGAATATGTCGTAGTCCTTGAGCCGCCTCTTCGCGGCTTTCTTGTCCGACGCCAGCTCGTCGAGCTCAGTGGGCTCCACGATGCTGTCGGCTCCCGCCCTCCGGGCCCGCAGCGCGAGGTCCCCGGATGCGAAGACCAGGACCTTCCGATCCCCGATGCTGTTGGGCAGGGAGATCCTGAGGTTCACCCTGTTGTTGGGCTGCCTCATGTCCAGGTCCCTGAAGTTGACGGTGATGTCCACTGACTGCTCGAATCCCCTCTCGGGGGCGCCCTCCCTCACCTTGGAGAGGGTGTCAAGTATCTTATCCCTGGGAACCGACATCTCAAAGCCTCCTTTTCTTCACCTCAGCCCTAATTAAGCCTTTATGCGGCCTCTGAGAGCTTTGCGTCGTACTCCCCGGACCCGATCAGAACCTGAACCTCACCGGCGGGCTGCCCCTCCACGGTGACCCCCATGCTCTGGCAGCTGCCGACGATCTCCTTGACCGCCGACTTTATGGAAGAGGCCAGTATCCCCTCCCGCTTCCTCTGGGCGATGTTCACCACCTGTTCGAAGGTGAGGTCGCCGACGAAGTCGGTGTTGGGGGTGCTGGAGCCCTTCCCGATGCCTATGGCCTGGGTGATCAGGGCGAAGGTCGAGAGCATCCCCACCTTGACGGTGTGCTGCCTGGTGTCGGTGTCGATAGTCACCTCGACAGGTATGGGTATTCCCTTGTACTCCGCGGTCTCCTGGTTGATGGTGGCGACCACGGACATAATGTTGACGCCGAGGGGGCCGAGGGCCGGACCTATGGGGGGTCCACCCGTCGCCTCCCCGCCGTTGACTATGAAGTTGAATGTCTTCAGTACCATGACGCTAGCCTCCCTTTACCTCCCGGACGTAGTCTGCGTGGACCGTGATCGGCAGGGTGAAGGCGGCCTCGAGGATCTCGATGGTGACCTCCTCCTTGGAGGTGTCCACCCTCACGACCTTTGCCTGCATCCCCTTGAAGGGTCCCGCCACGACCTCGACGAGCGTTCCCAGCTCGAGCCCCTCTACGACGGGCTTCGACACAAGGTAGTGGTCCACCTCTGCGGGGTTCACCATGCCGCCGACCCGCTCCCGGGTGTGGCGCATGCCCCTGATGAGCTGGTCCACTGCATGGGGTGCCGCCGTCTCGATTATTATGTAGCCCTTAAGCTCAGTAGGGGCTAGTATGGCGGCTATGGTGAGGTCCTCCACCTTTGCCTTATCTGCTAGCATCATGGAGACGTTCCTCTCCTGCCCCACAGTGACCTTTATGGCGTATAGGGAAGTACGAGGCGTAGTTTCGGACAAATACTCACGTCCGGTGCTACCGTAAATGCTTGAAACACGGATATATATATTCCTAAATTGTACTGGACGGAAGAAAACCAAATCTAGAGGTGTCTCTCGACGATCTCCCTGATCTCCTCTACACTCTCGAAGGGGGTGATGCCCTCCATGGCCTCCAGCCTCCCCACGTTCTCAGCGTCCTCCCTCCTCACCCTGAGCTCAAGCTCCCGACCACCAGGGAGCTTTGTGACGGTGGTCCCCTCACGGTAGTCGACGGGCATGATGTAGGTCGGGGTCAGTGTCTTCATCCCCTGGATGGCGGCGTTGGTCAGCATCGTGTCGGCTATGCCGTACGCCAGCTTCGCCACCGTGTTCGACGTGGCTGGGGCGATGAGGAGGAGCTCGAACTCCCCGAGCTGGAGGCGAGCGGCCAGGAAGGGGGAGTTGGCGTTCTTCTCCACCCAGATCTTCCCGATGTCCTCCAGCCCCTCCTTTACCCTGTAGTACTTGACGACCTGCTCACCGGCTCTGGAGAGGAAGATCTCGACCTCGAGGGCGTCCCCGTGGGCCTCCTTGAGGGCCTTCATGGCCTCGAATGTCTCCTTCATCTTGTCGCCTGCACCCGTAATCCCCCATGCCATCTTCATGTCTCGGACCTCCCCTCCATGATGTGCTCGCTGAACCTCTTAACTGTCTTCCTCAGCCCCCTGAACCCCTCCTCATCCGCCTCGACTCCCGCAAGGGTGTCCCTGGACCAGAAGGAGGCCCCCAGGTTGGCCCCGAAGAACCCCCCGCTCAGGGTCAGGACACCGTTGATTGTGTAGTAGGTCGAGATCTGCTGCAGGGCTAGCTCCTGCCCCCCGGCCCTGTCGCCCCCTACGGCTATAGCCATCCCCGGCTTCCCCCTGAGGGAGTCGGGGTCGCCGGCCAGCAGCGCCCGTGTCCTGTCCATTACGGCCTTCATCTGGGCGCTGACGCCGCCGTTGTAGACAGGGGAGGCGACGATGAACGCCCCAGCCTCCCTTAGGAGCTGGTATAAACCCTGGACGTCGTCCTGGATGACGCAGCCTCCTCCTCCGAGGCAGCCGTCGCAGTGGACGCAGAAACCTATCCGTTTCCCCCTGACGGTCCAGAGGCGGGTCTCCAGCCCCAGCTCCTCCAGCATCTCGAGGGCCACCCCTAAGACGTGCTCCGTGGCTTGCGCCCTGGGGCTCCCGCACAGACCCAGAATCATGGGTAGATCCTCGCAACGTAGAGATGAAAATCTTTCTCCCGGAGGTAACGGGCTTTGGCTAGGAGAATTATTTATAGCTCTGCATTGGTTTAATGCGGTTGTCAGGAGGTTCAGCGTTGGAGGGTGCCCTTGCGTTCCTTGAGTTCGAAGTGATCCTTGGCATCGCAGTTGTCTTTCTGGTCGGCCTGATGTACGTTTTCTACGTGAAATATCCGTACAACAAGGACCAGGACTAACGGACAGCACACACTCAGAAAGTTATATGCGGTTTTCACCGGCCGGAGACTACGAGATAGGCGTGAAGGTCAGCGCAATGAACTTGACGATGTACCCTATCGCCCCGATGATGGCGACTCCCACGAAGACGATCTTTATGCTCAGCCAGTAGGTCTTCCAGTCCGGCCTGGACAGTGTGCGCAGGAGGCGTGAAGCCGACTGGAAGAAGCTGCCTAATCCCATTTGCGCTCCTATCCTTGGAGGACGGGTTTAAATCCTTTACGTATCAGCGAGAATCTTCTCGGCGAACCAAGCGGCGTCGAAGGGCTGGAGGTCCCCGTACTCCTGGCCGACCCCGACGTATATTATGGGCTTCCCAGTGAGGTGGGCGACGCTGAGGCTGCTCCCCCCCTTGGCGTCGGCGTCCACCTTGGTGAGGATGGCGGCGTCGAATCCCACGATCTCGTTGAACGTCTGAGCCTGGTCGACGGCGTCGTTCCCGATTAGGGAGTCCAGGACCATCACGGTGAGGTCGGGCTGGACCACCCGCTTGATCTTCAGGAGCTCGTCCATGAGGTTCCTGTTGGTCTGCATCCGCCCCGCCGTGTCGATGAGGACGGCGTCTATCCCCCGTGCCCTGGCGTGTTGCACCGCGTCGAAGCTCACGGCGGCGGCGTCCGAGCCGTACCTGTGCTTGATGACCCTGACCCCGAGCCTCCTGGCGTGCTCCTCAAGCTGCTCGATGGCCCCCGCCCTATATGTGTCCCCCGAGGCGAGGACCACAGTGTAGCCCCTTCTCATGAGGAGCTTGGCGACCTTGGCGATGGTGGTGGTCTTCCCTGTGCCGTTTATGCCCACAAACATGACGACGAGGGGATCGCCCTCCTTCTTTCCCTCTGCGAGCTCCAGGATATCCAGTTCACCGTTGATGGCCATCACAGCCTCGATGGACTCCCTGAGGGCCTCCTTCACCGGCTCCGTCTTGTCCCCGAACCTGGCGAGCTGGACCCCCTTGAGGCGCTCCTTGAGCTCCTCGCAGACCCTCTGGGCGACCTCGACGGCGACGTCATTGGATATGAGCTGGAGCTGTAGGTCCCACAGTATGGGGTCCAGGTCCTTCTCAGAAAGCTCGCTCTTTGAGATCCGCTCTACTACGCCCTTGATTCCCTGCTTGAGCTTCTCAAACACCCTGGGCTTCCCCTCGGATCTGGGCACTCAGCCTGTTGATCCCGTCCCTGTGGACCTCCATCTGGGAGAGGAGCTGCTGGAGCTGCTGCTCCACGGAGGTGTTCGTCTTCTCCACATCCTCAAGCCTTTCGGCGACATTCTTCTGGGCGTCCTCGAGGGGCATGTCTATGGAGACCTCGGCGCCGATGTTGATAATCACCTTGCTCGTGTCCCCCAGCTGAGCGTTGACCAACGTGCCCCCTCCCATGGGTATGAGGATGGGGGAGCCCTCCTCTGTCTCGCTGAGGGCTTTCAGCGACTCCTCGGCGACCCTGAGGTCGGCGAGGGCGTTCTGTAGGATCGCCAGGCGCTGCTGGAGGGTGTCCGCGGTCCCCTGCATAAGCTGCAGCTCGTAGATGAGTCTCCGTGTCTGGTCCTCACGGTTCGCTACGGTCAACTCTGAGAGCCTTCCTTCTCGCTCTCCTCTACCTCTTCGACCTTAAGAATCTTGATCTCGTGGCGCTTCGCTCTGTGGCGGCTCCCCATGTCGGCGTAGATCTTCTCGACGGCGTGGTCCTCCTTGGCTGCCGCGATGTCCTTCTTGAAGGTGATGGGGTCGAACAGGCGTGGCTTGTCTATTCGGCCGTGGATCCTGTAGACCTTGACCTCGCTCATTCCTCTGCCTCCAGATCCGCCTCGGCGAGGGTGACTAGCACGAATCCCTGGTCGTCCTTCTGGAGCCTGACCCTTATCTTCCTCGGGGGGTTGCCGATGCCGTTCTTCCAGATCTCCTCGTTCACAGTGGGGTCGATGTTCATCTCCGTCGGCTTCATGTGCCTCTGGACGAACTTCCTGAGGAGGGTGACTACCTTCTCGGCCCTCTTGTACTTGGGAGTGCTCCATGCGCGGCCGAAGGGCACGGTGTAGATCCTCTCATCGACGTACTCAGTATCCGACATTCACGTCTCCTCCTAGATCCTGAGCTTCCTGTTTCTCCAGTTACGCCTGCTCTTGGGGCTCAACCGGACTGTCCCCTTGGTCTTGGCTATGATCCACGCCGGGACCGACTTCTTCTGCCTCGCCGCCTTGTTGAGGCGGATCTTGTACGCCAGGTGCTTGTTCCGTGCCATCTCTATCTCCTCGTTATCCTGATATCCCTCTTCTGCTGCTGGGCCTGGAGCTGGGCCAGGAGCTTCTTGAGGGTCTCGTCCCCTATGGGTATGGGGACCCTCCTGCTCTGCGCCGCCTGTATCAGCTGCATCTCGAGCTGTGCGGCGAAGTCCGGGCGGACTATCTTGACGTTTGCGAGCCTCTGACGTGCCTCGGGGGTGAGGATCTGGCGCAGGAGGGACTGCTTCTGGGCCTCGGCCTCCTGCTGGGCCCTCTGAACCTGGTCCTGCTGCTGCTGTTGGGCCTGTATCTCCATGAGCCGCTTCTGTCTGAGCCTCTCAAGTTCCTCGTCCGAAGACACCGTCCACCCCTCAGTACGGCTTGAGCTCGGGCCTCTCCCTGTCGAGTTCACGCTTTATCTGGCCGGAGACGGCGTCGAGGAGGCTCCTCCCCTTGGCGCTGACCACCCGTCCCTTGGTTCCGTCCTTGGTGACGAGCTCGGCCGCCTCCAGCTGCTGGAGTATGCTCCTGAGGATGTTGCCCCCCGCCTTGCGGAAGTGGGCTGGCCTGACCCCCCGCCTCTGACGCCCCCCGTACTCCTTCCTGAGCCTGGAGACGCCGACGGGCCCCTTGACGTAGAGCTTTCTCATCATGGAAGCCGTGCGGACGTACCACCAGTCGGAGTCCAGTGGGGCCCTCTCGACGTGGGAGCCCGTCTTCACGTAGGCGGCCCACTCGGGTGGCTGAACCTGGGTCACGTTCCCCTTGATGTAGTCGGATAGCCTTTCGATGAGGGCGTCCGCCGGTACGTCGTAGACGGTTGTCAAATCCATCCTCTCTGATTTTGCATTCAATTGACTGTGAGACCGACATATATATCTAGTCTTTCCCACCGGTCGTCAAGTCTTACCGAGGAATCAGGATAAAAAGGTTTAGTTCAACTCACGGAGCCGTATGATCTCCCCTAAGGCATCCAGCGCACCCGTTGCGCAGATAGCTAGCGATGCTTCCCTCTCTTCGAACCGCAGCGGGGACAGGCTTTTTCATCCCGTGGGAACTGGTGTCCGCATTTCCAGCATGGGAGCCAGAGGCCCAACTCGTCCTCGGGTATCTCCTTCGCCCTGCGGAATAACAGTAGCGGCATTTTCTTCCCTCTAGAGGTTTAAAGTATTCATATATTGGAGAATATAAGGTCCCTCGACTCATCCTCCTGAACCATTTTACGAACCACTCATATGGATCAGCGCGTAATCGGCATGCGTCCATCACGCAAATTTTAAGCATAAAATAGGCAACCAGAACCCCATGAGTGCTAAATCACCCGAGGAGTTCTACGGCCACCAGATGGGGGCCGACCGCAAATTGGCTCGGTGGGACAGGATCGTCGAATACTTCTTGCAGCTTGACGGGCTCCCCACAGTGAAGGTCAGGGAACTGGGCAAGACCACGGAGGGCCACCCGTTCCTCCTCGTTGCCATCTCCTCCCCGAGGAACATCGAGAACCTCGAGAAGATACGTGAGCAGAGCTGGGCTCTCTCCCATCCCAAGAGGCTCAGCGAGAGGAGCCTCAGGAAGATCCTCAGGGAGGGCAAGGCAGTGGTCTCCATGACCATGAGCGTACACGCCTCGGAGATCGGGGGCACCCAGCTCAGCTCAGAGCTGGCCTACGAGGTCGCCACGAGCGAGGACCCCGACATCGTGAAGGTCAGGGAGGACGTGGTCTTCCTCCTGGTCCCCAGCAGCAACCCCGACGGCAACATCAAGGTCGTCGACTGGTACAACGAGCAGCTGGGCACCGAGTACGAGGGCGGCCCCCTGCCCTACCTCTACCACAAGTACGTGGGCCACGACAACAACCGGGACGCGTTCCACATCACCCAGCCGGAGTCCGAGTACCTCACCCAGTTCCTGTTCAGGGAGTGGTACCCCCAGGCCCAGGTCGACCACCACCACATGGGGAGCTACGCGGCGAGGTTCAGCATCCCGCCCCACATGGACCCCCTGTACGAGGAGGTGGACCCCCTCATCTGGACCGAGCAGCAGCTCTACGGGGGCGCCATGATAATGGAGCTGGAGGCCCACGGGAAGACGGGCGTGGAGACCCAGGCCACGTATCCGGCGGACGGCGGCCCCTACTGGGATGAGTCTCCCATCGCCCACGGGATCTGCGGTATGCTCACCGAATCCGCATCGGCTAAGCTGGCCACTCCCATCTACGTCCACTACCAGCAGCTGGAGCCCTCCAGGAGGGGTAGGCCCGAGTACAGGACCCAGATGAACTTCCCCCACCCCTGGCCGGGGGGCTGGTGGAGGCTCAGGGACGTCGTGGAGCAGCAGAAGGTCGCCTCCCTGGCTGTCCTCAAGACCGCCGCAAAATTCAGGGAGAAGATCCTCCGCAACATGCACATCAAGGCCACCCGGCAGATAGGTCTCGGGGAGACCAAGCCCCCCTACGCCTACATCGTCCCGGGTGAGCAGCACGACATTAACACCGCCCTTGATCTCCTCCGGAAGCTCCAGATGGCCGACGTCGAGGTGCACAGGGCCAAGAGGCAGTTCAGCTACGGGGGAGTGACTTATCCGAAGGACACCCACGTCGTCTTCACGACCCAGACCTGCAGAGCGTACATCCTCAAGCTCCTCAGGGAGACCCACTACCACGACGGCCCCCACACGAGGAGCAGAGACGACACACCGCTTTCGCCCTATGACCTCTCCACGGACACCATGGCAGAGTTCATGGGTGTGAACGTCGTCGAGGCGACGGAGCCCCTAAGCGGCAGCTTCGAGCCCTGCGAGTCCGTGGACCTCCCTGAGGGAGGCGTCGAGGAGTCCAAGGTTGGGCACCTCCTGGACGGGAGGCTCAACACCAGCTACTCGGCGGTTAACGAGCTCCTAAGGGACGGGAAGAAGGTCCACAGGGTCCTCGAGGACGTGGGAGACCTCCCGAAAGGCTCCTTCTATATCCCAAGCCAGAGAGGTCTCAAGAAGAGGCTGGAGGATCTCGCCGGGAGGCACCATGTCACGTTCCAGGCGACGGACGTAGACGACTTCGAGAGGAGACCTGTCAAGTCCCTCAGGATAGGCGTCTACCAGAGGTATCGAGGCGGGAACATCGACGAGGGCTGGACCAGGTGGGTCCTGGAGCAGCACGGCTTCGAGTACGCGACCCTCATGGACGAGGCGATCAAGGAGGGCGACCTCGTCAAGGCCTTCGACGCCATAATCATCCCCAACGACGACAGGCGGATCCTAGTCGGCAAGGAGAAGGAGATCGAGGAGTACTACAAGAAGAGGAGGCCCAAGTCGGTGGTCCCCAAGTACCCTGAGGAGTACAGGAGCGGTCTGGGGGAGGAGGGCGTCGCCAAGCTCAAGGAGTTCGTCGAGGCCGGGGGGACGCTGCTGACCTTCGGGATGGCCTCAGAGCTGGCGATAGAGGACATGAAGATGCCCTTCATCAACGTGCTGAAGGACGTCAAGCCCAAGGACTTCCACTGCCCGGGCTCGACATTGAAGGTGGATGTCAACACGTGCAGCTCTCTCGCCCTCGGCGTCTCCGAGGACCTTCTTCTTCTGTTTAAGAACTACCCCGCGTTCCAGGTGAAGCAGACACCCGACAACCAGGACTACATGATCGTCGTCAGCTACCCCGAGGAGCGGATGCTGAAGAGCGGCTGGCTCATCGGTGAGAGGCTTATAGCCAACAAGGCCGCCCTCATCGACGCGAAGCATGGAAAGGGGCGCGTCGTCCTCTACGGCTTCTCGCCCCAGATGAGGGGCATCACCGCAGCCACCTATAAGCTCCTCTTCAACGCCCTGTTAGGCTGACTTCCAGATTCCCCATTTTTTCCCATGGTTAATCGGAGGATGTCTCTAACAATAATCAGATCTAGGAAAACGTAGATTGGTGTTGGGAGAATAGCTTGGCGAGTGAAAATAGAACTTGGTTGCGTATGGTTAATAACTCATCATTTCCCTGTTAGACGCACATTGAATCTAAAAAAGGTAAAACTGGTCTACTTCTCGCCAACTGGAACAGGGAAAAAAACGGTCAGCGAAATAGCCAAGGGAATGGGCTATGACACAGAGACCATCGACCTCACTCCACCAAACGCAGCTCAGGAAACATACGAACTCGATAAAGACGAGTTAGCCATTATTGCGGTACCCGTCTACGGTGGGCGTGTCCCTCAGACGGCCCTCGACAGGGTCAAGAACATCAGAGGCGACTCCACCTCTGCGGTGCTGGTGGCGATGTACGGCAACAGGGCCTACGAGGACGCCTTGCTTGAGTTACACAACACGACGACGGAGCTAGGCTTCAAGACAGTAGCCGGAGCGGCCTTCATTGGTAAACACAGCTTCGACACAGAGGAGACACCTATCGCCACGGGGCGACCTGACGCGGAGGATCTCAAGAAAGCCCACGCGTTCGGTGCCAAGGTTATGGGTAAGATCAAGGGAATGGATGAAGTCAAAGAGATCGATGTTCCCGGTAACTACCCGTACAAAGAGAGAGGGGGCGGAGCCCCTCGGAGCCCCGAAACTGATGAGGCCTCCTGCATCCTGTGTGGCGCGTGTGCGAGAGCGTGTCCGACTGGATGCGTCGAGGTCTCCGGGGTCGTGGAGACCCAGAAGGACCGATGCATATCCTGCACTGCCTGCGTCCAGAGCTGTCCCACCGGAGCCAGGCACTGGAAGCACGAGGGTATTCTCCGTGCCGCTAAATGGCTGTCAACTGAACACGGGGAGAGGAAGGAACCCGAGATATTCCTCTAACCAACGGGCAGACTCTCCACTAAAACGGCAAACATCTGTTCCTTTTTTCCCAACCCGGCATCGAGCCAGCTGTGGGCACAGATGTGTACAAGGTCATGTCACGGCACGCCATAATCTTTTATCACGAACGGGATACGACTATTCGATGTCCCATTTTTTGCATATCTTGCCTGTGAGAGAACAAACGGAAGTCACTACCAGGATACTACGCACACGTCTTGACACTGTCCTGCCCGTCGCTCTCCGAGAAGGAGACATCGACATGTGGCTCATCATCTGCCAGGAGGACGACCTAGACCCGACATACAAGACCATGATCCCCATCGATACCTGGCCAAAGATACTGCAGATGTTGGTCTTCTTTGACCGGGGCACGGGGAACGGGGTGGAGCGGATCAATCTCTCGATGACCGATACCAAAGACCTCTATGACAAGCCCTGGGAGGGCGGGAACCATCCCGAACAGTGGCGCCTGCTCTCAGAGATAATCGAGGAGCGTGACCCGCAGAGGATCGGCGTAAACACCGGGGAAGTCAACTGGGCGGCAGGTGGGCTCACCTACAACCTTTATAACCAATTAGTCGAAGCGCTCCCCGAAAAATATGTCAACAGGCTCACGTCGGCCGAGACCGCGTGCACACGCTGGGCGACGACACTGACCGATGATGAGCTGGAGCTCTACCCTAAAATCTCCTCAATTGCACGCCAGGTCATAGCACAATGTTTCGACCCGTCCTCGATCACACCCGACGTCTCTACTTGTGAAGACCTTGAGTGGATGTTTTGGCAGACCTGTTCCGATAAAGGTCTTGAGCAGTCCTTCAAGCCATATTTCCGCATCATCAGGAGCGAATCTGAGGCAGGGGAGCACCCTCTCTCCGATGGGGTCATCCGCAGAGGAGATCTGCTGATCTGCGACGTGGGTCTCAGGTATCTTGGGCTCTACACAGATCACCAGGAGCTGGCATACGTCAGGCATGAGGGCGAAGCGGATGCACCCGAGGGATTGAAAGCCCTCCTCGCGACGAACAACCGCCTGCAGAACATATTCATGCGTGAGTTCAAGCATGGCCTGACAGGTAACCAGCTGTTAGAGAACATCCTCTCCTCCGCCCATGAAGAGGGGATCCCCTCACCCGAGGTCTTCTCCCATTCACTGGGGCTCTTCGTGCACGAGCCCGGCCCACTGATCGGCCTCCCGTGGGAGCAGGATCCCATCCCGGGCAGGGGGGAGGTCAGGCTGGAGTACAACTCGTGCTTCGCGATGGAGCTGTGCATAAAGGACGTCGTTCCGGAGTGGAACAACCAGCGGGTTCCATGCCAGACCGAGCAGATCGTGAAGTTCACGGAAGATGGCTGCCAGCCCCTGGATGGCGTCCAGACCTCCTTCCATCTCATCTAGGGTCTACTATCACAATAGGCAAGAAACGACCCCATCGTCTGCTCCGAGTAATATAGGCGTGAGCTAGAGTATGACGGCCATCCTGTAGGCGTCCACGTAGTCCCCCAGGAGGTGATGCCAGTGCTCCCTCCTCAGGAGCCCCTCCACCTCGAAGCCGCACTTTTTGTAGACGTGGATCCCCGCCTCGTTGTGGACGTAGACGGAGAGACCGATCTTCCCCAGCCCCTTCGCCCTCCCTATCTCAACCATGAGCCGAGTGAGTATCGTGCCGAGCCCCCGCCCCTGGAAGTCGTCGTGGACCACTATGCCGAACTCAGCCTTGTGACGGATCTCCTCCCGGGCCGAGAAGTGGAGGATAGCGCTCCCCACGACCCTCCCCGGGTCAAGGGCGTCGAAGGCGAGGATGGGCAGGCTCCTGCCGTAGTCGAGCCCCTCCACCCACCCCGTCACGAGCTCCCGGGTGTACCTGTCCGGGACGTTCCTGAGGCTGTCCTCCGAGAGGGTGGAGTACATCGCCCAAAGGGGCTCCAGGTCCGACTTCACCTCCGCCCTGAGGAACACCCCCGCCCCGTCCTTCAGCGTCACCTCCCGGCTCCAAGACTCCACGTCGGAGAAGTCGAACTCCATATCTGTGAATAACCCAACTTTCGATATAAGCAAGCGCCTTCACCTGTGAGTAATCACAACACAGGCGGAGAGGGCATAACTCCCCTCGCATCAAGCCCCAGCCCACCCCAATACAGAAAAATACATAAACCTACGAAAAAAGGGCCCGTCAAACCGAATCCAGGACCCCCAACGCCAAAAGGAGACCCAAAAACACCCCAAAAAATGAGGGGGGGAGGGGGGGTCACCACATCCGCCTGTGAAAACGACGCAAAACCCAGGAAGCAACCCCGGAAGCCAGCCGATCACACCCCCATCACGTCAAATAAGGCGCACAATAGGCACCCTGGGACGCTTATCCTAAGCCAGCCGCATGAGGAGGAGAGCTACCTCTCCACGGCGTAGAGCTCGACGAAGCCGCACGCCACGCACCTGTGCCCCTTCAGCCCCATCTCCCTCACCTCATCCCGCTTGAACAGCCAGCCCGTCCTCTCACCCGTCTTCTCCTCCCAGAAGAAGGTCCTCGTCTCCGTCTCAGCCATGCTCGTCAGATCCTGTATCGGCATCTGCTGAACGAAGGGGCTCATCTGACCCTGGCTCACAGACTTCACCCAGTACTTAACCTCACCCAGCACCATCCTGCCACCGCACTTCGGGCAGATTGACTCCTCGATCATCCTGACATCACCTCTCCAAGTAGCTCCTGCTAAGCTTCACCACGGCAGTATAAAGGGGATCCACTATCTGAGCAATACGGCTCTTCGCCGCCAGGCTGAGGAACATGTAGGCGTCATCACGGACCCAACCAAAGTCAGCCACCATCCAGTCAACCATCTCCCTGAACGCCTGACGCGCCGCATCCTCCAGGGGCCTCGCGCTACCCACAGTCATAAACTCGTCCGAGGACACGACCCTGGGCCAGCCGATGCTCCTCCCCCTCTGAAGGTCCAACCTCAACGTGACCACCGCCGGGATCTCCACGGCGACACCGCAGACCTCCCCATCCCCCTGGACCGCGTGGACGTCACCCAGCCCCAGCAGGGCACCCGGCCTGAACACGGGGAGCATCAGCGTATTACCCGGCCTCACATCCGGACAGTCCATATTCCCCCCGTGGCGACCGGGGGAGAGCGTGGTGATGGACTCGAACTCGGGGGAGACACCGATGGTGCCTATGAAGGGATCGGCCTCCAGCTCCACTGTCTCACCCCCATCGGTGACATAGAGAACACGCCCCTCCCTGATCTCGCACATCTTACGCCTCGGCTCCATCAGGTTCAGCCAGCCCTCCAACCCCCCGAAGCTGGGGAAGATGGCCGTGGTCCCCACGTCGGGAAGCTCGATATCCAGAATCTCGACGACGAGGGTGTCCCCCGCCTCGGCCCCCTCCACCTCGATGGGCCCCGTCACCGGGTTCGTCACCCTCTCGAGAGCGCTCCAGGTCTCAACCTCCACCACCTCCCCAGGGGAGACGCTGGCGATGGGGGGCACATGGGGCCCCAGCACCGAGTCCACCAGCTGATCAAGCTTCTCCGACGGCTTCTTCGTGATCCTCCTGGCCATACACGTCCCTCGACAGACTCTCAACACAGGGCCGATAAAACTCTTCGCACATGCGCCCCAAATAGGAAACAAATAAAAGCCGGTTCTATGCTCCTTAGAATACGGTCCGAGAGACCGCACTATCAACTAGAGGTGAAAGGTATGGAATACATGTATGCCGCCATGCTCCTACACAGCGCAGGTAAGGAGATCACGGAAGGGACAGTGGAGAACATCCTCAACGCAGCGGGAATCAGCCCCGACAACGTCAGGGTCAAAGCCCTCGTCGCCGCCCTCGCAGAGGTCGACATCGAGGAGGCCCTCAAGGCCCCCGTGCTCACAGCTGCCGCTGCAGCCCCCGCCGCCGCTGCCGCCGCAAACGAGGAGGAGGCGGAGGAGCCCGAGGAAGAGGAGGAAGAGGAGAAGGAGGAAGACCTCCAGGGCCTCAGCGCCCTCTTCGGCTAGAAACCAAAGTTTTTTCCCCTACCCACTACCATCCCAAGCCGGGAGTCCAGATAATGCAAGCCCCCCCAGGTGAACCGATTGATAAGCTCTGACAAGCTGAAGAAGCGCTACCTGGAGTTCTTCCAAGAAAAAGGACACAAGATAATCGCGAACGCATCCCTCATACCAGAGAACGACCCAACCGCCCTCTTCATCTCAGCCGGAATGCATCCCCTGGTACCATACCTCCTAGGCCAGCCACATACAAGCGGGAAGAGACTGGTAAACGTACAGAAATGCCTCAGAACCACCGACATCGACGAAGTAGGAGACAGCAACCACCTCAGCTTCTTCGAGATGCTGGGAAACTGGTCACTCGGGGACTACTTCAAGGAAGACTCCATACAGTGGAGCCACGAGTTCCTAACAAGCCAAAAATGGCTCAACATAGATCCGGAAAGGCTCTACATCACCGTCTTCGCGGGAGACTCGAAAATACCAAGGGACACAAAAAGCGCATCAATATGGGAGAAACTCGGGATCCCCAAAGAGAGAGTATTCTACCTGCCGAAAGAAGACAATTTCTGGGGCCCCATAGGCAGCACTGGACCATGTGGACCTGACACAGAGATATTCTTCGACACAAGGAAGGAACCATGTGGAACTGAATGCCAGCCAGGCTGTCCCTGCGGGAAATACAACGAGATATGGAACAACGTCTTCATGGAGTACAACAGAACCCAAGACGGAGAGTACGAGCTACTCGAACAGAAGAACGTCGACACAGGGATGGGCGTCGAGCGAACAGTCGCCGTTCTACAGGGAAAGGATAACGTATATGAAACCGAAACCTTCGTCCCTCTGATACAAAGAATAAAGAAGCTGGCTGATATCGACATAATCTCTGAAAAGCAGATTAAAAGCGTCAGAGTGATTGCGGACCATTCTCGTGCAGCCACCTTTATCCTCGCTGAAGGGATCGCGCCAAGGAACGTGGAGCAAGGATACGTCCTGAGGAGGATCATCAGGGGAGCCATCAGACATGGAAAATTATTGGGGATAGAAGAGGAGTTCCTGAGCGAACTATCCCAGATCGTCATCGAGACGTACTCTGGAGACTATCCCCACTTAAAGACGAATGAAGACTTCATCGTAGTCGAGCTAAAAAAGGAGTACACCAAATTCAGCAACACGTTGGCGAGGGGTCTCAGCAGATTCAATAGAATAGCCAGGAAAAAGAATAAAATTGACAGCAAGGACGCGTTCCTCCTCTATCAGAGCTTCGGCTTCCCAATAGAGATCACAAAGGAACTGGGGCTTGAGAATGGAATATTTGTGGACGTAGATGGATTTAATGAAGAGTTCCAAAAGCATCAGAAGGTATCCAGAACTAGCGCTGAAAAGAGGTTTGGCAGTGGCCTAGCCGACCACTCCACTGAGACGGTGAAGCTACACACCGCGACACATCTACTCAACGAGGCGCTGAGGAGGGTACTAGAGAAGGAAATTAACCAGAAGGGGTCAAACATAACACCGAAGCGCCTAAGGTTTGACTTCAACTTCGACAGAAAACTAACCGAGCAAGAGTTGCTCAGCATAGAAGAGATTGTTAATGAGCAGATTCAGAGAGCTCTTCCCGTTAAGAGAACCGATACCACATTAGATGAAGCAAAGAAGATGGGGAGCCAAGCGGTATTCGAGCAGAGATATGGGGATCAGGTCTCTGTATATTCTATAGGTGATTTCTCTCTGGAGATCTGCAGTGGGCCACACGTGAACAATACCGGTGAGCTTGGCCGATTTAGGATAATAAAGGAAGAGGGTATCTCCGCAGGCGTGAGGAGGATAAGAGCGGTCTTAGACTCATAGAATTCGAACTCGATCCCTCTATCTTGAGAAAAAAGGCGCATTGGTTGTGGGTATCAGCCACAGTGTGCGTTAAAATCCTGAATAATGATAAAAGGCTCGATTTTCCTCATGGGGGCAGGCGTTCAAACATGAGTCACGCTGCGTTGGATAAGACGCTCTTTATCCGATCGATGATCAACTGCTCCTCCCCCTCCAGGATGTACTGCGTGTTGAATACGAGGATTCCCTTGTAATCCTCTAGCAGATAGTACGGTTCGTAAATGCCCTCTATGCTCGGGTCCCCGTCGACGAGCCCCTGATGGAGCTCCCCGCCGCCTATCCCGCAGACCCCCTCATCCAACCGTAATGTGACCAGAGGGAACTTCGGCGTCTCCTCCTTCCCCGTGGTCGCGACCACGACACCCGACTCGACACCCGGTAACCTCCCCAGCTCCACAGCCATGAAGTGCGCCTTCTGCTCCCAGGCCTTGAAGTGGGCTCCCTCATCCCGCTCAAGGTAGATTCGGAGCGCCGTGACGAGGCCCACGATGGTCTCCCTGCTCATCTTGGCCACCCTCCCCACCCCCTCGAAGGGATATGACTGGAGGTGAGCCAGCTTGATGAGGTCACCACGCCCAGCGAGCAATCCCGAGTTATTAGGCCCGGCTATGGTCTTCCCACCGCTGAAGACCACGAGGTCGACACCTTTGGAGGTGTAGTATCGCAGGTTCGATTTAGGGGGGAGCTCAGCCGAAGCATCGACGATGACGGGAGCGTCATGCCTATGGGCCACCTCCACAACCGTTTCGATGGGGAGGCTCTTAGATGAGGGTTGGACGGTGTAGTAGTACGCGGCCGTCTCCTCGGGGTCGTACGTCTCATCTAGGTCCCTCTCCGTGGCTCCCTCCTCGTTCCCGACTTCAACAAATCGCCCTCCGGCGATCTCGACGGCGTGGTCGTACTCGTCCCTATTGGCCTTCTGGACGATGAACTTGGTCTTCAGCCCCTCCGGATGGGCGGGTATCCTCTGGATGAGGTGCCTCCATACAGCCCGCCCCTTGGGCTCATACTCCTCTAACTCCGTCCCCTTCATGATACATGCGGCGGCGGCTAGCATGATGGAGGCGCTACCGCCGGCAGTCGGGAGCCCTGCCTCCGCGCCTGTCACCTCCGCGATTATTTTCCCCGCCCACTGCTGGAGCTCGGAGATGTGGACGAAGGCCTTGGAGGCGTCCTCCATGGCTCGGAAGACCTCCGGGTGAGAGATGGAGCCCCCCACACGGGTGAGAGTACCCGCGGCGTTGATGGCCCGCCTGACACCGTATTTCTCATAGGGATTGTATGAACCTGTAGACATCCTTAAATCGCCTCTCCTTGCGTTATTTCTCTGGCTCAGGTAATATGATACACTTCCGATTGACTGCGCAACAATTTTTACTCATAACACTTATTCCGTAAGGCATTGGGATAATACAAAGACAAGCAAGGGTAGATGACATGATGGACTGGAAGCAGATCGAGGAGAAATGGCAGAAACGATGGGCTGAAGCAGGAGTATTCGAGGCCGATCCAGACCCGGAGAAGAAGAAGTACTACCTGACCGTGGCATACCCGTACCCCAACTCCCCGCAGCACATCGGGCACGGCCGCACCTACACCCTGACGGATGTCCACGCCAGGTACCGGAGGATGCAGGGCTACAACGTGCTGTTCCCGATGGCCTGGCACTTCACGGGGACACCGGTCATGGCTATGGTGGACAGGCTGAAGGACGGTGACCCTGACCTCCTCGACACCTTCCTGAACCTCTACAACATCCCGAGGGACCGGCTCCACGAGCTGGAGACACCTGTGGGGATGGCCACATACTTCGCCCAGGAGATCAAGTCGGGCATGCAGAGGATGGGGTTCAGCATCGACTGGCGCCGGGAGTTCACCACCATCGACCCCATCTACAGCAAGTTCATCGAGTGGCAGTTCGCAAAGCTCAGAGAAAAGGGCTTCATCATCCAGGGGAGCCACCCGGTTGGCTGGTGCCCCAAGTGCGGGAACCCCGTGGGGCAGCACGACACTATCGGGGATAAGGAGCCTGAGATAGAGGAGTTCACGGTCATAAAGTTTAGACGAGGGGACACCTACTACCCCGCGGCCACCCTGAGGCCCGAGACGGTCTTCGGGGTCACGAACATGTGGCTGAACCCCGACGCGCTTTACGTCGAGGTGAGGGTGGATGACGAGAACTGGGTCGTCAGCGCTGAGGCGGCCAACAAGCTCCAGTTCCTAGGACACAAGGTTGAGGTCGTCTCGGAGTTCCAGGGGAAGAAGCTGATCGGGGGAGCCCTCACAGTCCCCATGACCGGGAATGAGATCCCTATACTCCCTGCGACTTTCGTGGACCCCAAGAACGCGACAGGAGTAGTCATGTCGGTTCCAGCCCACGCACCTTTTGACTACGTCGCCCTAGAGCAACTGAAGAACGAGCCGAAGAAGTTCTTCGACGATTACGGCCTCAAACAGAGCGAGATAGCGAAGCTCAAGCCCATATCCCTCATAGAGCTACCCGGCTGGGGTGAGAGTCCTGCCGTTGACATAGTTGAAAAGATGGGGATCGTGGACCAGGAGGATCCCAAGTTGGAGAAGGCAACCAAGGAGATCTACAGCCAGGAGTTCCACAACGGGAGGCTCAGGGGGAACACGGGCCAGTACGCCGGGCTACCCGTCGAGAGAGCCAAGGACGCCGTCAAGGAGGACATGATCGCGGATAACGGAGCCACGACGATGTATGAGCTCATCGAGCAGGTCATGTGCCGATGTGGGTCGGACGTCCTGGTGAAGATATTCGAGAACCAGTGGTTCATCAACTACGGGGACGCCTCCTGGAAGGAGCTGGCCCACGAGAACCTAGACGCCATGGAGATCATCCCCAGGGAGCTGAGGCAGGAGTACGTCCACGTCATCGACTGGCTGGACAGGAAAGCCTGTGCAAGGAACGTGGGCATGGGCACGCCGCTGCCGTGGGCGCCTGATTGGATAATCGAGTCCCTCTCCGACTCGGTGATCTACATGGCCTACTATACTGTCATCAAGGACATAAACAGGATGAATCCCGACCCCGGTGTCCTCGACGAGGCGTTCTGGGACTACATCTACCTAGGCGAGGGCAGCATCGGCGAGGTCTCAGAGGCGACAGGCATTCCCCCGGAGGAGCTGGAGGCGATACATGCCCAGTTCGAGTACTTCTACGCCCTAGATGCACGCCACTCTGGTCGGGATCTGATACCCAACCACCTGACCTTCATGGTCTTCAACCACGACGCGATATTTCCCCGAGAGAAGTGGCCCAGGGGCATCATAGTCAACGGCAGCGTTCTGATGGAGGGGCAGAAGATGAGCAAGTCCATGAACAACATAATCCCCCTCGCCAACGCCATCGACCGCTTCGGGACAGACCCCCTGAGGTTAGCCCTCATGATAACCGCCGAGCCCCTCAAGGACGCCGACTTCAGCCCCGACCTAGCCAGGTCCATGGCAGATAACCTGGAGAAGTTCTACACACGTTCCATGGAGACTATCGCATCTCCAGCAGATGACGACTTCGAACTGCACGAGATCGACCTCTGGATGCTGAGCCGCCTTCAATCGTACCTCAGAGATGCCAACGAGGCGATGGTCGAGATGAAGGTCAGGAAGACCATCCATGCCGCCCTGTACGACCTGAACAAGGACCTTGACTGGTACACGAAGAGGGTGGAGTCCCAGAGGGAGAGGGGCTCCCGGAGGAAGGCCATACAACACGTCCTAAGGACTTTAGTCGAGACCCAAGTGAGGCTCCTCACCCCCTTCACACCCCATCTGTGCGAGGAGATCTGGGAGGCCATGGGCAACGAGGGCTTCGCCGCCTTCGCCCCCTGGCCCAAGCCCGACGAGGACATGGTCAGGCACGACGCCGAGGAGCTCGAAACGGTCATAAGGGACAGCATCGAGGACGTCCAGAAGATCACCCAGGTGACAGGGATAACCCCCTCGAAGATCCACTTCTACACCGCCACGGGCTGGAAGTGGAAGGTCTACCTCAAGGCCATGAAGCTAGCCAAGGCGGGGAACCTCGACATCGGTACTCTGATCAGGGAGTCTTTCAAGGACGACGAGCTTAGGGCCCACAACAAGGAGGTGCCAGCGTTCGCCCGAGTCGTGGTGGAGGACGTAACGCGGACACCAGCCGAGACACTGAACAGAAGGTTGAAGATGGGGATCGTAGATGTAACCAGCCTGATCGAGGATGCCTCGGGTTTCTTCGAGTCAGAGTTCAAGTGCGAGGTCATCGCCGGCAACGAGAGCGACCCCTGGATACACGACCCCGCCAAGAGGGCATCCAAGGCGAAACCCTTCAGGCCGGCCATCTTCGTCGAGTAACTTTCCCTTTTTTCCAAATGTGAGGAGATGGCTCTCTTCACGACTACCTAAAGTAGGTACAGCCCTCTATCAGTCTTCGTAAGGAGCTCACAGCCATCATCCGTCACGAGAACCGTGTCCTCTAACTGGAGACCGCCCCATCCGAGCTCGAGTAACGGTATGTCGACATTGACGACCATCCCTGGCAGCAGCTCAGCCTCTGCCTCTCTCTCTATCCAAGGCCGCTCGTTGCACTCTACTCCGAGACCATGGCCTATACTGGGAGTCCTCATCTTCACCTCCGCCTTCGCAAGCTCCTTCTCTGCCTCAGCGTAGAGCTCGGAGAGCTTGGCACCCGGTTGGATGATGTCCAGCACCGAGTCCTGTGCCCCCTGGACGGCCTCCCAGAGCCGCTGGGCCTTACCAAGGGGGCGCCCGATGACGCCTGTACGAGAGATGTTGGAGTGGTAGTGGCCCCATGTGCATCCAAGTGTAAGCCTGAGAAGGTCCCGTCTCTTCGCCTCGTTTGTAGAGGGCACGGGGTTTGGGTAGGCGCTCCTCTCGCCTATGCCTATGAGGTTCTGGCTTACCTGACCGCCATCATATGTCACGGAGTACGTGAACATCCCGGCGAGGTCGAGCTCCGAGATCTCGGAGCGTGCGATCTCCAAGGCGTCCTCCATCGACTTCTCCGTGATCTCGGTTGCCCTGAGTATGCACTCCACCTCCGGCCGCGTCTTAACCTGCCTTATCTCCCTGAGCAACGAGGATCCGTCGATAATATTGGAATCGGGTATCTTTCCCTTGATATGCTCGAATATGGCAGGCGAGAGATCCGAGGTGTCGAGGGCTATCGTCCCCGCGCTCACTCCCAGGTCCTCCAGAGCCTTAATCAGAGCCGAGGCTCCGTCCGTCTCAGCCTCTATCTCCTTGTGTATCTTGAGAAGGCTCTCTGTCTGCTCCGAGGGTTCCTCAACCTCGCCTACGTCCACCTTAGGCTCCCCATAGAATCGAAGGTCATCGATCCAGGTCCCGCTGTAGATGATCAGGTCAGCCTCGTTTATAGGGGCGATAATAGCAGGATCATTGTTCAGTGGCAGTACGGCATATGTTTCTACGCCGCAACCCAATTTCTTACCTAGGCTCCAATAATCTGAGACGTAGTATACGTTCTCGGTTGACGATGCGACCAGGGCGTCCACGCCTCTGTCCTGCATCAGTTGGACTGCTCGTTCTCTGTTCAGTGGCATCTCTTGACGAACTATGGTTGTCTGATCTGTTTTTAAAATAAGTGGATTTGAAGAAATTAAATGCTTAATTGAAATCGAGATAAATCCGAAAAATCAGGGATAATTAACGTTAGGAGTCGATTTTTCATCATATCCTCGATAATATTCGACATAATCCCTCCATTTACACTATCTGAAGTACTGAGAGCGACGAAAAGGTTTAAGCCACTCGCAGTTATAATTCGCTGATTGTATGGTTCAGAAAGATGGTCCTAAACCGATCGCTGCCGTGGTAGGCGCTGGCAGGACCAAATTTGGCGAATTATGGTACGATAACCCTGAGAAACTGCTCGTAGAGGCAGGATTAGAATGCATCGAGTCAGTGGATAAGGGGATGAGCAGGAAGGACATTGAGGCATGTTTCTTCGGCAGCTTCCTGTACCAGCACACAAACAAACGTGGGCTCATACCTGGCTACATGGCTCAGGAGCTTGGACTCAACATCCCTATCACCATGACTGAGGCAGCCTGCGCGTCAGGTGGAGCAGCGGTTTACAACGCCGTCCTCGCAGTAAAGTCAGGGAAGTTCGATACCGTCATAGCTGGGGGCTTCGAGAAGATGAGCGACAGGGTAGACAAGATAATGGACGACCTGATGTTCGCCGCTGACCCTCACGAGTTCGATGCGGGCTTCACGTTCCCAGGTCTCTACGCCGTAATGATGTCCCGTTATCTGTACGATTACGGTAAGGGAGATGAGCAATGCCTTGATGCCCTGGCCATCGTTGCGAGTAAAAACCATCACCACGCCATGGGAAACCCGTATGCACAGTATAGGAGGGAGTTCAACGTGGATGCAGTGAAGCGCTCCGCGCTAGTGGCGGACCCCATTAGGCTTCTTCACTGCTCGCCGATATCCGACGGAGCAGCCTCTTTGATAATAACCAGCCCTGAGAGGGCAAGGGAGATGACTGATACCCCTGTATACATCTATGCAAGCCAGCAGGCTACAGATAATGTGG
>Ga0209536_100002192_pt1 | contig 31773 bp, 26 predicted proteins | sample DeeMarSeWOR28_12_FD_187461 | JGI IMG/M metagenome (GOLD analysis project Ga0209536, IMG submission 187461) | Marine sediment microbial communities from White Oak River estuary, North Carolina - WOR-2-8_12 (SPAdes) (version 2) | ecosystem: Environmental > Aquatic > Marine > Intertidal zone >... | reverse complement strand
TCATTTTCCCTGAATGGTCTTTGGTCTGCGGTTTCGAAATGTTTTTTTTGGCTGGTTTCCTGTTTTTCAATGGTCTCTGACTCCAGTTGATCCTTGAAATCTTTCAGATTCTTTCTGGCCTTCCGGGTGATTTGCTTTTCTGCTTTTCTTTCCTTGATAATGCGAATGGTTTTTTCTATCTCCCGGTTGGCCTGCCTGACGAGATCATCCGCCTTTATTTTAGCCTCCTTTATCATTTGATCCTTCTTGGAATCCAGGTAGTTTTTCATGGCTTCATATTCCTCTACAAGCTTTTTCAATTGTTTTTCCTTTGATTCCAGTTTTTGTCTCTGGATTTCAAACTCTCTCCTTTCTTCTTCAAGTTCGGTTATCAGCTTTTCAAATTTAACATGAGTTGCCCCGATATTCTTTTTTGCCTGATCTAGAATATCCTGATTTAATCCTATCTTCCCTGCAATTTCGAGGGCAAAAGAACTTCCAGGCTTACCGATGTCAAGAATAAACTGGGGTTCCATTTTTTTTATATCGAAACGCATAGCTCCATTGATCACTCCCTCATGATTTTCTGCATACTTTTTCAGATTACTATAATGGGTGGTAATAATTCCTGATACCTTGTGAGCCCGCAATTTTTCCAGAATAGCCTCGGCAATGGCCCCGCCGAACTGGGGTTCCGTTCCGGTTCCGAATTCATCAATTAAAATCAGTGTTTTGGGAGAGGCATTCTGTATGAAATATTTCATGTTGATAAGATGCGAACTATAGGTACTCAAGTCGTTTTCGACGGATTGCTCATCTCCGATATCGATAAATAATTGATTGAAAATTCCCATTTTCGATCCTTCCGCAAGAGGAACCAGCAAACCACATTGGATCATGTACTGTAATAAACCGACCGTCTGTAAACAGACCGATTTACCTCCGGCATTCGGACCGGAAATAACCAGGATATGGATTTCTTTCGATAGAAAAATGTTCAATGGGACCACCTCCTTACCGGTTTTTTTGTGTGATAGAAACAAAAGTGGATGCCGGGCCAATTTCCAGTCTATGATCGTTTTTGGGATCAATTCCGGCAAAATAGCACCCAGATCGACCGCCAGCCTGGCTTTGGCCCTTATAAAATCAATTACCCCGAGTAATTCATTGCATTTTTCAAGGTTGGCTATTTCAGGACGGATCAGGTCGGTAAGCGTGATCAGGATCCGCGTGATCTCCCTTTTCTCCTGGTACATGAGATCTCGTATGTCGTTGTTGATCTCTACTACCTGGGAAGGTTCTATGAAAGCAGTCTGCCCGGTGGAGGATTCATCATGAATGAAACCTCCCACCATTCTTTTAAATTCCGCCCGAACCGGAAGGACCAGCCTGCCGTTGCGAATGGTTACCGTGGCATCGTCGTTAGAATATCCATCGTTCATGTATTGATTGAGAATATTTTCCAGCCGCGCCCGAACCTTGAATTCCAGTTTTTGTAATTGATTCCTGATATCCAGCAAAAGTTCACTGGCAGTATTCCTGATTTTTCCCCGTTCATCAATTACATTATTGATTGAGTAAATAATCTGGTGGTTAAGATATATGCCTACGGTCAGGAGTGATAAATGCGGATAATCGCTGTTGTATTTTTTAAAATATTTCAGGATCTGATCCGCCATGATCAGTGATAATTTCAACTCGTGCAATTCATCTTCCAGGAGAAAGGCATCTATTTTAGACGCTTTCACCAGAAATCGGTGGATATTCGAATACGTTCCGCCCGGAAAAGAATTCCGGGATGATAGGATCCTGAGAAATTCGTCTGCCTGCCTTACCTGTTGATTGACACGGTCGTAGTTACTGGTAAACCGGAGCTTGTCAACATAAATCATCCCAAGATCTCCTTCACAATGTTCTTTTAATATCTCTTTGATTTTTTTAAAACCGATTTTTTCTTCGATATTGGCAGGATATAGCATAGATCCGGTCATTGGGTACCCATGATTCTTTCACGCAGACTCAGGCTGTCGACTACAGCGGCATAGATTTCCTCCATCTGCGTGATGTTTTCAAGATAATATTGGTAACTTTTTTTATAGGTTGAGTCCGAAATCTGATGTTTTCTATATAAGGAATCTTCCACTTCCGTGAAAAACAATTTGACGGAATCAAAAGGGATTCTCAACATGCTGACTTTGGCCTCCACTATATGCAGGTCGATGAGAAAATCGATCATTTGCTGCTGGCTCATTATATTATCCGGTGGCTTCTCTTCAGTAACACACGCTAAAACCATAGAAAAGATAAATAGGATATACAGTTTTTTCATATCCGAAAATTACACAAATAAATACTTATTATTAAAGTTAGAAATGAATCTTGATCTGATTACCTGAACCTTTGATTATTTACTATCTTCCGTAAAGTGCTTTATTGAAACAATTAAAAACGCCCAGTCTGATGATTGGATTCAGATCATATAGATTAATTTGAATAAATAAGAGGCAAAGGTATCGACGATTCTGGTCCATTTCCTTTTCGAACGGAATGGAACAGTAACATAGAAGAATTCAAGGATATTACCCGTATTCTTTTGCTTAATTTTGGCTAATTTTACGGTTTAGAATAAACTTATTTTAATCCGGGTAACCATTTCAGTAAATGTTCCCGGGTTTATTATCTTAATCAGAAATAGCAGAGAGAGACCCTACTTGTAAAGGTTGGATAGGATTAAATGAAGAAAAATATATGAAGGAGCTTCTGAAAAAGCTTCGAAAGTATGAAATTGAGATCCGGAAGTTCATCAATAACCATATGCAGGGTGACTTTCATTCTGTCTTTAAGGGATCCGGGATTGAATTTGATGACGTAAGGGCTTACCAGTATGGGGATGATGTCCGAGCAATCGACTGGCATGTATCTGCCAAAGGACATGGTACGTTTGTAAAAACTTACCGGGAAGAAAAAGAACAGACCGTATTTTTTGTACTGGATGTAAGTGCTTCACAGGAAATCGGAAATCCCGGAAAGGAAAAACTCCAGGTTGCCAAAGAGATTTGTGGCGTATTGGCCTTATCGGCATTGAAAGAGGCGAGTGAAGTCGGCCTTATCTGTTTTTCTGATCAGAAAGAAAAATACATTAAGCCGAACAAAGGGATGAAACATGCCTATTACCTGATATCGGAGATTTTTAATCTAATACCCTCCTCGATAAAGACCGATATCAGCAAGGCGATTCTTTTTACATTAAACCTGTTGAAAAGAAAAAGTATTGTCATTTTCATATCGGATTTTATCGATGAAAATTATGAAAAAAATCTTAAAGCACTTGCCAGAAGACATGATCTGGTGGTTATTCATATATCCGATCAAAGGGAAACTAATCTTCCCAGGTTAGGAATCGTTCCTCTCTACGATAAAGAAAGCGGCAAAACCCTGTGGATGAATACCTCATCAGGCGCCTTCCGTTCGGGGCTGGACCAGACTTTCACAGTCAAAAAACAGGACCTCGAAGATTTGTGCAGAAAACATAACGCCAATTATCTTGAGATCAACACCCGGGAAGATTATGTGCCCAAGCTTATCAAGTTGTTTAAGGTGAGAAAAAATATCAGGAAGAGTGGGTAAAAAGGAGTTCTTATTATTTGTTTCATTCATGGTGCTGACAGCAGCATTAAAAGCCCAGGAGGTGTATGTATCAGGTACTTTTCATGGAGATACCGTGAAAATTGGAGAAACCATACCTTATTGTTTAACCGTATCCTATCCCAGAAATCTAAATATTATATATCCTGATTCTACTTATAACTATGCCCCATTTGAATTTTATAGCAGAAAATATTTTCCAACAGTTTCGGATAGCCTTACGAGTTTTGACAGCGTAGTGTATTATCTGATGACCTTCGAAATCGATTCTGTACAATTTCTTCAATTGCCTGTGTTTGTAAAACAGCAGGAAGACAGTGCGGCTATATATGCCCGCCAGGATTCGGTGGTTCTCCATCATGTTATACAGCAATTACCTGATTCATTGGAACTGAAGGAAAATACGGCGCTCATCAACGTGCCGGGATTAGTAAATTATCCCTTGATCCTGATTTTAACAGGCATTTTAATTTTAGCTACGATCGTTGTGTTCATAATATTTGGAAAAAGAATTTCAAGATGGATAAAGTTATATCTGATGAAACGTCAGTATCGAAAATTCATTGCCAATTTTTATTTTCAAATTGGCAGTCTAGCCCGGGGTCAGGCGGGAACATTCCCGGAAGATCTGTTATCCCAATGGAAAAAATATATGGAAAAGCTTGAAAGGGAGCCCTACACGAAGATGACTAGTAAAGAATTAATACAACTTCATGCCGATCAAAGACTTAAGGAAAATCTCCGTTCGATCGACAGGTATATATATGGGAATGTGAAGGAGCGTCCGATTCAGGAAAATTTTGAAAAATTACTTGAATATTCTAAGGAACGCTACGAACTAAGGATGGAGGAGGTACGTCATGGATGATCGGGTAATCGCTGCTTCGGACTGGATAAGCCTGGAATGGTTTCAGCCCATTACTTTCCAGCAATATGAGTGGCAATACGAGCAGCTTTTATGGCTACTGGTTCTTATTCCACTGGCCTTTCTTATAAAATATCTCATACAATCGCGCTTTAAGCAGAAACTCCTGATTGCATTACCGAAAAGCAGCTTGAAATGGAACCCGGTAAGTCTGTTTCGATTTATCCCGGATCTTTTCCTGGCTGTCATTCTGAGTTTGATAATAGTTAGCCTTGCCCGGCCCCAGAAAACCAACGAAAAAGTGGAGCAGTGGACCGAAGGAATCGATATTATGCTGGTAATCGATATCTCGGAATCCATGCAGATCCAGGATTTCAGTCCCAACCGACTTGAAGCTGCAAAGGAAACGGCATTAAATTTCATTGAAGGCCGTTTCCAGGATCGGATTGGGATCGTGATCTTTTCAGGGGAAGCTTATTCTCTTGCTCCCCTCACTTTGGATTATGAATTATTAAATAATTACATTGAAGACATTGATTTTGAAATGATTGAAAATCGAGGCACGGCGATTGGCAGTGCCCTGGCTGTGGGTACTAACCGCATGAGGGAATCCGGTTCGAAATCGAAAGTACTGATTCTGTTAAGTGATGGCGATAATACAGCCGGGAATATCGATCCAATAACGGCAGCTGAACTGGCCCATGCCTACGGAATAAAGATTTATACCATTGCAATCGGGAAAGAGGGTCGTGTGCCATTCGGGAAGGATTTTTTTGGAAGAACACGATATGTAGAAAACACATTGGATGAAACGAACTTGAGAAAGATCGCAGAAATTGGCGAAGGTGAATTTTTCAGGGTTTCAGACAACCAGGCACTTGAGAATGTATTTGCCCTGATTGATAGGTACGAAAAGGCGGAGATAAAGGAGACCAGGTTTAAAGACACCACCGACTTTTATGTCGTATACCTGAACTGGGCAATTCTTTTATTGCTGATGTGGATGGCGCTAAAATCCACTTTTGTTGCCAATGTACTTCAGGATTAAAAAGTCACATCCTTAATCCATTCAGATCTTCAGGATCAACTCTTTCATGATAAGGGTCATTTTGGGTTCAGCACGCAGTGCCGCATCAATTACTTCCTCCAGGGTCACCTTTCTTATTTTTCCATCTACGCCCAGGTCTGTTATTACGGATATAGCAAAACAGGGGATCCCCATTTGTCGTGCTACCAGGTTTTCCGGAATAGTTGACATGCCAACGGCATCGGCACCAATGGCAGCCAGGTACCTGTACTCGGCGGGAGTTTCCAGATTTGGACCGGGAACTGCTGCATATACGCCAGTATGTATGTGGATATCATGCCGGACAGCTATTTCAAGGGCCGCGTCGATCAGTGTTTTATCATAGGGATCGCTCATATCGGGGAAACGGGGTCCCAGTTCATTGTGATTTTTACCTCTAAGCGGATTGTCGGGAAGTAGATTAATATGATCTTTCAGGATCATTAGGTCACTGATCTTCTGATCATTACGTAATCCCCCGGAAGCGTTGGAGATAAATAAATACTCAATACCCAGAAATTTCATCACTCGGACTGGAAAGGTGATCTGTTGCATACTATACCCTTCATAATAATGAAAGCGACCTTGCATACAGACTACTGTTTTTCCTCCCAATTCACCAAAAATTAATTTTCCTGAATGACTTTCTACAGTAGAGACAGGAAAATTCGGGATATCTTGATAGGAAATCGTATGTTCGATTTTAATTTCTTTAACGAGTGCTCCCAATCCTGTTCCAAGTATGATACCGATCTTTGGGATCTTTGGGAATTGATTTTTAATAAAATCCGTAGTTTCCTGAATATGAGCCAGCATATCTACTTTTAATTGTTTGCCGGCAAATTAAATAAATTTTGGATATTATATTATTAGGGAGAAGAATTATATTCCATGGATCGTTTTGGAAATATGAATATGGTAGTAAATTGAGATTTTATTTATAAATTTACCCGGATATAGTTCAAATACAACGATATAGCGACCCATGAAATTTATTGTCACATCTTCCGCACTCTTAAAACATTTGCAGAATATCAATGGAGTGATCACCACCAATCCTGTTGTTCCTATCCTGGAAAATTTTTTATTTGAAATTGAAAAAGGTAAGCTCACCATCACCGCTTCCGATCTCCAGACCTCTATGATTACCGAAATGGAAGTCGAAGCTAAGGATACAGGTAATATTGCGGTTCCGGCAAAGATTCTAATGGATACACTCCGGAATCTACCTGAACAACCAGTGACATTTTCGATCGACGAGGAAAATTTCAGTATTGAAATCAATTCAGACAATGGGCGTTATAAACTATCCGGTGAAAATGCAACTGATTTTCCAAAGGTTCCTTCCATTTCCGAGGGTTATTCAGTAAATATGCCTACTGAAGTGCTTAGCAGCGCGATATCCAATACCATTTTCGCCACCAGCAACGATGAATTACGGCCTGCTATGACGGGAGTATATTTTAGTATTGGTGATGACCATACGATCTTCGTGGCCACGGACGGTCACCGGCTGATAAAATATTTAAGAAAGGATGTTCAAGCCGAGGCAAAGAATGCCATCATTATCCCCCGCAAAGCATTAAATCTTCTAAAGAATGTATTGCCGGCAGAAAACTCGAATGTTTCGGTCGAATATAATCTATCCAACGCTTTTTTTAAATTTGATCATGTCAGGATGATCTGCCGGCTGATTGATGAAAGATATCCTGATTATGAAAATGTAATACCAAAGGATAACGTGAACATCATGACCATTGGGAGGATTGAATTATTGAGCTCATTAAAGCGTATCGCCATTTATGCCAATAAGACCACCAATCAGGTGAAATTAAAAATAACGGGCAGTGAATTACATATTTCGGCCGAGGACCTTGATTTTTCAAATGAAGCCAATGAGAGATTAAGTTGTGAACACGATGGCGAAGATATTGTAATAGGATTTAATGCACGATTTCTGATTGAAATGTTATCCAATATGGAAAGTAAGGAGGTGATCATGAAATTATCCGAACCCAACCGAGCCGGCTTGTTGTTGCCCAAAGAATTAGGGGAAGAAGAGGACCTTCTCATGTTGGTAATGCCCGTAATGCTCAATAACTATACGTGATCCACGGTATTTATTATTTCTGCAATCTTTCTATACGGGCACCGAGGGCGTTTAATCTTTTGTCTATGAATTGGTAGCCTCGATCGATTTGTTCCACATTGGATATGATGCTGGTGCCTTCAGCCGATAGCGCTGCAATCAACAAGGCGACTCCTGCACGGATATCCGGAGAGCTCATCTTGATTCCTTTCAGGGGGAACTTCCTGTCTAATCCGATAACCGTAGCTCGGTGCGGATCACATAGAATGATCTGGGCTCCCATGTCAATCAATTTATCCACGAAAAACAAACGACTTTCAAACATCTTCTGGTGGATCAATACGGTTCCCTGGGCCTGGGTGGCTACCACCAGGGCAATGCTGAGGAGATCGGGAGAAAATCCGGGCCAAACGGCATCCGCAATGGTCAAGATTGAGCCATCGATAAAAGTTTCTATTACATAATGATCCTGGGCAGGGATAATGAGATCATCTTCGTGGCATTCAATGCGGATACCAAGCCTTCTGAAAACTTCCGGGATGATCCCCAGATGCTCTATACCGGCATTTTTTATGGTGATCGAAGACTGTGTCATGGCTGCGAGACCGATGAAACTGCCTATTTCTATCATGTCGGGCAATAATGTATGGTCGATGCCGTGCAATTCTTTCACTCCCTCAATTAGTAATAAATTACTGCCAATTCCGGTGATCCGCGCGCCCATCTTGTTCAGCATTTTACAGAGTTGTTGAATATAGGGTTCGCAGGCAGCCTGATAAATAGTCGTATTTCCTTCTGCCAGGACCGCTGCCATAAGAAGGTTGGCCGTTCCTGTGACGGAAGCTTCATCAAGCAGCATATAACTTCCCTTCAAATAGGAGGCATCAATGGAGTAAAACCGGTCATTTTTATTAAGATCAAATTTTGCCCCAAGTTTTTGAAAACCAATAAAATGTGTGTCAAGCCTCCGGCGTCCTATCTTATCACCACCCGGCTTGGGGATTTTCGCCTTTCCATACCGGGCAAGTAATGGTCCAAGGATCATGATGGATCCCCTTAGACTGGCCGCTTTTTGTTCGTAGCCAGGGGATTCCAGGTATTTGATATCCAGCTCCTTTGCCTGAAAGGTGTAGGATCCATAATCCATTTTATTTATTCGGACACCCAGATCCTTGAGGATATCAATCAGGACGTTTACATCACGGATATCAGGAATATTATGAATATTCACAGGTTCTGATGTAAGTAATGTTGCACAAAGAACCTGCAGGGCTTCATTCTTGGCACCTTGCGGTAAAATTTCTCCTGAAAGATGCCTGCCTCCCTCAATCTTGAAAGAAAGCATCAGTTCCTTTTTCTTCTGGGTCTTTTCCCACCTTTATGTTGATACTGATGGGAATTGGACTTACGCGGTTTCTCTTTTACCAGGTATTCAAACAGATTATTATTTCTAACTTTCTCCGGATCGATTTCCAACAATCCCCTCGATAATTCACGAATATTTTTGAGGATCGTTTCATCATCAAGATTTTCTTTATTCCAGAGGCTCGAAAAACTTTTCATAAGCCTGCCAATATAGATGATTGCGGCTTCCTGTTCCTCTTTATCTTCCATTTCAATGGCTTTATCCACAAGTAATTGGATATTTAAGCCATAATGTTTATAAATAATGGTTTTATTCTTGTAACGGAGCCTTTCCGGTTTTTTGTACAAAAGCTCCTTTTTAGGTATTGGAAAAGGACTATCCACATCAATTTTAAAATCCGACATAATGATCAGATCATCCCAAAGCTTTTGGTTATCTTCATTCCCCTCCTTAATAGAAGGATTGATTTGTTTCATGAGGTCTACCAAGGCTTTCGCCGATCGATTTTTTTCTTCCTTATCCTGAATGGTTGATAAATAATTGACAAGCATCTGAACATTACGTCCATATTCCTTTAGTATCAGCCGTTCTCTCTGGGTATTATAATCATTCATTCCTTGAAAGTTTAAGGTGAGCTTAAATTGTTAAAAGTGTATTAACTGCATATTCTGAGCTTTGCAAAAGTAAGCAATAAAGTCTTTACCCCAAAATTATCAAATTTTACTTTTGCTTTTTTATTGGCTCCATCTTCATCCATTTCGACAACTACACCATAGCCGAATTTCGGATGTTCCACTTTCATGCCTGCTGAAAGAACTGAGGTATCGCTCGGAATAAATCCCGGAGAAGGTGTATGCCTGACAGTGGCACTTTCAGGAGCTTTCTGAAGAATTCTAGCTCTGTTATTTCCCGGATGGCCGCTATAGGATGTGAGATTGATGTTGGAATCGATTTTCTGGAAAGCACTTCTTGTAACATGGATAAATCGTGGATCGATATCTTCCAGAAACCGGCTCGGCTCACAGCCCTTTAACCGGCCGAAACGATACCGGGTGATGGCATAGGACAAAGTGAGTTTCTCCATAGCCCTGGTCATGGCAACATAAAAAAGGCGCCTTTCTTCCTCTAGATCGGCACGGCTACTCAACATCATCTGCGATGGAAACAGATCCTCTTCCATTCCGACGATATAAACATGACGGAATTCAAGGCCTTTTGCCATATGAATAGTCATCAGAGTAACTTTATCCTGGTCCTCCGTGTCCGCTTCATCTATGCTGGTAATCAAAGCTACTTCCTGTAGAAAAGCAACCAGACTTTTGTTATCATTTTCAGGATTATCGGTGAATTCCTTGATTGCATTTAATAATTCCTGAACGTTTTCATATCGGTTAAGTCCTTCAATGGTTTTATCGTCATATAATTCCTTCAGTAAGCCTGATTCTTTTGCTACAAGGTTCGCTGCAGCAAATGCATCTTTTTTCTGAATTTCAAGTTCAAAACGTTTGATCAGATTCACAAAATCCAGGATCGCATTCGCAGCCCGGCCCGATCCTGAACGGCTGAAACTTTCCATAACCTCCCAGAGACTCATTTTCCTTTCGTAGGCTGTAACCACAATTTTGTTAATGGTCCCCGGTCCGATACCCCGTTTTGGGAGGTTGATGATCCTTTTCAATGCCTGCTCATCCTCGTGATTGATCGAAAACCTGAGGTATCCGAGAATATCTTTAATTTCCTTCCGCTGGTAAAAAGACAGACCGCCAATTATCCTGTATTTGATATTATTTCTGCGTAAGGCTTCCTCGATCGCCCTGGACTGACTGTTAGTTCGGTAAAGGACCGCAAAATCATTGTTTAGTAAATGCTTATTGACCTTTGCCTCAAAAATGGAACTGGCGATCAATTTACCCTCCTCGTTATCCGAATTGGCTTTTATCATTTCAATCAATTCGCCCTCTGGATTTTGGGTCCATAGTTTTTTTGGCAATTGGGCCTTGTTTTTAATAATCACCGTATTGGCCGCATTAACTATATTTTTTGTCGACCGGTAATTCTGCTCAAGTTTAATAACTTTCAGATCCGGATAATCTTTTTCCAGGTTCAATATATTGTAAATATCCGCTCCACGGAAAGCATAGATACTTTGAGCATCATCCCCAACAACGGTTAAGTTCTGTCGCACCGCAGCAAGTTTTTTGGTAATGACGTATTGGGCTATGTTGGTATCCTGGAATTCATCGATCAGCACATAATGAAAATACTGCTGGTATTTATTGAGCACATTCGTATGGTCCCTGAAAAGCACATAGGTGTTGTAAAGAAGATCGTCAAAATCCATGGCCGAGGCTTTAAAGCAACGTTCCACATACACCTGGAAAAGCTTGCCAAGCTTGGGCTTCATAGCGGCTTCATCATCCGCGGTGAACACCGGATTACTCTGGTATTCCTGCCAGGAGATCAGCCTGTTTTTTGCGGCTGAGATCCGGTTGTAGATAACATTGGGTTTATATACCTTGTCATCCAATTTCATTTCTTTAATAATGGCCTTCAGGAGTGCTTTGGAATCATCCGTGTCATAGATCGTAAAACCGGGGGGATAGCCAATCCGATGTCCATCGATTCTGAGAATACGGGCAAATACAGAGTGAAATGTTCCCATCCAGATATTTTTTGCTTCATTTCCAACGATCCCTTCAATCCGTTGTCTCATTTCACCGGCAGCTTTATTGGTAAATGTCAGGGCAAGGATATTAAAGGGATCAATATGATGTACCCTGATTAGATGGGCAATTTTATAGGTAAGTACACGTGTCTTTCCGGATCCGGCTCCGGCAATGATCAATGAAGGTCCTTCAAGATATTCAACTGCTTTGCGTTGTTCCGGATTTAGCTGTTCGAGGTATGAACTTGAATTACCATCTTTCATCAGTGCAAATTAATAGGTTATAAGGATATTCTCCATGGTAACGGGTGTTTTTTAGCAGAAATTTTTCGGGTGAACAAATTCAGCTGGTTCCGGCCTGGTAAATATAACAATTATTTGTCCTTCGTACTGGTTCAAGTTGAAAGAAGTTTGTTGATTTCATTCGTACTCCTCCATTCGGAACAACCAGGGTGGTCTGACCACGACCCCCTATCTGACGATCCTCCTTCATCAGATCAGGCAGGGCGGTCTGACCAAATAATAAAATAAATATGTTAAAAAAAACAGTATACTGACTGCTGTTTTTGGTATTTTCGTATGCTTGTGAAAGCAGCATAATGCTAAATCTGAAATCTGATAAATGTTAGCTGGAACGGGTACTGCAAATTCGTGCTGATGTGGGACAGGAAGATTTTCTGAAAAGACAATTTGATCAACTGGGAAAGGCTCTCGGAAGGATCCTTGCTAATCTTATGGATCTGAAGGATAAAGGTGAAACCATTGAAGCCCTGGAAGTCACCGACCGGGCGTTAAAGAAGGAATTGGGAATGGATATTGACCAGTTATTAGCTATACCCGAAGAACGGTTTGTTCATCTTTTTAATGAGCATGAAAAATTGAATATCAGGCATCTGGATAAATTCGGAGATATTTTCTATCAGCTTGCCGAACTTCTGGATCAAAAGGAATCGAATGCAGAAAGAAAACGATCTCTCTATCAACGTTCAACGATCATTTATGAATATCTGAATGAAACAAGATCCGTTTATTCATTGGAAAAACAATTCCTGATTACTAGGATCCGGAAGATCCTTGGAAAAAATTGATACAATTATCTAAATGATTAAAATCATTATTCTGCCAAAGCGTTAATCAATCCTTTGATCATGAATCTGTGAAATTTCTCAACCAGTTGCATTTAATCAGATGCTTACGGAAAGATATTCTTATAGGCCCGGTTCCCAAACCTGACGGAAAATTTATTCTGGCAGATACATGATACCGGTAAATAAAGTCCTCATCATTTGATTTAACTGAATGATTGAAAGACACTTGCGGAACCCGATAATAGCCACATTGGTTAAATCATTAAATCATTTTTTGATGAAATTAATATTGGCTGTCAACAGGGATTGATGATCCTGTACAGTGCCCTATCTTGAATCCATACGAAATCGTAAAACTACCGGGTTTAGCCTTGTAATGATTTAGAGTTAAAATTGTATTTCCCCCGGATACGTAATCCCGCCCTTTATTTTTTTCCAGTGGTCAAGTGAACCATTCTCACAGGTATGATCAAATTGGTCTTTGATTTCATGATCAATCATTTCCGTGCATTCCGTATGAATATCACCCTCATGATCAGGGTATTATTTTTCATAAACGATACGGCACAGGATGCCCTCTATATCCGTATCATCAATTTCCACAGTGAATAAATCTTCCGTTATTATTCGGTACATTTCACGAACATCCACATCGTAAATAAAAATTACCAGGATCTTTTTCTGAAATAAAATTTTCAATAACCGATCCAATTCCAATTCTATTTCCTGATCAGGAATTTGACTCACCTTTCTGAAATCCGGCCTGCCTATTTTATCGTAAATTAATATTCTTTTACATTTTTTAAATTCATCTTCGAATTGCTGGATTTGATCCAGCCAGATTCGCTCAATTTCCAGGGGTAGTTCGGCATCAGCCGGTGTATAAAAAATAGTGTCGTGTTCCAAACCTAACTTTATCTTTTTTAATTCATTTTCAAATCTGAGCCTGTCGTTATCCCTATGGTTCTGTTCATACATATCCAATACCATTAGTTTTATTCAATAGTAGGAATTAAATTTCCAATAGTCGTATAATAAATATTTGTATACGCTTGCAGGGAAAGGAAGTGTTTATATAGCTTCAACAGAAAAGCAAGAGAAGAGGATAAGATATGAGCTTTTAAATCAGATGATTTGATAAGACGAATCGCGTAAAACCTAAAAATCACAAATTACAGGATCCATCCCTATAGGAGATCCCATCGGTAATTCTTCAATGGTTGATTTTTTAAAAAGATCCGGTCGTTCCCTGAAATGTCTAATCTTCTCTATTGCAAACAAGAAATGAGCTTTTTCATCCCATTTTTTTGTTTCCAGCTGCGCCTGAAGCCATTGATCCAATTGCAATATTTCGGCCAGGGTAATGGCTTTTACCTGGCCTGCTGTATTTTCATTTGCGGCCAGGTCGATAAGGTGTTCTAAAACCAGCTGTGAAACCGTACGGTTAATTTCAGCTTCAATCGGAGAGCTATAGGATTGAAACCAGGTATTTTCAACCAGCGTATGGATCACTTTGGATAAAGGGGGTTGGTTAGGATCCCGGGCGTGATGCACGACCAGCCTTGTTGCTCTTTCCGGGTGAAGCAAAAGGGAGAGGGACATATCGGCCGCACTTTCAGCTATGGCCAATGGATCAAAAGTCAATCCGGTTTTCCTCCCGAAATTTTCACGCGTATTGAAATAATTGAGCGCGTTGGGAGGGATCAGTTGAAGAATATTTTCCGGGATATTGAGGAAATCCGGTCGAAGTGTCTGTAAAATGGCATTTAAGGCCATATACTGTTTATCCGGCTCGATAAGGGATGTGATCTCCTGTCCATCCCCCTTGAGGGCATACGTATAATACAATCCGCCCACAATCTTGGAGGCGGCCTCAAGTTGATAACGATGCATCAGGTAGACGGGTACAAAAACATCTTCGAGTGTTGAAAATGGAGCGCCTTCCGGTATGCTGTTGAATCCGAAATTCTGAATAACCGATTTTCGTATTTCGATTATTCGGTTTAGTTCATCCGCAGCATTTAATCGATTGTCCCATAAGTGGGCAAAGGGATGGGCACTACCTCTGGGTCGTGCATCCCTGTCGGAAATAAAATACAGGTTGCGATCCAAAGCTTCTCGAATGATCCCTTCTAAAGCCTCTTTCTCATCCGCCTGAGGAGGGAAATGGCCATAGCCATATCGGATGGCAATTTTATCCCACTCCCCGATTCCTGCATCGTAAGCGTCCGAAAGATTGATTTCTCCATCATCGGTTAAATGGATCAGTGGATGGGGATAATCCATGACCGAAGCCCTGTCATTCGCACTTGACGCATAATTATGGACAAGACCAAGGGTATGGCCTACCTCATGGGCTGAAAGTTGCCGGATTCTGGCCAGCGCCATTTGCGTCGCTTTTTCCGTATCAGTATAATTCTCTTTATAAGGAGACAGTAGCCCCTGGGCAATCAGGAAATCCTGTCTGACACGTAATGAGCCGAGCGAAACATGCCCTTTTATTATTTCTCCGGTACGCGGGTCCACTACCGTTCTACCATAAGACCAACCACGGGTAGATCGGTGAACCCATTGAATTACATTGTATCTAATGTCAAGGGGATCCACTCCTTCAGGCAGCATTTTAACCTGGAAAGCATTGATAAAACCGGCCGCTTCAAAGGCCTCATTCCACCAGCCTGCTCCCTCCAGCAATGCCGATCGAACAGGTTCGGGAACGCCCCGGTCCAGGTAATAAATGATAGGAGTTACCGGTTCGCTTTTCTCTAACGTGTGATCTTTTTTTTCAAGACGATGCCGGTAAATGTATCTTTTTGTTAATGGTTCGTCGACAGGGGAAGCAAAATCGTAATAAGAAAAACCAAAATAACCGGCCCTGGGATCAAAGATCCTCCTGTTATATACCGGGTCAGGGAGTTGAATAAAAGAATGTCTTTGTATCAAACTTACGTATTCGGGAGTCGGGGTTACTTTGCGGATGTAATCACCTATTGGACTCCCATTAAATGTTAAAATTGCTTCGATTTCTGTATTCTTCGGGAAATTTTTAAGTCCCTCTTCGTATATACCCGATTTTTGCAGATCCAGGTTGTATTTTCCCTGGTTTGCCGATTCGATAGCAGCAATTACATGGTGCGTATCCTGGAGAAAAAATGCAGTTACATCGATCAGATATCCATCGGGATTGTATTCTTCAATGGGAAATGCCCACAATACAGAAGTAGCAAATGCTTCCTCCACTGCTTTCACCTCAGAAGGATTATCGCTTTCTGCACGAAAATCATAATTCGGCTGAATGAGTAATAAATCAGGGCCGTTTTTTATGAACTTAACTACCTTTTCACGGCCAAGTTGCCCCCGGTCCACACCTATATCATTCGACCCGAGACCTGTTTTCAGTGCATCGACATACAAAAATTCCTGGTTCAGCCATTTAACCTTTAACCGGAGATTACCTGCTTTTTTATCCCAGTACATATCAAAATATCCCTCAAATTCTGTAATATCGTTCGAAACCTTTTCGGAGTAGTCGGATTGTTGATTCTCCGTGTTCACAGTGGACGGATTCGTTTTACAGGATAACAGGATTAAAAAAGAAAAAAGCCAGCTATACTTAATCACAATTCTGTTAATTTTATAGGCAATGTCAGACAAATATTTCACTTTTTCCAGCCAGGTTCGGATTGATTTTTTAAAAACATTCTTTTTTCAATATATACAACGCTTTTTTTATATTATTTTGCCGGATTGATATCGGAGCGAATTATGATTTTGATTGGGAACACATTGATATCCGAAGATGTACTCGAAAAATTTTTCGTGTGTGACCTTGATAAATGTAAGGGAGCCTGTTGTGTGGAAGGGGATCTCGGAGCTCCACTTGAAATATCCGAACTACCTGTTCTCGAAAGGATATATAAAAAGGTTAAACCCTATCTTACTAAAGAAGGTATCAAGGCGATTAAACGAGATGGCTATTATGTTAAAGACTTTGAAGGGGATTATTCCACTCCTACCATTGACGGCCGGGAATGTGCTTATGCCGTCTACGATGAAAAGGGAATACTGAAGTGTGGCTTCGAAATGGCTTTTCAGGATGGAAAGACAGATTTCAAAAAACCTGTTTCCTGCCATTTATATCCGGTAAGGGTAAAAAAAATACGTGAAATAGTGGCTGTTAATTACGATAATTGGCATATATGCAATCCCGCTTGTGTATTGGGCAAAAAGCTTGGTATACCTGTTTATGAATTTTTAAAGGAAGCGCTGATCCGGAGGTTCGGGGAAGGATGGTTCCAACAGCTGGTCGCAATCGTACAAAAGAAAAATATCGAAGATCGTTGAGGCACTTATTTTCAGGAATATTTTAATTAAGTGGTAATCTTTCCTGCTTTGATACCTTATTGAAGATGTTTTTGCGATATTGATTTTGAAACTGGCAGCGATTACGTTGGTACGATATCTTAGGATCTTCTTCTTTCTTACAATTCTTGCGGGATTAAATCAAACCATGCCCGTGCACTATCCCAGAAGGGAAAAGATGTTCGAATCTGGACGGATTTTTTTCTTCCTTATACTATCAAAAATCATTTTCGATTCTTATTCCATACCAATTACAAATACCTGGTTAGCAATGGCAAATGGAATCAGATCATGATCAGGCCTGCCGCGGTTTATACAATGAATGATTATGTTTATTTTCAGGGGGCCTTCAATTAATGTATGCGGATGATGGAGCATTGAGTAAACCGGAGGTCCATCCCTGGCAGGGAATGAATGTTTTTTATCCATGGATTGGCAATGTGTACATTCATCATTTTATTCGACTAGAGGAGCTTTTTTTATCAGAATATTGGGAAAAGGAAGTAAGTAGTTTGAGAGGACGGTATGCAGTTACGACCTTTTTCCCATTAAATCATAAAATTCTGATTCCGAAGACTATCTATTAATGGCCTTATGCAGCGTTCCTTGGAGATCTCATGCGGAAAGATATAGAAACGTTTGTGACCATTAACCGGTACAGTCTGGGGCTCGGATATCAGTTGAATGAACACTTCAGACTAGACAAGGTTTAAATTGTCGAGCGCCCAAGGGACCACCGTAATGAAAATTTTTCCACTTCCGGTCATGTTTTACGGGATCATATCAAAAAGAATAATCATCCTCCCCTCAACCTATGATCAGATAGATGAGAAATCAAAAGATTCGAGGAATTTCGTAGTGAATTTTCCTGATTTGAATTGTTCGTTGTCCATTAATTTACGATGAAAGGGAATGGTCGTTTTTATTCCTTCGATCACAAATTCCTCAAGAGCTCTTTTCATACGGATAATAACCCGGTCTCTTGAGGTGGCGGTCACAATTAATTTTGCAATCATGGAATCGTAGTTGGGTGGGATAGTATAACCCGTATATACATGGCTGTCGACCCTTACCCCTCGGCCACCGGGAAAATGACAGGTAATGATCTTTCCGGGACTTGGCCTGAAATCATTACGCGGATCCTCCGCATTGATCCTGCATTCCATTGCAAATCTTTTGGGTAAATGATTCTCTCCACTTATCTTTTGTCCGGAAGCAATGTGTATCTGTTCCGCGATCAGGTCAAAATCCGTTACTTGTTCCGTAATCGGATGTTCTACCTGAATTCTGGTATTCATTTCCATGAAATAAAAATTTCCATGCTTATCCACGAGGAATTCGATGGTTCCTGCTCCTTCATATCCGATAAATGAGGCCCCCTTGACCGCTGCTTCTCCCATTTTTGTTCTCAATTTATCATTCACGACAGGAGAAGGGGTTTCCTCTACCAGTTTTTGATGTCTTCGTTGAATCGAACAATCCCTTTCGGATAAATGGCAAACTTTACCGTATCGGTCACCGATTATCTGAATCTCGATATGCCGGGGTTCTTCTATAAATTTTTCGAGATAGAGCCCGTCATTGCCAAAAGCGTTTTTTGATTCCATCTTGGCACCATTCCATGCCTTATCGAACTGAGCCGGTTCATTTACAATCCGCATACCTTTCCCCCCACCGCCAGCGGTCGCCTTAAGCATGACAGGATATCCGATTTCTTCGGCAATCTCTTTTGCCTCATCGATGTCATTGACAAGGCCATCCGAACCAGGAATTGTCGGAACTCCTGATTTTTTCATGGTTTCTTTTGCAGTCGATTTATCGCCCATCTGGTTGATCATGTCAGGGGAGGCCCCGATGAACTTGATTTTATATTCCTCGCATATCCTAGAAAATTCAGCATTTTCCGCCATAAAACCATAACCTGGATGAATGGCATCCGCGTTCGTTATTTCCGCTGCGGCTATGATATTGGGAATATTCAGATAAGATAAATTGCTTGGTGGGGGGCCGATACACACTGCCTCATCAGCAAAACGCAGGTGCAAACTTTCCTTATCGGCAGTAGAATAAACAGCTACGGTATTGATTCCCATCTCCCGGCAGGTTCGGATAATTGTCAAGGCAATTTCACCCCTGTTGGCTATCAGTATTTTTTTAAACACAATCTATTTTTTTTACCTAGTGAAAAAATCAGGATGGATCTACAAGAAATAACGGTTGATCAAATTCTACCGGTGTAGCATTCTCAACAAGAATTTTGACAATGGTCCCTGAGATCTCAGCTTCAATTTCATTGAAAAGTTTCATGGCCTCGATGATGCATACGGTTTGACCGGGTTTGATATGATCTCCCTCTTCAACAAAAGAAGGGGAATCCGGATTAGGTGACCTGTAAAATGTTCCAATCATCGGGGATTTGATTTCTTTAAAATTTTTCTTAGCCTCTTGTTGTTCTTTCTTAATAGATTCTATCGATTCCCCTACCTCAACTGCGACAGATGGCTGATCCATTTCTGATTTCAGATTGGTTTTGGGAATGATCATATCACTACTGTTTACATGAATATCAGGACTTTTTTTAACTGATATTTTGAAATCAGTGGTCTCGATATTTACTTCATTGAGTTCTGATTGGGATATAAAATCAATAAGATCCCTGATTTCCTTGATTTTCATAATTTTTATTTTACTCTTTCAGAATATGATCTTGTTCGGGTATCAACTTTTATTTTTTCATCCTGATTAATAAATAAAGGAACTTGGATTTCTGCTCCGGTTTCCAGTGTGGCAGGTTTGGTCGCGTTAGTGGCAGTATCTCCTCTTACGCCAGGTTCCGTGTAGATTATTTTTAATTCAACGAAAGGAGGGAGGTCACAACTTAAGGGGGTTTCCGTTTCGGCATGGAAAAGGATCTCAACTTCCTGCCCGTCCATGATGAGGTCGGCATTTTCAATCAGATCTTCCGGGAGATTTATTTGTTCAAAAGACTTCATGTCCATAAAATGGAAACCGGTATCGTCTTTAAAGAGGTATTGATGTGGCCGTCTTTCAATCCTTGCAGTCGTAACTTTTACACCGGAATTGAAGGTATTCTCGATTACTCTGCCCGTGGTAAGGCTCTTTAATTTTGTTCTGACAAAAGCGGCACCCTTTCCGGGTTTGACGTGTTGAAACTCAACGATCGTATAAAGATCATTATTAAATTCCAAACATAAACCATTCCTGAAATCAGCAGTGGTGGCCATTATTCAAGTATATAACTTTGACTTTCAAATATAAGACTAATTATTATAAGTAATAAAAGAAAATCCAGAAGTAAAGCGATCCTTAAAGAAATTTGATTCAAAAAGTATGACCCGTAATCGGTAATATAAAGGTTGCCCCAGATTAAAGAATGCAATCCAATTTAAAAAAGCTAACTATCAGTTAGTTAGCTTTTTAACCTATTCTTCTTCTTTTTCCATGACCACCTTGCCCTTGTAATAGAGCTTACCTTCCGACCAATGTGCCCTGTGATAGAGATGTGGCTCATCTGTAGTTGGGCAAATAGCAATGGTCTTTTCGTGCAGTTTCTTATGTGTTCTACGCTTGTCTCTCCTGGTCCTGGAGATCTTCCGTTTCGGATGTGCCATTTTTTATTCAGTTTATGTTATTTCTCAATTTTTTCAGAATTTCCCATCTGGGATCTTCCTGTTTTGATCGATCTTCCCCATCTTCGCTGTTTGAAGTATAAATTATCTCGTCCGTTCCATTCGCTTCCTCATCATCAACATATCTTGGATGAAGCTTCTTCATTGGAATGGCCGTAGCGATAAACTCATATATATATTGTCCGACATTTATTCCTTGTCGATTCCGGCTGATCATTTCAATTTCATCATCGATCTCCTTATCTTCTTCCCCGTATTTAAAGAGCATATGCTTTTCGATTTCCACCAGGTGGTCAAAAAGATCGAGTGACCTGTCACAGATCAACCGAACCTTGCCGGAGATCTCAAACCGGATTTCGATAAAATTATCATTTTTATTCAACTGAAGCCAACACTTCAGAGAACCCTGCTTGATTTCGCTTTCTTCAAAATTGTTGAAGAACAAATCATTAATGGAATACTCAAACGAATGTGATTTGTTTGCAAGGCCAATGATTTCAATCCAATATGTCGAAAGATCGTTCACAACCTATAAATTAAATTGGCTTGCAAAGATAAAAACATTATTTTTCAAAAAGAATTTTCCAGTGAAAAACTAATCCTCTAACAAGACAAGATTCCTGTGAAGATATATTTCTTTCGCCAGGAAAATGGCGGCACGCATGGAGATTTCACTGGCGATATTTTTACCAGCGAGGTTGTAGGCGGTCCCATGATCCGGAGAAGTTCGGATTACCTTCAATCCTGCAGTGAAATTCACTCCTTCTTCGAATAGGAGGGTTTTAAATGGAATTAATCCCTGGTCGTGATACATGGCAAGAACTCCATCAAAATTACGGTATTGTGTAACCCCGAAAAAACCATCCGCCGGGAAAGGTCCTTGTACGAGAAAACCCTTATTCTTAAAATCTTCGATCACAGGGAAAATGATTTCAATCTCTTCCTTACCCAAAAGTCCATCTTCCCCTGAATGTGGATTTAATCCGAGCACTGCTATTTTTGGCTTGGTTATTCTGAAATCATTTTTTAATGAGTTGAGGAAGATTTTTATCTTGGAGCTGAGATTTTCCCGGGTGATATGGGCTGCAACATCTTTGATCGGCAGGTGGGAGGTCACCAATCCTACTTTGAGGAATTCTCCCACCATCATCATTATACTATCCTTTTGTTCACATTTTGAGGTGATGTATTCGGTCTGTCCAGGAAAATCGAAGTCTTTATTCTGGATTATTTTTTTATTTACGGGGCCTGTTACGAGCGCGTCAATCTTATTTTGAAGGAGATCATTGGTAGCCTTTTCCAATGCCATAAAGGCATATTTACCTGTATCGGGATCTGCCGTGCCGCTCTTTATTTCAACCAGTTCATCCCAACAGTTCACCACATTAATTTTCTTATAATTTATAAAGTCATCCTTAACCTGGGAATAATTAAACTCATCCATGGAAAGGCTCTTTCGATAATAGGAGAGAATTTTGGTGGAGCCGTAAATCACGGGTGTCAAGTACTTTAGTATCCGATTGTCATTTAATGCTTTAATGATCACTTCGGGACCAACTCCGTTGATATCACCCAGCGTGATCCCGATAGCCGGTTTTTTATTTATTTTATTTGAATCCTGTTTATCCATTAGAAAATTTCAAGAAATTAAATTGATCACCCTAATTCAAAACTACTGAGGTTTTCTACCTTTACCAAAAAAATAAATTATCTTATGCGTGTTTATGTACCATGTATTTTAGCATTGGATATCCTGTCAGTTTAAATGCATATAAAACCGAAAAAATATCTTGGGCAGCATTTTTTAAGGGACCGTACTATTGCTGTTAAGATTGTTGATGCGCTTACTTTTCATAGGCGCTACAAGACCATTCTCGAAGTTGGACCGGGAACCGGGATTTTAACCCAGATCCTGTTTGACAGGTTCCCGGAGGAAACCTGGCTCATCGATATAGATAAAGAATCCATCGACTATCTCCGTGAAAAATATCCAGCTAAAACATCAAGGATACTTCAGGGAGATTTTTTACAATTTAACCTGGAAAATATTTCCGGGAAGGGGATCGGTATTATTGGGAATTTCCCCTATAATATATCTTCGCAGATATTTTTTAAGGTATTAACTGATAAGGAAAAGATTGAGGAAGTAGTGGGCATGACACAGAAGGAAGTTGCCCTGAGGATTGCTTCAAATCCGGGGAATAAAATATATGGGATATTATCGGTGCTATTGGGTGCGTATTATGATATTGAATATTTATTTACCGTGAATCCGGGCGTTTTTTATCCTGTGCCGAAGGTAAAGTCGGCAGTTCTTCGATTAAGAAGAAATACGAGAAAGGATCTCCCGTGCAATGAACAGGTATTTTTCAGGATTGTAAAACAAGGATTTCAAAACCGTCGGAAGACATTGCGTAACGCATTAAAAATCCTAAATTTGCCAAGGCAAATTCAAGAACTAAGAATCCTTGATTGCCGGGCAGAGCAACTATCGGTTGAAGATTTTATCGAATTATCATCCAAAATAGACGTACTGTGGAAGAAATAATCACTTTTGAACTGACCCGGGATTATCTTGACAGGTTGAAAGAGGCCATTGGCAATCAGGATGAGAAATTTATTCTGAATTCTTTCAACGGGATTGATCCAAGTGATATTTCATCGGTGCTGGAGGAATTGGATATTGACGAATCAAAATACATCCTCGAATTGTTGGATGATGAATTTGCTGCGGATATTATCAACGAAGTCGAACCGGACATCCGGCCAAAAATAATAATGAATTTTGCGCCCCAGAAGATTAATGGTTTCCTGGATCATCTCGAGACGGATGATGCGGTTGATATTATCAATGAATTACCTGTAAAACTACGAGAAGAAATCATCGCGGGAATAGAAAATGAGGAAAGGGCAAAGTATATTATTGACCTTTTGCGCTATGAGGAGGATTGCGCAGGCGGTTTGATGGCAAAGGAATTGATAAAGGCGAATCTGAATTGGAATGTGGTGCAATGCATTGAGGAGATCAGAAGGCAGGCTGAAAATGTAGAAAAAATTTATTCAGTTTATGTAGTAGATGGGAAAAATAAATTGCTGGGACGGGTTAGCTTGAAAAGAATCATAATCTCAGAGGATAAAACCCTTGTGAAAAATATCTATGAGCCGGATGTTGTGGCCGTGGAAACGTATTTTGACCAGGAAGAGGTCGTATCGATCATGCGGAAATACGACCTGGATGCGGTTCCCGTGGTAAATGGGGTTGGCAAGCTGGTAGGCAGGATCACGATCGATGATGTCGTTGATGTCATGGCCGAAATGGCGGAAGAAGAAAGACAGTTAATGTCGGGAATTTCAGAAGATGTAGAAGAAGATGACAGTGTATGGGTAATCACACGGGCCCGGTTGCCCTGGCTCATCATCGGCCTTGCAGGAGGATTACTCGGGGCCTGGTTTATTGGATTATTTGAGAAAGACATAGTAATGATTCCTGCGATGGCATTTTTTATACCCCTCATAACTGCAACCGGGGGTAATGTAGGCATTCAGTCTTCAGCGATTGTGGTACAAAGCCTGGCGGATAAATCAGGGATTGCGCAGGGGAATATTGAACGATTGTTGAAGGGATTCCTGGTTTCATTCATCAATGGATTGGTGCTTGCAGCCATAGTCATATCCTTCAATCTGGTGCTTGGACAACCCTTTCGTCTGGGTGTCGTCGTAGCTTTTGCATTATTCTGCATTGTTTTACTTGCCTCCATCATGGGTACAATTACTCCGCTCATACTGGATAAGATAGGTATTAATCCGGCCCTTGCATCCGGTCCGTTTATTACTACTGCCAATGATTTGCTGGGCCTGGGCGTTTATTTTGCCATCGCTCATTTTTTATATCAAGTATAAGATAATTGAAAAATGAAGTATCGAATTATCATAGTTGATGATATGCATCCCAGTATTTTAAATGGACTGGAACAAATAGGGTGTGAGGCTGATTATCAACCGGATATCAGGAGACTTGAACTTCTGGAAGTGATCGGGAAATACCAAGGGATCATTATCCGAAGCAAAACAACGCTGGATGAGGAATTCCTCAACCGCGCTACTGACCTGAAATTTATAGCAAGGGCGGGCGCAGGGATAGATAAAATTGATGAGGAAAAATGTCAATTACGGGGTATCCGGATCCTGAATGCACCGGAAGGAAACAGGGATGCCCTAGCAGAACATGCCCTGGGCATGTTGCTTGCCCTATTGAATAAAATCCATATTGCAGATCGTCAGATCCGGAAAGGTCTCTGGGACCGGGAAGGGAACCGCGGTATTGAAATACAGGGGAAGACCATCGGTGTGATTGGATACGGTAACATGGGATCGGCATTTACTAAACGGCTCACATCATTTGACTGCAGAATTCTGGCATATGATAAGTATAAAACTGGATTCAGCGATGTTAGTGTAAAAGAATCCGGAATGAAGGAATTGTTTTCTTCCGTCGACATACTTAGTTTGCATGTCCCCCTTACCGATGAAACTTTCGGATTTTATAATGAAAAATTTTTTAGAAAATTCGAAAAAAGCATATATCTTGTGAATACGGCACGAGGTTCAATATTACCTATTAACGATTTGATCACCTTATTGGATAAGGGTAAAATTCTTGGCGCAGCGTTAGATGTACTGGAAAATGAACGAATTAATGAATTATCCGGATTAGATAAGGAAAATTTTTGTAATCTTATTAACAGGGAGAATGTGATCCTGACGCCACACGTAGGAGGATGGAGTGTGGAATCCTATAAAAAGATCAACGACGTTTTGATCAAAAAAATAAGCACATTGCTCTCAGAGCTTTAACATATGAGTACAAGAATCACTTTTTTGGGAAAGTTTAGGAAGTTTTTTGATCATATTCTGGAAGAACCCGTCATGATATCCTTTCTGGTTCTTTTTACCTTATCCTTGGTAGTCATCGGGATCAGCATGCCGCTATATTTTTCTGAAACGCACGATTTTCTGGTCAATGTGCTTGCCGAGGCTCATGGGATGATCTTTGACATTGCCGTGATTGGTATCCTGATTTTCTGGCTTAATCAGGTTGGGCAGAAAAAACAGCGGATTCGAAACTACCGCGATGAGATCGAAGATTTCAGACTTTGGGAATCAGAGGAAGCTGCATTCAGAACCGTTGGAAATATTAAACGGTTGAACCGCCATAAAATATATAACATCGACCTGGTAAATTGCTATTTGGTAAAGACAAATCTTAACTATGTGATTTTACAGGGGGCAAACATGAATAATGCGAACGTATCCAATTCCTTTCTCATTCAGACGAACCTGGAAGGTACCCGGCTGAACCGCACGAACTTTGAAAATTCGAATCTGAACCAGGTAAATCTAAAAGGAGCCTATGCAAGTGGTGCGAATTTCAGGGATGCGTATCTGATCAAGGCGAACCTTTTTAAGGCCTACTTGATAAAAACGGATTTTAACAATGCTTTTCTGATGGAATCGGACCTGAGGGGAGCTAATGTGACCGGGGCCAATTTTGATCTGGCGAATTTGTATAAGACGGATTTTCGGGGCGCTGTCGGATTAACGATTCAACAATTTCAGAAGGTTAAAACCCTTTACCTTGCCAAGTTTGATACAGAATTTCAGGTGAAACTGGCTAAAGTTTATCCTGATCTGATGGTGAAATAGCCTCTTTTATTTAAATCGACTAATTCTATGCGGATTGAATTCGGCTTCTCAGATCAACGTTCCTTTTCTATATTTAAATTTATTGCTCAATGAAATCCAATCTTTTGAGTATAAATCCATCATGGGTCTCCCTGTTTGCCTGTTACCTGAGTTATTTATTTCTTGGATTTTCGTGCTCTTCTGCAAAAAAGGAGTCGAAAGGAAATCTTACTCCCAATATCGTATTGATCATCACCGACGATCAGGGGTATGGCGATCTTGCGTTTCATGGAAATCCTGTTATTAAAACACCGGTTCTGGATTCGCTGGCTAAAAGCAGCACGCGTTTAACGCAGTTTTATGTATCGCCGGTATGTGCCCCCACACGCTCGAGCCTGATGACCGGCAGATATTCCATCCGTACCGGAGTATATGATACCTACAATGGAGGAGCCATCCTTTCGAATGACGAAATCACGATCGCGGAATACCTGAAAAATGCAGGCTATGTTTCCGGTATATTCGGGAAGTGGCATCTCGGGGATTCCTATCCTTTTCGTCCGATCGATCAGGGATTTGATGTTTCGTTTGTTCATGCGGGAGGAGGGATCGGACAACCGGGTGATTTTTATGAGAATTTTGAAAAAGGAGATTCCAGTTATTTTAACCCGATTCTCAGTTTGAATGGAAAAAAGATTCAATCCAGGGGTTATTGTTCGGATGTATTTACCGATCGTGCAATTGAATTTATCCGGCAGTACCAGGATCATCCCTTTTTTCTGTATTTATCCTTTAATGCACCACATACGCCCTTGCAGCTTCCTGAGGCATACTATGACCTTTACAAAGATGTACCTTCCGGGTTATTTCAAACCGATACGGTTGAACAGCGAAACAAGCTTCCCGATACTTATATCGAGGAGGCAAAAAGAGTATATGGAATGGTGACCAACATTGACGATAATCTGAAAAGATTGTTTCTGACCATTCAGGATCTTGGATTACGTGACCATACCCTGGTCATTTTTATAACAGATAATGGGCCACAGGGAAACCGGTACAATGCCGGATTACGGTCGAGAAAGGGTTCCGTCTACGAAGGTGGGGTAAGGGTACCATCCTTCTGGAGCTGGCCGGGGAAAATCGGATCCGGTCTGGAAATTTCCGGGGTATCCGCCCATATTGATATTCTGCCCACCCTGCTGGACATCTGTCATTTAGAAGCCGATTCCCGATATCCATTGGATGGCCGCAGTTTATGGCCGATTCTGAATGGCGGAAAAGGGGTATTTCCACACAGGGATCTGATCTATCACTGGACCCGGGGATTCCCGGAGCCCTATTGGAATATAGCGGTACGTTCAGGAGATCTCAAGCTGGTTGGTCAGGGCAGTTATAAGACAACCGACCAGACATTCGCACTATTTAATGTGAAAGAAGATCCCAATGAAAGGATTGATATAAGCCATCTTTTTCCCGACTCAGTAGATGTATTACGGGATAAATTTGACGACTGGTATAAAGAAGTGATCCGAAATCCGCATCTGGAACCCCTGCGGATCCGGATTGGTACCGAACATGAAAATCCGGTCGTTCTGAACCGGAATGATACAAAAGGACCGATGGCTAAAAAATGGATGGATCCTCAGGCCCTCGGTTATTGGGATGTTTCAGTAATGAATGAAGGTCTCTACGATATTTCAATGAGGTTCTTTAAGGATCTTGGTCCAGGAAAAGCCACATTCAGGGTAGGTCCTGTACAACGGACAATCCAAGTTTCGGATAGTCTGACGGATCTGGTTACCTTGAGGGATGTTCGGTTGTTGCCGGGAGATTACATAGCGGAAGGATGGTTTGATTGGGATAACCAATTTTATGCTCCAGTTTATATCGAACTGGAACTAAAAATGAGGTGACTGTGAAAAGGACGAGATTCATAACAATAAACCGGATAGGTGATCGTCCCTGGGATATCCGGACCTTTCTGTTCGCCATAATTTCAAATGAAAATAATGATGACCGGTTATCAAAGTTGTGATGGGTGCCCCCTGGCGCATGCATAGGAATTATCAATAAAATTAAAATTGGTATGCATGAAAAAACTCTTTTTATTACCGATCCTTTTCCTGATTCTGATTTCAGGATGTAATTATTCCAATCCGAATAACCCACGGCCCAACATCGTCCTTATCATGGCCGACGATATGGGATATTCGGACCTGGGTTGTTTTGGTTCAGGGATTTCTACTCCAAATCTGGACCAGCTTGCCGGGAATGGTTTGATCATGACCCAATTTTATAATACCGGCCGGTGCTGCCCTTCAAGAGCCTCCCTGTTAACGGGGGTCTACCAGCACCAGGCAGGGATTGGAGACATGACGGCTGACAGGGGATTGCCATCCTATCAGGGCTTTTTGAATCATCGGGTGGTTACCCTCGCCGAAGTGCTTAAAATGAGCGGTTATCATACCTTGATGACGGGAAAATGGCATGTGGGAGGCCGGAAGGAACATTGGCCATTGAACAGAGGATTCGAAAGGTTTTTTGGTTTCCCCCGGGGTGGCGGCGTTTATTTTTATCCCTTCAGATCCGGGAGGGAAGCCATCCTGGATAGCATTCCATTGGAGGTAGACCCGGACAATTTTTATTCAACCGATGCGATCAATGATTATGCGGTCCGGTTCCTGGATGAAATCCGGGATTCTGATCAACCCTTCTTCCTTTATGTGGCGCATATTGCCCCGCATTTTCCGTTACAAGCCTGGCCGGAAGATATCGCAAGATACCGGGGCAGTTTTATGGAGGGATTTGAAACCCACCGGCGACGGAGGTACCAGTTTATGCGTGACCGGGGACTGGTCGATGAACGTTATGATCTAAGCCCTACGGACGACCGGGTCCTGAATTGGGGGAATCTGACCCTTACCCAGAAAGACAGTTTTGACCTGAGGATGGCCATTTATGCCGCCCAGATTGATCGAATGGATCAGGGGCTGAAACGTATCTTTGATAAAATAAAAGAGATGAATGAATGGGAGAATACGCTGATTCTTTTTTTATCCGATAACGGCGGGTGCCATGAGGATCCAAGTAGGTGGCTCGATGACACAGGGCCTTTGGGAGGGCGGGGTTGCCAGCAGGCCTATACTCCCTCCTGGGCCAATGTAAGCAATACCCCCTTCAGGATGTATAAACACTGGGTTCATGAAGGGGGTATTGCTAGCCCCTTGATCGCTCATTACCCTGGAGTGATCCAACCCGGAAGGATTGATGATCAGATGGCGCATATTATGGATCTGATGCCAACCTGTATCGATCTGGCTCAAGGGAGTTACCCTGAAAATTTCAAAGATCACAGGATATTGCCCATGGAAGGCAAAAGTCTGGTTCCTGTATTTTCCGGGGAGGTCCGATCTGATTATCCTGATTTATTCTGGGAACACGAGGGTAACCGGGCAGTGCGAAGTGGCCCCTGGAAACTTGTATCCAAATATCCGGAGAATATCTGGGAATTATATAATATGGACCATGACCGGTCTGAGATCAATGACCTTTCCATCGAATATCCGAAAAAAGTAACTGAAATGATCGGAAAATATGAAGCTTGGGCAGACAGGGCCGGAGTAGTTGAATGGAATAGTTTATTGAGCAGGCAGGATTGAAAATTGTCAAGTTCCTAAAGAAATATTTGTTCCCACTACTTTTTTCTCTTCTTTCCTTCCCTGTTACAATCAGGTTGTCTTCCCCATCTATTGTAATCCTCATGTCCTGTTGCATTTGACTGAATTTTATAATTGGGAATCATTCAGAGAATTACCCATTAATAGGGCCAAATTGGTAAAAGAATTTTGCCCTCAAGGAGTTGAAAATCGGCGTGGTTGTCAGATCAAAGAGATATAAAACTGCATATCCTGCCAAATGCCAAGGGTAAACGAATTTTAATTATCTTTAATAAAATTTAAAATCATGCAATGCGTAAAAAGTCCGATCGTATTTATTCTTGTTTTATTCTTTTATCATTGTCAATCTCCGGATAAGAAACGACAACAGGACGAAACCCCACCGGAACTTTCCTTACCGGCCCTTCCCGGTGTCGGGACACCAAAAAACGTAATCTTCATATTGAGTGATGATCACCGTTACGATTTTATGGGATTCACAGGGAAAGTACCCTGGCTGAAGACCCCCGGAATGGATAAGATGGCGATGGAAGGGGTGCATATCCGGAACGCTTTCGTAACAACCTCCCTGTGCTCACCCAGCCGGGCATCTATTCTTACGGGACTGTATTCTCATAAACATACCGTGGTTGACAATCAGGCTCCCGTACCGGATAACCTGATCTTTTTCCCTCAGTATTTACAAAAAGCGGGATATCAAACCTCTTTTTTCGGCAAATGGCATATGGGACATGAAAGTGATGATCCCCGGCCGGGATTCGACCACTGGGAAAGCTTCATGGGACAGGGCAATTATTTTGAACCCACTTTAAACATTAATGGCGAAAGAAATTCTTACGATTCTACTACTTACGTTACGGATCTCTTAACGGAACATGCCCTTCAGTGGTTGAATTCCAGAGATCCGGATAAACCTTTTTTCATGTATTTATCCCACAAGGCAGTACATGCTCTTTTCAAACCAGCCAAACGGCATGAAGGCTCGTACAATAATGAAAATATCATTTATCCTCCTTCCTATTACTTAACGGTTGGAGACGAATATAAAAAGCATGGTATTCCGGAATGGGTAAAGGCACAACGGTATAGCTGGCATGGCGTGGATGACATGTATCATGGTGCGCTTGACTTTGAGGCTTTCTTCAAAGCCTATTGCGAAACACTGACGGCGCTGGACGAAAGTGTGGAAGCTGTTCTTGAATATGTAGAAAATTCCGATCTGATTGATAATACGGTTGTGATTTACATGGGAGATAATGGCTTCTCTTTTGGCGAGCATGGATTGATCGATAAAAGGCAAGCCTACGAGGAGTCATGGCGTGTCCCCATGCTGGCCTGGGCACCCGGTATGATCCGGCCCCGGACGGAAATCACTCGCCTGATCCAGAATATTGATGTGGCTCCTACGATCCTGGAACTTGCCGGATTGGCCAAACCAAGCCATATGGACGGGGCCTCGTTTTTACCCTTCTTAAGGGGAGAGGAACCTGCCTCCTGGCGGGATAAGATATTTTATGAATATCGGGCTGTTGAAACATGTGATTACTGCAGTCCAAGTCTAGTAAACACTTCTTTTAGTGATTGGACTAATGTAAGCTGTCTGTCAGACAATACTATGAACCAAAGTAGAAGTTTA
>Ga0209536_100002189_pt1 | contig 31789 bp, 30 predicted proteins | sample DeeMarSeWOR28_12_FD_187461 | JGI IMG/M metagenome (GOLD analysis project Ga0209536, IMG submission 187461) | Marine sediment microbial communities from White Oak River estuary, North Carolina - WOR-2-8_12 (SPAdes) (version 2) | ecosystem: Environmental > Aquatic > Marine > Intertidal zone >... | reverse complement strand
CGCCAGGGAGCAAGCTCCCCGCGCTGCCGTTCGACTTGCATGTGTTAGGCATGCCGCCAGCGTTCAATCTGAGCCAGGATCAAACTCTTCAGTTCAAAGGTTTGAGCTGTCAAGCGATCCAACGTACGTCTCAATTAAGAGCTGACTGTTGGTAGCTCGACACAGATGTTGCGTCCGCAAGCATCGGTGCGAGCACCCACACAAATTACCTGATTCGATTGTTAAAGAGCGCACCCGGACACTTGCCGGGCAGACCGACAATTGTAACCTACGTTGCCCCACTGTCAACACCCGCCGGAGCAGAATTTCCGGTGGGAAGCGAAGGTTGTCGGGAGTTACCCGAGCCGGAGGAGCGGCGCATTATAAAGACTCGCCGCATTGCGTCAACAGTTTCCGAAGATCGGCCGTTTGCCGCCGCGTTCGCAGACGCAAACGGTGTCCGGCTGCGCCACTTTTTGTCCCGATCCAGCCCGTTTGTGCCCCGAGTCCTGCACCCGGACGCCATCCTGCCTGACGACGATAAAGGCTTCCGAAGGAGGGCCCTTGTCATGAAGAGAAACTCAGGCGTTATCGGTGGACCGGCGGCAGCCGCGGTACTCGGGCTGTTTCTGGCAGCCGGAATGACTCTGGCGGCCGGCCTTCTGGGCGACGCCGCAGAGGGCCTGCTTGCATCCAGGCGGGTCGTGACCGTCAACGGATTCGCGGAGAGGGAGGTGGCGGCGGACCTGGCCGTTTGGCCGATCGCCCACTCGGTTTCGGGAGATACCCTGGCGGAGGTTCAGGAGCAGATTGCGGACAGCGGCGCGCTGATACGCGATTTCCTGGATCAGCAGGGCTTTGATGCCCACGAGATCTCCGATTCCGTACCCCGCATCATCGACTATCAGACCCAGCTTCCGGGCCTCCCGAATCCGCCACCCAAACGGTACACGGCGGAAAGCACTGTCACCCTCAGAACCCGGAACATCGACAGCATGAAGGCGGCGATGCAGGCCGCTTCCCGGCTGGTGGGCCGCGGCATCGCCCTGACAAGGAGTTACGAGGCAACTCCCAGATTCATGTTCACCGGCCTGGACGCACTCAAGCCGCAGATGATCGCCGAGGCAACGGTGGATGCCCGCCGGGCCGCGCAGCAGTTCGCTCAGGACTCGCAGAGCCGGGTAGGCGCTATAAGAACAGCCCGGCAGGGCTATTTCTCGATCAGCGACCTGGATGCCTTCAGCCCGGAGCGCAAGACTGTCCGTGTCGTCACCACCGTGGAGTACTTCCTCGTGGATTGACCTCGATCAGTTGTGTCCCGACGAACGGCGGCTAGAATTTTGGCCTCGCTGGCAACGGACAGACAAAATGGCGAACAGGGCAGAGAGCGGGGCCGATTCCAGCATTCTCGTCTGGGATCTTCCAACGCGGCTTTTCCACTGGCTGCTCGTCGGCACGCTCGCGGGCGGCTGGCTCACGCACGAGATGGGCCTGGAGTGGACCGAACTCCATATGTGGTCGGGATACGCGGCGCTGGGTCTCGTCATTTTCAGGGTCATGTGGGGATTCGTGGGCCCGACCCACGCCCGGTTCACATCTTTCCTGGCGAGCCCTTCCCGCACCCGGAATTACGCCCGCCACTGGCTTACCGGAGACGCACCCACGTACACCGGTCACAATCCTCTTGGTGGCTGGGCGATCGTGCTAATGCTCGCCCTGGTTCTGGTTCAGGCGGTCAGCGGGCTTTTCAACAGCGACGACATTATGTACGCCGGCCCGTGGCAGGGCAGCGTCTCCACCGAAACAGCGGAACTGATGAGCGAAATCCACGCCGTGAATTTCGATATTCTCCTGCTCGTCGTAGCGCTGCACCTGGCAGCCATCGCCAGCTACTGGGTGCGATGGCGGGTGAATCTGCTCCGCCCCATGCTTAACGGGCGCAAGCCACTTCACATGGCCGATCCCGACCATGCCATCACCGGCCAGCGACTGCTGGTGGGGGTGATTGTCGCCGGACTGGCCGCTACGATTGTCTGGGCAATCGTGGCCTCGGCCCCCACCCCCACGGTAGACGATTTTTTCTGAACTCAGTCCTCTTCCCGGAATCGATCGTGACAGGCCTTGCAGGCCTGGCCCATTTCCAGGAAGGCCGCCTGTGCGACGCTGAAATCCCCCGTACGGGCCGCTGTCTCCGCCGCCCGGGCCTTGTCCCGAGCTTCGTCGGCCAGCCGATTGAAGTCGTCGCGCTCATCCCAGATCACGTCCAGGGCCTCGGTCTCGAGCACCGCGTCCCGGGTATCCGGCGCAAATGCGTCCGGCAGCATGTCCAGCATGAAAGCAATTCGGTCTGCCCGCTTGGCGAATTCATCGGCGTCGTAGGGAATATTCTTCTTGGCCATGGCCGCCATGGGCCCCGTGTTCCAGCCCACGACCTCCAGGACTGCCTGACGAACCTCGGTGACCTTCTCAGCCTGCTCCTGGTCCATGGCCATGACCGCCGTGGACCCCAGTGCCATCAGGACTATTACCGCTTTACGAAACATTAACTTCTCCTTAGTTTTCAGGGCCGGCGCCAGCCAGCCGTCCGATTTCCGTCTGCGCCACGTCTTTCAGTCGATCCATACACGCGCGATCCGCCGCTTGCCGACCTGCACCACGTAATCGCGACCGGCTTTCAGCTGGAGGGCCCGATCCTCGACCCGCTGATCATCGACCCGAACGGCGCCCTGCTTGATCATTCTGAAGGCCTCCGAATTGCTGGCGGAGAGCCCCGCGGCAGTCAACACCTCGCCAATCAGCGCGCCCCCCTGCCCCGCACTGATGCGGGTTTCGGGAATCTCCGAAGGCAGCTTGCCCTTCTGGAACCGGGCGATGAACTCCTGCTGCGCGCGCCGGGCCGCATCATCATCATGAAACCGGGCCACGATCTCGAGTGCGAGTTCGAACTTCACATCCCTGGGGTTTCGACCCTCCCCGACCTCCCGTCTCAGGCTCCCGATCTCTGCGGCCGGCCGGAAGCTCAGAAGCTCGAAGTATCGCCACATGAGGTCGTCCGATATGGACATGAGCTTCCCGAACATCTCGCCAGGGGGCTCGGTGATGCCCACGTAGTTACCAAGGGATTTCGACATTTTCTGGACGCCGTCGAGTCCTTCCAGGAGCGGCATGGTCAGGACCACCTGCGGGGGCTGACCGTAGGCCTGTTGCAGCTGCCGGCCGACGAGCAGATTGAATTTCTGATCCGTTCCGCCCAGTTCCACGTCCGCCTCCATGGCAACGGAATCATATCCCTGCACCAGGGGATAGAGGAACTCGTGGATGGCGATGGGCTGACCACTCGCATGCCGCTTGCTGAAGTCATCCCTTTCCAGCATGCGGGCAACCGTGTGTTTGGCCGCCAGCTGGATGAGTCCGGCTGCATCCATGCCACTCATCCAGCTCGAGTTGAACATTACCAGGGTCTTTTCAGGATCGAGGATCTTGAAAATCTGCTCCTCGTAAGTCCGGGCATTCTCGATCACGTCGTCCCGACTGAGAGGAGGGCGCGTCGCGTTCTTGCCGGACGGATCGCCGATCATTCCCGTGAAATCGCCGATGAGGAAAATGACCTCGTGGCCAAACTCCTGGAACTGCCGCATCTTGTTGATCAGGACGGTATGGCCAATGTGAAGGTCGGGCGCCGTCGGGTCGAATCCGGCCTTGACCCGCAGGCACTCGCCTGCCTCGAGGCGCTGGACAAGCTCCGATTCCACCAGGATTTCGTCGGCGCCTCTTTTAAGTTCTTCCATTTGCTCCTTAACGGAAGCCATTGGTTCTCCTGACAATAAAACCGCCCGGATGGGCGGCCTTTCGATTGACCGACCGGATGTCTCCAGCTACCTTATGCACAATTTTGCAGGGAATCAGCAGATGGGTCGAGTCAGCAGCCAGCTCAGGCACGACTACAAGCCGGGAAGATTGCTGTCGGACCGCAAGATTCCGCGTCTCCGCCTCTTTCTGGTGCCTGCTATCCTGCTTCTCGGCACCGTTCTGCTCATCTCTTTAAACGACGCCGGCGGCACGCTGCATTCCCCGAAAGCCGTCTCCTCCGGCGGGCCCTTCGGTGGAATCCAGACCCTGGAAGTCGCGCTGCCCCGCAAGGCATCCGGAGAACTGTCCTCGATTCAGCCGGACACGGAAGTTCACGGGCCGGTGGAACATGATATTGGCCATGAAACTGCCGGCGCCCCGGAAGAAACCGACCCGGGCGAGGCACCGGAGGCCTCCGCACTTCCGGAAGGCGAAACGCTGGCGCTGCGCATCAAGCCGGGAGACACTCTTGACCGGCTGTTCCGCCGACAGGGGCTCAGCCTGGCCGACCTGGCGACGATGCTGGAGGTAAAGGAAGCGCGGAATGCGCTGGCCGTCATCAAGCCCGGCGATGAAATTCAGGTGGTGCACAACGGCCCGAAGGTGCTGGCCCTCACGCGCGAACTCAGCGAGGAGCTGACCATACGCGTGCTGCGGGATGGTGATGCCTTCAGCGTGGATTTCCTTGCCGATCCGGTAGAACGCCGAATCGCCCACGCCCGGGGCCAAATAAAGACGTCCCTTTTCGAGGCCGGGTCAGATGCCGGGATGTCCGATACGCTGATCATGAACCTGGCGGGCGTGTTCGCATGGGATGTGGATTTCGCCCTGGAAATCCGCGAAGGAGACAGCTTCTCCCTCGTGTACGAGGAAGTCTGGCAGGACGAGCGTCGGTTGCGGGACGGCGATGTGCTGGCGGCGGAATTCATCAACCAGGGGCGAGTCTACCGGGCAGTTCGTTACCGCGACCCCAACGGGAAAGTCGATTATTACACCCCGGAGGGTCTGAGCGTACGCAAGGCGTTCCTTAGGGCGCCACTGGATTTCAATCGCGTCAGCTCCAACTTCAATCCGAATCGGCTGCATCCGATTCTCAAGACCAAACGCCCGCACAAGGGCGTGGACTACGCCGCGCCCAAGGGCACGCCGGTGAAGGCTGCCGGTGACGGTCGAGTCATATTCCGGGGACGGAACGGAGGGTATGGCAACTGCGTGATCATCCAGCACGGCGGCAATATCACGACTCTTTATGCCCACCTCTCCAAGTTCGCCGGCTCCGCCAGGAAAGGTTCCCGTGTATCCCAGGGGCAGACTATCGGTTATGTCGGCGCTACCGGGCTGGCCACTGCCCCGCACCTTCACTACGAATACCGGCTGAACGGGGTCCACCGCAATCCGCGGACAGTACCCTTGCCGGAAGCCGCTCCGGTGGCGGCCGAGTACCGGGACGACTTTCTCCAGGCAGCCCGGCCCCTGTTGGCACAGCTCGACGCCATCACGCCCACCCGTCTGGCGCGGGCGGACTGACAAAGACCGGCTGGTCCCTCCTCATGCCGAGGGAAACGACGCCTTGAGTGAGCTATACATCGGACTCATCTCGGGCACCTCCATGGATGCGATCGATGCGGTTCTCGTCGAGATCGGGCATGGAACCTGCCGGATCAGGGCGACACACTCACAATCGATTTCCGCGGAAGCCCGGAAGAAGCTGCGCGCCGTTGTCGGGCATCCGGAAAGGGTGCCTCTGGAGAAACTCGGGGAACTGGATACCCTGCTCGGCTGGGATTTCGCGGCAGCGGCCAACGAACTGATCCGGCTGTCCGGCGAAGATCGACAGGCCATCCGCGCAATCGGCAGCCATGGCCAGACCGTCTTTCATTCCCCCCGCGGCCCTGCTCCCTTCACCATGCAGCTGGGTGATGCCAACCTGATCGCCGAGCAGACCGGTCTTACGACGGTCGCCGATTTCAGGCGTCGCGATCTGGCTGCCGGCGGTGAAGGAGCGCCGCTGGTCCCGGCATTCCACGAGGCCGTCTTCGGTGATGCGGCCGAATCCCGGGCTGTCTGCAATATAGGCGGAATCGCAAACCTGAGCCTGCTGGTTCCCGGCAAACCCGTGAGCGGGTTCGATACGGGACCCGGAAATGCGTTGATGGACGCCTGGATCCGGCTTCAGCTTGGAGGTGAGTTCGACGAAAACGGCCACTGGGCCGCCACTGCGGAACCCGACAATAATCTGCTCACGGCGCTCCTGGACTACGAATATTTCCACAGATCACCGCCCAAGAGTACGGGCGTTGAAGAGTTCAATCTGGCCTGGCTGCAGAGACATCTTGAGGAAATTCCGGATGCGCCGGCGCCTGCCGCGGTTCAGTCGACCCTGTGTCAGCTGACGGCGGAAACCATTGCCGGGTCCCTCACCCGCGCCTGTCCGCAGGCCGGCAGCATTTACCTCTGTGGAGGCGGGGCCCATAACGAGACGCTGGTGCAAAGGCTCAGGAATCGGCTCGACGGCTGGTATCTGGGCACCACGGATGATCTAGGCATCGGCGTCGACTGGGTCGAAGCAGCGGCATTCGCCTGGCTGGCCAGCCGCACTCTGGCCGGTCTCCCGGGAAATGTACCGGAAGTCACGGGTGCGGATCGGGAGGTCGTCCTGGGAGCTATCTACCAGGGCTGACACGCCGCGCTTCAGGCTGCCCGAAGGCGGACGCCTGCCGCGCTGAGATATTTCTTTTCCTGCTGCAGATCGGCCCGGGTGAGAGGGTGGGCATCGAGCCAGCCCTCGGGAAAACCGATCCTGAGCCCGCCTCGTACGGTGCTGATGCTGATGACCGGCTGGGGATCGGGCGACCGACTCCGGTTGATCAGTACCGCAAGCCTCAGTACCACGGCCAGACGCAGGATCGTGTTCCGCCAGGCTGCGGGCAGGGCTTCCAGCGTTTCCTGCCGGATTTTTCTCCTGTGGTTCGAAACCAGGGTGGACAACAGGAGTTGCTCTCCCGTGCTGAAACCGGCCAGGTCCGCGTTCCGGAGCAGATAGGCCCCGTGAAATTGGTACTTGGCGTGAGCGATGTCCAGCCCGATCTCGTGAAGACGAGCCGCCCAACGCAGCAGGCGCTTCGGCAGCTCCTGCGAAAGATCCCAGTCGGCAGCCAGCTGACCGTAGATATCGAGAGCCGTGGATTCCACCCGGGATGCGTGTTCAGTATCGACGTGGAAGCGGGACTCCAGCGACCGGACGCTGCGCTCCCTGGCGTCCTCGTCAGTCATCCTGCCCAGCATGTCGTACAGCAGGCCTTCCCGCAGAGCGCTGTCCACCGCCATCAGCGATTCGATTCCCAGGGCCTCGAAAACCTCGATCAGGATCGCGAGCCCGCCCGGGTAAACGGGTGCCCGCTGCTCTCCCAGCCCGCCGGGGCGCCGGCGCCGAAGGTCTCCGGACTTGACGAGCTGCTTTTGGAGCCGGTCGAGCCCGCGACGGGTGACGATCCCCGAGGGATTGTCGTCGCCGGACAGCATTCTGGCGGTGGCCCGGATGGTCCCGGAGGTACCAAACGCCCGCTGCACACCGTGCCCCCGGAACCGGGGGGCGACCGGTTCCAGCTCCTGCCGGGCGGCAATTCGGGCAAGCCGAAAGCGTTTGTCGGTCACCCTTCCTTCGGGAAAAAACGCCGAACTCAGGCTGACGCAGCCCATGTAAAGGCTTTCCAGGCGTTCAGCGTCGTAGCCACGCCCGACGATGAGTTCTGTGCTGCCGCCGCCGATATCTACCACCAGGCGCTCGTCCGCATCCGCCGGCAGATCGTGGGCCGCTCCCAGGTAGACCAGGCGGGCCTCCTCGACTCCCGAAATCACGTCGATCGGATGCCCCAGCGCCGCTGAGGCTCTGGCGAGGAAGGCGTCCCTGTCTCGCGCGCGCCGCAGGGTATTCGTGCCCACGGCTCGCACGCTCTCAGCGTTCAGGCTCTGCAGCCGCTCACGAAATCTCCGCAGGCAGTCCAGCGCCCGATCGGCGGCGGCTTGGGAAAGATGTCCGTTTTCGTCCAGACCGGCGCCGAGGCGAACCATCTCCCTGATCCGGTCCAGCACGGACAGCCGGCCGTGCTCGAGCCGCGCAACGACCATGTGGAAGCTGTTGGAGCCAAGGTCGATGGCGGCGAGAACCTGATCCGCGACGCTCGTCGCAGCCTCACCGCCTTCCCGCTGGCTAGACGGAGAAGGAAGATCCGCAGCCGCAGGTGGTGGTGGCGTTGGGATTCCGGATGACAAACTGGGCTCCCTCAAGATCTTCCCGATAGTCGATCTCGGCGCCCATGAGGTACTGGATACTCATCGGATCCACCAGAAGGGTGACGCCGCCATTTTCGATACGGGTGTCCCCTTCCTCGACCTTCTCGTCAAAGGTAAAGCCGTACTGAAATCCGGAGCAGCCCCCTCCGGAAATGAACACCCTGAGCTTGAGGGCCGGGTTGTTCTCCTCCTTCAGGAGTTCCGCCACCTTGTTGGCCGCCGAGTTGGTAAACACCAGCGGAGCCGGGGGCGCAGTGTTCAGGTCAGCAGTGGTTTCCATATTCGCTACGCATTGTTGAATTGAGAATCATTCTAACCGGTAATGGACCTCGCCGTGAAACGGTCCGTGCTCAGGAGGAAGCCGAATCCGGATCCTGCGCGGTCTCCGCCTCGGCACGGCCCGCGGGTCTGTGTATCAACTTTCCGTTGACCTCCGCGCCGATGGCCATTTCGATCAGGTTGTAGACTACGTTGCCGACGACTCGTGCCGTGGACCCGAGTTCGACGCGCTCGCTTGCAAACACATCCCCTTTGACGGTTCCGTTGAGCACCACCTCCGGCGCCTCGACGTTGCCTTCCACGGTGCCTGTCGAGCTGATGCTCACCGCCGCCTCGACGCCCGGCGGCGCGCTGATATTCCCCTCCACGCTTCCGTCCACGTGCAGACCGCCCTCGAAACTCAGATGACCCACCACGCGGGTTCCCGTGCCGAGGAGCGTTTTGATTTCTTTCTGGTCGCGGCGTGATTTCCCGAACATGGTGTCTATGCCTCTTCGAGATTCCAGGGGAACGTGACGTCGATGCTGTCCTGTCCCTTGCCATCAGGATCGAGCCTGACTTCTATCCGCTCGGGATCGAAACTCTCGGGCAGCTCCACATCTCCCTCGAGTATCTGAAAATACCGGAATCGGAACTTCAGTTCCCGCTCGGCGCCATCCTGTTCCCGCAGCTCGACCCGGGTGGCTCCTTGCGCACCAGTACCGACGACGGCCGCCCGCACGGAGCCGGAGACCCGTCGGTTCTGTGACCCGGCCTGGATCAGCACCAGACTGACCCGGAAGGCCCGTTCGCCGTCCGACGGCCGGACCTGCACCGTCTCGAGCTGGAGACCGTTACGGCCCTCCGACGGAGCCATGATTCCGCGGTAAAACGCCAGCTGCTCCTTCAGCTCCGCAATCTGGGACTGCAGATCGTCGATTTCCTGGGCGACACGCCCGTAGGCCTGGCTATCCACCCGGCCCGCCGCTTTCATGAGGGCGATCTCCCGACGCAGCGCCTCGTTGGCCTTCTCGAGATCGATGACCTTCTCGCCGAGTGCCCGCCGGGCCTTGGCCGCCTCGATGGCGTCGTGCCCACCGGCCTTTCGGCCCCATTCAAAAACACCCCAGATCATCACCGCCGCCATCGCCAACGCGGCTATCAGGGCGACTCTCTGCTGCAGGGGTGGCCTGGCTCGCACTACGAGGGGGGCGTTCATCTGCTTTCCGGCCGGGCGCCACTGGAGCAACGGCGCCCTGTGGCCCTATCTCTCCCTGTGCGCCTTTCCCGGGCGTGACCGCGGGCAAGGCGGGGGGCCATTCGGGAATGCGAACCTCCCCAGTTCCTGCAGGGCCCGCCGATAAACCCGCCTCTTGAAGTAAATCACCTCTCGCAAGGGGTGCCAGTATTCGACCCAGCGCCAGCGATCGAATTCGGGGTGACTCGTGTGATCGAACCGCACGCGGCTCTCCGGTGCCGCCAGTCGCAACATGAACCAGCGCTGCTTCTGGCCGACGCAGACAGGCTGGCTGTTTCGTCTGATGTAGCGACGGGGCAAACGGTATCTCAGCCAGCCCCGCGTGCTGCCCATGATCTCCACGTCGGTTTCCACCAGCCCGATTTCCTCGGTCAGTTCCCTGAACATGGCCTCGGTGGCAGACTCCCCGGGGTAGATACCACCCTGGGGAAATTGCCAGCCGTCACGACCTGCACGGCCGCCCCAGAACAGTCTGCCGTTACCGTTGGTCAGAATGATGCCGACGTTCGCTCGATAGCCGTCCTCGTCGATGAAATCCGCCATCAGGCATTGATCCTTTTTCTTGAGATCATTTTTCCACAAACCCCCGGAAGCCCACAACACCGCCACGACGCGGTCGCCGTGATACTGTGAGTCGGTGCATTTACGATGAACGGTTAAAGGGAGTTCCTGGCTGCCGCGGCGGCGTGCGGAAACTGAGCGACCAGCGATCCGGATCAAAAAGAGCGTGATACCGACCACCCCCGCGAATACCGGCACCCGCCTGCTGGCCCTTACCGCCATTGCGGTGGCAGCTCTTGCGCTGGCGATCGCCGCAGGAAGCGTCAAGCTGTCTCCCGCCGAGATATTTTCGGGTCTGACCGACCCGAACAGCGGCCTGCCCCGCACCCTGATCATGGAACTGCGCCTGCCGCGAGCCATGTCTGCGTTCGCGGTCGGTGGTCTGCTCGCCGTCGCCGGTTGTCTCATGCAGGTCCTGCTGAGGAATCCGCTGGCCGATCCGTACATACTCGGGGTTTCCGGCGGAGCTGCCGTGTGCGCGCTGCTGGCGATGATGCTTGGACTCGGAGGGGCGTGGATCGAGGGCGGCGCTTTCGCAGGGGCTCTCGGCGCGACCCTGCTGGTCTTCGCGCTGGCTTCCGGCGGCGGCGGAGCCTGGACGCCGATCCGTCTGCTTCTGACCGGCGTGGTTCTGGCGGCAGGGTTCGCGGCGGTCATCAGCCTGATGCTGGCGCTCGGGCCGGATTCGAGCCTGAGGGGCATGCTTTTCTGGCTTATGGGCGATCTGGGATTTGCCGATTCACCCGGACCCCGATTGATCCTGCTGGGATTCGCGGCGGCTGCCGGCGTGCTCTTCGCGAGACACCTGAACGTGCTGTCTCGAGGCGACGTCCAGGCCCAGGTTCTGGGCGTCGAGGTTCGGCCGTTGCGGGCAGGTATCTACGTGGCCAGCTCAGTACTGACCGCCGTGGCCGTAACCAGCGCAGGCAGTATCGGCTTCGTCGGGCTGGTGGTTCCCCATCTCATGCGCTCCGTCGTGGGATCGGACCACAGGGCTCTTATTCCAGCCGCGGCTCTCGCCGGCGGAACGCTGCTGCTTCTGGCGGATACGGTGGCCAGAAGCCTGTTCGCACCACGTCAGCTCCCGGTGGGGGCGCTGACCGCGATCATCGGAGTGCCCCTCTTTCTGGTGCTGATACGTCGGCAGCAGCCGGGCCGCTGATCCGGTCGGCGGCGGGCTTCAGTCCTCTGCCCGGCGCACCGCATTCCGACCGTCCGATTTGGCGCGATAAAGCTGAACGTCAGCCTCGGCGATCAGTTTCTCGCCCAGGCTCTTCAGGTCCGCCGCGCTGCGCGCAGGTCGCACAGAGGAAATGCCGATGGAAACCGTGACGGGAATCCGCTGGCCGGAATCGAGAACGACCGGCCCCCGGTCGATAGCTTCACGAATACGCTCCGCCAGGATCAGGGCGTCTCGGGCCCGGGTGTCCGGCAACAGCAGGGCGAATTCCTCGCCTCCGTACCGGGCCGCCACGTCGCTGGCCCGCACCTGCGCTTCGACCCGGTCCGCAATCTCTTTCAGCACGAAATCGCCTGCCAGGTGTCCGAAATTGTCGTTCACGGACTTGAAATGATCCACATCGATCAGGAGGCAGGCCAGACTCGTGTCATTGCGCTGGGCACGGGCCAGTTCCTCCAGCAACCGGTTCTGCAGATACCGCCGGTTGTTCCAGCCCGTGAGAACGTCGGTAATACCGCTGCGCACCAGGCGTGCCCGGTTGATGGCATTTTCAAGGCAGACAGACGTGATATTGGCCAGATGATCCAGGAAATCCGTGCCGTGGTGACGGGTGAAGCGCCGGTCGTCGGCGCTTCCCAGGTTCAGGCTCCCCAGGAGCTGATCCTGCCGCCGCACGGGCAGAATGGCCAGGGAGCGGAGATCGGCCCGCTGCGGAAAAAGCAAGGCATGATCCGAGCCCATGAAAGGCCCCAGCCATGATCGATAAAGAGTCGCGAACTGGGGAGCGAGGGCCGCAAGGCTATCGACGAAAATGACCTCGGGGCGGCCCGGCGGATCGAAACTTTCACTCACTGCCAGGTGCCGGATCTCATGATCTGGATCGACGAGAACCAGCGTAACGGCGTCAAGGTCGTGGGATCGCCTCAGACCCTCGGCAATTTCGTCGAAAAGGGAGACAAGAGAATCCGCCTGCAGCAGGCGCAGTTCCCGCTGCTGGGCCCGCCGGAAGATCGCCTCGTTCTCCTCGGCTTCCCGTCTCAGCACCGCGAGCCGTTCGCGAAGCCGCCGTACCTGGTCATTTTCATCCCCCGATCGGGTCATGTCGGGTACGGCAACCGGCTCGCGGGCTCAACGCAAGAATATCCGGTACAGGAGACGCTGCAGCCACCCGCCGTGGGGCGCATAGAGGACCTTGGCCGTATTGAGGCGTGGTCTGCTGAGCACGGCCTTGTGGTGGGAGAAGGTCAGGAACCCCTCGCGGGCATGATAGTGTCCCATGCCCGAATCACCGGTACCGCCGAAGGGAAGGTCTTCGGCGATGAAGTGGGTAATCGCGTCGTTGATGCACACGCCGCCCGAATGGGTGCCCTCGAGCAGCTGCCGCTGTTTTTCCCTGTCCATCTCGAAGAGGTTGATGGCCAGGGGTCGCGGCCTGTCGTTGATAAAGCTTATCGCTTCCTCCACATTCCGGTAGGTAACGATCGGCAGGATCGGCCCGAAGATTTCCTCGCGCATGAGCTTCATTTCCGGAGTCACGTTCCTGACAAGGTAAATCGGCAGCTTCCGGGAGGCGGCCGACGGCCCCTCGCGCCCGCCCGGGTTGATTTCAGTGATTTCCGCCCCGCCGGCCTGCGCCTCCTCCAGGTATCCCCGCAGCCGCTGATAATGAGTGTCGCTGATGATCGACGTATAGTCGTCGTTGTTGTGCAGGTCCGGGTACATGCGCTCGAACGCGTTACCGAAAGCTCTGACGAAATCCTCTGCCCTGGCTTCCGGGCAAAGCACGTAATCCGGTGCCACACAGGTCTGGCCGGCGTTCAGCGCTTTGCCGAAACAGATTCGCTCGGCGGCCAGGTCCAGCGGCACGTTCTCGCCGATCAGGGCAGGCGATTTGCCCCCCAGCTCCAGGGTGACCGGCGTCAGGTTTTCCGCCGCCGCCCGCATGATCTGGCGTCCCACCTCGGTGGATCCGGTAAAAAGGAGATGGTCGAAAGGCAGCCGGGAAAAAGCCTTGCTCGTTGCCACATCGCCGAGCACCACCGCAACCCGGTCCTCGGGAAAAACAGAGGCCAGCATATCCTTGAGGACAGCGCCCGTGCGTGGCGTGGCCTCTGTCACTCGCAACATGACCCTGTTGCCCGCCGCCAGCGCACAGGTCAGGGGGCCGATGGCAAGAGCGATGGGGTAATTGAAAGGCACCATGACGCCCACGACGCCTTTCGGCTGGTAATAGACCCGGCAACTCGTAGTGGCGAGGAGCAGCCCGGCTCTCCTGCGCGAGGGCCGCATCCAGCGGCGGACATGACGACGCGCGTAACGGATTCCCTGCACGGAGGCCAGAAGCTCGGCGAAGGTTTCGTGCCGTGACCGTCCGTTGAAATCCGCCTTCACAGCGTCGGCCAACGGGTCCTTGAACCGGATCACCGCGTCTTTAAGCTCCGCCAGCTGGCGCCGCCTGGCGTCGGCCGACGGCATTGGATCGACGGAAAAGGCACGCCGCTGGGCTCCAAAAACCGCCTCCATACGCTGGATTTCATGTGCCTCCGGCACCAGCTCTGGATTCGCCGCCATCATCTAGCTCCTTACGTACCTCATAACGAGAATATAGCCTTGCCGGGACACGCCAATCCACCATCGGGACCCGGCAGCCGCGAGTGGTCTATCATCTGTCGACTACCGGCGACCGGGGAAAAGAGGAGATACGGGCATGAAAGCCAGAGCTGCCGTGGCCTGGGAGGCGGGACGCCCCCTGGAAATCGAAATGGTCGACGTGGAAGGCCCCAGGAAAGGCGAGGTGATGCTTCAGACGGTTGCCACGGGCGTCTGCCATACAGATGCTTTCACGCTTTCGGGCGCCGACCCGGAGGGGCTCTTCCCCGCGATCCTCGGTCACGAGGGGGGCGCAATCGTTGTCGAAACCGGCGAGGGCGTGACCGGACTGGAACCAGGGGATCACGTGATCCCGCTCTACACGCCGGAGTGCGGCGAGTGCAGTTTCTGTACGTCCGGGCTGACCAATCTGTGTCAGGCGATCCGCGTGACCCAGGGCCAGGGGCTGATGCCGGACGGTACCTCCCGGTTTTCGGTGAACGGAAAGTCGATTCGCCACTACATGGGGACATCGACATTCTCCGAGTACACCGTGCTGCCGGAAATTGCGGTGGCGCGCATCAACCCCGCGGCACCGCTGGACAAGGTCTGCCTTCTCGGCTGCGGGATCACCACCGGCATTGGCGCAGTGCTGCACACGGCCAAGGTAAGACCCGGATCTACGGTGGCGGTCTTCGGACTGGGCGGGATCGGCCTGTCCGTAATTCAGGGCGCCGTTATGGCCAGGGCAGAGCGCATCATCGGTATCGATCTGAATCCCGACAAATTCGAGATGGCTGCGGCCCTGGGCGCCACGGACCTGGTGAACCCCGGTGATCACTCCAGCCCCATCCAGGAAGTGATTATCGAACTGACCGACGGAGGGGTGGACTATTCCTTTGAATGCATCGGCAACGTCAACGTCATGCGCGCGGCTCTGGAGTGTTGCCACAAGGGCTGGGGCGAGTCCACTATCATCGGCGTAGCGGGGGCGGGCGAAGAAATCAGTACCCGCCCCTTCCAGCTGGTCACGGGCCGGGTATGGAGGGGCACGGCCTTTGGCGGCGTGAAAGGTCGCAGCCAGCTTCCGGGAATGGTGGAGCAGTATCTGTCCGGGGACATCAAGGTGGACGAAATGATCACGCACCGCTTTCCCCTGGAAGAGATCAACAAGGCCTTCGACGTCATGCACGAGGGCGAAAGCATCCGCTCCGTCATCCATTTCTGAGGTGGGCCGATGAAAGCCCCGGAAATTCATGCCCGTCATCGCAGCTTCGGCGGTGAACTGCTGTTCTGCTCCCACCAGTCCGACGCCTGCGGCGGCACCATGCGATTCTCGGTTTTTCTGCCGCCGGGCGAGAAAGCGTTTCCCGTCCTGGTGTGGCTGTCCGGTCTGACCTGCACCGAGGAAAACTTCATGGCCAAGGCCGGTGCCCAGAAAAAAGCGGCGGAACTGGGGATGGCAATCCTCGCGCCGGATACCAGCCCCCGGAATACCGGCATAACCGGGGAGGATGAGGAATGGGACCTGGGCACGGGCGCGGGCTTCTACGTGGATGCCACCGAGGCCCCGTGGGCGGGGCGGTACATGATGGAAACCTGGATCAACAGTGAGCTGCCGGACGTGGCTGCCAGAAGTTTTTCCCTTGATTTCAGTCGATGCGGCATCAGCGGGCACTCCATGGGCGGCCACGGCGCGCTGGTTTCCGCCTTGCGGCATCCGCATCGCTACCGCTCGATTTCGGCCTTCGCGCCGATCTGTTCACCCACCCGATGTCCCTGGGGGCACAAGACGCTCGCCGCCTATCTGGGCACCGACCGGGGAGCCTGGGCATCCTACGACGCCTGCGAACTGCTCCGGAGCGGGGGGCGCCTTCCGGAGCTGCTCGTGGACCAGGGTGAGTCTGATCAGTTCCTCGAGGAGCAGCTGATGCCCCACCTGCTCGAAAAAGCCTGCGAGGAAACGGGAGTCGCGCTGACGCTGCGCCGGCAGCCGGGCTATGACCACAGCTATTACTTCGTGGCCAGCTTCATAGATGACCACCTGGAATGGCACGCCCGCCGGCTGACCGGATGAACCTGGCCCGATCGGACCCTCTGGTATCATCGCCGGCCCGGTGAGAGACCCGTAAAAGCCACTGCGCCAATGAATTCCGTCGCTGTCGCCTCGAGTTCCCAGCTGGCCGCCGATGCTGGAGCATCCGTGGCCCGCCAGGGCGGCAATGCCGTGGATGCGGCGATTGCGGCCTGCCTGACTTCCATGACCACGGAACCCGGCGTCTGCTCCCTCGGCTCGGCGGGATTCGTCACCGTCTGGGGACCGGGTCAAACACCCACGACCATCGACGGATACGCAGCCGTGCCGGGGCTCGGGCTTGTCGAATCGCGAGCCGGCCAGGCGGCCTGGGAAGTGGAGCTCTCCTACGGGGGCGGTGTCAGAACCGTCGTGGGTTACGGCAGCGTTGGCGTGCCCGGCGGCCTGGCGGCAATGGGGCGGGCGACAGAGCTCTACGGGGGCCTGCCATGGCGGGAAGTCGTGGAGCCGGCACGGCAGATCGCCCTGGAAGGATTCCCCCTGCCTTCCGCCTGCCATCACTACCTGCAGACGTCGGCGGAGCTGATCTATGGCTGGGAACCGCACAGTCGGGAGGTTTTCCTGAGTCCGGAAGGCAGGCTTCCGGCATGCGGCGAGACCATGCGACTTCCCTACCTGGCCGACACCCTGGAGCACCTGGCCCGCTGCGGTTTCGAGGACTTCTACACCGGCGACCTCGGGCACGCCATCGCGGATTACATCCATGGCAACGGAGGATCCCTCAACCGCCAGGATATGGAGGCGTACCGGGCCCTGGAACGCCCCGCCCTGGACGTGCCGCTGGACCAGTGGCACATCGGCACCAACCCGGCGCCCGCTATCGGCGGGGCCACGCTGGCGGCCATGCTTCTCCTGATGCGAGACGTCCGGCATGATGGCTGGAATGCCGCGGCGGTCAGGCGGCTGGTGGAAATCCAGCACACCGTTATCGCCTTTCGTCATCAGACTCTCGATCAGAGCCCTGACCTGGAGAGCGATGTGGCGGAGCTGCTGCATTGCGCACAAGACGGCCGCTTGCCGTCGGCCTCGGCCTCCACTGTCCATACGTCCGCCGTGGACGCGGAGGGTCTGGGTTGCGCCATTACCATGTCCTCGGGTTACGGCGCGGGAGCGGTGCCTCCGGGCACCGGTATCTGGCTGAATAACTGCCTCGGCGAACTGGAGCTGAACCGCGGCGGGTTCGAGAAGATGAAGCCGGGGGCGCGCCTCGCATCCAACATGGCCCCCACGGTCGCCCGCAGCGGCGATCGCGTCCTCGCCGCCGGGTCACCCGGGGCGGACCGGATTACCAGCGCGATGCTCCAGGTCTTAGTGAACTACATGCATTTCGGCATGTCCCTGGAGCAGGCCATCGCTCATCCAAGGGCCCATGTGGAGTCGGGAGACAAGGGTTATCGCGTCGCCTACGAACGCGGCCTGCCCATGGAAGACGTGGAGCTGCCCGGCCGAATGTTCGATGAGTTGTCCATGTACTTCGGCGGGGTCGGGGCCGCCGAGTGGGATCCCGCGAGGGGTTTTACCGTGGCCGCGGATCCTCGAAGGACGGGAGGCACCGCCATTGTTGCGGGGCAGTGACGGTGGCGTTGCGCGATGGCGCGGGCTCATTCTGCCGGCCATCCTGGTGGCAGTCGTGATCGCCACGGTCAGCTGCGCAGGGCCCGTACCCCGTCACGACGGCCCGGTGACGGATCATTTCGACGGCCGGCGGTTCTACAACGTGCCCAGGGTAGAAAAGGGCTTCGGGGAATTCCTGAAATGGCAGTTCACCCGGGAATCCCAGGGCACCTGGCGGCGGGACCTGGCGCCTGTGGAGGCTGCGCCTCCTCCCGAGCGGGTAGAGGCTGACCTGCGGGTCACCTTTATCAATCACGCCACGGTATTGCTCCAGACCCACGGCATGAATCTGCTCACGGATCCGATCTGGTCGGAAAGAGCCAGCCCCTTCACAAACGCCGGACCACAACGATATCGCGCACCGGGCCTGAGATTCCGGGATCTGCCTCCCATCGACTTCGTTCTCTTAAGCCACAACCACTACGATCACATGGATGCCTTCAGCCTCCGGCTGCTGGCCGAGGATCATGACCCCCTGTTCGTGGTTCCCCTGGGGAACTGTTTCTATCTGAGGCGCTTCGGGGCAGATCGCTGCAGGGAACTGGACTGGTGGCAGCGAGTGGACGACGAGCTCCCTGTCTCGATCCGGGCTGTTCCCGTCAGGCACTGGTCGAAGCGCGGTCTTCTCGATACCAACCGCGCGCTGTGGGCGGGTTATTTCATCGAAGCCGGTAGGCATCGCGTCTACTTCGCCGGGGATACCGGCATGGGCGATCACTTCAGTCAGGTGCGCGAGCGCCTGGGTCGGCCGGATCTGGCCATCCTGCCCATCGGCGCCTACCTGCCTCGGTGGTTCATGAGCGCCCAGCATATCGACCCTGCCGAGGCCGTCGAGGCGCACAGGATACTGGGTGCGCCGCAAAGCATGGCAATCCATTTCGGTACCTTTCGTCTCGCCGATGACGGCCAGGAGCAACCCGCTCGGGAACTGCTCGCCGCCCTCGATGCAGCTGCGATCCCACCTTCCGAATTCTGGATTCCCGACAACGGGGACAGTCGCCAATGGCCGCCACACGCTCGAAGGTGAGAAAACGGCAATCGCCAACTGAACCCGTGCCGCCGCGTGTCCTGCCTCGACAGCCATCACGCCGGTCCCGGCCTGCCGTGGCTGAATGGCGGCGCGCCGGTGCCGACGTCGTCCCGCCCGTCAACACCGGCGAGTCCGTTAAAGCCGATGCACGGCTCCGGCATGTCCCCCTCGAACTCTGAGATCGTCATGGAGAATATTCATACCGTCCGTTACGCCTGCCCTTATTGCTGGGAAACAGTGGAGACCGCACTCGTGCCGTCCGAGCTGCCGGCAGAATTCATCGAGGACTGTGCGGTGTGTTGTCATCCCATCCTGCTGCGCGCCGGCCTGTCGCCCGACGGTCAGCCCCAGGTGACGGCGGAAGCCGCCGGATGAGCGCACCGGGTCTGACATGCCAGGATCTTACGATTACGGTTCCGGGACGGACGCTCGTGGCCGGGCTGGAGCTGGAGGTCCGGACCGGATCATTCCTCGGGATCCTGGGACGCAACGGGTCCGGCAAGACCACCACGCTGCATACCCTTTGCGGCTTGCGGCCACAACAGAACTCCCGGGTGTTCCTGGACGGCAAACCCATCGGTGAATGGCCGCGGAAACAGATCGCAACGCGTATCGGTTTCGTTACCCAGCATCTGGAAGACCCATTTCCCACCAGCGTTCTGGAGACGGTCATGGCGGGCCGGCACCCGCACCTGGACTTCTGGCGGTGGGAGAGCGCCGATGACCGCCGCCTGGCCAGGGAGGCTCTCGCCAGAATGGAACTTGGGGGACTCGAAAAAAGGGCGGTAGATACGCTTTCCGGCGGAGAGCGCCGACGACTCGAGATTGCCATGCTGCTCTGCCAGGACACGCCGACCTGCCTTCTCGACGAACCCACGAATCACCTCGACCCTGCCCACGAGAAGGCTGTCCTTTTGCTGCTCAGAAAGCTTGCGGACGAGGGACGGGGTGTTGCCGCAAGCCTGCATGACGTCAATGCCGCCAGCCGCTTCTGCGACCGATGCCTGCTTCTTTTCGGGGACGGCGAGTGGACGGTGGGCCCGACGGAGTCGGTGCTTAGCGAGGACACGCTCTTCCGCCTTTACGGCGTGGAGATGCGGCACTTTCAACACATGGGACAGCGGCTGTTCATGACGACCTGACAACAGGGCAATCGACGGTCCTCTGCATCCGGACGAACGCCCGTCCGCCCGCTTCCATGTCTCACACCGCTCCCGGTACCGCAGCGATTCACGGCGCCTCGAAAGTTGCCGTGCCGTCAGCCGCCCGGGTTCCCCGTAAAGGCCGCCTCCGCAAAAGCGTCTGCCCGGAATTCGGGCCGTCTCATCCGAGCGCTTCCAGGATCGGCGAGTGCAGGGCTCGATTGGTCGCGAGCACGCTGGTGATGCCGAGGGTCACAGGCTTGCCCTCGAGATTCGTAAATCGCCCGCCTGCCTCCTCGACAATAAGCGAGAGCGCCGCCACGTCCAGAATATTCACGTCGGATTCGACGACCGCGTCGATGCAGCCGTCCGCCAGCAGATGGTAATGATAGAAGTCACCGTACCCGCGGATCCGGTCGGCCGTGGCCACGATCTGCCCCCATCGGGACCAGCGTTTTCCACCCGCCAGGGTGGCGAGGTTGCCCGTCGATATCGAGGCTTCTCCGATGGTCCGAATATCGCTGACCTGAATCTGTCTGCCGTTCAGCCAGGCACCGGATCCCGCGGCAGCCCAGGCGAGTTCGTCGAACACCGGTGCGCTGGATACACCGACGATGATTTGATCCTGGTACATCAGCGCGATCTGGGTCGAGAAGAACGGATAATTGCGGACGAAACTCTTGGTGCCGTCGATGGGATCGACCAGCCACAGGAAGTCCGATGACCGGTCGCTGCGTCCGGTCTCTTCCCCGTAGAATCCATGGTCGGGAAATCGGGACTCCAGGACCTGCCGTATCGCCTTTTCCGATTCGACATCGGCGCGGGTTACGGGGCTGTTATCCGCCTTGCGCTCGACGGCGATCTGGGTTCTGTAATAGCGATTGATGATCTCGGCCGCGGCGCGAGCGGCGGTCTTCGCGGCTTCAAGAAAAGGCTTGGTGTCCAAGGTTCAGTCTCCCGTTCCACATGGAATCATTTTAAGCCCTTCGGCCCGTCTGACCGGCTCCTTGACAGCCCCGGGTAGCCGAACCTATTGTGCGAAGTGTCCGCACAGTGTCCCCCTCGCGCTGCGAGGGGTTAACGGGAAGCCGGTGATCCCCAGGAAAATCCGGCGCTGCCCCCGCAACGGTGATCGAGTAAAGATCCCACCCCCGGTCCGCCACATGGTCGGGACCGGAGCCACTGCGCTAGCGCGCGGGAAGGTGGTGGAATCGAGGCACGTCCTCGCTCGTCAGCCCGGAGACCGGCTCTGCGGACCCGGCGCCGGATCTGCGGAGGGCGGACCGCCAGTTGCGATGACTGTTCTCCTCCTCCCTTCTCCGGCTTCATCACCACTGCCGTCGATGCGGGCGTGCGCCGGCGGGGAGAACAGTTTCAATGAAAGCGATCCGGATGTGTGCGCTGTGGCTGCTGGCCAGCGGGGCACCGGCGTCTGTACTCGGCGCGAGCGCCGATCTGCCACCGCTGGTGATTACCGCGACGCGGACCGGAGTCTCGGAAGACAGGGTGATCGCTCCCGTCACCATCATCGATCGCGAGGAGCTGGATCGCAGCCTGAGCCCTGACGTGGCGGATCTCCTGCGTTTCCAGGGGGGTATCGAGATTTCCCGGAATGGCGGCCCCGGCCAGGTGACGTCGGTGTTCATTCGCGGCGCGGAAAGCGACCACACGCTGGTGCTGATCGACGGTGTCCGCATGAATTCGGGCACCGCCGGCGTCGCCGCTATCCAGAACGTCTCACCGGACCTCATAGAGCGAATCGAGATCGTCAAGGGACCCCGATCCTCCCTCTATGGCAGCGAGGCCGTCGGCGGCGTGATCAATATCATCACCCGGAGCGACCAGGACACAGCCAGGGTTCGGGGAGAAATCGGAGGCGGTCGTTACGATACCCGCCACGCTTCGGGCGGGGTCAATCTCACCGGGTCCGCCGGCAGCGCCGGGCTCAGCGTGTCCTGGTACGACACCGACGGCTTTCCCACCCGGGATGCCAGCGAGAGTGAAGCCGGGTACGACAATCTCGGTTTCGACGCCTGGGCACGGACCGACCTGGGCCCGGTGACGGTGGATATCGGTCACTGGCAGGCCCGGGGGACCACCGAATACTCGGACTTCTTCCTGGCTCCGGTGGACCAGGACTACACCAACGAAGTTTCCCGAATCCAGCTCGGCGCCCGACCGATGTCCTCGTGGAGAAGCACCCTGTCCCTGGACAGGGTGGTAGACGAGATTCAGCAGGGCAGCGGCGCCGTCGATCCCGCGGATTTCACCAGAACGGAGCGCTATACGGCCGACTGGCAGAATGCGTTGTCCGGTCCAGCCGGCCTGCAGCTTGTGGCGGGGATCTATGTCGCCCGGGAAACCACCTCGGGCCAGATCTTCGGGAGCCGGCTGGAGGAGCGTCCCGGCAGCGGGGATGTCAAAATCGACGTGGATGCCGCCTACCTGGAGACCACATTCAGCGGCGGCCGTCACGAGGCTCTGCTGGCAGCCCGACACACCGATCACCAGATTTTTGGCGGACAGAACAGCTGGAACATGGAATACGGGATGGATCTGACGGGGACGCTGAGATTCACCGTCGGCGCGGGGCGAGCCTTCCGGGCGCCTACGAGTCTCGAACTCTATGGCTACGGCGGAAACCCGGGGCTGGATCCGGAAGTGTCAAAAAATGTGGATATCTCCCTGACCAAGCGCGTCGGTTCACGTCACGAGTTCCGCGCGGGGGCCTTCCGCAACCGAATTGACGATCTCATCGAATTTGTCTTCACTGATCCGGACAGCTTTACCGGAGAGAACCGTAACGTGGACGAAGCCGAGATCGAGGGAATCGAGCTTGGTTACCTCTTTCGCGGAGACGACTGGCGATTTCGCGCCAATGCGACTTTCCAGGATCCCCGTAATAAAAGCACAGGAGAAAAGCTGCTCCGCCGGTCCGATCGCGTTCTGGCCATGTCGATCCTTCGTCGGCTGGGGCTGCACGATCTCGGGCTGGATATCCTGGCTTCCGGTTCACGACAGGATTTCGGCGGAACCAGGCTTGGCGGCTATGTTCTTGCCAATCTGAGTTCCCGGATCCAGCTGGGCGAACACTGGCAGCTGAAGGCAAAAGTCGAGAATTTGCTGGATCGAGATTACGAACTCGCCGATGGCTACCGATCGGCGGGACGGGGCGTCTACGCGTCACTGGCATATATCTATTGAATCAAACCGGGAATATCCGATGGGAAACCGACTGACGAAAATTTACACGCGAACTGGCGATGACGGGTCCACAGGGCTGGGAGACGGCACCCGTGTCGCCAAGGATCATCCCCGGGTGGAAGCCTACGGCTCGGTCGACGAGCTCAACAGTACCGTCGGCATGGTGCTGGCCTGCCAGGATCTGCCGGACAACCTCTGCGAATGCCTGACCGATATCCAGCATCGGCTATTCGACCTGGGCGGTGAACTCTGCATCCCGGGCCACCAGGTCATCACGCCCGACGACGTCGAGAAAATCGAGCAGAACCTCGATGCCCTGAACGCCGATCTCCCGCCGCTGAAGGATTTCGTGCTTCCGGGTGGCGGCCCCGCCGCGGCGGCGGCTCACCTGGCCAGGGCCACCTGCCGCCGGGCAGAGCGCCGGGTCTGGACACTGTCCTCCCTCGAGCCCGTCAACCCGGACGTGGCGCGCTTTCTGAATCGCCTGTCGGATCTGTTGTTCGTGATCGCGCGGCTCCTGGCCCGCAGAGAATCGGGCCAGGAAGTTCTCTGGCGGCACGATCGGCGAGCCTAGCCGCCCGAACGGGCAGCTTCCAGCAGACTGCAGATTTCGCGCGCCCCGTCGAGCAGGCGGAGACTCTGACGGGAGATCAGATCGCCGTCGATGACGTGCAGGCGCCTGTCTCCTACAGCGTCGATCGAGGGATATCGCTTCCAGTGCTCCAGCACGTCCTCTCCCTCCAGCCGCGGCGCGATGATGACCTGGGGATCGGCGGCGATCACGGCCTCGTCCGTGACCACGGGCGCCAGCTGGTCGATGTCTCCAAACACGTTCCGCCCACCGCAGATCTCCAGCAGGCTGTCCGTAAGCTGACCCTCCCCCACCGTATACAGCGGACGCGGGGAGATCTGAACAAAAACCCTGATGGCTGGCCGGTCCGCGAAACGCCGGCGTAGCTCCGACAGTTCTTCTCTGAAGGCCCGAACCCGAGGCGCCGCCGCATCCTGGGTGCCCGCCAGTTCGGCAATCGTCTCCAGGGCGGCGGCGACCTGCTCCGGGTTCCGGGTCTCGATCAGGACCACGCGGTATCCGTCCTCCCGGAGCTGCTCCACGGTCGCAGGAGGCGTACCGCCCTTCCAGGCGAGGATCAGATCGGGTCCGACTCTGGCCAGCATCTCGCGATCAATCCGGAAGGCATCCCCGACCCTCGGGATATTACGAGCCTCTGGGGGATAGTCGCTGTATTCCACAGCGCCTGCCAGGCGATCCCCCGCTCCGGCGTCGAAAACGAGTTCCGTCAGGTGTGGCGACAGGGAAACGATGCGGCGCGCGGTCTCGACGCCCGCCGCGAGACACGGGACCAGGAGAAGTACGGAAATGAAAACAGCCCCTGCGGTGCCCCGGGTCATCCCACTTGGCCGAGAACCGTCAGGATCGCGATGGCCGTGAGCCAGATCAGCAAGGTTCGCTTGACCAGGCGCATGGCCTCATGGACGGGCTGCAGCTGGCTGGAGGCGTCGAATCGTTCCCGGATCGCGCCGCGGCCCGAACAGGCCAGTATTTCATCGTTCACATGAAAGAATTTGTCGGAGCAGGTCTCGTAATATTTCTTCCAGTCCGACACCGCATCCTCGAAACTGCCGGCCATAGCGTAACCGATGGCCAGCAGTCGGGCGGGGATCCATGCCACCAGTCCAAACAGAGTCTGGCTGACGACGAGACATTCGCGCTCGGGGTTACCAGCCGTCCGCGCCCTGCCGGCCTCGAACACGGCTCTTCGGCGCATCAGGTCGGTCACCCGGAACAGCCAGGCGCCGCTGGGGCCCAGGACCATGAACCAGAAAATCACGCCGAAAATGCGGCTGTTTGCCCTGACCAGAACGGCTTCCTCCACCGCCAGAGCCCGGCGACCGGGTTCCGCCTGCGTCTCCCCCTCGGTCAATGCCCTTTCCAGATGACCAACCGCCTCTTCGTCTCCCCGGGTAACCGCATCGGCATACTCGTCCACCTCATCCCCCAGGTCCCGGGGGCCCAGACTGAAAGCCAGGACGGGCGCGGCAAAGGCAATGTACAGCAGTCCGTTCAGCACATCGCGGAATGCCAGTGCAAGACCCAGAACCGGAAGCACGGGGAGCACAACAGCAAGGGCAGCGGCCAGATAGGCCAGCCCGGCTGGAGCTCCCTGTATCAGTCGGAAAACGGCATCGAAATACGGGTCCATCCAGCGCAGCTCGCGCAGGTGCAGCACCCGGGTTGCGGCCCGCTCGACGAGTAATCCGAGAAGAAGAGCGATCAGGTTCATCAGCTTTTAAGGCTCGATCCGGCTGGCATCAGATTATACCCGCCGTCCCCCGGCCAGCATCCAGCCGACCCGCCGCCAGTCGAACCCGGGTCCCGGATCCTGCTTCCGGCCTGGAGCTATGTCGCTATGGCCGGCGATGCGCTCCGGGCTCAATCTGGGATAGGCCACGCAAAGCGCCTCGATCAAGTCCACGAGGGCCACGTACTGTCCCTGGTCGTAATCACCATCGTCCGTACCTTCCAGCTCGATGCCGATGGAGAAGTCGTTGCACTTCTCCCGCCCCTCGTAGCAGGACGCCCCGGCATGCCAGGCCCGCTTGTGGAAAGGCACGAACTGCACGATGCCGCCATCGCGCCGGATCAGCAGGTGGGCCGATACCTTGAGGTCCGCGATGGTGGCGAAATAGGGATGAGCGCCAGAATCGAGCGTGTTGGTAAAAAACTGCTCGATGAAAGGACCGCCGAACTCTCCCGGCGGGAGACTGATGCTATGGACGACGATCAGTTCGGGCTCGGCGCCCGGCGGCCGGTCGTCCTGGTTCGGTGACGGCACCTGGCGTGCGCTGTCCAGGAGACCCGTAATCTTGTCCACATGCATGTCGTTACAGCAAAGGAGACCGCGGAAGCTGCATCATGCCGGGAGCGGGCCGACAGCGCAAAACTTGCGCTCCCCGGCCGGCCTTACCATCATCGAGGTCATGACAAATGCACTCCCCCCCCTTGAGAAGATGATCCGCGACCTGGTCGCAATCCCCTCCGTCAGCAGCGTGCAGCCCCAGCTGGATACCGGCAATCTGCCTGTCTGTGAACTGCTGGCGGAATGGGCGGATGCGCTGGGGTTCTCTACCACCCTGATGCCGGTGCCCGGCCAGGAGGGAAAATACAATTTCATCGCCCGTCTGGGTTCCGGCGAGGGCGGTCTTGTCCTCTCGGGGCACACGGATACCGTTCCCTGGGACGAAGGCCGCTGGTCCCGGGATCCCTTCGATGCCGGTATCCGGGACGGGCGAATCTACGGTCTCGGGACGGCCGACATGAAGTCCTTTCTCGCCGTGGCCCTGCTGGCAGCGTCACAGTTCCGCTCCAGCCAGCTGAAAGCGCCTCTGACGATCCTCGGGACAGCGGACGAAGAGAGCACCATGAGCGGCGCCCGAGCGCTCGCCGAAACCGGCGGACCGCTGGGGCGCTTCGCGGTCATCGGCGAACCTACCGATCTGCGCCCCGTCAATGCCCACAAGGGCATCGTCATGGAAGGCATCCGCCTGACCGGCCAGAGCGGCCACTCCAGCAACCCCGCCCTGGGAAACAGCGCACTGGAGGGCATGCTGAGGGTCGCCGAGATTCTTCGCCAGCTGCGCTCCGAGTTTGCTCGCGACTACCGCACCGACGATTTCGCGGTCCCGGAACCCACCATCAACCTGGGCCATATCCACGGCGGAGACAGCGCAAACCGCATCTGCGGGCGGTGCGAAATGCATATCGATGTCCGCCTGAACCCGGGAATGACCGTCGAAGCGGTCCGCTCCGCCATCCGGGAGAGCATCTGCCGCGGGCTGAAGGGGAGCGGTCTGGAGATCGAGTTCGACGCGCTGTTCGAGGGGGTTGATCCTCTGGCGCCGGGCACCCTGGACCGGCTCGTGCGATTCTGTGAAGAGGAAACGGGCCTGGAGCGGGGCGCCGTCTGTTTTGGCACCGAGGGCCCCTTTCTGCAGGGCCTGGGCATGGAAACGGTCATCATGGGACCTGGCAGCATTGATCAGGCCCATCAGCCGGACGAATTTCTCGAACTCTCCAGCGCTTCAAGAGCAGTGGATCTGGTCGGCAAGTTGATCCAGCGCTTCTGCCGGGACCCGGCCGAGGAGCGATAGTGAGCCCCAATCAGCAAATGGTGGACCGCGACCTGCGGGTGCTCTGGCACCCGTGCACGCAGATGAAGGATCATGAATGGCTGCCGATGGTGCCGATCCGCCGTGGTCGCGGGGTCTGGCTGGAAGATTTCGAGGGCCGGCGGTATCTGGACGCCGTCAGCTCCTGGTGGGTCAATCTCTTCGGGCATTCCAACCAGCGAATCAACGCCGCCGTCCGTGCCCAGCTCGACAAGCTGGAGCACGTGATTCTGGCCGGCTTCACCCATGAGCCGGTAGTGGAGCTTTCCGAGCAGCTGGTCTCCGTGACGCCCGACGGGCTGGATCGGTGTTTTTTCGCAGACAACGGTTCTTCCGCCGTGGAAGTGGCGCTCAAGATGAGCTTTCACTACTGGCGAAACTCCGGGAAGACCGACAAGCACCGGTTCGTCACGCTGACGAACAGCTATCACGGGGAAACTCTCGGGGCGCTGTCCGTCAGCGACGTGGGCCTCTACAAGGAAACCTACGGCCCCCTGCTGCTCGAGCCCATCACGATAGCATCACCCGATTGTTTCGAAAGGGAAACCGGGGACAGCTGGGAAAACCACAGTCGCAAGATGTTCAAGCACATGGAAGACTGTCTGGCCGAGCACGGCGACAGTATCTGTGCGGTGATCGTCGAGCCGCTGGTCCAGTGTGCCGGCGGCATGCGCATGTACCACCCGGTGTATCTGAGCCTGCTGCGGGAAGCCTGCGACCGCCACGGAGTGCACCTCATCGCCGACGAGATCGCCGTCGGATTCGGACGCACCGGTACTTTTTTCGCCTGCGAGCAGGCGGGGATATCGCCTGACTTCATTTGCCTGTCCAAGGGGCTGACCGGCGGTTATCTCCCCCTGTCTGTGGTGTTGACCCGCGAACACGTGTACCAGGCTTTCTACGACGATTACGCCACTTTGCGAGCCTTCCTGCACTCCCATAGCTACACCGGCAATCCGCTGGGCTGTGCAGCGGCGCTGGCGACGCTGCAGATCTTCCGGGAGGAAGACGTGCTGGGGCGGAACCGGCGGCTGGCCCGCTGCATGTCTGATGCGGTCGCCGATCTCGACGGTCATCCCAACGTGGCCGAGGTCCGCCAGCACGGCATGATCCTGGCGATGGAGCTGGTCAAGGACAAGGGTTCCCGAGCACCATATCCCTGGCAGGAACGGCGAGGGCTGACGGTCTACCGACACGGCCTGGAAAACGGCGTACTGCTGCGCCCGCTCGGCAACGTGGTCTATTTCATGCCGCCCTACGTGATCACCGAGGACGAGATCGATCTCATGGCGTCGGTGGCGCGGGAGGGGATCGCCCGGGCTACGGAAAACTGACGCCGGGGGAAGCGGATCAGCGTGTCCAGGATACCGAGAATCTACGTAGGCGAACGGCTCGAGGAGGGAATCCAGATCCGCCCGGACGAACGTGCCGAGAGGCACCTGGTCAAGGTCCTGCGGCTGCGGTCGGACGATGTGCTCATGGTCTTCGACGGCCAAGGGAATGAGCACCACGCAGCGCTATCGGCAAGGGCCGGACAGGTGATGCTGCAAATCGGCGAACCGGCCCCGACGATCCCGGAGCCGGATCTCGACATCTGTCTTGTCCAGGGAATCAGCCGCGGGGAGCGGATGGATCTGGTCGTCCAGAAAAGCACGGAGCTGGGCGTCCGGCAATTCCGCCCCGTGTTCACCCGGCGGAGCATTGTGCGTCTCGACGAGAAACGGGCCCGTCGCCGAGCGGAGCACTGGCGGGCGGTCATGATTTCGGCCTGTGAGCAATGCGGGCGCGCCACGCTCCCGGTGCTTCATCCGCCGACCGATCTCGAGCGCGCCCTTCGGGATCTGGCGCCCGGCACAACCCGGCTGATGCTGGACGCCCATACCGGTGAGTTGGCGTTGTCCCCGCCCACAACTGACAGGCTCGTGCTGCTGATCGGTCCGGAGGGCGGACTCACCCGCGAGGAGAAGGAGATGGCGGCGGCCGGCGAGTTCCGCCCCATCAGGCTGGGCCCGAGAATCATGAGAACCGAAACGGCGGCGCTTGCGGCTATTTCCTTTGCCCAGACCGTCTGGGGCGACTTCAGTGCCAGTCGCTGACGGCACCCATGAGCATCTCTTCGAGTCGCTCCAGGTCCGGTACCAGCGGATACTCGTTCACCATCCGGATCCGGCACAGAACGGGGGCACCCTCAGGCCAGGACCGGGATTCATCCGGCCCGACCACCTCCCGGTTAATGCGGACCAGCTGCGGCAAGCCCTGGCTGAGCAGGGCAAAGAAAGGGCCGCCTTCCGGGTGGCTTCCATGGAAAATCACGGCCCGTGTCCGGCTGACGATCTCGGGCGTGTCACCGCCGCAGGCCGACTCGAAAGACACCAAAGGCACCTCGCGGCCTTTCCAGCCAACGCTTCCGATCAACCAGTCGGGACCGCTCTCGGACAGATGAAGTTGGCCGAGTCCGGCGACTTCCGCCACGCAAACGCGCGGGACGATGAGCCGGGAGTCCGCGATGGGAACCAGCAGGCTGTAGAGTTCATCGGTGCCCTCAGTCATACCGATGCCCCGCCGAGGCGTCGCCGGTGAGCGACTCGATGGCCGTCAGGAGTTCGCTCTCCTGGTAAGGCTTGCCGAGATAGTCGTCCACGCCGGTCTCCATGGCCCGCGCCCGGTGCTTTTCTCCCACCCGCGAGGTAATCATGACAATGGGAATATTCTTTAGCCGGGGATCGTTACGTACGTGGCTCGCGACCTCGTACCCATCCATTCTCGGCATTTCGATGTCCAGCAGAATGATGTCGGGCAGATGATCCTGCAGCAGGGCCACCGCATCCACCCCGTCTTTGGCCGTCATGACCCGCATGCCGTTGCGCTCGAGCAGACGCTCGGTGACCCGGCGCACGGTGATCGAGTCGTCGACCACCATCACAAAGGTGCGGTCGTCCCGGACTTCCATCTCCGGGGCCGGCACAGGGGCGACTTCCTCGGGCCAGGCGCGAATGAGCGCCGGCGCGTCCAGGATCACGACAATGCTGCCGTCGCCAAGGATCGTGGCGCCCGAAATGCCGGTGATACCTGTAAGCTGCGGGCCCAGGGTTTTGACCACGATCTCTCTCGATCCGAGCAATTCGTCTGTCAGCAGAGCGGTGGAGCGCTCTCCGGCCCGTACGAGAATGAGGGGAACCGTGGAGTCCGTCTCCGGCATGGCCTGTGCCTGGCCGTCCACGAGGGTGGCGAGGTGCCGGAACCGGTACTCCCGGTCTCCGTAGCGAAACGGCTTGCCGTCCTCGCCCAGGTGTCTGGCAATCTCCGCGGCCGGCAGCCGCACCACGCCCTCGACAGTCGGCAGAGGCAGAGCGAAGATTTCCTCGCCGCAGCGGACCAGTAAGGCCTGAGTGATAGCCCGGGTATAGGGCAGACGGATCAGGAATCGGGTGCCCTCTTTGTCCTGTGTCTCGACCTGCACGGATCCGCCCAGGTCGCGGATCGCGGTGGCGGCCACGTCCATGCCGACGCCCCGCCCCGCGGCTTGGGTCAGCTCGGCGGCGGTACTGAATCCAGGCTTGAATATCAGGTCCGCGGCGGCATCCTGGGACAGGTGCTGGCCCGGTTCAATAAGATTCTGCAGCTCGGCCCGTCGCCGGATGGCACCCAGGTCCAGTCCCCCGCCGTCGTCCGCCACCTCCATGATGATCTCGGAACCCTCGCGCCGAAGGCTGATATCGATCCGTCCGGTGGGCGGCTTGCCGCGCGACGCACGGACCTCCCGGGTTTCGATGCCATGGATGACCGCATTGCGCAGCATGTGCTCGAAGGCCGGGACTATGCGTTCCATGACCTGCCGATCCAGCTCGCTCGTACCGCCCCTGATATGAAGTTCCGCCGCCTTGCCGGTATCCCGGGCCGCCTGACGAACAATGCGATTGAGCCTCTGGGCATGTCGGCTGAAGGGAACCATACGGGTTCGCATCAATCCGTCCTGGAGCTCCGAGATGACCCGGGACTGCTGCGTCAGCAATGTTTCTGCATCGCTGGTCAAGTCGCTGAGCAGCTGCTGCAGGCTCGCCACATCGCTGGATGTCTCGGCCAGCGCCCGGGAGAGCTGCTGGATCATGGAATACTGGTCCATCTCCAGCGGATCGAAATCCGATCGCCGAAGAGACTGGTCCTGATGGCGATGGAAAATCTGCGCCTCGGTCTCCATCTCCAGCTTTCTGAGCTGATCGCGAAGCCGCACCACCGTCTGGTTGAGTTCGTCCAGATTGAACTCGATGGAACCCACCTGTTGTTCCAGGCGCGACCTGAAGATGCTGACTTCGCCCGCGTTGTTCAAAAGGGATTCCAGAAGCTCGGCATCGACTCGCGCGATTTCAGGGCGGGAAATAGCGTGGAGAGCGACCCGAATCTCCTCCCCCTCACCCGGCGGAACGGGTTTTTCTATCTCTTCCCCGGGCTCGGAGACCGGCATCTGCAGCGCAGGTTCTGGCTGCTCCGCCGCTGCCTGCACAGCCTCTGCCGGGAGCTGGGTTTCCGTCGGCTCCGTCGGCAGCGCCTC
>Ga0209536_100002188_pt1 | contig 31790 bp, 23 predicted proteins | sample DeeMarSeWOR28_12_FD_187461 | JGI IMG/M metagenome (GOLD analysis project Ga0209536, IMG submission 187461) | Marine sediment microbial communities from White Oak River estuary, North Carolina - WOR-2-8_12 (SPAdes) (version 2) | ecosystem: Environmental > Aquatic > Marine > Intertidal zone >... | reverse complement strand
TCACTACTGCCCTCTCCTGTTCCTATAGCTGTGGCAGCCAATGCACCGACACCAACATTGACCTTGTCCTTTACTACAGGGATGGAAAATTTAGGGGTGATCCACATGGGTGTTGGTGCACCACCAAATAAAAAACCGGGGACCAGGCCAGCGCCAATAGAAAAATTATTCGTGACGCCAACGGAGAATTGATTAAAGAATATCCAGACATTCTGATAGTAACCTTCCCCTTTTTTCAATCCATATCCATTAGGCGCCCAGAAATAGCGCGTGGCCTGTGGATTGTCAAACCAGTATCCTTCCGGTTTCAAACGACCCGGATCTATTTTCTCGATTCGCTTTATCAACGATAAAGGAATATTGATATCACCCAATTTTTCAGAAAAGAAGTTGATACTTTTTTCATCCTGAGAGATAATGCGGCCGATGTATGCATTGCCATCGACTGTTTTGATCTGATACATGGTGGAATCCCGGTTTTCCTGAGCAAATGTTTCGATTGATAAACAAACAATTAGAGTAAGAAATACTACTAGTACAATTATTGGGTATTTAAACGAATTCATAGTCGGTAAATGAGTGGTTTACCTGTTTTACGAATTCATATTATGCATGGATCAGGTCAAATTTTTCAAGTATTGCCACCTGGGATAATCATTTATTGAAAAATGCCAAAAAAAAACAGTACCTCGATGAGATTAACGATTTTCGCAAATTCAGAATTGAACCAATTTTAAATCAGTGTTTTTTCTTATAAATTTTTCACGGCTTTTTACCATAACTTTGGGAAAATCCTTCCTGTCCTTTCAGCATAATCCTTGTATTTTTGCCCGTAATGATCCTGAAGCATTTTCTCCTCTCTCCCCACCCGGACGAGATAATGCGGAATCATCACTACAAAAAAAGAATACCCCGCAATCCAGTTGTGCAACATCAGTACCTGGGCAATGGCCCATAATATGTGCGTTGCGTACATCGGGTGACGGATATAGGCATATATTCCGGAAGTGACCAGTGTATGCTCTTTTTGAATTGCCAATACAGGAGTCCAGTTCTTCCCCAGCGCAGCATGAGACAGGTACAGCACCCAGATGGCAAACACAAACAATCCTGTCCCTGCCCATCCGATCCAGGCTGGTAAATAATAATCTGCAAAATCCAGCCAGCTGCTAAACACATAAATGAGCGGTATAATCATGCCAATGCCATCGAAAAACAGAAGAATAAAATCGCCTGTGGATTTTCTGTGAGTGACAAAATCCATTTTCCTGTTTTTGGAAGTAAAAATTTTCCTAATAATCGTTGCTAATAAATAAAGGATGGCATAAATGACTTTAAATGTACTATTAAACATGGTACTTTCTGTATGAATTTTAAAACTAGTCAATGTCCAATTCCAATGGTGCCAGGAAAGACAGTACTTCCGGCATGGAATATTTGCCTTTTCTGACTTTATTTTTTGCAGGATCGATGAGGTAATTAGTCGCGTGTCTGAAATCCGCCTCCTTCAAATCGCAGTTCTCAAATAGAGATCCTTTCAGGTCACATCGACTAAAATCTGATCCCGATAGGTCAGCTTCATAAAAATCACAATCTTTAAATTCGCTGCCTGTAAAAGAAAATTCGTCCATTTTCATTCTTGAAAAATTACACATTTGAAGGATACACGTATCAAGTTTAATGGAAAAAAGCAGCTTTTTGCATACTGAAAAATCCAATCCTACCAATTTGCACTTACAGAATATTACTTCTCCCACTTTAGTTTGGGTAAGGGGGAGATTACTTAGGTTGCAGTTATTGAAAGTACAGTTACCAAATGATGCATTTCGAAAATTACACTTTATAAAGGCACAATCAATAAATTCACATTCGTCAAAAGTCATCCCTCCAAAATCGACATCTTCTAACTGAAGATCTTTAAATGATTCATTAGTCCATTCTGGTTGCTTTAAAATTTTCATAAGTTAAGCTTCATGTCATAAGAATAGTAAGTGCACACTAAAATTAAGATGTTCAATTTTTATAATTGATGAAGTTACTGCTAAATTAGTACAATATTTTTTTATCCCTTTGAGTATTTCCCAAGTACAAAACATACAACCAACTGATGAACAGGCTTTCGAAAAGTTGTTCAGGGCCCAGTATCCTACCCTTTGCGGATATGCCAGAAAGTACGTTGAGGATATCGATCAGGCTGAGGAAATTGTTCAGGAGATGTTTTTCAACTTTTGGCAAAAAAAAGAAAAAGTAGAGATCAATATTTCCCTGGAAGCTTATCTTTTCAGATCGGTACGTAATGCCTGTCTTAATTATTTGAAACATCTTAAGATCAGGGAAGAATACCGGTTGGCCACAAATGATGAAATCAGAAAAAAAGAGCAGGAGGTTCATGATCATGTGGTTGCACTCGAACTCCGGGAACGGATTGAAAACGTTATCGACCAATTACCACCTGAACGAAAAAAAATATTTAAAATGAGCCGGTATGAGGAAATGAAATACAAGGAAATTGCTGAAAAATTGAATTTGTCAATTAAGACTGTCGAGGTACAGATGAGTAAGGCGCTGAAATTTTTACGGTTGCATTTGTCTGATTATTTGTCCTTGTTTATCATATTCATGGCAGAAATTTTAATTAATATTTTGGGAGGAGAATAAGGTTAAATGACGTTTCAGTTGTCAGTATATCAGAAAAGCAGATGAATCACGGGAAGCAACATATGGATGAGGAGCTATTGATCCGGTTTATCATCGGCGAAACTGATGAAGAGGAATCGGTTCTGGTCCGGGAATGGATCGAACTTTCTGATGAAAATAAAGTGCAATTTGAAAATCTCAGAAAGGTCTGGTCTGTTGCGGAGGATCCTGCCCGGGTAGAACCTGCTGATGTGAATACAGATCTTGCCTGGGATAAATTGAAGGACAGAATTGACCAGTATGCCGAAATAGAAGCAATACATCAAACTAAACAACGCTCACTTGCCTTTTACCTGGCCCGTATTGCCGCCATTTTAGTTGTGGGTATTTTAATCTTTACCGTCTACAAGTATCAATCCCAACAACTAGACCAGGTACAATTGGTCTCAAACGATTCGACACTTACCAATCAGTCATTACCGGATGGATCATTAATTTCCTTAAATGAAGGCACGTCCATCGAATATCCGGAAGCATTTTCCAGAAAAGAACGAAAAGTAAAATTAAGTGGAGAGGCGTTTTTTAAAGTTACACCAGATTCTACCAAACCGTTCATTGTTGAAGCACAAAATGCTATCATCACAGTTTTGGGTACATCTTTTAATGTCAAAGCATTAAAAGAAGATGTAGCTGTAGAAGTCCTGGTTGAAGAGGGATTGGTGCAATTATCAAATCCGGGAAAATCCCAGTCTGAGCTATTACGAATTGGAGAAAAAGGCATTTATCTGAAAGAAACGGATGAGGTGAAAAAAGAAACGGATATCGATGTTGAAGCGCTATACTGGCTGAATAAAACACTATTGTTCAGAGACACAAAACTCTCTGTAGTTTTTGAAACGCTGGAACGTCTTTATGATGTGAACATCAATGTAGATAATCCGGAAATCCTGAACTGTTTATTAACTGCTAAATTCAGTAATGAAACCATTGATCGCATTATTGAACATATTTCTACTATTTTTGAATTAGAAACCGAAAAAGATGCCAGCAACATAATGATCAAAGGGAATGGTTGTCCATAAGCATATATTTTTTTACCTGTTTCTTCTCCTGCCATTATCCGGATATTCACAAGATAACATACTCAAAAGGACCATTTCTTACCAGGTCCAGGATTTACCTCTTGAAAGTGCGCTTCTCGGAATAGCAAATGTTGGGGATTTTAGTTTCTCATACAATCCTCAGATTATTTCTGGTGATAGTGCTGTAAATCTGAACGTTTCAAATTCCACTGTCAAAGATGTAATGGATGTGATATTTCGGGGTAGAATTGTGTATAAGGTTAGCGGGAATCACCTTATTCTACTTGAAGACAAACCTATAAAAACCAAAGAAAATATTAAATATGCTGTTAGTGGTTATGTCTATGATGCTGCAACTGGAAATAGGTTACCTTCAACCACCATTTATGAGGTGTATACCTTGGCATCCGCCATAAGTGATGAACAAGGTTACTTTACGCTGGAAGTCACCCAGAAATTTGATGAATTTGGATTGGCATTCAGCAAGCGTGAATTTGTGGATACCCTTGTATTAGTGCAACCTGCAAATTACACCATTGATATCGGACTTCGTCAAAAATGGTCCCAGGAAGAGCTGACTTCCAAGTCACCTGATTTAAGCGCTTCAGTAAAACCACTGGAACATATATCATTTGTAAACACATTTGTTTCAAGAGACCAATATTTGCGCGCAGATAATATTGATGTTATTGAGCATCGAACGGCCCAAATATCATTTATCCCAAAAATTGGCACAAACACCAAAATGAGTGGTTCAATAGAAAATTCTTTTTCTATTAACGTTTTGGCAGGGTACTCTGCAGGTGTTAGCGTAATGGAAATAGGAGGATTAATGAATATAAATAAACGTCATGTCACCGGTTTCCAGGCTGCGGGATTAAGCAATATCGTTGGTGGAAGAACACGTGGCGTCCAAATAGCAGGTTTATCCAATAATAACAGGGGTTCACTTCATGGACTCCAAGCCGCTGGTATCAGCAATATGGTTGTCGATACCATACATGGGGTACAGCTTTCCGGGATCAGCAATCTATTACAAGGAGGCATGAAAGGCTGGCAAATAGCTGGAATCAGCAATGTGACAACTAAAAATGTTGATGGTATTCAAATCGCAGGAATATCAAATTTCGCTAGGGGCGACGTAGATGTCATGCAGATCGGTGGGATTGTGAACATGGGCAGAAATGTAAATGGAGTTCAGATCGCAGGAATAGCAAATGCTGCCACCGCTAAGGTTGGCGGTATACAACTAGCAGGTATTGGTAATTTTTCCAGGGAAGTAAATGCAGGTCAGTTTGCCGGAATTATAAATATTGCCTATGAACAGGTAGGAGGAGCACAAATCTCTGGCATTATAAATTATGGAAAAGTGATCCGGGGAAGCCAGATCGCATTGTTAAATGTGAGCGACACTGTAACGGGATTGCCCATAGGGTTCATCAGCTTTGTGCGAAGAGGATACCGCCGAGTGGAGCTTTCAGGAAATGAAGTGCTTTATACAAATCTTATGTTAAAAACGGGTGTAAGGAAGTTCTACAATATTTTTACGGGAGGTCTTATACCGGGGAATAATACAAATACCTGGGGATTTGGTTATGGCATAGGTTTTGAAAATTCACTTGGTAAAAAATTCCTGCAAAGTTTTGACCTGACTTCTAATTGGATGAGCGAAGATGGGAAACCTTTTGGTACATTTAATTTACTTAACAAACTCTCGATAAATTATGCCTACCTCCTGGGCAAAAGAGCTTCAATATTTCTTGGACCTTCCATCAACGTCCACCTGTCGACATGGATCGATAATGATACCGGAGAATTTTTATCGAAGATTGCTCCGTATTCCATCAATACGACAATCATGGGAGATACACAGATGCAGATCTGGGCAGGAGGTCAATTTGGTTTAAGGTTTTAGATCACATTTCACTTGACTGAAAATATCATTTTTCCCTCTTAGGCACGTATTCCATAGACCAATTAACCATCACTTTTACCAATTTTTAGTACTTTACTGATAATCTTTTGAACTAAATTAGTTCAACTGATTTTTCTTACTCGCAATTCTTGTTATATTCAAGTCATAGTTTTGCGGTTATTCATGGTCTATAAAATAATACACAGTAGTAAATTCTGGATTGTCATAGGTGTATTAATTATTATCGCCATTATTATCATTCTTAGTAAAAAAATAGATAAAACTATTCTTCTCATCGATTATGTAACAGTTGAGAAAGAAACCGATATAAAACCTATAGAAGATAGCCTGGTAGTCCCTATACTTTATAGCGATATAAAATTGTTAAATGAACTAGGGATCGAAAAACGAAAGGAACGATTTATAGATGTTATACTACCCACCATATTGATATACAGACATCAATTGAATCAAAAAACGGAACGCGTAAAACTTCTTAAAGAAAAATCAAGGTATTCCATGACCTGGAAGCATGAAGATAGCTTATTTATCAATTCAACTTTCGACACGTATAAAACCAGGAACATGAATGAACTAATTAAAAGAATGATCCCTCCACCCATCTCACTTGTTCTTGCGCAAGCGGCACTTGAAAGTGGCTGGGGCAGTTCCAGGTTTTTCAAAGAAGCAAATAATGTTTTCGGCATCTGGTCTTTTGACGATGATGAACCTAGAATTATTGCCAACGAATCCAGGAATGGAAACTCCATACATCTTAAGAAATATGACAACCTGCTGGGGTCCATCGAGGATTATCATATATTGCTTGCCAAATCCAATGCATATGAGGATTTTAGAGATTGCCTGCAGCGAGGCAATAACGTCTATGAATTGATTTGGTACTTAAGGTTGTATTCAGAGCGAAGGGATCAATATGTGATCATGTTGCGAAACGTAATTGTAACTAACGATCTCCTTAAATACGATAGTTATCGTCTCGATCCTGAATTCTTTGATTATCCTGCCGATGAAAATTCCTTCTTTTAATGAGATCAATTTTATTTTGCGTTATTCCTGTAATCCTTATGTGCACAATCCAAACCTGCACTTCAAAGCAGGAAAGCAGGGTTCATGACGCAGATCCGTCTGTCCTGGAAGAACACAATAAAAAAGAAGTTGTAGTATTTGTTTATCATCGCTTTGGTGACAACAGGTATCCTTCCACAAATATCAGTCTTGAAAATTTTAAGAATCATCTGGAATACCTGAATACGCATGATTTCACTGTATGTACCTTCGGAGAAGCGGTCGATTACATCAACAATCCAAATAGAGCATATGAGCAACGAGTGGCATGTATCACCATTGATGATGGATACAAAACATTTATATCAAATGGATTGCCTCTGCTGAACAAATTTGGGTTCAAGGCTACCTTGTTTATCAATTCGGAAAGCGTTGGCGGGGGAGATTTTATGGATTGGAATGAACTTCGACAAGTGAACAAAGCAGGAATAGAAATCGGAAATCACAGCCATAGTCATGCCTATTTTCTTAATACTCCTGCAAACGATAGAAGTGATTTTTTTAAACAAGATGTATTGAAATGTCAGGAGGAGATTGAAAATCATTTAGGTTTTTATCCTGATGTTTTTGCCTATCCATATGGGGAATTTGATCTCGATATGAAATCCATTATTCAAGATCTGGGATTTAAAGCAGCCGCAGCTCAAAATTCAGGTGTAATGCATCTGCATGATAACTTTGCAATCCCAAGATTTCCCATGGCCGGACCATATACACAAATAGATGGATTTAAAGAAAAGGCCAAGATGAAAGCATTGAGGGTGAAACGTAAACATCCTGAATCTTTTCTTCTTTCAGGCGATAATCCACCAACACTACGTGTAGAATTCGATACAATTGCGGTTGATTTATCGAGATATAATTGTTTTACGCAAAGTGAATGTGAAACACTCCTTGAAGGATATACTCTGACAATAAAGGCTAAAAAAGCATTATCCGGAAGAAGGAACTTGTATACAATTACTGCTCCTTCAAGAAAAGGGAGCGATTGGCACTGGTTCAGTCACCTGTGGATTCGTCCGGATATCAAAGAATAACAATTATTTTTGTAAACGTATTTCTACTTCTGTAAAGATATCCAGTTCACTTTGTATGCTTACTGAACCCCCAAGTGACTCTGTCTGGAGCTTTACTAGGTACAGCCCAAGCCCCTTTCCACCAGTATGACTGTTAAATTTCTGATATGGATAAAACAGCTTGTTCGCATATTTTTCCAGGTCTATTCCGATACCATTATCCCAAATTTTGATAGAATGGTATTCACTTGTTCCATTTAGTTTAATTTTTATTTCCGGATCACGTTTATCAGACCTGAACTTAATTGCGTTGTTGATCAATTGAAATAAAATACCATTCAATCTTTTTTCATTGGTATTTATATACTTGACTCCATTACAATTACAATCGAAACGTATATTATTTTTACGGAGCTCGAGATAGAAATTATTGTGAAGCCGATCAATTTCTTTTTGAATATCTACATGATCTATAGAAGTATAAAGCCTGTTTCTTAATTCCAACATTGCATTCATATCGGAAAATACCTCTTGCATATTATTCACAGATTGGTCAAGATATGTCAATAATTCTTTGTTTGCCTCGCTCAGCTCATTCCTTTCAAATAAATTTAATAAACCCTGAAAAGTTGCAACAGGAGATTTTAGATTATGCGAAAGTGTATGAGAGAATTGTCTGAGCTCATTGTTATTAATGATTAATTCTTCATTAACACGAGACAGATCTTTCGTCTTCTCAATGACCTGTACTTCCAGGTTTTTATTCTGATCAACAAGTTGCTGTTTTTGATCTTCAATTATTTTCTGTGCTTCAATTAGTGCATCATTTATTTCTTTAAGTCTATCAGATTGAGCTACAATTTCATGATTTTGTTCAATAATAAATGAATTTTTATGTTTCAATTCCCCATTCTTCTCCTGAAGTATTTCTTGTTGTTGATTCAGCTTGAGTTCAAATTTATCCATCACAAATCGCTGACTTAGGATAAAACCAACCATACCAAAATATGCAAATGCAATGGTGATATCCAGAATATACATATAAGGGGCATCGTAACCAAACTGGCTAAGACCTACATCAAATAACGCATGAATTTGATCAAAAAAAACAACCCCAATGAAACTTGGAATTAAATTGACAATTAAAATGAAAATTTCTCTTGTACTGAAAACCAACAAAGGGATAATGGCGGTTGCCATTATAAGAAATCTGTAGGTAAAAAAATCTTTCATCACAACGCTATCCCTTAAAAATATCCTATGCGTCAGTGAGATATACAATATTACCAGGACGGGCAACCATGATATAATCCATCTTGATATATTATGAAAACCTGCTCTATTTAGGAGTATTACGCCTAAAAACATAAAAGACCCTACTAGTATTTGAATCCGAGTTAGGGTCCAACCAGTACCCGGGATGCCAATAAATAATAATACCAGGAGTGACAGTCCAATCAGGCTGGTTATTATTACAAACCTGTTGGTTAAGATGACATATCTTGATTTCGAGGAATCCAGGTTACTGTAAATACCAGCATTGCTTAAACTATTCCAGACTTTTGCCAGCATATTTAATTCGATTTTCTCATTTCATGGTTAAATACCAATATAAATAAGTTGATCTTAGATCAGGTTTTGGAGCGGACAAATGTAAGTCCAATTGACTTTATGTCAATTAATCATATGCCTATTATCGATAAATGTCCATTTGTAATAGATGAACGAAGTGTTTAAGAGGTTATATCTAGTTATAAATTATTGTTAAAATTAGGATGGATCAACCCATGAATATATCATCATGTTTTAAAATGATTTTTTGTGTGCTCAAAAAGTAAATATTTCATCCGGCTAGTTACAAAAACTATTAATACCAACATTGAATTTAGTGGCCATTTTTCAGATATCGATTTAATATATACTAAAATTTTCAAGATTTGTATTAATAATATATATTGAACTATTATGCAGATTATACAGATACTTTTTGGTATTTTTTACCTCCTGAATACCTTCAATTTTATGGATGAAACACAACAAAGCCAGCCACAACAATCTTTATTTGTCCCGAAATGTACTGATTTTGAACTCACTGGAAAGGGCGATAATGAACAATGGGATAATACGGAATGGATTCAACTTGCTATTTTAGATGAAAGTGAAAATATATATGAATCCAAATTTAAAATGCTCTATTCTGAAATGGGTATTTATGTGTTGGGAAGCTTCGAAGATAACATAATTTCAACGGAGTATACTGAAGATCAGGGCGATATCTGGAATGGAGATGTATTTGAAGTTTTTCTCCAGACCGATCCATCCAATCCCCTTTATTTTGAATATGAAATAAATCCTCTGAATGCCGAACTTGCCATCCTGGTCCCCAATAATGAAGGTGATTTCTTTGGATGGTCCCCCTGGCATTATGAAGGCCCAAGAAAAATTAAAAAAGCCGTACAAGTATATGGAGGTAAAGGTGAGTCTGGAGCTACAATTTCAAGTTGGAGAGCAGAACTGTTTTTTCCCTATGCATTATTTAAAGCAATGAAAAATGTGCCTCCAAAATCCGGTACAGAATGGCAGGGCAATTTCTACCGCATGGATTATGATTCGGGTAATCATAGAAAATGGAGCTGGGCGCCTGTTGAATCTTCATTTCATGAATACAAAAAATACTGGCCTATCATATTTAAATAGGCTTTGGAAGCAAAACACATTTGAAAATGTCTAAGCTAAGGGTTGAAATATCACTTTATACTTTTTTATTGATTTTTATTCTTTCATGTTCAAATAAGCATTCAGAAAGGGCAAAGCCTAACATACTTTTCATATTTGCTGATGATCAGTCCATTAATACACTTCCTGCGATGGGAAATAGGGAAGTAATAGCTCCAACGCTTGATAAGCTTGCACAGGAAGGTGTGACATTTACCCATGCCTATAACATGGGGGCCTGGCACGGAGCTGTATGTGTGGCCTCCAGGACAATGTTAAATACAGGTCGTTTTGTTTGGCGCGCATACAGGAATGAAAAAAAAATGAGGGAATTGGCGCAACATCGACAATTATGGAGCCAGATGATGGAGGATGCTGGTTATGAAACTTATTTTACGGGGAAGTGGCATGTAAACATTTCTCCTGACAGCATTTTTAATCATGTAAAACACATCCGGCCCGGGATGCCCAAGGACACTCCTGAGGGATATAACAGACCAATTGAAGGGAAAGAGGATGTCTGGTCACCGTATGATACTACTTTCGGCGGTTTCTGGCAGGGAGGAAAACATTGGAGTGAAGTGGTGGCAGATGATGCAGAAGATTTTTTGGATAACGCATCAAAAAGCGATAAACCGTTTTTTATGTACCTCGCATTTAATGCCCCGCACGATCCACGGCAATCTCCAAAACATTTCGTGGATATGTACCCATTGGAAAATATTTCTGTCCCCAGGACTTTTCTCCCGGAATATCCGTACAATGGGAAAATAGGCTATGGTCGTAATTTGCGTGATGAACGATTGGCGCCTTTCCCCAGAACTGAATATGCAGTAAAAGTGAACCGACAGGAATATTATGCCATAATTACCCATATGGATACTCAGATTCAACGAATCATTGATGCGCTGGAAAAATCAGGCAAAAAAGATAATACATACATTTTCTTTACAGCTGATCATGGCCTGGCTTGTGGCAATCACGGCCTTATGGGTAAACAGAATATGTTTGATCATAGCATCCGGCCCCCGTTAATTGTAATTGGACCGGAAATTCCAAAAAATCAGCAAGCAGACGCAGATGTGTATCTTCAGGACATCATGGCATCAGCACTTGAGTTAGCTGGAGTTACAAAACCTCATTTTGTCGAGTTCAACAGTTTAATAGATCTGGCCAAAGGGAATGCAAAAAAATCAAACTACGAATCCATTTATGGATGTTATACAAATGCACAACGGATGATCAGAAAGGATGGATATAAACTCATTGCTTATCCAAAAGCTGAAGTTATACTTCTTTTTGACATGCAAAACGATCCATTGGAATTGACCAACCTGAATGGTATAGCTGCATATGGTGAACTACAACAAACGATGTTTAATGAGTTATTACATCTTCAGGATTTCATGGAGGATACAGTGGATATCAAACCGGCTTTCCCAAATCTGGTGTTGTGATTGATTAGATTTATCTTCTCGCAGGTTTAGTACACGTCCGTAGATCTTTACCCGCGACGATTTGGTTGTATAGTCCTTAGTTGATAAAACCGCAACGTAAATCACATACTCAATGAGTGCGTTTTATGCCTGTTTGATTTCAGTGATAACGCGACAATGATCAAAATAAACCAGGCAAATAGCGTCCAGCCAAATATTAAATTAAACCAGAAAACTACCTGTTGACCATTTACATGCCGGTATCTGGCAATATAAAATGGTACAAAATAAGCGATTGCTGCAAGCAAATAAATTATTAATTCCTGAGCACTCATGATCAATAATTTCTAATTGTAAACAATCTATATAAAATCCATTAAAATCAAATCTTCACATTTTTAATGTGAAAAGATCTCAGGACTCCTTCAGCTGTGTAGCTGCACCGGAAATACAACGTATATGTCGAGATTTAATAATTCGTTCATTAATCTACATAAATAAAGTTTTATCAAAATCCCCAATACACCATTAAAACAAATTTTATAACCTAAGAGTTCAATTTTGCCAATTGATTTATTTATATAGATCCACCTAATCAAGGATAAAAATGGACAAAGTGTTAATTCAAATTAAACCTTCGCGCCTCAAAATACTCTAACCAATGTTATAACAATTTTTTAACATTAACTGATAACTTTCTAAACGCTTACTCCTAAAAATTCTCACCAATCATTAACTCATATTACTTGATAATTCAAACTGGTTAAAAATATTACTTTTCAAAGTTGAAAAATTTAAACCGTTTATTTATAAAAACGAGACGTATGTTGAAATAATATTTAATTCGATTAATAATGTGAATTTGATCACAATAAAATTCACTCTGAGCACATAGCTTTGAATAACAAATTATGAATATTTTAAGATATGAAAATAAAAAAACATATTGCCATAAGCGATTCCGGTGTGATATTCAATGGCGCCACAGGAGATTCCTTCTCTGTCAATCCTATTGCGGGAGAAATACTCAACCTGATCAAGTCAGGGGATTCTGAAGATGAAGTAAAACTAAAGTTGCTTGATAAATATAATGTAGATCCGGACCGGCTCGACACCGATTTATATGACTATTTATCTCATTTGCGACAATTAAATCTGTTGGAAAGTGAAGAGTAAAAAAGTATTGACTATAGCCATAACTGCATTGAATGCCCATGACAATCCCGGACCGGGAGTAGGGGTAATTCGATCTTTAAGGGAAAGTAATGATTTTAAGTTTAGAATCATTGGACTTTCCTATGAAACAATGGAGCCAGGTGCATATCTACACAATTTGGTGGACGTAACATATCAGGTCCCCTATCCTTCTGCAGGCAGTGAACCATTGTTGGAACGCTTGCTCTATATTCACTCCATTGAAAAACTGGATCTTATCATTCCAAACTTTGATGCTGAACTTAAGAATTTTATCAGGATCGCGCCAACACTGGACCAACGCGGGATCAAAACCTATTTACCAAAAGTAGAAATGTTGACCAGGCTGGATAAATTACATCTTTACGATTTTTGTAAGCAGCATGATTTTCCCTCACCGAAAACAATGCTTTTGAACTCTCCTGATAAAATTAACGAACTCGAAGAGGAATTTGAATACCCTGTTTTTGTCAAGGGAACTTTTTACGAAGCATATAAGGCATTTAATGAAGACCAGGTCCGGACCTATTTTTCAAAATTAAGTTCAAAATGGGGTTTACCTGTTATCATCCAGGAAACAGTTGAAGGGACCGAGATCAATATCGTGGGATTAGGTGATGGTAACGGACAAATGATAGGGGCAATTCCACTTAGAAAACTGTACATTACTGATCGGGGCAAAGGGTGGTCAGGAGTAGTATTGTCAGATCCTGCACTTATCGAATATGCCGGGAAATTTGTTGAATCCTCAAAATGGCGCGGTGGGTTTGAGCTGGAACTCATACGCACTACACAAGATAAATTGATGTTATTGGAAATTAATCCAAGGTTTCCAGCCTGGATCTACGCAGCAACAGCTGCAGGTCAAAATTTACCAGAAGCACTTGTACACATGGCATTAAATAAATCAGTAGTTCCATTTCACGAATATACGCCGGGTAAAATGTTTATCCGATACGCCTGGGAACTCATAACGGATATCTCTGAATTTCAAAAATTTTCAACACAGGGCATCCTATAAATTTTTAAGCATGGTATTTAATCAGTTAAACATGGAAAAGTTAAAATATGAACGGCCTGTAATACAAAAATTGAATACGGGTTTGATGAATAAATTCGGGATGACGACGGAATATCGCCCAATGTCTGACATCGAAGGAATTCCTGTAACGAAATTAATTGAAGATTATGGATCACCCCTCTTTGTTGTATCCGAAAATAAAATCAGGAATAAATACAAGGAAGTATACACTTCATTTTCTGTCAGGTATCCAAAGGTGCAATTTGCCTGGTCCTACAAAACGAATTACTTGAATGCCGTTTGCAATATCTTTCATCAGGAAGGAAGTTGGGCAGAAGTAGTATCAGGATTTGAATATGATAAGGCTTTGTTGAACGGTGTACCTGGTGAGAAAATAATTTTCAACGGTCCCGATAAAAGTATTGATGAATTAAAAAAAGCCGCGGAACACGGATCTTTGATTCATATCGACCATCTTGATGAACTTTATTCCCTTATTGATCTGGCGAAAAACAGCAATCTTAAACCAAAGGTTGCCATACGGGTAAATATGGATACCGGAGTATATCCCATGTGGGATCGTTTCGGCCTGAATTACGAAAATGGCCAGGCATGGGATGCTATCAACAAAATTATGGCCAGCAAGGAACTGAATCTTGTGGGGCTACATACACATATAGGCACCTTTATGCTGAGCCCGAATGCCTATGGTGTTGCGGCTGGAAAACTAGTCGATTTGGCTATAAGGACATATCAAAAGTTTGACAAACGAATTCAATACATTGATCTTGGAGGTGGGTTCCCTTCTCAAAATAATTTGAAAGGGGCATATCTTCCAGGGACCGATCTGGTACCTCCATTGGATGATTATGCAGAAGCAATTGCTTCTGCTTTACTCAACAGTCCGCTCAGTGTGAGCGAACTACCATTGTTAATCCTGGAAACCGGCCGCGCGCTTGTGGATCAGGCTGGGTATTTATTGGGAACCGTTATCGCAAATAAGCGACTAACTTCAGGGAAACGTGCTACCATCCTGGATGTGGGCGTGAACCTGTTATTCACCTCTTTCTGGTATAATCATAAAGTTACCCCAGCCCAGGAATTTTCAGATTACAGGGAAGATATGGAGCTATTTGGCCCCCTGTGCATGAATATTGATGTAATCAGGGAAAACATTCAGCTTCCCACATTGAAAAAAGGTGATCATGTGGTAGTTCAAAATGTTGGCGCCTATAATATGACGCAATGGATGCAATTCATCACATTAAGGCCAAATATAGTGCTGATAGATAAGGATAAACAACCACATATTATACGACGAAGCGAAACCGTGGATTATATCAATAGCATGGAAAACATGCCTGAACATCTCAAAACGTTCAGTCTCTAGGAAATTTTGAACTACGTAAAAGGATGAAATACCGGGAAGAAATATCGATGCTATCAGACAGCGTATTGAACAGCTACTCTCAGGTGTTCTTTGCCAGAAACCGTGCCTTTGCTCTTTTTCTACTAATTGTTACCTTTTTCGATCCGGTAATGGGATTTTGCGGTTTACTTTCCATTATTATAGCCAACTTATTTGCCTGGGCACTGGGATTTAGCAAAGAAGCTATACAATCCGGTGATTTTGGATTCAATAGCCTGCTGGTCGGATTGGGATTAGGATTTTATTATGCTCCAAATCTTGAGTTGATCATTTTGATTATCGTCGGAGCTTTAATTTCTTTCCTTTTTACCGTAGGCGTATCAGGCATATTGTATAAATATAATCTGCCATTCTTAAGCATCCCTTTCCTCCTTGCATTATGGGCGTTGATGCTTTCCTCCAGGAATTTTTCAAATCTCATAATCAGTGAACGTGGCATATATACATTAAATGAGCTCTATGCGACCGGGAGCAATTACCTGGTAAAACTATATCAGTTTTTCAAGTGGGAAAATCTACCGGAGATGGTGCGTATCTATTTTAATTCTCTTGGCGCCATTCTCTTTCAGTTTAATATCCTTTCAGGCATACTTGTCGCCATTGGATTGCTCATTTACTCGCGTATTGCCTTCCTGTTTTCATTTATCAGCTTTGCGGCGGCCTACTACTTCTATCAGTTACTGGGTGCAGATATTACCACATTAAGTTACTACTACATAGGTTTTAATTTTATACTCAGTGGCATTGCCCTGGGAGGATATTTTCTTGTTCCCTCAAAAACATCGATCCTATGGACCATCTTACTGGTCCCTGTATTAATGATACTTACATCATCACTGGGAAGTCTATTCGCAACAGTTCAGCTGAACATTTATTCATTACCATTCAACATCGTTGTCATCACTTTTTTATATGCGCTAAAATTGAGAAAATCACCAATGGGCCCAAATGAAGTACTGGTTCAACATCACTCTCCCGAACATAATTTATACCACAATCTCAGCGGGAAGGGCCGTTTCAAAAATTTTCGCCAGATCGCAATATCCGCCCCAATCTTCGGAGAATGGTATATCCCTCAGGCCCATAATGGAGAACAGACGCATCGCGGAGAATGGAAAGATGCCTGGGATTTTGTGCTCATCAATGAAGAAGGCAAACAATATAAATCTGATGGTAGTACAGTGGACGATTACTATTGTTATGGGAAACCTGTAGTTTCTCCCGCTGATGGAGAGGTCGTTCAGATTGAAGATGATATTGAAGATAACCTTGTCGGCGATTCAAATCTGAAACAGAACTGGGGAAATAGTATTGTCATCAAACATGGGCACCAGATATACTCCCAGCTTAGTCACTTAAGAAAAGGCTCAATAAAAGTTAAAGTAGGTGATGAAGTAAAAAAAGGAGAGATACTGGCAGCGTGTGGAAATTCAGGAAGATCTCCTGAACCTCATGTTCATTTCCAGATCCAGGTGACACCGTTTATTGGATCAAAAACATTAGATTATCCATTAAGTCATTATGTGATGAAAAGAAATGGGGTACTGGAATACGAATTTTTTAACTTCCCGGAAAAAGGCGATATCATTAAAAACATCGAACCAAACCATCTCCTGTATCATGCCTTTCACTTTTTACCTGGTCAGGTATTAAAATTTGAAGTAACAGACGGGAATAAAATATGGGAGGAGGCATGGGAAGTGAAAACTGATTTTTACAACAACAGCTACCTGGAATGCCTGACGTCCCACTCAAAAGCATATTTTAATAGTGATAGTACATTGTTTTATTTTACTCAATTCAAAGGCAATAAAAAAACTTTGTTATATCAGTTTTTTTTAGGAACATATAGGGTATTATTTAGTGCTGAATCAGAACTGACCCTGACTGATGAGATACCATTACATTTATATATACCTGCAAAATCACGAATAATTCATGATTTCGTTGCACCGATCCTTCCTTTTATGAAGGCATGGTTCTCCTTGAACTACGATCAAAGAAAACAACAAATTGGAGATGAAACCATTTCATTTCATTCACATGTGAAACTGATAGGACTACCTCTTCAAAAAAAGGTTTTTGATTTCAAATTGAGGGTGCTCAACTATCGCCTTGAGCAAATGGAGATCAATCATAAAAATTTAACAATAAAAGCAACATGCATACCTTCCTGAAAATACTGGTTCTCCTGATTATGAGCACTTCAGTTTATGGACAGATCGAGCACGACTTTGTCTACTATAACAATGAAACCTACAAATTATATACTGAAAAGAACTGGAAAGATCTGATTCCTTTAGCTAAAGAAGGGATTGAAAAAGGTCATGACTTTTACTATATGAGGATGCGACTGGGAATTGCATATTATGAGTTGGGTAAATATATTCCGGCAAAAAAACAATTTGAAAAAGCGTTGGATTTTTATCCAAGCAGTCCCGATGTCAAAAGTTATTTACACAATAGCTATTTATACTTAGGAAGAAACCAGGAAGCACGGGCTTTTTACAATATCAGCGATGAAAAACCAAAATTTATCCGTTCGATTTATTTCGAACCGGGAATGAAGCTAAGTAATGAGCGATCATCAACTAGAAATATGAAATACATCTTTCTTGGTTTAAATCACGAATTTGGTCATCGGGTATCCTTATTTCATGGATATCAACGTTTGGGAGCAGATTTTGTAACCACTTTAACTGATAATAATGGACCTGGGCCGGGAGGTTCATCCTCGACTGAATACAAATATTCTGTTTTCCAGAATGAATATTACGGGGCACTAACCATCATCCCTGCAACGGGATTTTACATTATTCCCGCCTACCACTTTCAGGATGTGAACGTTGAAGGATACCATGGGAAAAATCGCGTTTTTTCAATCCAGATAGCAAAATGGTTGTGTAGAATCAAGCTTTATGGAAATTATTATACCTCTCATATCAACGAACTTTCCCAACAACAGTATGAAGGAGGAATAGTATATTTTCCTTTTGGCACGACAAATTTATACATGCAATCTCAAGTCACGGTGCATAATGAAGAGCAGCAACAAAATACGGTTTTATTTAATAAACTCGGAGTAAAGCTATTTCCAAAAACCTGGATTGAAGGATTTGGATCATATGGTGCTATGCTCAATTATAGTGAGCTAAATGGCTATGTGGTATACAATCAACTTGACGAGATAAAATCAAAGTATGGATTTTCAATAAATCAATACATTGGGAAACATCTTTTATTTTTCAATTATACACATGAAAACAAGGAAGAATACAATACAGGTATTCCTTTTGTCCATCATGATTTTATACTCGGTATAAATTTAACTTTCTAATGACATGAAGACGCTGATATTTATATGTACAAGCCTAATGATCAGTCTTGGGACGATTGCCCAGGATTATTCAAGCTGGCGAAAAATTTTCGAACAAAGCTATTCTCTGGAGAAGGATGGTGATTTTAATGCATCATTAGAAATACTAAAAGATCATTATATGGCAGACTCCTATGACTTTAATATTCGTTATGGATGGTTGTATTACAATATGGGTAATTATCCAAAATCAAAGGAATTCTATAAAAAGGCCATGGATATTTTGCCCTATTCTCATGAGGCGAAGTTTGGTTATGTTTTGCCGTTGGCCGAATTGGGTGAGTGGGAAAAAGTAATTGAAATTTACAATTCCATGTTGAAGCTGGACCCAAAAAATACCCTTGTCCACTACAGGTTAGGTGCAATTTATTACGATCGTAAAGATTACCAGAAGTCATACAACTACCTGGAAGAAGTGATCAATCTCTATCCCAATGATTATTATTCCAACCTTTTATATGCATGGACAAATTATCAAATGGGGAAGCTCAAAGAAGCCAGGGTATTGTTCAACAAAGTATTACTGATCAAACCTGATTGTGAATCGGCAGAGGAAGGGCTTGCGCTTATTCAATAATTAAATAACCGTTGGCTATCCAAACCTTTAATATGCACATAAAAAAAGCAATCCTGATTTTACTCAGGATCGCTTTAAATTATATTTTATTCTAAATGATTTATAACTTCGGCTCCCAGCCAGGTTCGTAAGTCCGCTTCCATAATTTCATGGCATCACGATCATAAATCACACCACTATTTTCATCAACATCAAACGATTTACCTAATCTTGATGAAATATTAGCATAATGTGTCAACATCTGGCTGATGGATGCATCTGCAATTGGAGCCCTCAATTCTTCTTTTCCCCTGATGGTTTCAAAGAAATTCATCACATGGCGTGTGGTCATTCCTCCACCGCCACCAAGAGCTGTCCCGGCCTCGTCACCAGCTCCTTTTTGTTCTTTCACCAGTTTACCTTTGATATCATATAATCGATAACCACCCCGGTCGACATACACCGAGCCATTGCTTCCGTAAATAATCGTCCCTCTTCCACTACTAAAGGTGTCATAGCCATTTCTGCTCTGCCCCTCCCATTTGATCATTTTGTGGTCTGGAAAATGGTATACTGCTTCCATGGTATCGTACATTGACCAACCATCATTCACATAATGGAATTTGCCCGCAAAAACTTCCACTTTCGATGGATAATCTACACCCAACGCCCACCGTGCCACATCAAGTTCATGCGTGGCGTTATTGCCCATTTCAGCTGTTCCATAATCCCAGCCGTACCAGTGCCAGTTGTAATCCCAGGTATCGTGCTCATACTCTTTTCTTGGAGCAGGCCCCTGGAAAAGATCCCAGTCCAATCCTTCCGGTGGAGCCTGTTTTTTCGGAACAGGTACTTCCCCCCTGTTATTGGTATAAAAGGCCACTGCTTTGTAGGGTTTACCAATTACCCCGTTGTGGATATCATTGATGATCTCAATCGACTCAGGTGAAGACCGTTGCTGATTCCCCATCTGGACCACCTTATTATATTTCTTCTGAAAATCAACAATGATCTTATTTTCCCATGGGTTGTGGCTGCAGGGTTTCTCTACATACACATGCTTGCCTGCCTGCATTGCCATACATGCCCCTGGTGTATGCCAATGGTCCGGAGTGGCATTGAAAATGGCATCTACATTCTTATCATCAAGAATTTTGCGAACATCATTCTCCAGGATCGGTTTATTTTTGATGATCTTGGAAAACCGGTCAGCGGCTTTCTCACGCTGGCTTTTCATTACATCACACAGGTAAATCAATTCCACATTACTTTCCTTCATACCTATTGGTTCGTAATAGGCACCTAATCTTCTGCCTAATCCGATGATGGCAACATTAAGTTTGTCATTTGCCCCAATGATCCTAGAATAACTTCGGGCGGAAGCAGCCAAGGCGCTTGCTCCTAGGCCAACACCAGAAGCTCCAGCCATTGCTTTTTTTAAAAAATTTCTTCTATTCGTACTCATGCTTTATGGTTTATATTTAATTTTTATTAAATGCATTTTCCATGAAAAATTAAAAATAGTAATCAATGAAAAAAAATACCCCAGGATTAGCTGAAAATTCAAATTTACGATATAAAAATTGAGCGCTCAATAATCTCTCGGATCATCTTCAACAATAGCATAATGATAATTATCTCTCCATTCCCCACGAATTGGCAGAATTTTTCTTCTCAATCCTTCCCTGATCATTCCGCATTTTTCAAGCACTTTAATTGAAGGTATATTATCTGTGGCCACACCAGCCTCAACTTTATGCAACTTGAATTTTTCAAAACCGGCTTTAATCAAAGCTTTTGCCACCTCAGTAGCATACCCTTTTCCCCAGTACATGGGCAGAAATTTATAATAAATCTCACCCAATTTGAATTTATCTGCAGATAAATTCATGCCGCATACTCCTGTAAAGGATTCCGATTCCTTTTCTATGATCTTCCACATGTAAAACCTTCTAACTTCCGCTTTATAGTTTTCAATTACCGGCCTGATGATCTCCCTGGTTTCCTCAATATTATCTGGTAATCCCAGCGTATTAAATTCATCCACCTCAGCTATGGAATGCAAATGGTGGATATCCGGCAAATCATCCCAGGTGACCTCAGTTAATAAAAGCCTTTCAGTATTTATTTCCATGTAGGTAAGACAATAAAATATTTAAACCTTAAACTTTTCATAAATTTTATCCCATGGAGCTCTCATCGGCCTGGATAACATCCTGTTTGCATTCTCGTCATTTAACACTTTCTCATTTTCAGGATCCCATTCCAGATCTTTTTTCAGCATCATGGCAATATTTCCAAGATGTGCAATGGTAATGGACCGATGAGCTACTTCCACCGGAGCTATCGGTTCCTCCCTGGAATATACACAATCGATGAAATTTCGATAATGATTGTCGCTCTTATACAAATGAATTTCATTTTCACCGATCACGCTTTCCAAAATTGCTGGATCACTTGCCCCATGCTCCTCACGGTTGGACCAAACTGAACCCTCGGTCCCCTCAAAGGTCACTCCAAATTTTTCTTTGTTGGAAATGATCATATTTACACCTTTTTTATACACTGCTTCAAAATAAAATTCTGAAGCTGTATTCCATACCTGATGCAAGGAACTGCTACCTGACGCATTCTGGATCTTTACGGGTCCTGTATATTCTGTATCCATTCCCCATTGTGCAATATCCGGGTGATGGCCTCCCCAGTCCGTGAGCTGGCCACCGGAGTAATCAAATACCCAACGAAAATTGACAAAGGTACGGCATGGACTGTAAGCTGCTATTGGTGCAGGCCCCAGCCACATATCAAAATCAAAATCGTCAGGAACGGATTGTGGGAACATGTTCAGTCCGGTTTTCCCAAAATCCGGTGTACCACCAGGCAATCCGCATCGAACTGTTTTCAATTCTCCAATTCTGCCGTTTCTTACCAGTTCACATATCCTTCGAAAATTATGATTGGATCGCTGTTGGCTTCCTGTCTGAAATACAACCTTATGTTTTTTAACTGCATTGCTCATGGCCCTACCCTGCTCAATGGTAAGCGCTAAAGGTTTCTGGCAATAAATGTCTTTCCCTTCAGCGGCAGCCATCAGCGATGGAATACAATGCCAGTGATCTGGTAATGCGATCAATACCGCATCGATATCTTTCCTGCCAAGGACCTCTCTAAAATCTGTGTATTCTTTAACACCTTTATATTTCTTCCCATTTCCTAATTTCTCCGCATAATAAGTGTTCACCATTTCCCGCACAAATTCTCTTCCTGCAACATTTCCAAACCAATATCCGGCACTTTTACGATTCACATCGCAAACTGCGGTTATTTGCACGCGTTCATCTTTCAGGAACTCTCCTGTATCATTGCTCCCTTGGTTACCGCAACCAATTATTGCTAGGTTGATTCGGTCAGAGGGAGATTTATGCCCGTTCTTTCCCCTTGAGCAAGCCTGTATCATCATGGGTGCTGCTATCACAGCTGCTGTGGCAACTCCGGATTGCTTTAAAAAATTTCGTCGGTCTTTTTTTTCCATTGCCTAAATTCTTTCAATCCTAATAATTGGTAATTAATATTATATAGACAAGTTAAAATATTCTGGTTGAGTAATACATTATCAGACCAAAAAGTTGACTTACAGATTTAATTAAAAATTAACGAATAAATCCAACCGGTGAAAAGCCGTATTTGGATTTAATGTCATTAAATTGATATAATAACTTAAAAAGCAATCAATTAGTGTATGGATCGGGCCTTCGATAAAAGGAAATTAGGATCACTTGATCTCAAAAACGTCTTCATTAAAACAGCCACTTATGAAGGCATGTATGATCATGGTATACCCAATCAAGAGTTGGTCAATCATCATGTTGCCATGGCAAAAGGTGGTGTGGCATTAACTACTGTCTCATACGGCGCTGTTTCTCCTGATGGAAGAACTTTTAAAGACCAGATGTATATCCACGACCAAAGCCTTGAAAAATTGAAAATCCTTGCCGAAGAAGTTCATCGGGCTGATGGGAAAGTATCCATTCAGTTAACACACTGTGGATATTTTACGAAAAATAAAGCGATAAGACGGCCATGGGCACCGAGCAGGGTATTCAATGAATACGGATTCATGTCGGGGATCCTTTTTTCAAAACAGATGACCAAAGCAGAAATGGATATGGTAGCCAATAATTTTGGTAAAGCAGCACGAGATGTCAAGAAAATTGGATTTGATGCAGTGGAAATTCATATGGGGCACGGATATCTTTTAAGTCAATTTCTCAGTCCATGGACCAATAAACGAAAAGACAATTACGGTGACACCATAGAAAACAGGTCAAGGTTTCCTCTCGAAGTTTTTCAACATGTCCGTGAGAAAGTTGGTAAAAATTTTCCAATCATTGTCAAGCTTAATCTACGGGATGGTTTCAAGCGAGGCTTTTCTCTTGAAGATTGTAAATATGTTGCTAAAAAACTTGAATTATATGGATGTGATGCAATTATCCTCAGCGGGGGATTTACCAGCAGAACTCCTTTTTACCTTTTACGTGGTGACGTTCCATTAAAAGGCATGATCAAAAATGGGGATTCGCTTGCAGAAAAAATCACAATGGCATTATTCGGACCTTTGTATGTTAGAAAATATCCATTCGAACCAAATTTTTTTCTTAACCAGGCAATAGAGATACGAAAGGTGGTGAAGCTGCCATTGGTTTATCTTGGTGGTGTTGATTCAATAAATGGAATTATGGAAATAATGAATGCAGGATTTGAGTTTATCGCATTGGGAAGGCCATTGATTCATGATCCAAACTTTCTAATGAATCTCAGGACAGGGAAAATAACACTTTCTGGTTGCACCAGGTGCAATGAATGTGTGGTGGAAATGGATCGTGGTGGAGTAAAATGTGTACTTAAGGATGCTCCTTCAAATCTTACGCGATAACCTGATAATTACAATTATAATAAGACAAAAGAGAGAATACCCGCCTGTTTCTTTAGCTCACCTTATGATATTTATGCATAAAAATGTTTCTAAGACCAGGCAGGTCACTCACTCATCATCAACACACATCATGAAAAAAAGTCTTGATTATTATACTACCAATTCCCAGCCTGCTCTGCGTTCCCGATTAATTAGACTGTTGGCGTATTCCAGGGCATTAACTTCCATCCATTCCTTTTTAAACCGCGGATTCCCATTTTCATTATTGATTTTGACGGTTTTAGGTAATCCAATTTTTTCCTCAGGATCTATATTGGTAAATTTCATATTTACGCCATCCCACTTTAAAACTCGCCTTAATCCGGCCAACCTGGATGCGACCGTTCCCATGACTACAACTTCATTAAATGGCCCTGCGTATTCAAAATGTGATTTTGTCTTAACACGCTTATCAGGACTTTCCTTGCATGCCCTTACCCAGTCTTTTTCATGACCATCAAGTCCTTCCGGGACTATGCGCTCATTCATAATCTGAGGTTTGTGATCAGCAAATTTTTCCCTCGGAAGAAATATTGGATTACGAGCATAACAACCGGTAATTATCTTTCCTTTTGTTCCGACAAACATAACACCACCATCATTATCTCCCATCTGTACACCATCTTCCAGGTCTATTGGACGTTCAGGCATTAATCCTCCATCATACCAGGTAAGCTTCACTTCCGGCATATTTACTTTTTTGTAAGATTCACGTTGTGGAAAATAGAAAGTAATTTTCTCAGACATGGCCGGAGAATCTTCTGTCCACATGCTGGTGCTCGCTTCTACTCCATCCGGATATTTCAACCGCAGTGCCCTCATGGCAATATCCAGAATATGGCAAGCCATATCACCTAATGCTCCTGTGCCAAAATCCCAACGTCCGCGCCAGTTCCATGGATGGTAAGCCGGATGATAAGGTCGCTCTGGTGCTGGTCCTAACCATAAATCCCACTTCATACCTGGCGGCATTTTATCTTTGTATTTATCAGAATCTTCAGGAAAATTAAGACATTGCGGCCAGACCGGCCTATTGGTCCAGGCATGAACTTCCCTGATTTCTCCAATATCATTGTTCCAGATGCTTTCACAAACAAGTGCAGTGGCTTCATTTGAGGCTCCCTGATTGCCCATCTGAGTAGCTACATTATATTTTTTAGCAGCTTGTGTAAGCATCCTGGATTCATATACCGAATGTGTAAGTGGTTTCTGGGTATAGACATGCTTTCCCAATTTCATGGCATCCAGGGTAATGTTGGCATGCGTATGATCGGGTGTCGCAATAATTACTGCATCAATCTGGTCGCCAATTTCCTCAAACATCTTACGGTAATCCTGGTAAACGTAAGGTTCAACTCTGTCGGGAAACTCTTCCTTAAGATTCTTGAGTCGATTCTCGATAACTATTTTATCCACATCACATAAAGCAACAAAGTTTTCATCTGCGCATTTACGAAGATTGTTGAATCCCATATGTAAACCAATGAGTGCAATATTTAATTTACCCTCGGGAAATACTTTTTTTTCAGCGCAACCAGCTGTGATAATTGATGGCACAGCGGTTGCTGAAGCCAGGATGGCCGCAGATTTCACAAACTCCCTCCTTAGCATTTTTTTAGGTTCTATCATTAGTGTTAAACGATTTTGGGTTTAAAAAATAAATTCCAGTTCGAAACAGTAATTTATATAATCTACTTTAACTATTACGCATAAGACTATATAATATTGATTTTTTTACAAATTTCTTCATTTCCTGGATAGACTAGACAACAGACAGATCTAAATATTTAATGCCCCAAACTAACTATTTTTTCATCAACCAGGCTTCGGAAACGATTGTCCCCCAACCGCCTGAATTTCTCCATTGTTCAGTACTTACACGGTCACCCCTGGCAACATCCGGAGCACGTTCAAATCGTACAATCAATTCACCATCCTTGGTGGCAGATTTTGGAATGTCGTATGTAAAGAAATCACTCATTTGCAGGGGCAATTCAATATTATCTGCCAGAAGTATTTCGTCAGCATATATCGACTCGGATTTTTGATTCATCCTCATGGCATAACGTTCCTGGTACCAGGGCCTTACCAAGGTAAACCGAATTTTATATGAGGAATTGGGATCCAAATCGCGATACTGTATCGTTACTCCCTGGGCTTCATCCTGAGTGAAATGCATGGATCGCTGGCTGGGGCGATTTTCTTCCGAAAGCATTTCCTGTACATAGGGTTGTCCGTGATCGTAGGGATATCCAAAAACCACCTTAGGTGCCGGATTTGCAGTTCCGAAATTATCATAGTATCCACCTTCACCAGGATTTTCATAATCCGTAATCATCATAAGTAATTCAGCTTTTTTATCACCTTTAGCTTCCATTGAACGGATGAGTTGCCGTTTCAACCATCCCAGGCCAATAAAATCATGATTCAGATTGAAATATCCATCATTGCGTACGCCAAATAATACATCACTTTCCTCGCCAAGGATTCTCGCCTCTTCGCGCAATTGTTTCATTTCAATTGTTTCCTCCGCACCATTATCCAGTAAAAGGATCGCTTCACGGATCTTTTCATTTGTCATTCCATTTATTAATGAAGCTAAAACTAACTGCTCCACCTTGCTTTGCAGATTCATTTGTTGGTTTACAGCCAATTGAATATACCGGTCCAATACCCCTTTTTGCATATACATACGCCAGAGCCAGTTATCCTTCATCAATATTTCGGGCATTACATCGCCAGCCTTTTTCACGAGGTTATAATAATTGAGAATACCCTCTTTTTCAGTCGATGGTTTTCCGGGAATTTCTTCCAAATTTTCTTCCAGTTGAAAAATTGCTTCTGCCATGTAAGGCGATGCATCCTCCCCAAACCAGGTCCTGGAATATTCATCGACTACTTCATCAACAGTCATCCTAGGCGACCATAATAACCGCTGCCACATCCACTGGTTGAAGTGATCGTGATGGCCACTGGAATGGGTAATATCGCCAATCCCATATCGCATCAGGTCATTGAACACGCGATGGTAATTTCGTGGCCAGGCATAAAAGGTCAGTCTGTTGTATACCATGGTCAGGAACTGGTCCGGCCTGCGTTCATAAATGTCATGGCTCCAATGAGGCGGCAGATCGCCTTTTTTATCGGCACGCGGATACATCTGGATATAGGCATGCTGGGCATATTTCCAATGGGTAATTTCATTATAATATACAAGCTTCTGTTCTGGTGGAAGCTGGTGAAGTATTTCTTCAGGATATAAACTGTATGGCCCAAATCCGGGATAGCGAAACAGGTCCATCCGGTGTGTCTGCCGATGCCCTGGCTGCCAGGTGGTGGCGTCCGATCCTGGACCATACCCCCAAGCCCATAACCAATCTCGTGGTTCCTGCCTGAGATAGGAGAAAATGGCATGGTCATCTTCATTATCAAATTTCTGGTTGGTAAAATAGATTTTTGTTCCGGGGTGATAGTTGTGAATGATACTGGCCATTTCCTCAACCAGTTTAATAAAAGTTAATCCATAAGGATCACAACGGTCACACTCGCACCCGCCGCCGTCTCCGCCATGGAATTTGATCAAATCGAACTCCGGAATGTTTTTGGCAAAATCCTCACATTTTTTTAGCATATATGCCCTGGCCTCAGGTACTGACGGGCAGATATATCCTGTCCTGCCAATGGATTCGGAAGCCTCCCACGCTTTATCTTTAATCTCGGGAGCCGTGTTGGCGCCAAAACCTCCCTGCGTCATCAATCCATAGGATTTGATGAAATCGAACATTGGCCCGACATCTGTACTAAATATATTGGCCCCTGCCAACGCATAGTCCAAAATAACCCGTTGCGTTTCTTCTTCAGTCCAGTCCCTGACTTTTGCCAGATTTTTAGCAACGTGACTCTGTCCATATTGCGTACCCCGGATCTCAAAAGCAGGAGCCGTGCGAATATTCAATTCGGCAGGTAGTAGTATTCGGTCCTCATCCCAGGTGGTTTGTCGCAATAATTCACCAACAGCATACAAACAACCTCTGTCATCAATCCCTGCAGCAAGCAATACACGGTCATCCATCCAGCGCAAAAGAAAGCCTTCCGGACCTGGTGCTAGATCTGTTAAGGGAGAAATGCGAGATTTTTCAAATTGATTTCTGATTTCCCGTGAGTGGTCAGATCTGCCAAATAGAATTACAAGTTCTTTGCCATCTACATTTAGTGGCATCTTTTTTAAATCGACCTTGACCTTACTGTGTTCCATTAATCTGTCTCTGAGCAATCCGGCAATTCGTAGTTCAGCCTCATTTGCCTCCTCACCAGTATAAATTGAGATGGTTGTAAACGATTTTAAATCTAGATTTTGTGCAAACGAATAATTCACAAAGAGCGTCATAAATACAAGCATGAAGCTGTAACCATTAGTGTGGATATCAATCTTTATTGTTTTCATAATGTTTGCATGTTCATTGTTGGGAAGTAGTTAAAATTATGACTCTCATTCAACGGAAACAGACTATTAACCAGATGAATAAATATTGAATTAAAAGTTTGACGTGGCCAAAAATTATAGATCACATAGTCTAAAGTACTATTTAAGAAGTACTAAAATTAGAGCATTTTATTTTGATCAAGCCCATTTATTATTTCAATAATTAGTTCATAACATTGATTATAAAATTTAATCATTAGATGGAAAAACAACTATTATTTATCACATGTTCACTTTTGGTTCTTGCTTCCTCATGCAATAATTCTGTTGATAAAGAGAGGATATCTACCAAACCGGTTTATATCGACCATCCGTATCTACAGGATTACGCAGTAAAATATACGGTTAATGGCCCCGATATTAAATTAAGGAGAGTCTATACAGACCGAAATGGTGTTATCCAGGTATTGACATCAAATGGCGTTTACTGGCCTTATAACGGGCACTTCCAATATCCGGGCACATTGGAACCAGACATGCGCTACCGGCCAATGCAGGACAAACAGATTTCGGATATAACGATTTATCAAAACCAGTTCGTTTACCTGGATGAACAAGCTATCTTCAGTAATGCCTGGTCAGGTAAGCTATATTCACGTCATGAAATGCAGGATGCCCATATATTCAGTGGCGGGAATGATTTTACGTTTTTGATTTCTGATGGAAAAACATTGTCTCTGATGCATGAAGGAACAACTCTGTGGCAAAAAAAACTTGAAAACGAATATGTAATTGATATGCAATTTATCCAGGATAAGAATAACTTTTTAATCCTGACAGACCAATCACTTTATACGTTCAATGTTGACAAACAAAGTTTTACAAAATTGATCAAGGGGGATGGATTTACCTGTTTCGCCAAAACAACAAACGATCATTTCCTCATTGGCACCCTGGACGGATACCTGAAGTATGATATTTCCGGCGATCAGATCGGAGAAAAAATTACCAGACTTCCATGGACAGAAATTACCTCTGTTACTGAAATCACCGGCAGGATATGGTTTGGATCTACCAGAGGCGCTTTTATGTTGCGGGATGACGGAAAATTCAATTATTACTATGGTGAACGCTGGATGCCTGGAGAAAAAGTCATCCATATTTCCGAAGGACCGGAAAATTCTGTCCTGATCCTCACAGAAAAAGGATTAGGACAGATTTGTTTTAAGGAAATGACCCTGGAAGACAAGGCGATGGTGTACGAAAACCAGGTCCGCCAGCGACACATCCGATATGGGATCAACAGTAATGTAACGCAACTTGAAAATCACGATTTATCAACTTCAGTAAACAGGGTTGCAGATAGCGACAATTTGTGGACCGGGATGTACCTGGGCAGTCAGTTGTTTCGCTACCTGGTCACCCATTCTGAAGAGGCAAAACAAAATTGCTATGAGGCTTTTGAAGCCATGGAACGCATGCATGAAATTAATGGAATTGAGGGTCTTTTTGGCAGATCATTTGAACGTCGTGGATACCAGGAATTCAAACCTGAATACAGGGATTATGTAGATCATTACTGGTACGAGGGATACCAGGGCACCATCAGCTGGCGACATGCCGAAGACCCGGAATGGGACTGGCGTGCATCAGCCAGCAGTGACCAGACCGTAGGCCAGATCTTTGCGCTGACACTTATTGCCGAATACATCGATGATGAAGCATGGAGAAATCGAGCCATCAAATTGTTGGATGAACTGATGAGTTATATAGTGGAAAATGATATGTGCCTGGTAGATTACAATGGATTGCCCTCTCTCTGGGGCAGATGGAACCCTGCCTATGTAAACCACTTCGGAACCATGATAGGAGACCGGAAAATTTGTTCTTCCAATATCATCGCCTTTCTGCAGGCAGCCTATCGCTTTACAGGAAAAGAACTATTCAGGGAAAAAGCATTTGAGCTCATGGACCAGCATGGTTACCTGGAAAACCTGATGCGCCCTATAGCAGAAATAGGCCATGCTCCTGAAGATGCGGACGAATGGAGCAAAATGCTCTCCGCGGAATGGAACCATTCAGATGACGAGATGTATTTCCTGGCGTATTGGTCCCTGTATCCATATGCATTTAATGATACGCTCAGGGAACATTACCGTGAGGCCATATACGATCATTGGAATGCTGAACGACCGGAGAAAAATGCACTTTGGAATTTCTGCTATGCCATGACAGGTGCAGACACATTTGACCTGCCATCATCGATCTGGCATTTAAAAGAATTTCCATTGGATATGATCCAATATGAAGCAACTAACAGCCACAGAAAAGATATCAAATTTATGGAGCCCAATTTCTGGGGCCAGACTACGACTGAAGTATTACCACCTGATGAGAGGCCTGAACTGAAACACAACAGAAGCTTATTCAACCTTGATGCCCCGGACCGGCGAAGTGAATTAAGTGCAGGAGATACATATCTTCTGCCCTACTGGATGGGGCGCTTTCTAGGCGTTATCAGTGCACCGGAAAGGAATTGAATGATTTGTTTTTTAATTCAGTGCGGGCCAACCTATACATTGGCTGGTCCTTTTAGTTGAGATATACAGAAATGAACTTATAGATTAACGTGTATGTTATATTCCATATAAGAAAATTATCTTGGAAAGGTTTGTTCAAAACCTCCCCTAGGTCGCACAAAAAATATGGGTTCAACATGCATAAATAAAGCTTATCTAGTAGTATTCATTGCTATATTTTATGCTTTCAACTTCCCTTCCTACGCGCAGGAGCTTTATTCAGCCAGACATTATTGGTTAGAATTGAATAAAAAGGAATACCAGGAAATTCTTGAAAAAAAGTTGAGAGGCGAATCATTTACAATTGAAGAATCAACTTTTCTGGAAGATTTTGGAGCTTACCTGGCAAGCTA
>Ga0209536_100002187_pt1 | contig 31806 bp, 23 predicted proteins | sample DeeMarSeWOR28_12_FD_187461 | JGI IMG/M metagenome (GOLD analysis project Ga0209536, IMG submission 187461) | Marine sediment microbial communities from White Oak River estuary, North Carolina - WOR-2-8_12 (SPAdes) (version 2) | ecosystem: Environmental > Aquatic > Marine > Intertidal zone >... | reverse complement strand
CCCATCATGGGCAGCTCGGCCTCCGAGGTCGCCGCCCGGGACTCACTTCAACTGGCAAAAATGATCTGGGGCCAGCTGGAGCGGCCGGTCATGATATCCCTGATTGATTCCCTGGCTCCCCTGCAGTATGCCACTGAGAGCGTTGAAGCCCTGATGGTGTATGCCGCAGCCGGGCAGCCGGCGATCATTCATTCGGCCTGCACATTGGGATCCACCGGGCCCATCACGATCGCGGGCTCTCTGGTAATTTCCAATGCCACCACCCTGGCAGGCATCTGCCTGGCACAGCTGATTCATCCCGGCACTCCGCTGGTGTACGGTTTGGGTGGCAGCCCCATGGACATGCGCACCGGCGGGTACGTCAATGCCACCCCTGAAGACGCCAAACATGTAGCGATCGTCACGGCCCTGGGACGATATTACAACCTGCCCTGCCGCAGCCACGGGACGCTGACCGATTCCTTTTGCCTCGACTACCAGGCCGGAATGGAGTCGGCCGTGATGCTGGCCACGGCAGCCCTGAGCGGTGTCAACCTGAGTTTACATGCCTGTGGCACATACGGTTCCATGCTGGCCATGAGTTTTGAAAAATTCATAGCGGACGAGGATCTGTGCGGGGCTGTGAAAAAATTGATTGCGCCGGTTGAGTTTACCCGTGAAGCATTTGCAATGGACCTGATCAAGCGCTTGAAAACATCGGGCAACTATTTAGTGGAAGACCATACCGTCGATCGCTGTCGGACTGAATTCTTTATTCCCGATTTGAGTGACCGCAATAACCATGAAAACTGGTTTGCTCTGGAACTGCGCGATATAACGGCACGGGCGAGCAGCCTTCTGGCAAAGCGGCTGGCTGAATACGAAAAACCACGGATGGACCCGAAACTGGAGCGGCAGCTGATTCAATATGTTCTGGATCGCAAGCACGGCGGATGATGATCGTTTTAACCAGCCGCGCTCATCACCGTGATGTAGTCATTTTGCCTTCATTTTCTCCAGTTTTTGCTCGACGAACGTTTTCTGGTTTTGAGCGCCCACGCAGGTCAACAGATGGCTGGCCTCGAGTTCCAGAGTTTGTTCGAAACTGGCGTTCAATCCCTGATCGATGGCAATTCGGGAAAGTTTAAGGGATAGAGGGGATTTTTCTGCGATTTTCCCGGCCATGGCCATTGTTTCATCCAGAAGGCTTTCAGCCGCAACGACCTTATTTGCCAGCCCGATTCTCAGGGCCTCCTGCGCACCAATATGATCTGCGGTAAAAACCAGTTCCTTGGCTTTACCAAGCCCGACGATTTGGGCCAGCAGTTTGGTTCCGGCGGTCGTGATGGTCAGCCCGACTTCGGTCTCCGGAAATCCAAACCGGGCATCTTCCGCCGCTATCCGGATGTCACAGCTCAGGGCGAATTCACACCCGCCGCCCAGGGCATAGCCCCGGACGGCCGCTATTAACGGTTTTCCCAGATCCATCACCACGCGCTGCACTTCCTGAAGCCCCTCTGTTTCTTCGATCCAAACCTCAAAGCTTTTTCCGGCGGATGTTTCTTTGAGGTCCTCGCCGGCACAAAAAGCCCTGCCGGCACCCGTTAAGATAACCGCGTGGACATCCTGATCCTGTTTGGCTCTCTTCAGTTGCGCGATGAGGCCGTTTATCAGATCCCGGGTAATGGCATTCAGCCGCTGCGGCCGGTTGAGCGTGACGATCGCGATGTTGTGTTTTTTTTCATAAAGGACTGTTTGATTCGCCATGCAAGCCTCCATATCTGGGTTCAAAGGTTCAGAGCAAGGGTTCAGAGGTTCGGGTCGTTGGCTACTGGCTTCTTGCTGCTGGCAACTTTGAACCCTGTTTCGTGCATCCTGCGCAGCTCGTGCTTTAAGATCTTGCCGGTTTTGGTCATCGGCATCTCTGAAACAAACGCCACTTCCCGGGGGTAGGCATGCGCTTCGAGACGTTTTTTTACATGTTCCTTGATGCTCTCTTCAAGCGCCTCATCGGGTTTCACCCCTGCTTTTGGCAGGATAAACGCTTTTACAATTTCGCCTCTGACGGGGTCGGGAACGCCGATAACGCCGACCAATGCAACGGCCTGATGTTTCATCAGACACGCTTCCACCTCACCCGGCCCGATCCTGAAGCCGCCGCTTTCGATGATATCATCCTGCCGGCCGCTGAACCAGAAATGACCGTCTTCATCTTTGCGGCCGTAATCGCCGGTGCGAAACCAGTTGCCGATAAACTTGTCCTCTGTGGCCCGCGGATTTTGCCAGTATTCCAAAAACATTACCGGATCCGGCGCTTTTACCGCAATCTCACCGAGCTCGCCCGGTTTGACAATCCGGCCGCCCTCATCGATGATCTCAACAACATGTCCCGGAACAGCCCTGCCGATGGCGCCTCGAACCGGTTGCATGACTTCCGAACAAAAACCGACCACCAGATCACATTCGGTCTGCCCGTATTGCTCATTGATCTCAACCCCGAGCTGTTCTCGGGTCCAATCGCAAAGGGTCTCTCCCAGTGTTTCTCCTCCGGCGGTTATCGATCTTAACTGAAGATCGTAATGTTCCCGCGGACGCTTGACGGCATGCATCATCATGCGCAACACGGTGGGAACCGCCATGAGATTTCTGATTCTGTATTTGGCCATCATGTAAAATGCCTTCTCAGGATCAAACTTTCTGGGCCTGTACGCCAGCACGGGATAACCATGATGAAGCGTTGGAAATAAGGCATCGTAAGAGCCGCCGATGTATGCCCAGTCCAGCGGCGTCCACAGCAGGTCGCCTTCGCGCGGGAACAAATTGTGGTAAAATTCGAAGCCCGGCAGGATCCCCAGCAGCAAGCGATGACCGTGAAGGGTGCCTTTGGGTTGGCCGGTGGTCCCCGAGGTGTAAATAATCAGGGCCGGGTCATCCGGTTTGGTTTTAACGGGCGTGAAAGAGCGACGGCCTTTTTCGACACATTCCCAAAAATCCAGAACGCCGGCCTGCCGGCCGGCATCGACAACGATCATCAGTTCAAGGTTGCAAAGATGTTGTTTGAGCTCAAAAATTTTGGGCAGGTTTTCTATATCGGTAATCAACGCCCTGGCCCCGCTATCCTGCATCCGGAATTCAATCGCATCCGGTCCAAATAGGGTGAGAAGCTGGACTGCGATGGCACCCAGTTTATAAACGGCGATGTGTGAAATCAATGTCTCCGGGCGCTGGGACAGCAAAATGCCCACTCGGTCGCCGCGCTGGATGCCATTGGCTTTTAAAGCATTGGCGAGCTGGTTGGATCTGTCTCTTAAATCCCGGAAGCTATAGCGCTGCTCGTTTTGCTGAGGGTCTACATAAATCAGCGCCAGGCGGGTTTTATCATCGGCCCACTTATCGCAGACATCCACGCCGATGTTGTAATTTTGAGGAATCTCCCACTTGAAATTGCGGCATAGCGCCGCATAAGATGCACCCCTGAGCATTTTTAGATCCCCTTACTCAATATCCGGTATGATGACAAAATTTCCGATGTGTTTTTTTGCCATAAACGTTTCCTGCGCTTTTTTGATATCGTAAATTGAATATTCCCCGGCCAGCAGCGGCCGAATGTCACCGTTTTCGATAAAGCCAACCAGCTTGTCAAATATCCCCGGCGGCACGACGGTTGCCCCCTGCATTTCAAGATCTTTCAGGTACAGGGTGCGCAAATCCAGCTCGACCATCGGTCCGGCAATCGCCCCCGACGTCACATAACGCCCGCCCCGGCGCAACAAATTCAACCAAACCGAAAAGCCGGTACCCCCGACAACGTCGGCGACGACATCAGCTTCACCAGCCGGCAAAATGTGTTGGATGTAATCCGCAAAGTCTTTTTGATTCCTATTGACAACTTCATCGGCTCCCAGCTCCCGGATGGCGTCCATTTTGGCGTGGCTGGTAATCGCCAGCACTTGCGCCCTTCGCCGCTTTGCCAGTTGCACCAGGGCCGAACCGACCCCGCCGGAAGCACCCGGGATAATGATGTTTTCGCCTTCAGCGAGCCTGACCCGCTGCAGCATGTGTTCGGCGGTCGAATAGGAGCAGGGAAAGGTGGCCAGTTCAGCGTCCGTTAACCTGGAATTTATCAGAAACGCATTTTCGGCGGGCACGGCGGTATACTGTGCAAAGCCTCCGTCCCGTTCGCTGCCCAGATAGATCGCCAGATTGCGGTTTTCCGGATCGGACGGATCGCGCAGCCAGGGGTCAACCAGGACGCGCTGGCCGATGCGCTCTGAAGAAACTGCCTCATCCACCGCCACAATCCGACCGGCAACATCGGCACCCTGAATGCGCGGAAAGGCTGCTGAGCCTCCCCAGGTGGCATCCTCCGCCGCCATCTGCTCCAAACCCTCCGAACCGCCGCTGGAAGTGGTGCCGCTGCGAACCGATTTTGAATACCATCCGATGCGGGTGTTGATGTCGGTATTGTTCATGCCACACGCCCCCACTTTGATGAGCACTTCGTTGGCTTTGAGTTGAGGCAGCGGTATATCATCACGAACGACGATTTTTTCGAATCCGCCGTGCCCGGTGAGAACCGCCGCGGTCATCGTGTCCGGAAGAGCCATTTTACTTCCTTCCTTTGCGGCAGCGTCAGCTGATGGTGCATTAATTTCTATTTTGCAGTTTCGGGATAGAGTTGGAATTGAACAAAAACTTCATTTTGAGAAACGCTATTTTCCTCTTCGTATGTTAGCCGGAGAATGGCTTTCAGGTTTTTTACCGGATGCGCCCAGGAGGCAAATAATTGTCTGAAAGCCGGCTCCGCTGTTTTTTTACCGTCACCGGAGTGCTCCCAATTCCGCTGGCAGGTTTCAAAGGCTGACCGCCAGCCCTTGCCATTAAAATAGGCGTCATAAAATTCGAGGACTTCAGTCGGTGGATTGTTCGCCAGCACACGATAGGTAACGGATTTGATTTCATTGGAGGCATCAAAGTGTTCTTTAAGGTTATAGCCCCCTTGAAAGATTGGAATTTTAATCGTCGGATGCGGGTCTATTTGCGAGCTGCTCGCTATGGCAGGACTTAAATACACGCAAACAAGGAGAATGAATAAATACATATAATTAGATTTTATTTTCATGCGCTTCAATATCTGAATTACCGAAATTTCAATATAATCATCAATTAATAAGGTTTCCAGAATATTTAAAGAATACGATTGATTTGTCTAAGAATCCCGACCCACGCCCAACTCCTGGCGAACGAAACGAATACTTTCGACCACGGCCGCATATTCCCGGCGGCGGGCCTCCTCTGGGCCGTCTTCGCCGGGATCGAACTCCACCTCGATGTTAAGGCGTTGCATGTGGGGATTGGCTTTGATGATTTGATACGCCTCGCGCATGGGCACATCGCCGGTACCGGTGGCAACCCCGGTGATGCGGCAGCCGTATTGATCGAATACGATGCGATGATCGGAAAAATGATTGGTGAAGGCTACCGGCGCCAGCTTGCGGATGGTGGTTAGCGGATCTTCACCCACCATTAACGAATTGTTGGTGTCAACGCAGGCCCCCACATACGGGTGGTTGACGCGATTGATGATCCAGAGCACCTCGTCGCTGAACGCTTCGGTGTGATTTTCTAAACAAAGCCGGACTCCCGCATTCCGGGCGACGGGCGCGGCCGCTTCAGCCTTGCGCGCAACTTCTTCCAGCTGGGGAATCACCTCAGGATGGAAGGCCGAGCCGCAAACAGGATGCGGTCGCCGAACATCCATGCTGATTTTGCCGATGTCCGAGCCCAGCGCTTCTGCGATGGCAATACCCTGCTCCATCGTATGGGTCAGACGATCATCGTATTCGGATGCATCCAGCGAAAAGTTATACTCCAGAAATAACCCCTTTTCTTCAGCAGCCCGGCGGACGTCGCGCAGGTGGCCCGAATCGGTCGCACCCAGATCGGCGGCCGTCAGGTGCAGCCCGTCGAGACCCAACTTTACGGCCTCTTCCAGCAAACCGAAGATGTCCCAAACCGGCTCCCACTGCAGCTTGAAGCCGCCCCAGTTCTGACCCATGCCGTGCAAATGCAGACTATACGTGTGTAATCCCAACAGCATAAAAAACCCTCCTAAGCGAAAGGTCAAGATCTCTTTTATCGCAGAATGTTTATTGAAAGGAATACGATTGATTTTTTAAAAACCAAAAGCTAACTCAAAAATAGTAGATCACGTTCGAGGGCAAGGCGTCGATTCGGTTTGTAAGCGGAGCGTACACGCAGTACGTGAGCATTATAAACCGAATCGCAACGCAGCCATTGGGCGTGATATGCTGTTTTTGAGTTAGCTTTTAGTGGCTCATGAGGGTCTTGCCTCTCTTCGCCACACCTTCCTTAAAACGCGTCGGCCTTAACGGATTGTCTTCGGGAGCCAATTTGCCGGTGACAAGCTCGCTGATCCGCCTGCCTGCCTCCGGTGAGAGCATCACACCGGCCCAATAGCCGCAGTTGACGTAAAAGCCGGGAACTTCAGGCACCGGGCCGATCAGGGGCTGATCATCCGGTGTATACATGTAGTACCCGGCTGACGTATTCATATCGGGTTGTTTAACGGTCTTTTCAATTTCTTCGAAAAACGGTGTCAGGCGCCTGACCTTGTCCAGAGCAACCGCCGGAAACTCCCAATCGGTATGCACCTTCTCTGAAGGCTCGCTCACCGGCTCGTCCGAATCGACCCAACCGATAATCACCCCCCCGGGTTCGGGGCGCCAGTATGAATTGTTATTGACATCGATGGTAAACGGGGCATTTTCAGGAATGGGCACAGATGTCTGTATATATACCTTTTGGCGACGAACCGGCTCCAGCGGCAAATCCAGGTTGACCATACGCCCCACCACGGCCGCGAATGGCCCGGCGGCATTTACCACGGTGCGCGTCTGCAGGGTTCCCCGATCGGTCTCGACCCCGCAGATCCCTTTATGATCCATTTGAATTCCGGTGGTTTTGGTGTTGATAAAGAACCGGGCGTCACAACCTTTGGCAAATCCCTGGGTGGTCTCATGGCACGACAGCCAGCCGTCCCGCTGTCGAAACGTCGCGGCCAACACAGAAGGAGAAAGAAAAGGAAATCGGGCGAGGATCTGATCTCGTTCCAGGAATTCCGAATCCGTGACGCCCAATTGATGTTGCTGTACCACGTTCTCCTTAAGGTCGTCAACCGTCTCCCGGTCATCGGTCAGAAAAAGATATCCCTGTTGTTTAATGGAAATGCTGTAGCCCGGGATGCCGATGATGTCATCAAAATGTTCGAACATCTCGATACTCGGGATGGCCAGGGCCGCCATAGCCGGCTCTGCAAACTGGGCCCGAAAGCATTCGGCCGATGCCGGCGTCGTCAGGGTTGACAGGCCGTCGCGCATCTCCACCACAACAACGTCCCATCCGGCCCGGGAAATCCAGAAAGCCGTGGCCGTGCCGACAATTCCGCCGCCGATGACCACGGCATCGGTTTTTCCGAAATCATTATCACCGGGCGTAAATATTTTTCCCATATCCCTTCCTCCCTTCAAACCCTCAAAGGCCTGCGTTGTGGACCCAAAAAGCTGTGATTCCTTTCCATCTCAGCTTCTCCGGCAAATTTGGAATTCGCAGCACGAAATTCGAAACCATATCAAAATCCGAATACTCAAAATCCAAAACAAACTTAAAAGGTGAGTATCGCCTTTAATGTTTTGAATTTTGGTCATTATTGATTAACATTTGTTTGGGATTTCGGATTTCGATATTCGGATTTTCACGAAAGTTCCCTTGGTTTATAAGATACTAAATCAATTCAAAAAAAATATGGCGCCCCTCAAACGCCACCTTATAAAAGTCCTCGTGCTTCAAAATCCGCGACGACCTCGGGCAGACCGTTATTTAACAGGGTTTCCTTTGTTGGAATTCCGTTTTCATTCCAGCCTCTGGCCGTGTAGTACCAGCTGAGCAGGTCGTGTATATCCGCGGCGGGTATGACGTGTCCCTGGTTGGGCCCATCGGCAATGGGCTCTTCGGTCAGCCGTGCCGGGGGCAAATCGAAATGCCGGCCGAAACCGTCTATCTCACGGATCGAAAACGCCCGCGTCAGATGCCAGATGCGCTCGGAAACGGTCAGCAGATCGGCCCAGGTTTTCGTCACCCCGGTGATCAGCGAATACAATTCAGCGTAGTGTTCTTCCTCAAAACCCAGCTCCATCATTTGGAGCCGGCAATTTCCCAGGGCGTCAAACAGAGAACGCTTATGCTGGGATGCAATCACATATTCGGCGCTGCGCTCGCTGACAACCGCCTTGGGCTGGGGCTCGATCTCTGTCTCGGAGGCAATCAGATCGTGCACATTGGTCCAGGCACCGGCGATATCGTGGCCCAGCACCCAGGCGCGGTTGTGGTGGGCGCCCACATCCGCTGTCAGATAGGCCAGCATCATCGAGGGGGCATTGCGGCATTCGTAGCCCGACCACTCCAGGCCTTTGACCTGGATGGCAAATCGTTCCGAGCCGTTGCCCGTCTTTTCGGCGGCAATTTTCACACCTTCGGCCAGCAGGTCGCCGATCCCTTCCCGCCCGGCAATCTTATCCAGCAGGTAGACGATCGAATCCAGATCCGAAAAATCAATCTCGCGCCCGATCTCATCTCGGCTTAAGATTCCTTTCTGATAGCATTCAATGGCCCAACCCAAAACGACGCCGGCGGAGATGGTATCGATACCCAGCTCATCGCAGACATAATTGGCATAGGCCACTTCCTCGATGGTTTTTAAAACGCAATTGCCGCCGAACAGGGCGATGGTCTCATATTCGGGCCCTTCCACGTAGGCCGACCCTGAAGACGTCCGGACGTGTCCGTATTTTCCGCAGGGTGTCGGGCAGCCAAAGCAGCCCTTGTCGGTGATTTTGAGACGCTCGAGAACGGCCTTGCCGTTTATGTTTTTATAATGAGCGGCATGCGAGGTCTGAAAATTGCGGGTGGGAAATACGCCGACCTCATTCGTCCAGTTGGTTATCCCGGCGGTGCCCTCCGGTGTCCAGCCGTCAAAACCGGGTTTGGCCATGACCTTTTGATAGGCTTCTTTGCCTTTGGCATACGCTGCTTTCAGATCGGCTACCGGTATGCTTTGGCTCCCTCGCACCGCTATGGCCTTTAAATTCTTACTTCCCATCACCGCTCCGACACCGGTCCTTCCCGCCTGGCGCCCGAAGTCGTGGGAAATGCATGCGTAGCGCACGCGATTTTCACCGGCCGGTCCGATGGTAACCACCTGATAATCTTCTCCCAGATGATCTTTAAAATTCTTCTCCGCTCTAATGGCGCCCTGCCCCCAGTATTCGACCGCCGGACGAATCTCGACATTATCATCATCGATGAACAGATAGCTGGGTCGCTGGGCCTTTCCGGTAATCACCAGCACATCATAGCCGGCATACTTCAGGTGCGGGCCAAAATGCCCGCCCATATTGCTGTCGGCGTAGCCGCCGGTGGCCGGCGATTTGGTGCCGAAATGGGTCTTGCCGCTGGCCGGCAGAAAATGACCGGTCAGCGGGCCGGTGGCCACAATCAGCATGTTTTGCGGGTCATAGGGTCCAATGCCCCGCGGAATCTCATCATACAGCATTTTGGCCACAAAGCCCCTGCCGCCGATAAAATCTTTCACCAGCACGTCGGGCAGCGGCTCCCGGCTGACGGTCTCATGACTCAAGTCAACCTGCAGAATCGAGCCAGCGTATCCAAACATTTTAGGCCACCTCACTTTCTGGGTCTGTGTCCCAACCAATCGCATTGCGCGGACACACGCGCGCGCATTCTCCGCACAGATTGCATTTTACGGGAATATCGGAATTTTTGTGTGCAAACATCACATCGTACGGACAGACCTCGACACATATCATGCACCCCGTGCATGTCTCTGGATCCACAATGTAAGCGCCTTGTTGAAGTTGAATGGCATCTTCCGGGCAGTTATCGGCGCAGACACCACACTGGTCACAGAGGTGGATGCGATAATCGCCGGGTGCGGGAAAGCGGGCTTCAATGCGCAGCAATGATTTGGACACATTGACTTCTGCAAAATTCTCGATGGCACAGGCCAGACGGCACGTGCTGCAGCCGGAACAATTTTTATGGTTGGCTTTTAGTTCCACAATTTTTAATTCCTTGGTGTTTGGTGTTTTGTGTTTGGTGTTTGGGCCCGGATTCTTTGCGCCACTGTTTTTCCATACGGTCCATTTCTTCAATCATTTCTGCCGGCAACGGCTCAGCATTAGGATCCATCAGTTTGCGGGTTTTTCCCCGCAAACGTTCGCAAAAACGAATTGATCCCTGTTCGCGCCATTTTTCGTAATTGGACCGATCAAACAACTCGGAATACCATACGTCACGAAAATGCTGCATGGTATGCGCCTCTGCCAGATAGTGCCCGCCGGGCCCGACCCGATCGATAACGTCAAGCGCCAGGGTCTCGGCATTGACCCGAATACCGCGCATGTATTGATTCACCATGGATAGGACTTCGTCAATCAGTACCAGGTAATCGGGCGAGATCAGCGCAGAATGATCGAGAAAACCATGATCATGGATCAAATTGGCACCACTGAGGGTCGAGCTCAAACAGGAGAAGGTCCCTTCGATGACTGCCTGGGGGTCATCGGGAAACTTGGCGTCAGAGCAGCCGGCCGTGCCAAAGAAAGGCAAATGATAGTGCTGCGCTATCTGGGCCATGGCGGCGGTCATGATGTTCATCTCGGTCGCACCATAGGAGAAAACGGCGGTGGCCATATCCATAATCGTTGTCAGCGCGCCATAGATGATCGGCGCGCCTCTCCGGGCAAGCTGGGCAATGACCAGGCCGCCCAGCGATTCAGCACTGCCCTGCACGATGGTGCCGGCAAAGGTGGCCGGGGCGGTGGCGCCGGCCTGAAGCCCGGGATATAAAACCTGCGGAATACCGTTTTCAGCACAAAAAATAATTTTTCCCAGGGTTTCATCATCATAACTCAGAGGTGAAATGGCGGAAGAAAGTGCGGCAATGGATGGTGCTCGCCGAAAGCGTTCCGCCCCGCCGGCAACCATGACGGCCATATCATAAATGGCCTTCAGACTATTCATTTCCCTGCAACAGAAAAAAAGCGGCTTCTCACAATAGGTCAGGGCCTGCCGGGCGGCCACCCGCTCGGCGAAGTCGACCGATACATCGGCTGCAAAGCCCAGCATCATCGACCAGGCATAGTTGGGCAGGGCATTTGCAATGGTGGCGGTAACCCGATAATCTTGGCTGGTAAAGAGGCGGCGGTCATCTGTAAAAGGGTCCAGATACTCCATGCAATCCAGAGCGGCACCGTGCCAGCTTTTGTTGTCCTCCAGCAGGAATGCAGTTTCGCCGTTCCGCCGGCCCAGGGCAAAATGAGAGGGGGCTGCCTGAATTGCCTCTGCCACCAGATGGGCCGGAATGCGCACCCGGTTTTTAATGACATCGGCACCCGCACCGTCAAGCAATTCCAGGACCCCGGCATGGGTCACCTGGAGGCCGGTGCGCCCCAGAACGGCCAGCGTGGCCAGATGGATTTGCTCGATCTGATCTTCGCTGAGCACCTTCAAGCTCGGCCGGTTAACGAACTCGCGATTGCGCTTCATACCCCTTCCCTGATTCTTGCATGAAAATTATAAACAAGTCTTAGAGACCCTCTAATTTTGATTTTCCTGTATCGACATTACCTGATCCATATGATCCAATGACGGTAATATAAAATGATTTACGCGGCGCTGAAACAGCTTGACATGCCCGGAGATGACCTTTACCGCTTCGACATCATTTCCCTGCTCAAGCAGTTCGATTAACGCCTGGTGGTCTTTGATGGACAATTCGGCGTGAGACTGCATATCATATGAGGTCATATCTTTGCTGAAGCACATATAGGCCAGGCGTTGCGATTGATTCTGCAAATTGTCCAGGTATGAAAATAAAAATGAGTTGTCCGCAGCTTGATAGATGAAGCGGTGAAAGCGGCTGTTATGCAACGTCACCTGCAAAAAGTTTTTTTCGAGCCAGGCCCGGCGAAGGTCGCCGTTTATGCGCTGCAGATCCTCAATCTGGTCCTTTTTGATCCGCCTGGCGGCCAGCACCACTGCCGCTCTTTCCATGATCAACATGGTTTCAAACAGATCCTTGAGACTGCTCAAGGTGATGTCCTGCACGAAAAACCCGCGCCCGTGGACGATCTCAACCAGATTTTCAGCATTCAAACGGAAAAGCGCTTCCCGAATGGGCGTGCGGCCAATCGAAAGCGTTTTAGCGATCCAGTCCTCATCAACCTGATCCCCGGGTCCCAGTCTTAAGGTTACAATGAATTCTTTTATTCTCTGGTAGGCAAGTTCGCTGAGCGGCAAGGATTTGATTTGATTTCTGGACATAAAAACATATTCCCATATATTTATGATCGACCAATATGAAATATTTTAAATATATTGTCAATATATTTTTAGCCTTGCTATATTCAGTCGGACATGTTCGTGCTGATCGAGCATTTTAGCACTTTCCGAAACCCCGAATATAAAAGAAACTAGAAATACCGCATTTTCAGGAGATGCTGAAAATTCAGATTTGACCTTGACAGCGCTGAATTGATTCTCTATGGTGGTAGCGGTTAATTTATTGGATTTCATTTATTTATTAATTGTTTCTCTTGCTTCTTGAGAATTGAAGACGCCACCGTTTTGCTGTGAGCGTGATTTTAAATTTTCTAACCGATTTTATTATGCTTTTCGTTCTTCCTTAGAGTAAAACGCTTCTCAACTATTTGGAATTGTTATAAAGCTGATAAGCAAATAATAATTCACGCTAATCCTAAAAAAGCGACAGAAATCCCGGATTTATAAATGCAATCTGCGTGTCCATTATTTTCCTATCCTGTTGATATTGAAATTAATGTAATAATATCAAGTGGATTTGAATATATTGCGCACCAACTCTCAACCTGAGGATACAACGAAAGGAGGATTCAATGGACAAAAAGGAAAAACTCCATCCGGCCATTTACGATCTTAAGGTCGATATGGACAACGGGAAACTCACGCGCCGCGATTTTCTGAGATATGCCACCTTGCTCGGCATGTCTGCGGTTGCCGCAACACAGATGGCAGGTCTGACGTGGCCTAAAAAAGCCGTGGCGGCCGATCCGGTGCGTGGCGGAACGCTTAAAATTGCCGGCCAGGTCCAAAAGATCACCCATCCGGCCCAGTTTTCATGGGTGGCTCCCTCCCAGGTGGGACGTCAGGTCGCCGAATACCTCACCTTTACGGACGGCAAAAACATCACCCATCCCTATCTGCTGAAAAACTGGGAGGTCAGCGATGATCTCAAGACCTGGACGCTGAACCTGCGCCAGGGTGTTAAGTGGAACAACGGTGATACCTTCACCGCAGATGATGTGCTCTTCACCTTCCAGCAGTGGATGAACAAGGACGTGGGTTCTTCCATGCTCGGCCTGGTCGGAAAATACCTGGATCTTTCAGGGATTGAAAAAGTCGATCAATACAAGGTCAGGCTCAATCTGAAGGTGCCTGAAATCGCCATTCCCGAGCACCTCTTCCACTACCCCGCCCTGGTGTTGAACGCCAAAACCTTTGACGGCGACTTCATCAAAAACCCGGTCGGCACCGGTCCGTACACATTAGAATCCTATCTGCCGGGTGAGCGTGCCGTGCTCAAGGCCCGCAAAGACTACTGGCAGAAGGGCGCCGACGGCAAGCCCCTGCCGTACATGGACGGCATGGAATTCATTGACATGGGCACCGAGATGGCGCCCCAGATTGCCGCCATCAAGGCCGGTGAGGTCGATATGATCGACCTGGGCGATGTTGCCGGTGTCGATGTATACCAGGCCTTAAGTAAAGACCCCAACATCCAGATGATACCGGTGACCAGCGCTTCCACCCGCGTGCTGCGGATGCGGGTCGACATCAAACCCTGGGACGACAACAAGGTGCGCACCGCCCTGAAGATCTGCCAGCACCACGAAAAGCTCCTGTCGCTGGTGTATTTCAACGAGGGTCTCCAGGGGCAGGATTTCCACGTTTACCAGCTGCACCCCGAATACTGTGAAAAACCGATACCCAAGTATGATCCCCAGCGGGCCAAACAACTGCTCAAAGAAGCCGGCTACCCCGATGGGATCGACATCAACTTGGCTGTCGGCACCTGGCCGGATGTGGTGCGCTACGCGGAAGTGCTCAAACAGGATGCCGCCCCGGCCGGTTTCAGGATCAATATTCAGACCATGCCCACCAGTCAGTACTGGGAAAAATGGACCGAGGTCGATCTGGGGATTACGCCCTGGATGCACCGGCCCATCGGCACCATGGTGCTGAACCTGGCCTACATCAATGACGATGCGGGCAAACCGGTACCCTGGAACGAAACCCGCTGGTCGGATCCTGAGTTCTCCAAACTGCTCAAGGAAGCCAACGGATTGCTCAACGTGGATGAGCGCCGCAAGGTCTTCTGCAAATTGGAGGATATCCAGCAAGAGCGGGGATCCATCGGAATCCCGTACTGGCGAAACGCCTGGTATTGCCTGAGAAAAAACGTCACCAACGTGTCCGGCGTTCCACCGCTGTACATTACCTTCAATGATGCCTGGCTCGCATAATCGGAATCCGAAACGGCTCAGGCGGTCTTTGCGATCCGCCTGAGCCTGCCACAACAACCCATCCATAATGCAAATCGGGGCGTTTTTACCCCGATCCCGGATGAAAAACTGCGGGGTAAATTATGGCAAAATTTATCGTTAGACGTATTCTTTTGCTCCTGCTGACCATGATTTTAGTGTCGATGGCCGTCTTTTTGATCACCGAATCCTCACCGGGCAATGTGGCCCGCAATGTTCTGGGCGCTTTTGTCACTCCGGAACAGGAGGCCTCGTTCCTGGCCCAGGTGGGCCTGGATAAACCCGTATATGTCCGGTACTGGTACTGGCTACTCGGCAGTGACTGGTCGGCCGCCGGCAAGGTGGGGATGCCCTTGAAACGCGTCACCACTGAAGATGGTTTCCAGGAGTGGTGGGCGGTTCGGGACGACGGCGCCCTGCTCCGCTGGAAACTCGACGGTGAAGATCTGTATGCCATTGCCAGATTGAAATCCGTAGGTGTCGATACCAAATACAAAAACAACGAAAAATGGCAGACCGACGAAAACGGCAAAAGCGAGTTCTGGGGCGTGGACGATGCCAACCATGTGGTGCGCTGGGAAAAGGGCACGGACAAAGAGGTCTGGACCTTTATTATCGGCACCGGCTGGAAAAAAAGTACCGGCGGCGCCATGGAGTATATCCCCCTGAAAAAAGGGTTTGTCCGCGGGGATCCCGGTGAATCCTTTCGCACGGGCCGGCCGGTTTCCGACAGTATCTGGACGCGCCTGCGCAATTCGCTGTTTCTGGCCGGAACCGCTTTTATCATCGTCATGCCTTTGGCGCTGGTTCTCGGCATTCTGGCAGGACTCAAGGAGGGCAGTCTGCGGGATCGCGCGCTTTCGATCGGGGGCATGATGTTTTCGGTCACCCCCGAGTTTGCCACCGGTATCTTTCTGATTCTGATCGTGTCCGTGTGGCTGGGCTGGCTGCCGGGCGCAACCGTCATTGGCGAAAAGGCGCCCTGGGAACGGCTGGATATGGTCATCCTGCCCGTGCTGACGTTGACGCTGATCGAATTGGGCTACATTTTGCGCATCACGCGCGCCAGCATGGTAGAAGTCATGAAGTCGCCGTATATCCGCACGGCCTATCTCAAGGGGTTGCCCTACTGGCGAATCGTGTTCAAGCATGCCTTGCGAAACGCCTTGATGGCACCGATCACGGTCATCATGCTGCACGTTAACTGGCTGATGGGCGGCATCGTGATTGTGGAGGTGGTCTTCGGCTATCCCGGTCTGGGCAAGTACCTGCTGGACTCGGCCATGTTCAAGGATATCAACGCCCTGGAAGCCGGGGCCATGATTCTGGTATCGGTGGCCGTCCTGACGCAATTGTTCGCAGACATTATTTACACGTTTTTGAATCCGCGCATCCGATATGCCTAACCCGGACAAGCCGGGATTTAAGTTAATTGTTATCAGTTATTTGTTATTAGGTGCTCGCGTTTTCAACTTTAGTAACACATGTATCGGTTTTCCCAATAACCATTAACGAATAACAAATAACCAGTAAATTTGATGGAGAAATCATGGCGACACTGGAACAAGCAACCACTCCTGACGAGATGGAAGAGGCCACGCAAAGGATCGAGGAGGCAAAGCCGGGAATCTTGAGGCGCCTGTGGGGCGGGCTTTCGATTGTTTTTGCATCCAAAATAGCCGTGGTTGGGCTTGCCATTGTCCTGTTCTGGGTCATCGTGGCGATTTTTGCGCCGTTATTTACCCCTTACGGCCCGCTCGAGCAGGATTGGAAAGCGCCGAATCAGGGACCATCCGCATCCCACATCCTGGGCACCGATGAACTGGGACGCGATCTGTGGTCGCGGCTGATTTATGGCGCCCGCGTGGTGCTGGTGCTCATGCCGATAACCGAAAATTTCTGGATCCCCGGCGGAACAGCCATCTGGGGGGTGATTGTGGCGCTGATCGTCGGGGCGACCCTCGGGTTGATCGGCGGGTATTACGGCGGATGGATCGATGAAATCATCATGCGCCTGTTGGATGCCATGATGGCGGTGCCCATCATACTGCTGTATATGATCATCATGGCCGCTCTGGGGGCTTCGGCCGTCAATGTGGTCATCGCGATCACCATTGTCGGAACCCCCGGTATTGCCCGGCTGGTGCGCAGCCTTACGCTGGATATTCGGACAAGGGAATATATCCGCGCGGCCGAGACCCGGGGCGAAAACCCCTGGCACATCATGTTTTTTGAAATTCTGCCCAACGCCCGGGGCCCCATCATTATCGATGCCATGCTGCGGGTCGGCTATGCCATCTTTGCCATGGGAACCCTGGGTTTTTTGGGCCTGGGGATACCGCCACCGTCTCCGGACTGGGGCAGCATGGTGGCCAAGGGGCGCGAATTTATCCTGCAAGGCAGCCCGTGGGCGGCCCTGTGGCCTTCTATTGCCATTGCTTCTCTGGTGGTCGGATTGAACCTGCTGGCGGATGGTCTCAGAGAGGAATCGATGCGGTATCAATAATCATTCATGGTCTACAGAAACAACTATTTCCTTGAAAGGCAGATAACAACTCATGCAAGAAACCCGCACAGCGACTAACAATGTCGTACTGGACGTCGATAACGTCCAGATAAATTACGAAACCCGCAAAGGCGATGTAGAGGCCATTCAAGGGGTTTCCTTTAAAGTCAGAGAGGGCGAAACCGTTGGTCTCGTCGGTGAATCCGGATGCGGCAAGAGCACAATTGCCTTCGGGATCGTCAATTTTCTGGGGCCCAACGGTAAAATCATGGAAGGCAGCATCCGCTTTCAGGGAGATGAACTGGTCGGCCGGTCTGAAGAAGAACTCAAGAAACTGCGGGGAGACCGGATTTCCATGGTGTTTCAGGATCCCATGCAGGCATTGAACCCATCGGTGAGACTGGGCGAACAGCTGGCCGAGGTTCTGACCTGCCACAAAGACATCTCTCACGAAGAAGCCTGGCAAAAATCAATTGATATGCTCAAGCGGGTGAACATGCCGGATGTCGAAAATGTGATGACGCGTTATTCGCACCAGATTTCCGGCGGTCAGCAGCAGCGGGTCGTCATTGCCATGGCCATGCTCAACAACCCGGCCCTGATCATCATGGATGAACCGACAACCGCCCTGGATGTCACCGTCGAAGCTGCCGTGCTGGACCTGCTCGAAGAGCTCAAAAACGATTTTAATGCCGCCAATATTTTCATCACCCACAATCTGGGGGTGGTCGCGCGGGTCAGTGACTATCTGTGCGTGATGTATGCCGGACAGATGGTAGAAAGCGGGCCCCTTGTAGAGATTTTCCGGGATCCGCGGCATCCCTATACCATGGGGTTGCTGGCCTGTGTGCCGCGGCTGGGGGATAGCAAGCTGGAGTCGTTGCTGCATCCCATCCGGGGCCGGGTGCCGCCGCCGGCGGAGCGCTCCAAAACCGAATGCATTTTTGCACCTCGCTGCGAATATGTCACCGAGGACTGCCGCAAAGCCCGTCCGGGTTTTGAGCAAATTACCTCCGATCATGTGGCCCGCTGCATCTATGCAGCAGAAATTAAGGATCGCGCCCACACCAAAAAACGGAAAAAGGCACCCGAAGAACAGGTGGTGACTGAAATTCCCCAGGAAGATCTGTTGAGCTTTGAGCATCTCAAAGTCTACTATCCTCAGGAATCCAATTCGGTGATCAGTCTGTTTGGCATGGGGGAAAAAAAATACGTCAAAGCCGTGGACGACGTCAGTGTCCGGGTGGCAAAAGGGCGAACGCTGGGTGTTGTCGGGGAGTCGGGCTGCGGCAAATCCTCTCTGGTCAAGGGGCTCATTGGCCTTGAGCCGGTGACCGACGGTGAGGTGCAGTTTATGGGGATCGATACCACCAAGCCGGTCACAGAGCGGGATACGAAATTGATCAAAGAAATGCAGATGGTTTTCCAGAATCCGGATTCGACCCTCAATCCCTCTTTTACGGTGGGTTCGCAAATCGCCCGACCGATCCGGCGCTTCAAAACAGCGCCCAGGAATCAGGTCAAAGAAGAGGTCGTCAAGCTGCTCAAGGCGGTGCGCCTGCCGCCCACATTTTACGATCGGTTGCCGCGACAGCTGAGCGGCGGAGAAAAACAGCGGGTCGGCATTGCCCGGGCTCTGGCCAGTCGACCGGATTTAATTATCTGCGATGAGCCGGTTTCCGCGCTGGATGTCTCCGTGCAGGCGGCCGTCATCAATTTGCTTCTGGAGATCCAACAGGTTTTCGGGTCCTCCATGATTTTCATTGCCCATGACCTGAGCGTGGTCCGCTTTTTCTCCGATGATATTGCCGTCATGTACCTGGGGCAAATTGTGGAGGTGGGTCCGGCGGACGCCATTTACGAGCCGCCGTATCACCCTTACACGGAGGCCTTGCTCTCGGCCGTGCCCATCCCGGATCCGGATGTCGAGCAAAAAGAAATTCGCCTCAGCGGCAACGTGCCCAGTGCGCTGGATCCGCCGAGCGGCTGCCGCTTCCATACGCGTTGCCCCCGGCGCCATGAGTTGCTTCCGGATGAAGGCAAAATCTGCGAAAAAGAGCCGCCTCCCTGGCAGGACTCGCAGAGGGGTCATCGCATTCTGTGCCACATCCCCATCGAAGAACTCGCCAAGATTGATCCGGTGGTGCATAAGGCCGACCCCTGAAAAGCGAAGCTCTATTCAGAAAACAAAAAAACCGGCTGTGTGGCCGGTTTTTTTATGCTGTCGAGATTTTTGAACCCGGGCAATTCCATTGGTTATCGAATTGCCACCACCGGGCAGGGGGCGTTGAGCAAAATGTACTGGGCTGTGGATCCAAACACGAGTTTACCCACTTTGGAGGTTTTTTTAATTCCGATAAAGATCATATCAATGCCGTTATCTTTGGCAAACTGAACCAGATCCTCTCCGGGAGACAGGTAATTTACCGAAACGAACGTTTCACAGTGGATATCAGCGATGTTAAATGGCGTTCTTAAATATTCCAGTTCACCTTCGGCCTTATCAATCGCTGATTTTTCTAGTGTACTGCTTTGTTCCAAGGAGGTAACAATAAATATGTCGGCATTAAATACACTGGCATGCGTTTGGGCCTGCTTCAAAACCCTTTCATCCAGCGCTGACCCGCTGTATCCCACTAAAAATTTCATCTATCCCCCTTAACCATTTTTAAACTGAAGACAGCCGTCATCTATTTGGTGTCGTAAGCGTAGTAAACGAATATGCACCTGTCAAGAAAGCTTTGGGCATGGAAGTAATTTATAGCGGTATAAAAGTGCATTGAACCAGAACAGGCTAAAAAATAGATCTTTACCTTCGTGGCGGTTATACGCTAAGTAACATCTGACCCATCTGGCAACTGCCTTAGGTTTGAAAATGTCTTAATTGCCTAAAACTAAGGAGGCACAATGATTCAGACAGGTTCAATTAATAAAAAATCGGTTTTCTTCCGGGTGCTGAGTGACGACCAGATCGAAGACATCAAACGGGCGGCTTTCGATGTCATGTCCAAAGTGGGATTTCGCATCCATCACGCCGGCGCCCGTAAAATGCTCAAGCAGGCCGGCGCTCTGGTTGCCGGGGAGATCGTTAAAGTTCCGGAACACCTTGTCAATGCTTGCCTTTCAACAACCCCCAAAGGCTGGACGATCTATGATCGCGAGGGAAATCGCGCTATGGAAGTCGAGGGCCGTAAAAGCTACTATGGCACCTCGACTGCCAGTCCGAATACCAAAGATGCCATCAGCGGTGAAATTCATCCGACACGCGTGGCCGATATTGCCATTGGCGCCAAAGTGGCCGACGCCCTGGACAATATCGACTGGGTCATGCCGATGGGTTCAGTTCAGGACGTGCCGCCCACGGTCGCCGATTTATATGAATTCGAAGCCGTTGTAACCAACACCACCAAGCCGACTGTTTTCATCGGCTACACGCCTCGCGGTGTTGAACTGACCTTTGAGATGGCCGCTGAAGTCGCCGGTGGCATCGATAAGCTCAGGGAACGGCCATTTGTCATTTTTTACCCCGAGCCGATCTCACCTTTTGTCTGGCCGGCGGATGTCGTCGACCGCCTGTTTGTCTGCGCCGACCTGGCTTTGCCGCAAATACAGGGGCCGACCGTTCAGTTCGGGGCTACCGGCCCGGTAACGCTGGCCGGCGCCGTTGCACAAGGGACAGCTGAAGCTATGATGTGCCTGGTACTGGCACAACTGCGTAATCCCGGGTGTCCGATTGGGTTGGGTTGTAATTTCGGTTTATTTGATATGGCCGCAGGCCTTTTGTCAATCGCCGCGCCGGAGATGAGTCTGGCCCTGGCGGCACAGGCCGAGGTAGCGCAATCCTTTGAGCTGCCCACCTGGGGGCTGGCCGGCGCAACCGACGCCAAAGTGCTGGATGCTCAGGCCGGATCCGAAGCTGCTTTTTCCATCCTGGCCCAGGGGCTGGCCGGCCTGAATCTGATCCATGATGTCGGCTATATGTGCAATGGGATGGTCTGCTCCACCGCCCAATTGATTCTGGGTGATGAAAACATCGGGATGGCCAAGCATTTTATCCGCGGCATAGAGGTCGACGGCGAGACATTGGCCCGCGATGTAATTGAAAAGGTCGGTCCCGGAGGGCATTTTCTGGACCAGGATCACACCTACAATCATTTCAGGAAAGAGCTCTGGGTCCCCCGTCTAATGTCGCGATCGGCCCTGTCGGATTGGCAAGCGCAGGGGGCCAAAGACATGGCTACCCGCATACAGGAAAAGCTTGAAGATATTATTGAAAATCATGAGGCCCCGGCCCTGCCGGAGAAAACCCTGTCCGCGCTGAAATCGATCCGACAAACAGGCGAAAAGGAGCTGGGCAAAAAATGATCTGAGCGTTAATTCGCAAATTGATCGACGATCTTTTGAATTTCCCGCGCCTGCTCTGCAGGAATCGGCACCGGCCGGTGATCGCGCAGGATGTCTTGAACTTTTTTCTGGGAGCGCTCCCGCAAACTGGTAGCACCGGCCGACCGCCATTCTTCATAGCCTATCCGGCTGATCAGCCCGGGACGCCACTGGGTCTGGCGCAAATGTTTAAGGGTGTGGGGGTGGGTTAAAAAATCGCCTGCAAAGCCCGCTTCCCGGATGACATCCAGCGCCAGCATATCGTCATCAACCGGAATGCCCCGTGCCAGACGCCGGACCTGATCGATGACTTCGTCTAAAATGACCATCAACTCCAGGCTGCCGGTGCGTCCAAAATCCATATAGCCGACATCGTGATTTAAGTTCGATCCGGCCATGGCGGCAATAAAGGTCTCCAGCCCGGCCTCAAACACAGCCTGCTCATCCGGAATCTGTGCATCGGTGGTTCCCGCATACCCCCAGCTGGGCAGATCATAGTGATGGCTCATTTCAATAATTGCCTGCAAGGACAACAAAAACTCGGGGGCATTATAGGAGCACTCGCCGGTGGCCATGTCCAACACCGCCGGGCCCATGCCCATCACAAAGGGCGCCCCTTTGGATTTCAGCTGGTGGATCACGAGGCCGCACAAACACTCCGCCAGTCCCTGAGCCACATGCCCGGCAATGGTCATTGGAGCTGTCGTGCCGGCTATGGGCGCTGCGGAGTATACCAGGGGAACCGATCTTTCGGCGCAAAACAGCAGCTTGTCAAGGCTGTAAAAAGGCGGGATTTTACACTCATCATGCCGCTTCCATCGGGTCAGGGATTGAGATCAGGCCGCCGGCTGAGCGGCAAATGGCAGCCCGCTGAGGCCCAGCTCGGCCAGTTTTTCAGCCGTTGGATGGCCGGCGTCGTCCCAGCCCATGATATCATAAAACTCCTGCTTCATGGGCTCCATCCACTCAGCCGGTTTCGAGGGCTCGATACCGGCATTATACTCTTTCTCAAAAAACATAGCCGGCAATTGATCATTCGAAATTCCGGCTCCGTGTTGCTGATTGAACAGGCGCTCGAGGTTGACAATGCGCTCACCGGCCAAAAAAAGTTCGGTAACGCTTACCGTCCGACCGCTTAAAGCCGAAACGAGTTCGGCTTCACCCACCAGATCATAGGTACAAATCAGGCACAGCGCCGGAACTTTGCACAGTCCCAGACAGTCCAATACCGAACCGACAATCATGGATCTCCGCACCAGTTCTGCTTTTCCCTGGATTGACCGCGGGTCCGACGAAACGGGCGTGCCGAAGACTTTGGTCGCTTTTTCCGGCAACCACTTGTATTCCAGGGTGGCATAAATATCGCTGAAATCCGCCCCCCGGCTGGAAACCGAATAGCCCAGGGCAGTGCCCATCATGTTATAGGGGTGATAGCCGGCCATCTCGAGGCCTTTAATGTGGGCCGCATAGTTCTCGGCCCCGCGACCGATGATCTGCGCTGCCTTGCGGACGCCTTGGGCAAGAATTCTACCGAATCCTCTGCCGGCGGCCATTTGCCGTATCAGCTTCTCCATGGCCGCGCCGTTACCCCAGCTCAGTTCCAATCCGCCGGTATCGGATTTGTTTATAATGCAGCGGTCAAAAAGATCCATGGCAAAAGCGATGACGGTTCCGGCCGAAATGCTGTCCATACCCAGCCGGGTGCACAGGTTGTCCAGATGAACCAGCGTCTGCAAATCGTTCAAACCGCACCGGGCTCCGAGCGCCAGCATGGGTTCGAATTCGGGCCTCACGGCTTGCTTGCCTTTTAATCTTCCGGTTGAAAATCTTAAATGGGCTTTACATTGAACCGGACATCGCGGGCAACCCCGTTTGCGCGTGATATTTTCCTGCAGAAGCTTGCCGTCGATGCGGTTGGTGTCCTCAAAGTGGTAATCGCGATAGTTGCGGGTGGCCAAAATACCCAATTCATCCGCCCAGTCGACATAGCCGGCTCCGCCATGCGCCTTCATATTTTTGAACTCCGGTGAGGATTTTATCTGCCACAGATAGCGCTTGATGGCTTCATGGGTGTCATTTTTAGGACGGAATGCGACCGGGGACTTGGGCGCCTTGACAACGATGGCCTTCAAATTTTTGGATCCCATGACGGACCCCATGCCGGTGCGCCCGGCGGCATGATGCCGATCGGTAATAATACAGCCGAAACGGCACTCCTTTTCACCCGCGGGGCCGATAGCCAGAATCTTTAGTTTTTCAGAGCCCAGTCTATTTTTGAGCAGCTTCTCAGTTTCCCAGGTATCCTTGCCCCACAGCGATTTCGCGTTGCGAATCTCAATGGCATCACCGTCGATCCAGAGATACACCGGTCTTGAAGCCCGGCCGCGGATAATCAGTTGTTGGATATTGCACCGTCGCAGGCTGACGCCAAAGGCGCCGCCGATGTTGGAGCTGCCTAAAATGCCTGTTAACGGAGACAGGGCGTTGATATGCAGTCTGGAAGAAGCCGGTGCTGCCGTGCCGGTCAGCATGCCACATGAAAGGGCAAGGATGTTTTGAGGTCCCAGAGGATCCGTTCCGGGTAGAATGTGATCATAGAGGAGCCTGACATTGAGGCCGCGCCCGCCAAGATATTCTCTGGATAGGATCTGCGGATAATCGGAGAGCTTCCATGTTTCGGCGGTTAAATCAATATCGAGAATTTGCCCGAATACGCTCATGAATACTAGCCGCACCTTTCAATCTCAAAATAAAGCGCGTTGGCCCAATGCCTGTTCAAACGATTCAGCTTAGAGAAATATGAAATCCCTGTCAAGGATGATTTGGGAATCGTCGCTACCGGAGTGCGCCGACCTGTTTTTCGACGGCGTTGAGGATTTTACCACTGCGCATCAAGTCCTTAACAGCGGCAAAATCCGATGAGAGAATACGGTCCTTTTCAAGGTGGGGGACTGACTTGCGGATTACCCGGTAGGCCGCCAGCGTGCCTTCGCCGGGTTTCATGTTGGTAAATAAATCCAGCGCCTGGGCGGCACACAAAAGCTCGATGGCAATGACATCTTCGCTGTTGCGGACAATTTCTCTGCATTTGCGTGCGGAGATCGTCCCCATCGAAACATGATCTTCCTTGTTCGCTGAAGTGGGGATCGAATCGATACTGGCCGGATGGCAGAGCACTTTGTTTTCGGAAACAAGGGCTGCAGCGGTATATTGCGCCAGCATAAACCCGGAATTAAGCCCGCCATCATCCACCAGAAAGGCCGGCAGACCGCTGAGTTTGGGGTTGACCAGGCGTTCGATTCGTCGTTCGGAAATATCTGCCAGTTCAGCAACCGCCATGCCGAGGAAATCCATTGCCAGCGCCACCGGTTGACCGTGGAAGTTGCCGCCCAGCAGGAATGTGTCTGCATCTGCAAAGATCAACGGATTGTTGGTCGCTGAATTCATCTCGGTCTCGATGACGCCAAGGCAATAGTGGATGGCATCCCGGGTGGCTCCATGAACTTGGGGAGAGCACCTCAGGGTATAAGCGTCCTGGACGCGGCCGCAATCCTTATGGGAGGTAATGATTTCGCTGTTTTGGGTTATGCGGGCCATGTTATCGGCCGCTGCCGCCTGACCGGGATGGGGTCGGACCTCGTGAATTTTAGGATCAAATTCTGTGCGGCTTCCCATCAACACCTCCAGGCTCATGGCCGCGGCAATGTCGGTCAATTTAGCCAGCAGGCCGCCATCATAAACCGCCAGTCCGCCGATGGCCGTCATCACCTGGGTGCCGTTGACCAGGGCCAGGCCTTCACCGGCTTCCAGTTGCAAGGGCTTCAGACCGCATTTGTTGAGTGCCTGTCGACCGGTTAGCCGCTGGCCTTTGAAAAGAGCCTCGCCCTGTCCGATCAGAACCAGCGCCAGATGGGCCAGCGGGGCCAGATCACCGCTGGCACCCACCGAGCCTTTTTCAGGAATAAGCGGGCACACTCCCCAGTTCAAAAGCGCAACCAGTTGCTGCACGGTTGACAGTTGAATACCGGAATGCCCTTTGGCCAGATCCTTTATGCGCAATGCCAGAATAGCCCTGACGGTTTCCTCATCAAAGGGTCTGCCGACGCCGGCGGCATGGCTCATCAGGATGTTTTTTTGAAGCCGGCGGGTATCGGCTCTGGAAATGGAAACATCACTCAGAGCGCCAAATCCGGTGGTGATGCCATAGATTCTGCGTTCCTCCTGCACCCAGCGTTCTATCAACCGGCGGCTTTTTTGGATCTGCTTTTCAGCATCGGCCGTCAATTGAACCTGATTGCCATAACGGGCAATAGCAACCAGGTTTTCCAGGGTCATCCCTTCCACACCCAGGTATACGGTTTTCATAAAATGTCCCCACTTATTGAAACAACTTTAAATAGTTGATTGAAATCGTTTCAGATTAGAATAAACGGGTAAGTAAAGAGTTGTCAAATATTACCTTGCAAGGATTTTCAATACAAGTTATCTTTTGCGGCAGTAAAATATAGCAGCCAATAACACGCATTTAAGCCAAGGTACTCAGATATCCGGGATCAACCAATCAGACGCAAAATGCTGCTGGGACTCCACACATACAGCCTTTATCTTCACGGCATCGGACAGGCCTGGGCCGATTTTAACCTGCCCTGGCCCAGACAGTTGAGCACCTTCGAACTTCTGGAGCAGGCCGTTGACTGGGGACTGGACGGCCTGCATCTGGATGACGGCGTCCTGGAAAATCTGGAACCGGCTTATTTAAAGGAAGTCGGCGCCGCAGCCCGGGAACGGGATCTGTATCTCGAATACAATTTTTCTCTGGACCTCGGCGGGCAGGGAATCGGCATCCAGCACGACCTGGCAGAGGCGATTGCCACAGCCCAGGCGCTGGGCGCGGATATCGTCAAAGTCAGTATGGACCTTATCCGGCCGCGGCCGGTGGCGGCCAGCCGCTTCCATCCGGATGTGATGGCCCAGATCAAATCCGTGGCTTCGCGGCTAAAGCAAATCATCCCGGCAGCTGAAGCCGCCGATGTTAAAATTGCGGTTGAAAATCATTGCGACACGTTTTCGGAGGAGATTCTCTGGCTGCTGGACCGGATCGACCACCCGCGGATCGGCGCCTGTATCGATACCGTCAATGCCTTTATGGTCATGGAAGATCCGATGGTGGCCATTGAAAATCTGGCACCGCGGGCCTATACGAATCATTTTCGGGACGACCGCATCGAATTTCAACGCTATGGATGCAAGCTCACCGGAACCGCCGTCGGTGACGGCGACATTGATATGAAGCGCGCCTATGAGATTATCAAAACCCAGTCATCCATGAACCGCATCAACATCGAAACCGAGATGGAAATTCCCATCGACGACATGCAAACGGCCCTGAGAATGGAAAAAGAGACGATCGAGCGCAGCATTCAATATTGCCGGGAAGTCCTGGGCATCGCCAGAGACGACACGCATTAAGGAAAATGGTCATGCACAGTAATAAAGAAATATCAAAGGCAATGACGATTAAACTGGAAGACCTGTATGACGACCTGCCTGAGATGCCGCCGTTTGCCGAAGGCATCCGCCGCGCACCGGCCCGCCGGTTTACGCTCGATCGGCAAGACACTGAACTGGCCTTAAAAAACGCCCTGCGCTACATCCCGCCAAAATGGCATCAACAGCTGGCACCCGAATTTCTGGACGAGCTGCTGTCCCGGGGCAGAATTTACGGGTACCGATTTCGACCGCCAGGCCATATCAAAGGCCGGCCGGTCGATGAATACCGGGGCTCCTGCATCGAGGGCCGGGCATTTCAGGTCATGATCGACAACAACCTGGACTTCGATGTCGCCCTTTACCCCTACGAATTGGTGACCTACGGGGAAACCGGACAGGTCTGCCAGAACTGGATGCAGTATCATCTGATCAAAAAGTACCTCCAAGCGCTGAATCAAGAGCAAACGCTGGTTATGGATTCGGGCCACCCGCTGGGTTTGTTCACTTCCTCGCCGCACGCACCGCGGGTGATCATTACCAATGGCCTGATGGTGGGCTGTTTTGACGATCCGCAAAACTGGAACCGGGCCGCGGCCCTGGGCGTTTCCAACTACGGCCAGATGACCGCCGGGGGGTGGATGTATATCGGGCCCCAGGGGATTGTGCACGGGACTTACAGCACCATTCTCAATGCCGGCCGCGACAAACTCGGCATAGCGGCCGATCAGAATCTAAGCGGCCGTTTATTCGTCTCTTCCGGTCTCGGGGGCATGAGCGGCGCCCAGGGCAAGGCCGTCGAAATCGCCAACGGGGTGGGTATTATTGCCGAAGTCGATTATTCCCGGATTGAAACCCGGCTCAAGCAGGGATGGGTGAACCGGGTAACGGAGGAGCCAGCCGAAGCGTTTACGGTTGCTGCTGAATGTCAGCAGCAAAAAAAGAGCATTGCGATCGCCTTTTACGGCAATATTGTCGACCTGCTGGAATATGCCGTCAATCACAAAATCAAGATCGATCTGTTATCGGATCAGACCTCCTGCCATGCAGTGTATGAAGGCGGCTATTGCCCCCAGGGGGTTTCCTTTGAGGAGCGCACCGAGCTGCTGCGCTCCGGCCATGCCGGATTCAGGGAAATGGTCGACGCCAGCCTGCGGCGCCACTATGAGCTCGTCAAAACCCTGGCGGATCGCGGCACCTATTTTTTTGATTACGGCAACAGTTTTCTCAAAGCCGTCTTCGACGCCGGCGTCAGCGAAATCTGCAAAAACGGCAAGAACCCCATTGACGGGTTCGTCTTCCAATCCTATGTCGAAGACATCATGGGGCCGATACTTTTTGATTACGGCTATGGTCCCTTCAGATGGGTCTGCCTGAGCGGAAAAGATGAAGACCTGGCAAAAACCGACCGGGCGGCCATGGAATGCATCGACCCCGAACGGCGATTTCAGGATCGCGATAATTACGTCTGGATTCGGGATGCTCAGAAAAACAAGCTGGTGGTCGGGACCAAGGCCCGGATTTTATATCAGGATGCCATGGGGCGCATGACCATTGCTCTGAAATTCAACGCCATGGTCCGCAAGGGTGAAATCGGTCCGGTGATGCTGGGCCGCGATCACCACGATACGGGCGGTACGGACTCTCCTTTCAGGGAAACCGCCAACATCAAAGACGGCAGCAATATCACCGCCGATATGGCGGTTCACTGCTATGCCGGCAATGCCGCCCGGGGGATGAGCCTGGTGGCCCTGCACAACGGCGGCGGCGTGGGCATCGGCAATGCCATCAACGGGGGTTTCGGACTGGTTTTAGACGGCAGCGAGCGGGTCGATGCCGTCATCCGCCGCGCGATCCTCTGGGATGTCATGGGGGGTGTCGCCCGCCGGGCCTGGGCCCGCAATGAAAATTCAATCGACACCAGCATTCAGTATAATCAGATGCGTAAAGGCGCAGATCATATTACCATACCCTATAAGGCCGATGATAAGATGATCGAAAAGCTGGTCACGGAAAAATTCAAAGATAAAAAAAGTAAATCTACTTAAATTCGAAACTCGAAGCACGAAACCCGAAACAAATCCTAAATTCAAATGTTCCAATGACCAAAACAATGGAAGGATTCAATACTTTTTTTGTCGCAACCCTGTTCAAGTTTTTTGAATTTTGGTAATTTGAGTTTGTTTCGAATTTCGAAATTAGGAATTCGGATTTATTTTAGGGCGTGATACTTGAATAAACAATGCAATTAGAAAAGGTCGTGTGATATGTCCGGCATGAAAAAGATAATGGAATGTGTGCCCAATTTCAGCGAGGGCCGCAATTCGAAAAACATCGATAAAATCGTGGCGCCCTTCCGGGGACAAAAGGGGGTCAAGCTTCTCGACTATCAGACAGATGAAGATCACAATCGCATGGTGGTTACGGTGGTCGGAGAGCCGCAGGCCCTGAAAACAGCCGTCATCGCGGCGATGGGCAGCGCCATCGAGGCCATCGATATGAATTCCCACCAGGGCCAGCATCCGCGGATGGGGGCCATCGACGTGGTTCCCTTCATTCCGATCAGAAACATCAGCATGGAAGATGCCATCGCCTTTTCCAGAGAAGTCGCACGGGAAGCGGCCCGACAATATGCGCTTCCCATTTTTCTGTATGAACGCTCGGCCAGCAGCCCCGCACGGCAAAACCTGGCCACCATCCGCAAGGGACAATATGAGGGCATGGCTGAAAAGATAAAGCAGCCGGAATGGAAACCGGATTTCGGGCCGGCTCAAATCCACCCCACCGCCGGGGTGACCGCTGTCGGGGCGCGAATGCCGCTGGTGGCCTACAATGTCAATTTGGACAGCGACAACATCGAGATTGCCAACGCCATTGCCAAAAAGGTCCGGCACATCAGCGGCGGCCTCCGATACTGCAAGGGCATCGGCATTGAACTAAAGGAGCGGGGACTGGTGCAGGTATCGATGAACCTGACCGATTACACGCAGACCGCTATATACCGCGCTTTTGAGTTGATTAAAGTCGAAGCCCGCCGCTACGGGGTCAATGTGATCGGCAGTGAAATCGTCGGGCTGGTGCCCATGGAGGCACTCATGGATACGGCCGCCTATTATCTGGGGCTCGAAGATTTTTCGGTCGACCAGGTGCTGGAATCCAGGATATGGGAGTAAAGCGTTTGAAAAACGCCCCCTTTTGCCCAATTTCTGTGTCAGAAAAATATTTTAATCCTCGACATACTACAAGTATGCCTCCGGTAAAAATCTTTGTCTTCCTTGAAATTGAACAAAACTGAGCATTTTTCAAACGCTTTAAATATTCCAAAAACCATGTTGTTAAAGGGAAAAAAATGAATGGAAACCTGATTATAAAGAACGCGGCTGAGGTGGTGACCTGCAGCGGGTTTGCCGCCAAAAAGGGCCGGGAGATGGCTGAGCTTAACATCCTCAATGATGGGTCTGTCTTGATTAAAGACGGCATCATTGAGGCCGTTGGCAAAAACAGGGAAATTGAGCAGCAGCTAAAAAACGCCGGCACGGATCAATCCGGTTTCGATATCATTGATGCTCGCGGCAAGGCCGTTCTGCCGGGTTTTGTCGATTCGCACACCCATCTGGTCTTCGGCGGTTACCGGGCCGAAGAGTTTTCCTGGCGCCTGCGGGGCGACAGCTATATGCAAATCATGCAGCGCGGCGGCGGCATCGTCAGCACGGTCGAGGCCACGCGGCAGGCTTCGGCCGAGGAATTGTTAAAGGCCGGCATCAAGCGGCTGAACTCCATGTTGTCATTTGGGGTGACCACCGTGGAGGGCAAAAGCGGATACGGCCTAAACTGTGAGACCGAAATCAAACAGCTGGATGTGATGGCCCGGCTGGACCAGGTTCACTACCTGGATGTCGTGCCGACTTTTTTAGGCGCTCATGCCGTCCCGCCGGATTATAAGGGCAAGCAGGATGCCTTTATCGATTTTCTGATCTCGGATGTCCTGCCCCGGGTCACAGAGCAACAGCTGGCGGAATTCTGCGATGTTTTCTGTGAAAAAGACGTTTTTTCAATAGATCAATCCCGCCGACTGCTGACGCGGGCAAAGGAGCTGGGGCTGAAATTAAAATTGCATGCGGATGAAATCGTCCGGCTGGGCGGCGCCGAGCTGGCCGCCGAGCTCGGAGCCGTTTCAGCCGATCACCTGCTGCAGGCTTCCGACCGGGGCATCAAAGACATGGCGGCCGCAGGCGTAGTGGCAACCTTGCTGCCGGCCACCGCCTTTAGCCTCAAGGAGACCTACGCCGATGCCCGCAAAATGATCGACGCAGATTGTGCCGTCGCGCTGGCCACCGATTTTAACCCGGGAAGCTGTTTTACCGAATCCATCCCGCTGGTATTTGCGCTGGCAACCCTTTATATGAAAATGTCCACCGAAGAAGCCATCAGCGCCCTGACCATAAACGGCGCGGCTGCTCTTGATCGGGCCGATCAGATCGGCAGCATCGATGCCGGCAAAAAGGGGGACGTGATCGTATTGGAGTTTCCGTCCTACACTTATATTCCATACCATCTGGCGGTGAGCACCGTCGAAAAAGTGATCAAACAGGGCAACCTGGTTTATGACAAAGAAAAAGGAGGCATCATCCATTGCTGAAAGATCACACCATAAGCAAATTTCTGGAGCAGACCGCCTCGGCAGAGCCTTTGCCCGGGGGCGGCTGCACGGCTGCGCTCAACGCCGCCCTGGCAGCCAGCCTGACCGAAATGGTGGCCAATCTGACCATCGGC
>Ga0209536_100002186_pt1 | contig 31807 bp, 23 predicted proteins | sample DeeMarSeWOR28_12_FD_187461 | JGI IMG/M metagenome (GOLD analysis project Ga0209536, IMG submission 187461) | Marine sediment microbial communities from White Oak River estuary, North Carolina - WOR-2-8_12 (SPAdes) (version 2) | ecosystem: Environmental > Aquatic > Marine > Intertidal zone >... | reverse complement strand
GAAGAAATTAGAGATAACACAGTAGTAGAAGAGCACACCCAGGGCGAGGATGAGCTTCAGGAAGCCGAAGCAGTCTCCCAAGAAGAAACCGAAGAGACGTTCAATAACAAAGCTGAGCAGGAGGCTGGAGTTGCTGAACAACCAACAGAGGATGCTGAAGCCTTTGAAGATGTGACAAAAGAAAAAGTAGAGAGAACAGCTAAAAATCGAGAGTCGGCCGCAGGCGAAGTTTTCAAGAGCATTCAACAAATGACTTATTCACAATCAAATCAGCCGACAGAGCAGTCACCGGCAGGTTTAGGTTTATGTGCAAAAGACATTATGCTCAAAGAGCTTGTTTGGGGGAGTCCCGATGATAGTGTCCAGCAGACTTTTGCAAAATTGCAGCAACAAGGTGTAGGCTATATGATGGTAGGCCGGAATGGGGTACTGGAAGGTATTGTGTCTAATTCCAATGTAACAGGAGCACTCAGTCCCTACCTTCGCCCGATATTTGCCAAATGGCGACGGCCGCTGGATGATGCTACGCTTCAAATCAGGATCAAGTGGATAATGAGTAAACCCGTTCGCACCATAAGACCCGATTCATCACTCATGACAATAATAGAAAATATGTGCCAGTTCGGCCAGCGTGCTTTCCCTGTGGTGGATGAACAAGGTAAAGTCCAGGGCTTAGTAACGGCATTTTGTGTTTTCCAGGCACTGATAAATTGCAGTCAGGATATTTCTGTTCCAGGTAAAGAATCTCGGACGCCTCCTTTGGCGCAGATAGGTTTATAAATGGGCTAAAAGGTACAAGATGCAAAATGGCAATAAACTTACATCATTCATAGAGAAGGCGGCTTGCGGTTTTCAAGACTCGTCTGAGCAAATTACTCAGGCCGGTGCCGGGGCTGATTCAGAGCCTGTAGATACAGGTTTGCTCCCGACTTTTGAATCCGGACAGAATGAAACTGCTGTTGTTGATAAATACAAGAAGACACAGGATCAACTGAAAGCAAGCGAAGAAAAGTACCGAGCGATTTTTGAAAACTCGTTAGTTGCTGTCATGATCTTCGACGGGCATGAACATCTTGTTTCATGGAATAAGTCTACGGAAAAACTGTTTGGTATGAGCGCCGAGGATTTGCATCTCATGCCCATACAATCGTTCTACCCTGATGAGGAATGGACAAGAGTAAAAGCTTATTATGCCGGAGAAGAATGCCTGGAGGGCCATCTGGAAAGCAGAATGATCGGAAAAGATGGCCGGGTAATTGATGTTGATATTTCCCATAATATTTTGAGAAATTCAGATGGCAAAATAATTAGTTCGGTCGTGGTTGTCAATGATATCACCGAACGTAAATATTTGGAGCATGTCTCAATCCAGGCCAGGAAAGAGGCTGAAGAGGCTAACAGCAAACTTGAAAGAGTTGTTGACCACGCAAATATGCTGACTCAGGAAGCAAGGATCGCCAATAATGCCAAAAGTGAATTTCTTGCTAACATGAGCCATGAAATCCGAACACCAATGAATGGTATTGTGGGTATGCTGACGCTGGCCCTTAATAAAGAGCGTGAAGAGAAAATCCGGGAGTATCTGACCATAGCTAAAACATGCGCCGATAACCTTCTGAATTTGATAAACGATATTCTGGATATATCCAAAGTTGAGGCGGGTAAACTTGCTGTTGAGATTATTGACTGTAATTTGGATGAGATACTTAGCGCTATTAATTCGAGTTTGCGTCCGTCAGCTTTGGAAAAAGGGATCGGCTTCGATATTATTTTGATGACTGATGTCCCGGAGCAGATAAAAACTGATCCTACGCGGCTGAATCAGTGCCTGGTGAATCTGCTCGGCAACGCTATCAAATTTACCGAAACCGGCGGTGTAACGGTCGAGCTTTCTCTGGAGGAAATGGGAGATAAGTCATTTATTCGTTTTGATGTTGTTGATACTGGAATTGGTATTCCCGTCGATCAACAGAAAAGTATCTTCGACAAGTTTATGCAGGCAGATAGCAGTACCACGCGCAAGCATGGCGGTACGGGACTGGGACTTGCTATCACTAAGCAGTTGACAGAACTTCTTGGTGGAGATCTTACTCTAACCAGCGAGCCGGGGAAGGGTTCGACATTTTCATTGATTATACCTGTCAACATTGATATCGCATCAGCCACCATGATGAATCATGACAAATGGTCTAAAAAAGAACAAAAAGTCGGGCACTCTGATGAAATCCATAATACTGCCGGCAAGATTTTAGTGGTCGAAGATGATTTTGCCAATCAACAGGTTATTCTTGGCATATTGGAAGAAACCAACTTCCAGGCAGAACTGGCAAAAGATGGTATTGAAGCTGTCAATAAGGTAACAAGCGGTTCTTACGATTTGATATTTATGGATATACAGATGCCGAATATGAACGGCTACGATGCGACAAAGATAATTCGCAAAAAAGGTTATAAGATGCCGATTATAGCCCTGACTGCTTATGCTATGAAAGGAGACGAACAAAAGTGCTTGAATGTCGGATGTGATGCATACTTATCCAAACCTGTTGACGCCGAGAAACTGTTTGACACAGTTAGTAAATTCCTGTCATTCGAGTCAGGCTTTATGTTCGATGAAATTAACGCCGCCGAGAAAAGAGTTGGCGAGCTAAGCGAGAAATTCTGCAATACGCACAAAACATCCGTGTAAGAGCATCAATGGTGAGAGATAAGATGGAACATACTTTGGAAAATGTGACCGAATACGAATCGAAAAGCGACTCTAAGCTAAAGATTCTAATTGTCGAAGACGATTTTGCCTCCTTCATACTATTAGAGGAATATCTGTGCGAATACGGCGATTGTTCCGTAGCTGTCAATGGAGCCGAAACTGTTAAAGCGTTTAAGAAGGCTTTGGATGAGGGTCAGCCGTATGATGTGATATGCCTTGACATCATGCTGCCGGAAAAGAATGGTCACCTTGCGCTTGAAGAGATTTGCAGGATAGAGCGAGAATATGGAATAAGTGACTCTGACGGCGTCAAGGTAATCATGACAACCGCCATAGACGACCACGAGACTATTATAAAAGCATTTAAGGAAGGATGTAAAGCTTATATTGTCAAACCCGTTACTAATGAAAAGCTTTGTACAGAAATGCGAAAGCTTGGTCTTATTAAATGATTTGGAGTATAGTTAAGGAGAAATAAAATGGAGATTGCGGAAAAAAATGCAAGCGAGGTAAAATCGCAAGAGCCGACAAAGCTCAAAATACTTATCGTGGAAGACGATTTTCCCTCTTGCAAAATAATGGAGGAGTATTTGTTTGAGTACGGCGATTGCACCATCGCTGCTAATGGAATCGAGGGTGTTGAAGCATTTCGGAATGCATTGGATGCAGGTGCCCGCTATGATCTCGTGTGTCTCGACATCATGATGCCCCAGATGGATGGACATGAGGCTTTGAGAACTATTCGACAGATAGAGCATGATCATGGCATATTTGATCCCAGTGGTGTTAGTGTAATTATGACAACTGCAAAAGACCGATCCAGGGACATGATAGAAGCCTTTGATGAGGGTTGTGCGTCATATATTGTTAAACCTGTTGACCAGGATAAGCTTGTTATGGAGATGCAAAAGCTTGGCCTTATCTAAGGGACCCAAAAACGCAAAAGAATATATTTTGGGAACCATAATATTTGAAAGGAGAACGCTAATGACTACAGCGACAACAGAATTAAATAATCCGAATATGGAAGAACTCGACAAGAACGAGCAGGTCCAGGAAAGTACTGACCAGCATACTGACGAACCAACAGTAACAAATGAACGGGCCCGGCAGGAAGGTGACCAGGGTGATGTGGCCGCTGGGGAAGGTTTGCAGGAATATCGTGAACAACTTAGACAGCGTCTTGATGAAGAGTTGACGAATCTGAAGGCCACACAAAACGAAGTTGCCGAACGACTTCAAACCGAGACTGAGTCAGGCAGTATAGAGGACAGCAGCTTTGATCCATTGAACGTTGCTGCGAGCGCTTCCCAGGAAAGAGCTGATATTCTGGCTATTGTCAGGAGTCTTGAAAGGCAAACTGACACATCAACTAAGCTTAAAGACATTCTTGAAGGTGACGTTGAATCACTTCAGAAAAAACTGTCCAGCGAGATGGCCGCTCGTGCTCAACTGGAAGAGAAGTTGAGGTCTCTTGATACAAGCGCCGGCGCCAGTGGTAATTTACGTGAGGAGAATGCTTCTCTCAGGAAAGAACGAGATAGATTAGCCAGTTTGCTTGAAGAGATTAAGCCACAACTTGAGTCAGTTACTGAGGGACGTGACTCACTTTCCGAAGAGGTGGCCTTCTCTCAGAAACGAGCACGGGAACTGGCTAACAGGAATAATGACCTTGAAATCCAAATCAAACACCTTCAGGAAAAAGTTACAGATACAGAGCATCTGCGTGCAGAAGCGACTAAAGCAAAAGAAGAAAACCAGGTTTTAACTGAAAAAGTGCGAGGTCTTATGAGTCGGTTGGAGGAGGCCAATAAGATCAGAGATACACTTGAAGCTGATTTGGCCACATCGCATAAAGCTGTTTGCAATATGCGAAAGGAACTGGAAGACCTTCAAGGCGAAGGTGCTGATGATGGCAGCCTGGTATCCAACTTGCGTAATCAGCTTATAGCTCAGAGTACTGAACTGGCGGTAGCTAATGAAAAAATCCAGCAGGAAACTGTCGCTCGCAGAGAGGCAGAAGAAATGCTTAGAGAAATAAAGTCGCGATTACTAACATTGTCGAACAATAAATCCGTCGCGTCTGCCCTTGGTTCATCTCGTGGATAACAGTACTTGGCAGAGCAGGCTCGGATTAGAACAATACAGGGTGCGGCTAACTAAAGGCAAGTGATTTACCTGACATGATCTGCAAGTAGCAAGAAAATGACTACAAGGTGCCTGCGAAAGGAAGGCGATCTTATGTCCACAACAGAAACGATGTTGAATAAACCGGCCGAACATGGCGACCTGCTCAAGCAACAGGTTGCCGATCTTACTGAAAACAACGACAGCAAAAGTAATACACTTACAGCGTTTCATAAGGATGTGGCTGATATTCTCGACATTCTCGATAGCTTCGGAGCAGAACAACCAACTACAGACCAGGTACCTGAAGATGCGCCCCTTACTGCCGAAGAACAGAACAGACTTACCGACCTGCTCAGAGATACGGATGCCGAACCGAAGAATCATATAGGGAACAAGGGAAAGCGGGCCGACATTCTTCAGGTTGAAGTAACAGAGAATCATGGAGATTTAAACAAACTCAGGAGTAAGACCTCCTTTGCCGAACAAGAACAAAACAAACTTGATGGATTGCATACTTATAAACAGACACACATCGAAGTACCAACCGATGATCATCAGACGCTTGCCAGGGAAATTGATGGTTTGCTGACCAATATCCAAACGCAGCTTGATACAGTAATCGTGGAGCATGAAAAACTCAGTAAGGAATTAGTCCTTACCAGAGCACTTGTTGAAGAACTCGAAAATGACCGGCCTGATATTGAAACTGAGAAACTGAATCAGGAAAAGAAGAACCGGGATATAGAGCAGTTGCGTTCGGAGCTTACTAAGATAACTAAATGGCATAAAGTGCTGACTGTACAGGTACAAAAACTGTTGAAAGTTGTAGAAAACTCTCATGCCGAAAGTGATACTCTTGAGGCGAACCTGATCCAATCCCACGAAACTATACGTAATCTGAAAAATAAAGTGCAGCCGCTGCAAGATAAACTTGAAGATTATGATAATATGATAACCAATCTGCATACTCAGTTTGTGGATCAAACTGCCATACTGACAGCAACTCACGAAAAGTTACTATATGAAGTTTCTCAGCGAAGGAAGGCTGAGCAAATGCTGAGGAAAATAAAATCACGGTTAGCGCCATTAACACGGACGAAAAGGTGATTATCGCGTAAAAGGTACCGGAAAAACGCTAATAAACTCAACTGTTATTCATCAGTGCTATCGGGAAAAAGATGCCTCAGAATTAAATCCTTTACACTTTGACATGGTATCTCTTCCGGTATGCCTTTCAGGCCTTCTCTGTCAATCAATATCGGTTGGATATCCTCATGCTGGTCAATCCGTCCGTGCGAACCTTTTACCAGGTTAGCATCAAGGGGGATAACATCGAATAGAGTCCTGAAGCCGAGTTTCTTTTTCAGCAGTTTCAGTGCGATTTTGAGTTTCGGATTTTTTATTGCCGGATCAATAAAGAGTTCACATGGATCGTAGCCGGGTTTGCGATGGATATCGACGGTCCTGGCAAAATCTGGAGCTTTCGAATCATCCAGCCAGTACTTATAGCTGAACCAGTGGTCTTTGGCCGCTACGAGAACTATGTCTCCCGACCGGGCATGATCGATATGCAGCTTCGATTGCGCATCTTTATCCAGGACCTGTTCGACGCCCGGGATATTCCTGCACATATCGAGGATCCGATTAGTATTCTGCTTGTTTTTTATATAAATATGGGTTATCTGATGGTCCGTCACGGCAAAAGCTTCCGACGCACCGGCATCGAGCAGTTCGGCGCCTATCTCTTGGCGTACGGCTATGAGATTTTCTTCCCTGAGTATTTTGTTTATTGCAATCGCCCGGCTTACAGGTTCTATGCCGTACTCACTGACGATTACAGGTTTCACAGACCGGCTCTCGAAATAATCCAGCAGCCTGCCTGTGACAGTATCAATCTGGGTAACGTGCTTTTTGATGTCTTTATGGTTTGGCCCTAATTTCTGAAGAGCATAATCCAGGTGTGGCAGATAAACCAATGTAAGCGCTGGATCCAGTTTCCTGTGAGCAATTATCGTTGCATCGGCGATCCATTCGCTGGATTTAATCGAAGAGGCCGGGCCCCAGAAATTAAACAAAGGAAATTGCCCCAGTTCCGATTGCAGCTCGTCTCTGAGTCCGGAAGGATTGCTGTAACAATCCGGAATCTTGCGGCCGTCGGCTTTATATATCGGCCTCGGCGTTACAGAGTAATCGGCGGTGGAATACATATTGTACCACCAGAACATGTTCAGACATGTAAAGCCGGGCTCGCGCTTGCGGGCGGTCTCCCAGACTTTCTCTCCGCGGACGAGCTGGTTGGATTGTTTCCAGAACTGGATTTCGTTGAGCTGCCGGTCGAACCAGCCGTTACCGACAATGCCGTGATCAGATACATCCGCTCCTGTCAGCATGCTCGACTGGACGCTGCATGTAACCGCAGGCAGGACGGGTTTGAGCCTTGTCACGCGGCCTTCTTTGCAGAATCGCTGGAGGTTCGGCGAGAAGTCACCGATCAGTGACTTGTTGAGACCTACGATTAGAATTACCGCCGTCGGCTGAGTCATATTATGTGCCCCCAATCATGCGGTGACTCAACATCGTCAGAGCAAAACACAGACCCGCCGCTGCTGCAAGTACGGGATTGGCCAGTACGGCAAGGAACAAACAATCCAGCAGACAAATACAGGCGAGCCACGTCAGTACGCCCTGCTTGATTCTAGGCGGATTGCCGAACACAAACATTGCTGCTCTTAAGAGGACTATCAGCAAAATAACGGCAATAATATACGGATAGAACAGTTTGGGAAGCGACAGGACAAAGACCGCAGGTACAAGAAGCATGATGGCGACAGACAACCATCGCCGGCTGTCTATCTGTTGCTTGTTTTCACTTCTGGCGATTATTGTCATAAATGCGATATACAAGGCAAGAACGGCAGATGATATCGCCGTGCTCGTCCAGAATTCTTTCGCGTTACTACCGCCTCCGAACACTGCATAAGCGGATATAACATAAATCAGCGCCCGGCACAAAGCCATGAATATTACCGATAACGCAAAGCGTTTATGTGTTATGTCGTAAAGTATTATCGCAGCCGTCAATACCAGCACAAAATATATGCAATGCCAAAAGAATATCAACGTCAGTCCTATTGCTGTGACGAATAACAGAATGATAAAGAAAAGAACTGACCTCGGCGATATCCTGCCCGAGGCTATCGGCCGATCAGGTCTTTGCTGCCGGTCGATGTTCAAATCCACAAGGTCATTCAGGGCCATGCCGGCCATGTAGAATAAACTAATAATGACGGAAAGGATAATCACAGGCAGAATTGCGACAGGACTTGATGCCGCCATTGAACCGATGGCCGAGCCCGTCAGTACGTTCGTCCAGCAGGTCGGTAGGTTCGATATCCGTGTCAGTGCCGCATATTGTTTTAAGAGTTTGCGCGTATTATTCCAGATATCGCTATAGCTTATTGTTAATGTTTCTGACAGAAGCATAATCAAGTACGAAGCCCAACTTTTTCGACGACCATCTGGTCGGCGGTGTTAATATTCTCTAACTGGTTTTGCATCCAGAGCAGCTCCCTTGCAATTCCCTGGGCCAGGTTCTCAGTTCTCAACGGGGCCGGCAAAACGGTCCAGGCATACGTCTCGACCTCGAAATGCCGGCAGTCGCTTAGCTTATATATGCTCCTCAGACAATCGGCGATCTCGTAGCTGGTGGTCTGAAGGTTGCCTACGCTTTCAATAAAAATCGGCAAATGGAAATGGCATCGAAGCATGCCCTTTGTCCCGGCATTAATATCGCTAATGGCCCGGGGCAGATCGTCGTACGAAAGAATCCGGTCAGACTGTTTAATATAAGTCTGGTGCAAATATCTGTCCTCCTGGAATTCCCTGAGCTGCTCAAAAACCGGATGGAAACTTTCGCCGGAAATCTCCGCCTGCAGAGCGGATGACACATGGACCTTCCCGATCCTGATGCCGTTTATAGTATAATTCCTGATAGTTTTTTCCTGGTCTTCGAATATGACGGATGCATGACAGATGTCGTGACAGACACGCAGGTGGCGCAGCACATCGGCATCATTATAACGGCCAAGAAGATAGTTGTTGAAAAACGACAAAACGTCATTACTGCCGCTAAGGATGCAGCCCGGCTCGGGTTCTATGTCCAGGTGGATTAGCTTGCCCGTCTGCTTTTCGTTATCTTTCAATATTTCCACTATTCGTATCAGGTTGTCGGCGGCTTTTTCATAATCAAACTCGCCGCTATGCCATCCCAGAGGCAGCGTCGAAATACCGGCCTGCGCCCCTTGAGGCATAAGTTCCGTCAATATTTTTATAAGGTTGACCGTGTAGTTCAGCCGCTGCGGCTGCGTCCAGTCCGGTTTATAAACATGGTACTTGACCGTCAGGCCGTGAAAGTTCGCAAACGGGAATCCGTTCATCGTAAATGGGACCAAGCCGTTGGATTCCAAAAATTCTTTGAACCTCACGAGCCGGTTCTCATCCAGCATCTGGCGCGCGGTACGTGCCGAGAGCCAAAGCCCGATAGGCAAAGGCCGGCCGCCTGATATCCTCGCTTTGACGTCCAGCGCATATTCTTGAAGGCTGGAGAGATACCGATCGAAATCTTCCCCGGCGTGTACGTTAGTGCAGTATCCAACGAGTGGCGAGGGCATCTTGCCCTCGTGTCCCGAAGGCGTCCCGCCTTCGGATCGCGGGCGGGACGCCCGCGACACGCAAGGCCGAGACGGCCTCGCCACGGTTCTGTCTGTATTTGTTATTCTATTCATAAACATACCGGAATTTCTCGCTCTGACTCAAAAACTCGATAGGATTTCTGTATGTAATCTTTTCGATCATCTCCTGCGAATGTCCTCTCTGCTTCATTTCGAAGCGCATCTTCGGCACTGAAAGCGGGTCGCTATGGCCCCAGTCACTGGCCGAGTTTACCCAGATCCGGTCTGGGCCGTATATTTCAATAATGTCCACCGCCCGCTGCGGTGTGCATTTAGTGTTGGGATAAATCGTCAGGCCCGCCCAATAGCCTCGATCCAGTATCTCAACAACCGTGTGCTCTTCGGCATGATCGATAAGGATCTTGTCCGGATTGATTCCGCTGAAAGACCTGATAGCGTCCATGATAAGCCGTGTGCCTTTGAGTTTATCTTCCAGGTGCGGCGTATGCACAAGTATCAATTGGTCGTATTTTTCCGCAAGAGCTATTTGCTCTTCCAATATCATCAATTCGTTCTTCGTATTCTTGTTCAGGCCGATTTCTCCGATTCCGACCACGCGAGGAGAATCCAAAAATTCCGGGATGATGGCGATTACTTCCCTGGCAAACACCGGGTCGTCGGCCTCTTTCGGGTTGATGCATATCCAACTGTAATAGTCGATATGGTATCTTCCCGCCCGGCGGGGTTCGTACTCGGTCAGTTGCAGGAAATAGTCATGAAAGCCCTCGACGCTGCCGCGGTCGAAACCGTTCCAGAAGGCAGGTTCGGTAATACAAACGCATCCGGCATGGGCCATCCGCATATAGTCATCTGTTGTTCGTGAGACCATGTGAATATGTGGATCTATGTAATTCATCGGGAATCGCCCTCCTCTCTCGCAGCGCCTGTCGCACTCTTGGCGCCGTTGGCCGACTGCGGCAGTTCCGTCATTTTGTCGCTGAATATCTCGAGTACCCGGCCGGCACGGTTTGTCCTGCCGTCAGACAGAACGTTCAATGCCCTGAACAACGCGGCTATACGATAGTCACTTGCTGCAATGTCGTGATCGCAGGTCCGGTCAAGACGGTCGAGAAACGCCGCCAGGTCGATTAATTTAGCCCGGTGCTCTAAAAAGTAGCGGTCTATTACATCCTGTGACTTGAGCGTATTATGTGTCAGCACTTTCATTGTTACTCCCTCACTTGTCAAATCTTTCCAGGTACGATATTGCGGCGAGCATTTTGTTCGTATCGATCTCGAATATGTCAAACGCCCCGCCGATTTTACTGATTGAAGGGATGGTGAGTCTGCCGCCGAGATGCTCCTGGAATTCGTCCAGCCCGCCCAGCAGCGTTTTGCCATGCTGCATTGACCGATGGTACAGTTCGAAACCCATCCCATCGAGGCATTCCAGGATCCTCCGGTGCTCGACGTCACTCAGCCAGCCCATGTTGTTTGCGTAGGTAGCGTCGATTGCGATTCCGATAGCGACCGCCCGGCCGTGCGAAAGCTCGAAGCCGCTCATCTGCTCGAGTTTATGCGCCGACCAGTGCCCGAAATCCAAAGGCCTGGCGTCCTGCAGCTCGAACGGGTCCCCGTTTAATGTGATATGGTCAAAATGCAGTTTTGCGCTTCGCCTGATGACAGGGATCGAAATATCGAGATTTCGTGCTTTGATGCCGTCGCAGTTTCGATACATATACTCGAACAGCAGCGGGTCTTTGAGCAGAGCGACTTTGACCGCCTCGCTAAAGCCCCCCAGCCAGTGAGGCATAGTCAGTGTTCCGAGCGTTTCTTCGTCGTTGATAACGGCCCAGGGAGTATAGAAAACCCCCATGAAATTTTTCTTGCCGAACGCGTTTATGCCGTTCTTGACGGCCATGGCCGAATCGGCCTGTGACAGTGTCGTTGTTGCTATCCGGACCAGTCGCAGGCCCCGATGTGTGATTGAAGCTGCGAATCCTACCGCGTCCAGCACAGCACCTCCGCCCATTGCGATAACAAATGATTTTCGGCACAGATGCGACTGCTCGATAGCATCCAGGATTTGTTTGAAATATATCTGGTCATTCTTGACCTGTTCGCCGCCCGGTATTACGTGGATTTTCGGCGAATTTTCAGGCAAATATTTTTTGAAGTAACCGTTGATTTTATTAGTAAGATTAGCCCTTGTCTTAGCGACATTTGCGTCTATAAATATTGCTATATTGGAACAATGTCGGCTTTCACGGGACAGAATTTCCAAAAGAATCGTGTTACCGGCGGCAAATACGTTCGCAGTGAATCTCAAACGGTGAGTAAAATTGCAGGAAAATACGGTATCATGACCGATATTATAGGCCGTCGTATCAAGCTCGACAGGCGGTAGAATTGATTCGGTAGTGCTGTAAGCTAAATTATTGTTCATCTCCCTGCCCCCCAACTCAGGCATTAATATATCGCCTTGAGAATTATTATAACATATTTTGACCGTCAAAATCAAGTGAATTCTGACAATTCGATGCCCATGGCTCGATGCTGGATGCCAGATGGCTCTCCCTATGGGACGCCTTATGGCGGATACTCGGCAAGAATCCGGAATCGAGAATCCGCACTTGAACTATAAGCTTCAGTGTGAGAGAATAGACACCAATGAGCTTTTTCAATTGAATCGGTGTACTTCGAAGGAGATGGTAAGTGAAAATTTACTCCATTTGTCTGACCGTCGTGTGTTGCTATATTGTCGCCTTCTGCACAGGTTGCCCGCCTGCTAACAGGCAAAACAAAGAGCTGCCAGTACTTCAAAAGCGAGAGGATTTCCGCTGGCCAGAAGGAAAGCACGCCGCCATCAGTCTTACTTTCGACGATGCGCGGCAGAGCCAGATTACCCGGGGCATACCACTGCTTGACAAATACGACACGAAAGCCACTTTCTATGTTTCGATTAGCAATCTTGACCGAATGCTGGATGCATGGAAGAAAGCGGCGAAGAACGGTCACGAAATAGGCAATCATACGCTTAAACATCCATGCTCGGGCAACTTCTCCTTCATATATGACAGGGCCCTCGAAGATTATACGCTCGATAAGATGCGGCACGAATTAGCGGAAGCAAACAATATCATCGAAAACCTGCTCGGAGTCACGCCCGTTTCATTCGCCTATCCCTGCGGGCAGAAATTTGTCGGACGGGGGCGAAACCTCAAAAGTTATGTGCCGCTTGTGGCAGAACAATTCATGACCGGTCGCGGCTGGATGGACGAGTGGGCAAATGATCCGACTTTCTGCGATATGGCGAACCTGATGGCAATGGAGCTGGACGGCAAGGATTTCGAACAGGTCAAACAGTTGATAGACAGGACTCTAAAAAACGGCGGCTGGCTGATTTTCTGCGGCCACGAAACCGCCGAAGTCGGACGCCAGACTACTTACTTATCGACTATCAAGGCCCTCTGTGAATATGCCCAGGACCCGGCCAATGGTATATGGCTCGATACCGTTCAAGCAATTGCCAATCACATCCACAAACAACGCACTGATAAGAGGGAGTTTTAGCTATGAAACAGATGAAAATCAATCGTCGCAGGTTCCTTAAAAAAGCAACCTCAGCAGCTTTAGCAACAGCAGGCTTTCCGTACATTGTCCCCGCCTCCGCTTTGGGCGAAGATTCCAGCGTCTCTCCGAGCAACCGGATAACGATGGGCTCCATCGGAGTAGGTGGAATGGGCACAAACAATATGAGGGCGTTCTTAAATCAGCCTGATGTGCAGGTTGTCGCCGTCTGTGACGTCGTAAAAGCCAGCAATGAATATGGCCACTGGTACAAGAACGGCTGGCAGGGTCCGTGGTTCGGGCGTGATTCCGCACAAAAAATAGTGAACGATTGTTATTCCAGGAAAACCCCGTCCGGCCGCTATAAAGGCTGTGACGCATACGTTGATTTCCGCGATATAATCGCAAGAGACGACATCGACGCCGTCTGCATAACGACCCCCGACCACTGGCATGCCATCCCGGCAATATCAGCAGCAAAAGTCGGCAAACATATCTATTGCGAAAAGCCCTTGAGTTTAACTATAGCAGAAGGTCGTGCCATGGCTGAAGCAGCCAGGCGTTATGGCATCATCTTCCAAACAGGCACGCAGCGAAGATCGAGCCAGCAGTACAGGTTCGTCTGCGAACTGATTCGCAATGGCCGAATCGGCAGGCTCAAAAAAGCTATCGCTCCCATTGGCTCAAATAACAAAGTCGCCTCGGCAAGTAACTGGCAACCTATGCCCGTGCCGGATTGGTTGGATTATGACATGTGGCTTGGCCCGGCGCCTTGGGTCCCCTACCACAAGGACCGCTGTCTCTACACTTTCCGGTTCGGCCTCGATTACTCAGGCGGACAAACCACCAACCTTGGTGCGCATGCGATCGACATTGTCCAATGGGCGAACGGCACAGACCATACAGGGCCAATCGAAGTCGAAGACCTGGGGGGCGAATTCCCCGAGGACGGTCTTTTCACAACCGCTACGAAAGTGCATTTCAGAGCACGATATAAAAACGGACTCGAACTGGTATGTAAAACGCAGGATGGCGGCCCACTCCGTCTCGAGGGTACCCAAGGCTGGATTGAGATGCAAAACGATAAGCCAACATACTACCCGGAATCTCTGAAAAATTCCGTCATCGGGCCGGAAGAAATCCACCTTTACCAAAGCGACGATCATCATCGCAATTTCATAGATTGTATTAAGACTCATCGTGAAACTGCCGCACCGGTTGAAGTTGGTCACCGCTCCGTTACTATCTGTCACCTTGGTAATATCGCTATGACACTCAAGTGCAAGCTTGAATGGAATCCTGAAAAAGAACGTTTTACAAACAGTGAAGAAGCCAACCAAATGCTTGCACGTTCAATGCGCAGTCCATGGCGCCTGTGAGAATTATTAAATTGCTTTATAAATTGACACAATAGAACAAGGGACACTTAGGAGGCTAAGATGGACTCTGACAAACACCCAGTACCAGCAATCGGGCGAAGGGAATTTCTCTTAGGGCTTTCGGCCACTGCAGCATGCTCACGATTCGTCCGTGCCGGGATAGCCCAAACAGTGCATAAAACTTCACCCGCCACGATGCTACCAACGATAAATCTTGGCGAGCATAAAATTACTCGATTAATCGCCGGCTCCAATCCAATCAGCGGATACTCCTACATGGGCCCCATTATGGACCGGCACATGAAGGATTATTTCACGCCCGAGCGAATTGTCGAATTCCTTTTAAAGTGCGAGCAGCAAGGAATCAACACCCACCAGTTCAGTCGCCCGGCAGAAATGAGCAACGTGTTCCGGGAATTGAGGGAGCGGGGCTCGAAGATGAAGTTCATCTGCCTGCATGCCGGCGGGCCGGAGAGCATACCGGTCAAGAAGGTGGTACGGGACACTCAGCCCATTGCGATTGCCCATCACGGCGGTGTCACCGACAGATTGTTCCGCGAAGGCAAGAGCGACCAGGTTCATGATTTTGTAAAACGCGTTCACGAAGCAGGCGTTTTGGCAGGCGTCTCAGCACACAATCCCGACTGCATCAAACGGATTGCCGATGAAGGCTGGCCGGTCGATTTTTTCATGACTTGTTTTTACTACCTGACCAGGACGCCGGAGGAGCTTGAAAATATGCCGCCCGTCGTGACGGCCGAGGTTAGCTATGCCTTCTTCGCTTCCGATCCTATGACTATGACCAAAGTAATCAGGCAGGTTGACCAGCCCTGCCTGGGCTTCAAGATTCTGGCGGCAGGCAGAATGTGCAGCAAACCCCAAAAAGTCGAAGCGGCATTCAAATTTGCCTTCGAGCACATAAAGCCGACCGACGGAGTCATCGTAGGTATGTACCCACGCTACCATGACCAGATAAGCCGGAACGCCGGATTCACATGCAAGTTTGCATTTACATAGTAACAATAGGTTGAAGGAAGGTTAACCAGAGCCCGGACTAACCTCTTTTCTGCTCATTATTGTCTCTCATGGAATTACGTTGGTTTCTGCCCACAGTGAGTTTATGGTATTAACGGTATGGTCGACAAGGACATTTCCGCCTTCCGGACCCACTAGACTGCTGTGGACAACTGCGCTGTAGTGGCCTCCTCGAATTGCCTTCTCCGTGGGCAGATAGGTTCCCGGCCCCACTAATTGCACGACAAATGTCTGAAGCGCTTTGCTACGTGCCTTCATTCTGATCCCGTAGTCGGTGAACAGCTCGAAAGAATTTGTGCATATAGCGACATCTCCGATCCGCAGCACATGTAATTCCATCTCGTATGTTGGTTTTGGGTTTGTCCTTTGTCGCTTGAATCGGTTGACTGTCACCTCGTACCATTTCATCCTCCGTTGCTCACGCACAGCAGCCTCAGAATTTTGCTCTATCAGGGCGGCAGCCTTTTCGGCTGCATCCTTTGCTTCGACATATTCCGCTTCAGTGACCAGACGCATTGGCAATTGAATCTTTTCTACTTTATGGATCAGGGGAACATCGACGTGTCGGTCATTCTTGACAGCTTCGTAGGTGTCGTCCACAGCCCTTACGATACGACGGGCAATCTCGTCCATACGGTCAAGGCTGCGAAGTCTGCGCATTCTCTCATCGGCCTCTTTCCTGTACATTAAGTGTGGAGATTGATCGCCTGAAGCGCCTGTCCAGGCCAATATGCACAGTTGCTCACCATATCGCTCCCACAAAGCTTTGCGCACCGGATGCCAGAAATCGGCGTTGACAGCAGACCTCGATTCCACTTCCTGCGAGGGGCAGGAAACGTTGACAACAACGCCTATGAGCCGGCCTGAATCGTCCCAGAAAAACAACGTGTTAATATCGTGATCTTCGTATCCTTCAAGATTCCGGAACTCAGCTATATCAGTCTTGCCGTACATTCGTGCTGAGCCGTCAGCGTATACTGCTCGGCGGTTATAGGCAACTACGGCATGACTTAGTCCCCATGTAACACTTCCGGCACTTCGATTGTTCCACGCCTGCACTATCGCATCCGCGACTCGCTCAGCAAGGAAAGTTCGATACTGTTCAACCTGCATCACTCCCTGTTTTGGAATGGGATATTTGTCCAGCAATAACACGGGGGCTGTATGCGTGTGCGTACCATTGAGAAATAGCTTGCTGGTATCCAAATTCGGCAAGCGCTTTTGTACAGAATTGCGGACAAGTTCCAAAACCTCTGAGGGTATGTACAGCAGGTCGCACGAAACCATTATCGCAAAGTCACAAGACGAATTCTTTTCGCGAGATTCCAACGCAATCACATTGGCTGTGATCGGTGTTTCGACAGTTTTGGCGATTCGCAGATGGAATTGGCCTGAAACCGCAACCGGCTCAGCGGCAGTTATATCAGCCACTGCCGTTCCGACCAACAATTCGGCAGCTAATCCTCCTTGCAGCGACAAAAGAGTATTTATTAGGAATCCGGTTATGACAAGAGGTTTCCAAAACATTACGTCCTCCTTTCGATCTGGCTATAGAAGATCTCTTTAACTTTTCAGGATAAACACTTCTTATTTAACATTTCATTTGAAGCTGGTATTGTCTGTTTCCGACATTCCCTTATATATCATACCAAAACCAGCCAGGCTAATCCAAATCAGAAGTATTATAAGTGGACAAGCTGCGATATTTTGCTGATTAATCGTAATGAGGGTGTCTAAAAAATGCTGACAACAGATATTATGCCGCCCTTGAACTCTTGATAAGTGGATGGTTGAAAATATAGGGCTAACAATACTATTAAGCTGCTGGTCTTCACAGTATATAGGATTTGCCCGATAATTTCGATTGACTTTCATGATCTATATTGATAAAATAGATAAAGAATTTATGCAGAACTTAATGCCCTCATTGTCGATAACTGCGACTTTGGGGATGAAAAGTTATTGATAAAACCAGGGTCACCAGTCTATGACAGCGGTGAAGATGGAGGCAGAACATAGTAGTGTCTTTGAAAGTTCCTTTCCTACCATTAATTCTTGTTATTTTTTGGGCTTTTTCTGTTTTTACGGCAGAAACTGCTGCTAATACCACCCTTGTAATTAATGAATTGATGGCCGATAATGCCGGCTCTGCTCGTGACCAGGCCGGCGATGACGATGACTGGATAGAGATTTATAACTATGGTGATTCGTCCGTAAATATCGGACGAATGTATCTTACGGATAATCAAACGACTGACGCCGGGTGGCGCGTGCCCGATAATAATCCCTCTGTAACCACTATACCACCGAAGGGCTTTTTGCTTATTTGGGCCGATGATGAGGCAAACGAGGGTACGCTGCACGCCGGCTTCAAACTTGGTTCCGGCGGCGAGAATATCCGTTTATTTGCTGCCGACGGCAGAACTTTGATCGATGAGGTGACTTTTAGCCGGCAGGACGAAGACCGCTCCTACGGCCGGATACCCGACGGTAGTGAGGACTGGCAGACTATTGCTACACCTACTCCGGGCAAATCCAACACCTCGGCGCCAATATCAGTAGTAATCACGGAGATTATGTATCATCCGTATCATGCGGAAACAGCACCCGAGGACATCCGCGCTGAATATGTCGAGCTTTACAACCGTGGGATTGAACCTGTCAGCCTTTCGGGCTGGCGGATTAGCAGCGGCGTGGACTTTGTATTTCCCGATGTGACGCTTGGGGTGAAGGAATATCTCGTTGTGGCCGCGGATGTGGATGTTTTCAACGCTGTATATCCGTCAGTTACCAATGTTATTGGTGACTGGATGGGCCGGCTCAGCAACAGAGGCGAAGCGATAGTGATTCTTGATGATACGGGCGTCCAGATCGACAGGGTACCCTATGCCGATGAGGGAGACTGGATGGTGCGCGAGCTGGGACCGGTCGATCGTGGCCATCGGGGCTGGATGTGGGCTACCGAGCACGATGGCGGCGGTCAATCGCTGGAATTGATAAGTGCTGACATGCCGAACGAGTACGGCCAGAACTGGGCTGCAAGTGATGTTAATGGCGTAACACCGGGAGCAGTTAACTCAGTGTCCAATGATAATGTGGCACCCTTTATTCTGGATGTTACGCATACACCGATTATACCGAAGGACGACGATACAGTAGTAGTCACGGCTCGCATTTTGGATGAACTTCGGACAAACATTTCTGTGACATTACATTATCGAATTGATGTCTCGGTATATGAGGACCGGGACATCTACCCTCATCACGATCCGAACAGTTACAACCGACTTACAATGTTTGATGACGGAGCGCACGGTGACGGTGCGGCTGGTGACGGAGTGTATGGGGCATCGATACCGGCCCAGCAGGATGGTAAAGTCGTGGAGTTTTATATCGAAGCAAAGGATGCCGGCTCCAACTCGCGAACATGGCCGGCGCCGAGTATAGTGGACGGAATACCCCAGCAGGTGACAAATGCTCTATATCAGGTGGATAATTCCTTTGACGGCGATACGTTCTGGCAACCTGGTCGCCAACCGATTTACTACCTTATAATGACGGAGATGGAACGCGGAAGGCTGGATCACATCGTAACTCAGAGTAATCTGTATGGGCCGGATTCGCAGATGAACGCTACATTCATCAGCGTAGACGGCGTTGATATAAAATTGCGTTATAATCTCGGAGTGCGTAATCGCGGGCACGGTTCGCGGAATGATCCGCCGATTAACTATCGTCTGAATTTCCCACACGACCGTCCATGGAAGGGCGTCACAGCAGTCAATTTGAATTCAAAATATACATATTATCAACTGGCCGGGAATAAGCTTTTCCAGCTCTCCGGATTGCCGCAACCCAATGTTACTGCCGTGCAGGTCAGAGTTAACGGCCAGAATCTTGCCGAACCAGGCCAAAGGATGTATGGCTCGTATGCCCATGTCGAGGTCATTGACAGTGACTTTGCCGAAAATCATTTCCCGGACAATGCTGACGGCAACGCATACAAATGTATGCGGGATTTTGGACCGGCCGACCTGCAATACCGTGGAGATGATTCTGATGATTACCGCAACAGCTACTATAAGACGACAAACGAAGCCGAGGATGACTGGTCGGACCTGATGGATCTTTGCTATGTTATGTCCGAGACGCCGGACGATGTTTATGTCGAAGAAGTCAAACGCGTTGTCAATGTGGAAAAATGGATGCGTTATTTTGCTTTGAATGCTATGCTGGACAACGGCGAAACATCTCTCGCTAATGGTTATGGCGATGATTACTTTCTTTTTCGTGGTGTAGGGGATCCGCGGTTTGTGCTTATCCAACACGATCTGGACACTATTTTCGGCCGGAACGGCAGTCCCACGAGTAGCATATTCCGTTCTTTACCGATCCGTACTGTGGAGCGATTCCTTACGCATCCTGAGTTTATAGGGCGATATTATTACCACCTCAGGGACCTGATCGAGACAACTCTCTCCACTGAGCAGCTTGGGCCGTTCCTTGATGATCTATTGGGTGATTTCGTGCCGCCCAACCTGATTCAGGATATGAAGAATTTTGTTGAGATACGTAACCAATATGTCCTTTCGCTGATCCCTTCTGAATTGACCGTTGAAACCGATCTTCCGCAGTCAAATGGATACTATCAGAGCAGTACTAATTCTTTTATCCTCTATGGGACCGCTGATGTTATCAAGACCCGTTCTGTGCTGGTCGATGGTCAAATGGCCGAGTTCTTGCCTGTTGAAGGAATATGGGGCTTTGGGAATCCGGAAGGTATTACAGAAACGTTGATAGATAGCGGTTCGGTTTGGAGATATCTCGACGATGGTTCCGATCAGGGCACGGCACAAGATGGTACAAACTGGTTTGCCGATCCGGATTACGACGATACACTCTGGCTCGAAGGGCCGGCCGAACTCGGATACGGCGATGATACTCAGGGCCGGCCGGAAGCGACCGTCGTCAATAGCGGGCCCAGCAGAAATCATTTTATCACGACATATTTCAGGCGCTCTTTTAATGTTGACGATGCGTCACTATATACTCAGCTAAACCTACGATTACTGCGTGACGATGGCGCAGTGGTGTATCTTAACGGCGCCGAATTAATGCGCGATAATTTGCCTGAAGGAGTGATTGATTTTCTAACTCTTGCTAATAGTAACATCGCCGGGGCCGAGGAATATACGTTTGTAGAATTTGAAGTGGATCCAAATCTACTGTTAACCGGCACTAATATCATAGCGGTCGAAATACACCAGGCTTCGGCCTCCAGTGCCGACATCAGCTTCGATCTCGAAATAAACGGGATCATTCCCTCCGGCGGCTCAGGCACACTATGGCCCGGTGTCAATCGCATCAATATTCAGGCATTCGATGGTCCAAGAGGCACGGGCAATCTTCTGGAAAGTACATACATAGAAGTTTGGTACGATGACGGTGATGTTTCAAATATCTCCGGTACACTCCCATCCGATACGATTCTGAATGCTGTCTCCGGCCCGTGGCATGTAACCAGCAACCTGATCGTTCCGGCCGGCGTCACACTCACTATTGAACCGGGGACGACTTTATTCTTCGATTTCGGAACAGGTATCGTTGTCCAACAGAGCGGGCGGTTAATTGCCGAGGGCACTGAGAACGAGCGTATCTGGCTCACAAGTGTGCCCGGAAGTGGTTTACGCTGGGATGGAATCCAATTCGACAGGACTATGGAAAACAATCGCCTCCGTTACGTAGATATGGAATACGGCGACGGCCTGGCGCAGTCGATTAAGATCGATCACTCGCAGGTTCTCATCAACAACATGACCTGGGCACGAACGGACAAGAACGTTCTTGAGGTAATTCACCCGTACCTGATTGTAAGTAATTGCGTTTTCCCTGATCAGGATGATGAAGAAGCAATTTACGGCCACGGTCTTGCGGGCGATGAGTACCTGGTTATGCGGGGAAATACTTTTGGACATCCGAGCGGATACCAGGATGTAATCGATTTTGCCGACTGCCAGCTACCGGGACCGATCATACAAATATACGACAATGTCTTCCTCGGTAGCGAGGATGATGGTATCGACCTGGACGCTGCCGATGCTTACATTGAGGGTAATCTGTTCATGAATTTCCTCGGCGGAAGCGGCACGGGTACAGCCAATGCCGTGGCGGCCGATCAGGGTGGTTATTTAACTTTAACACGAAATGTTTTTGTTAATAATGCTAATGCGGTGCTGCTCAAGGGTGACGCTGAAATGCTTGCCGAGAACAATACCTTTGTGGAAAATGCTAATTCCGCGATTAACTTTAACGAGTCGGGCTCTTCAGGTCGTAGTGCCAGTTTGGATGGGAATATTTTCTGGAACAATACTGATGTATTCCAAAACGTTGATGGACAAGTGGAATTGGCAGTAGACCGTTCGATTTTACCGGCCGAGTGGCACTCTTATGGGATTGGGAATATTGACGCCGATCCGGTTTTTGTCGATCCGAATACGAACTTTCGCCTTAAAGCCGGCTCGCCCGCCATCGGCGCCGGCCCCTGCGGACTGGATATGGGCGCCTACGTGCCTGCCGGTGCAGCGATCTGCGGTGAGCCTGATGAAATCACATATCATACAAATGCTACACTTATTGTCGGTGGACCCGGCATAACGCATTACAAATACAATATCAACGGCGAACCATGGAGCGAAGAGCTGGCGGTGGATGTGCCTATTGTTTTGAACAACCTTCTTAACGGCCAGACCTATACCGTTTACGTCATCGGGAAAAATTCCGCCGGCCTTTGGCAAAGCGAAGATGAGCCAACCTCTTCTCGCACGTGGACCATCGACACATCTTATTCAAGCCTGTTAATCAACGAAGTATTGGCGATTAACAGCACGACTCTGGAGAGGGGCGGGAATTTCCCCGACCTTATAGAGCTTTATTACGACGGCCCAACAACGCTGAGTCTATCCGGCATGAGCATCACTGACAATCCGGATGATCCGAGAAAATTTGTCTTTTCGGCAGGAACTTCCATACAACCGGGTGGTTACCTAAGGCTCTATGCTGATTCCGATACAGTCAGCTCCGGCATCCATTTGGGCTTTGCCCTGGGTGGTGACGGCGAGGGCCTCTATCTTTATAACAGCAGTGGTCAGTTGCTCGATTCGGTTGAATTCGGGATGCAGTTGCCTGACTTTTCCATTGGTAGAATCGGGCGAAATGGACAGTGGGCATTGACTGTGCCGACCTTTGGCCGACCGAATGTCGCTCATCTACTTGGCGATCAGAATAAAATCAGGATAAATGAATGGCTCGCCGACGGTTTTGTGCTGTTAGAGGATGATTTTATCGAGCTGTATAATCCTCAGACTTCACCGGTAGATATGAGCGGCTTATATCTGACGGACAATCCTATTACTCAACCTGATAAACATCCGCTTGGCCCGCTGGGCTTCATAGCCGGTAAAGGTTTCGCAGTGTACAGAGTGGACGGCAGCAGTCGGCCCGGTCACGTGGATTTCAGGCTTTCGGCCGACAATGAAATGATAGGGCTGTTTGATGCAGGCCTAAACCAGATTGATATGGTCATCTATGGGCCACAGACCACTGATGTCTCGTACGGCAGGGTGCCCGATGGCAGTGATAATTTTGCTTTCCTGGAACTGCCGACGCCAGGCATTGCCAATCCGCTGATTAGACCGGCAACGGAGGAATTGATTACTATAGTACCTGAGGATATCGATAAGCGTGTGCTGGTTCCAACCGAGGATATCGGTGAGGGCTGGAGAACAGAAATCCAATATGATGATTCAACATGGGAACTCTGTACAGGTGGTCACGGTGGGATCGGTTTTGAAAGGACATCCGGTTATCAGGATTTCCTCAGCATTGATTTGCGGGAACAAATGTATGCTACGAACGCTACCTGTTATATCCGCATCCCATTCACCGTCGATGTAGCTGATGTAAGTGGACTCAGTGGGCTAACCTTGAAGGTACGGTATGATGACGGCTTTGTTGCATTTCTAAATGGGGTTGAAGTGACAAGGCGCAATTTTGACGAAACGCCGGCCTGGGATTCGCATGCAAGCGCTAGCCATCCGGATTCGCTCGCTGTGGATTTCGAGGAAGTTGATATCTCCGAATATATCGGAGACCTTGTGCTGGGTGACAATCTGCTTGCAATCCATGGATTGAATACATCGCGAACCAGTTCCGACATGCTTATTAGTGTCGAGCTTGACGGAGTCATAACGACGACAACTGATGATTTCCCATACGCCAATGCCCTGACGCTTCTGAACGGCCTGCGTATAACCGAGCTGATGTATCATGCATCTTCCGGCAACAACTACGACTATGTTGAGTTCTATAATGTCGGTGAGACATCTCTAAATCTTGCCGGCGTTCGCTTGAGCGATGGGATTGACTTTACCTTTGATCAGATGCTGCTCGATCCTGGCCAATATGTTGTGGTTGTCAGAAATCTCACGGCCTTCCAGTCAACTTACGGTACAGGCGTCAACGTGGCGGGCGAATATTCCGGTAACCTGAGTAACGGCGGCGAAAGGATTGTTCTTAGCTTTCCGTTACCGCTGGATGTTGCTATCCTGCGATTCGAGTACAGCGACACATGGTATCCGATAACCGACGGCGACGGCAGCTCGCTGGCGATCAATGATCCGTTTACTCATCCGGCGATGTTGAGTGAACCTGAAAGCTGGCACCCGGCTGCTCCCTCACCAGGCGGGCCATAAAAAGATTGGCTAATGAATTGTAATTGGTGAATGGTGAGCAGTAGCCAGTAACCAATCACCAATCACAAATCACTTGACTTGGCCTTTTGATTGACTAAAATTTTCTGGAGTCTGAATTGGAAGTATTCCACTGGTTTGAATGGAATCACAGGGATGGTTATTTTAGTGGGAATTGATGAAGCTGGTTTTGGACCGCTCCTCGGGCCGTTGGTCGTATCATCGAGCACTTTTTCACTACCACATAATCTCCTTACATCCGACCTTTGGCAGATTTTAAGAAAAAGCATCAGCTACAGCCGTAAAGGACTTGCCGGCAGATTGCTTATTACCGACAGTAAAAAAGCTTACAGTAAGTCTATCGGGATCAAACATCTGCAGCGAACAGTTCTAACGGCGTTGAAATACCTTGGTAAAGAACCGGCGACATTGACAGAGCTTTTAGACATTTTATCTCCGAGCAGCCTTGAGCGGTTACGTGTCTATCCCTGGTACGAAGATATTGAGGAGCATACTGTTTCGATTGATGCGGCTGATAAGAACATTGCCTCGGCGGTGCTGGCCGATGATCTTGGCTCGAACGGTATCGAGTTGCTTGATCTGAAAAGCTGCTGTCTGGACGTTGCGTACTACAACAAAATGGTAGCTGCCGTTAAGAACAAGGCGAATGTTCTATTTAGTGCCACGTGTCGCCTGATCAAGAGTGCCTATGACAACTTTGCGGGTGATGATTTGCAAATCGTCGTCGACAGGCAGGGCGGGCGGGTCCACTATCGAAAAAACCTGCAGCGGATGTTTGACGGTATGGAATTGAAGATTCTCCGGGAAAGCCCGGCGTCCAGCAGCTATGAATTGCAGGCCGGCAACAAAGCGATGCGCGTGCATTTCGTAATAGGCGCCGACAGACGTTTTTTACCGGTATCGCTGGCATCGATGGTCAGCAAATATCTCAGAGAGCTTTTGATAAGTAATTTGAACCGTTATTTTATCGGTTTTAGTACTGATTTAAAACCTACTGCGGGATACTGGAAAGACGGTTTGCGTTTTATCGAGGAGATAAAAACCAATCTGCCTGACGTCCGATTCGACAGCGATCAGTTAATTCGCTCTCGCTGATAAAACCATGCATGATGATTATTGCTGCTGCAATTGTTCGGTTAGAATACGGATGTGACGGTTCTCTTCTTTGATAATTTTGTCGATAGTCTCTTCGCTGGCTGGGTCTCGGGCAAAGTCTTTTAATCCGCGATAGAAGAATATAGCTTCTTTTGATCTTCTAATAGCATCCTTAAAGATTTCCTTAATGTTTTCGTGACCAAGCGGCTCCTTGAGTGAGCCCGGTTTAGTGGCGAATACGGCAAGCCCCGCCATCACATGTGGATTGGACAAGACGTAATTATTAGGATCGAATGTTCCGAATTCGCCGGTTTGTTCGGAGAACCTTTTCCTTCTTTGGGCGAGGATCTTTTCGTGCTTGGCTTTCCACGTAGCCAGTTTGTAGCAGGTGTCGCGAATTTCCATGTCATCGAATAATTCCGCTGTTTTAAGGTAGAACTTAGCGCCGTTATGTTCGATCTTTTCGGCTATTTGGAGAACCTCAAAGACGTTAAATTTAGTCTCCATTACTCCACCTTCACTAAAAAGCCTTATCTTTCCGAATGTCCCATATCTGCTTAACCGACGATTATTATATCCGAAGTTACTTTGGCAAGGTTAATTTTGTCTCAGTAACATCAGGGAGCAAAAGTAAAAATCATAAAAAAAATGCCGGATTCCGCATCACGTACGGAAATATAATTTCTAAGACCACAGGTGGCAGAGCAAAACGCTGCTAAGCCTTAATATCCTTAAAATACCAAATTTGTTCTGCAAGTTCAATCAAATCGGTATAGTTTTTTTAAAAATTATCTGCTGTGGAAATTGCAGTGTAATAGTCTATATTTACGTCTAACCGTCACTTACCCAAGACTCAAGTCTTCATCTGTTGATTTTCAGGACAGCGGCGGCACGGAGCCTGGAGTTCTTAATCGAACAAAGCACTTCGTTGGCCTGTTCTAATGGGAATTCTTCGATTGTGGGGGCTATGGGTATCCTGGCTGCCAAAGGCAGGAATTCTTCCGCATCCCGACGCGTAACATTGGCGACGGATTTTATTTCTTTTTCAAGCCAGAGATATTTGGCGTAATCGAGCGGCGGAACGGGAGTTTCTTTGCGGATGGCGTTGATTATTAACCGGCCGCCTCTTTCCAGCACTCCGAGGGCATCTCGAACACACTCTCCGACCGGCGTGAAATCCATGATTTTATTCAGTTTCTCAGGTGGTTTGTCGCCAGAGCGGCCTGTCCAGATGGCTCCGAGCTTTTTAGCCAATTCAGCATGATTTTCTGTTTTTGTGAAAACAAAGACCGGACTGTTCGGGAATTTGTATTTTATGATCTGAATCACAATGTGTGCTGATGCTCCGAAGCCGAAAAGGCCGATCTTTTGGCCGTCCGTTATATCCGCAAGCCTGAGTGTACGATATCCGATTACACCGGCACATAAAAGCGGGGCTGCCTGTGAATCTGAAAACCACTCGGGGATAGGATAAGCGAAATTCTCGCTTATAACCATAAATTCTGCATAGCCACCATCGGCATCTTTACCAGTCCATTTAGCCTTGGCGCAGAGGTTTTCGTTGCCTGTCCGGCATAAATCACATTCGCTACAACTGGAGAAAAGCCATGTGATTCCCACCCGGTTACCTATTTTATGTTTCGATACGGCTTTGCCCTTATCGGTGATTTTTCCCACAACCTGATGACCGGGAATTATGGGCACTTTTGAGGGCATGAGTCGACCTTCGGCTTCATCGAGGTCGGTATGACAGGCGCCGCAGACCGAGACTTCGACAAGGATTTGATCGTCATTAGGAATCGGAACCGGCACATCAGTTGGTTTTAAGGGCTTTTCTTCAATCGGCGATTGTGTATCTAAAATCATCGCCCTCATTGTGATGTTTCCTGCTCAAGCCGGCTTTCAAAAACTTCGTAACTGTCAGTGCCGAAAAGACAAAAGACAACCTTTTCCAGGCCGGTTTGGCCTTTAAGGTAATCGATGGTTGTTTTGAGCATGATTTCGGCGCACCGCCTGATGGGGAAGCCGAAAATTCCCGTGCTGATTGCCGGGAAAGAAATGCTCTTTAGATTATTTTCGTCGGCTACTTTAAGCGAGGTAAGCGTTGCGTTCTTCAGTTTTTGGTCCTCGTCGCCTTCGCCCATCCGAGGCCCTACGGCATGAATTACATGCTTGGCTTTTAAGTTCCCGCCGGTTGTGATTACAGCGCCACCTACAAACGTCCCGCCTATTTTGTTGCATTCGGCCTGGATTTCAGGCCCGCCTTTTTTTCTGATGGCTCCAGCGACTCCGCCGCCCATAACCAATTGAGCATTGGCGGCGTTAACGATGGCATCCGTGTCCATTTCAGTCAGGTCGCCGTCCAGAAGCTCCAGCAAGCGATTATTTATCTTTACTTTCATTCTGATCGGCTATTTATTAAAAAATTCTACTTCTGTCCGTAATAAACTTATCCACCTTATCCATGAGAATTCCCTGCCCCGATTTTTTTGCTTTGTCTCTGGTGTTTTTCTCAGGCAGAGGCTCCTTCTCATTCGGTTCGGATTCGGTCTTGAAATTTACTATTTCCTGAGTTGCCTGAGCTTTGATTATTGCTAATTCTTCAGCGTAAAATTCAATCTTTTGTTGTAATTCCGCTTCGATCTTTGCCCGTTTTTCCGCTTCGTTCTGGGCCTTTTTTTCCGCTTTAGCTCTTAGCCTGGCTTCGGCTTTTGCTTTGGCTTCGGCTTTGGCTCTTGCTTTAGCCTCAGCTTTTGCCTTTTCTTCAGCCCTGGCTTTGGCTTCGGCGTAAATCCTAATCTTCTCCTGGGCTTCGGCAAGCAATTTAGCTTCCCTTTTATGCCTTGCTTCAATTTCGACTTTCAGCTTCTCTTCAGCTTCGGCTTTGGCCTTGGCGTAGGAGCGTATTCTTTCATCGGCTCTTGCCAATGTCTCGCTATAAGGGCTTGTATGTTCTTCAACGTGGCGTTTTACCTGATCATCAGCCTTGGTTTTTATTTGTGTTTTTATGCCTTCTTTTTCTTTTTCACCGGCAATCAACTGAGCTTTGGCTTCAAGTCTTTGTTTTGCATCGGACTCGCTGACGTTCTGTTCGCCGGGTTTGAAAAACAACGGTTCTACAAACTTCACAGCGATGCGGCTCACTTTGCTGGTAAGATTTTCAACCCTGCATACACGTCCGATGCGATTGAAAAATACAGTATCGAAAGAATCATCAGAGTCGAAATATGGTACGCCGAAGTTTGTTGTTATGAATTGATCCGGTTTAGGACAGTCTTTGTCGGCGCGGCAAAGAATTGACATACCTTTGCTGGACAGATCAATCATCTGGGCGGAGAGAGGTTTTTGCTTCAGTTTAGAGGTGAACCGGGTGTGCCAACGATAACGTAATCTCTTTTCGGCTCTTTTCTCCCTGACTTTTCCCATCCTTAGTACCGTATAATCATTTCTTCCGTCCGGGTTGGAATAGTGACTAAAAACTAAAAAGTAAAAATAGCCTAAATACAACTATAGGTCAAGATAAAAATCCGCCGGATGATTTCACTTTATTTGCATCTTCCCTGCTGGAATTAACGGTCGATATTGAAGATTGTCTTTTAGCTGGCATACTGCGCCTTAAGGCGCCCTTAGGGAAAATGAAGCTTGGGGATGGTTTTTCCTCCACATCATTCCTTAAGCCTACAGCTTTAAGGTTGCCGCACACCAGAGTGCCGCTTTATTGCTCAACATTCAAATTCGATTTTGCCGATAAAATATATGCGGGCGATGAGAAGCATTTAATAATACACGAGAGGCTTGATAGATAATGTTTGATCCGGAATGTCAGAATATAGAATGCCCACAATGCTTTCTTGGGAAAATATATTTTGACCGTGAAATCGGTTACTACTGTATGTATTGCGGTGACCAGTTCAGTGCTGTGGATATGGAATTTCTAATAGAAAAGAATGCTATAACATCCCGTTCTTTGCAGAAATCAGAAGACAGTCTTAAAAAGCCCGCCCTGGAAATCAAAGAATTGCCCCCTCGCAAGGTCAGAGTGGTCCACACCCGCCATGATGCCATTAAGAGCGAAAAGCCTGATCGGTAAGTTCTTAATTCATGGTAATATACTGTATAATCCCCTCGCGATTTTATTAACGAAAACTCATTCGCTGCTACTCGTTTATGTCATTTCTTGGATGAAAAATACAATGTAATCTTGCTTGTATGATTTGAACCTATTGATTAAAACTTGCGTAATTAGATGTATTGCATTATATTTGCATTTATTTGAAGGAGATGACATGAAGTCCGAAGAGCAAAAATCTCCGGGACGCGAGAAAGACCAGGTCGCTATTGAACTTCTGAGGCAATTGACAAGGAAATTGTGCTCGAACGATATTACAACTGCCAGGCTTGCGGCTTTCAATCTTTCATGGATGCAGGAGGATGGTTTGGCCATTCTTACGCAGGTGTTGCTCGGTGACTTCTCAAGGACATCCAAGAAGGCCGCAGCATACGGACTTAGGAGTATGAAGGGCAGAATGAAAAAGCCGGCTATGGAGGTCCTTACGCAGGGACTCAAACATCGTGATCGCACCACCAAAGCCGCGTGTGCTAAAGCATTGTCTCTGATTAAAGATAAAACTGCAAAAAAAGCTGATTCTTCTGAGAGCCCCATAGCGGACAAACCGGACATACGTCAAGCACAGAAATGAACGAATTAAAAAAGCCCCCGCCTGATATATACAACCACTACGGGGGCTAAGACCAGTAGCATCTGGCATTTAAATTGTAAAAACTATATTTATGTGCCACTAACGTTGCTCAATGTAACGTGTTTTCTGTAGTTTTTCTTCTGGGCAAACCCCTCAATATCCGCAAATTATACCAAAAATCGTATTTGGTAATTTCTGACGGGTGGATTTAAATACAAAATTATTCGCAATGTTTTTGGGATCGAAGCCGGCAGGGGGCTTTAAGGATTATGTATATGTAAAAAGCAGGCCGAGTGGAGGAGAGGGAGTGAACTTAACTCGGCCTGGCCAGGTTCCGTCCTATAATAAATATTACGCTTGGTTCTGAGCCTCTGTTCATGTAAAAAAGGCAGTAAAATGCAGTATTTATTTCTGTTTAGGATTGCTTTCAATAATGCTATAGTATTAAGCATGAAGTGATAAATATGAGTATTTGGGCTTTGCTATATGTTACGGGAGGTAGCCTATGAAACGTAGAGATTTCCTGAAGGCCTCGATTGCTGTCGGCTCGGGATTATTCCTTCCTGGTTCTCGGGTATTGGGAGCAAGTGATGATGTTCGCATTGGTGTTATCGGGATCGGTTCATTCGTCAAAATCGGCGGCAAAGGGCGGGGAGATATCCGGGATTTCAGAAAAATCCCGGGTGTCCGCGTGGTAGCACTCTGTGACTGTGATGAAAACCACCTCAATTATGAATTGAACCAGTTCAGCAAACGCGGCGAAAAAGTCAAGGCCAGCAAAGACTTCCGCGAGTTGCTGGATGATAAGGATATCGATGCTGTCTCGATTACGACGCCAAACCATTGGCATTCCTTGATGACGATCATGGCCTGCCAGGCGGGTAAAGATGTATTTGTGCAAAAGCCTTCTTCACACAATATCTTCGAAGGCCGAAAAATGGTCGAGGCCATGCGAAAATACAATCGTGTAGTGCAGGCCGTTCACGGGCCTCGAAACAGCGGTGCAATCGCCGAATCACTCGAATACGCCCAGGCCGGCGACTTGGGAAAAATCAACTGTGTGTACGGCATTAACTACAGGCCGCGTATGAGCATTGGTAAGGTCAAGGGATCCCAACCAATTCCCAGGTCATGCGATTATGATCTCTGGTGCGGTCCGGCTCCCCAAAAACCACTGATGCGTAAACACCTGCACTACGACTGGCATTGGGACTGGGACACAGGTAACGGTGATCTTGGAAATATGGGCATCCATGCGATGGATGGGTGCCGTTGGGCCTTAAAGCAGAATTCACTACCCAAACGGGTAATCAGCTTTGGAGCACGCCTCGGCTACGATGACGATGGCCAGACTCCCAATACGATGATTACCCTGCTGGATTATGAGCCGGCACCTATCATTTTCGAAGTCCGGGGCCTGCCTCGTAATGAATCGTTCCGAAAATCGGATTGGACGAAGAACAGTCGGAACAGCATGGATAATTTTCGCGGAATCCGGACAGGATTTTTAGTGCAATGCGAAGGTGGTTATGTAAAAGATGGCGCTGCTTTCGACAATAAGGGAAAGCAAATCAAGAAATTTGATCGGCAACAACCTGATTGCAAAGAGAACTTTATCAGTGTCATTCGTAGCCGTAAAACAGACAAACTTCTGACGGATGCTCTTGAAGGACATCTGTCCTGCGGCCTGGTCCACATGGCAAACATCTCGTACCAGGTAGGAAAGCACAAATCCAATGAAGAAATCAGC
>Ga0209536_100002183_pt1 | contig 31815 bp, 29 predicted proteins | sample DeeMarSeWOR28_12_FD_187461 | JGI IMG/M metagenome (GOLD analysis project Ga0209536, IMG submission 187461) | Marine sediment microbial communities from White Oak River estuary, North Carolina - WOR-2-8_12 (SPAdes) (version 2) | ecosystem: Environmental > Aquatic > Marine > Intertidal zone >... | reverse complement strand
AGATTCGCGGCAAACGGGTGCTGGCGATCGAGGATGGCCCAACGACGACACACGGAGGCATGGCCTTCGGCGCCGGAGTGCTGGCCGCCAGGGAAAACGGCGCTGCAAATCTCGTCGACCCGCGACCCTGGGCCGTGGGCGAGATTGCCGAGACCTTCAGACAGTACCCCGATACGGGGGCTTTGTTGCCGGCGATGGGCTACGGCGATGCACAGATTCGGGACCTCGAGGCCACGGTCAACGCGGTCGACTGCGATCTCGTCCTGGTCGCGACGCCGATCGACCTGACGCGCCTGATGGATATCGCGAAACCACACATGCGCATCGGCTACTCGATGCCGGCGGGCGATGGCACGATCACCGAGGCGGTAAAGCGCGCGCTGGACAGATGACGACGGCAGACATCTCCGAGCTGATCTGGTCCTCGCGCTACCGGGGATCCGACAGGGACGGAGTGCCGGATTCCAGCCTCGACGGCACCTGGTCCAGGGTTGCCCGTTCGATTGCGTCGGTCGAGAGTAATCCAGCGGAGTGGGAGCAGCGCTTCGAGTCCGTATTGCGCGGTTTCCACTTCCTGCCCGGCGGGCGCATTCTCGCTGGCGCCGGGCTTGGCAAGGATGTCACGCTGTTCAATTGCTTCGTGGCCGGGCAGCTCGTCGACTCGCTCGACGGGATACTGGAATCATTGAAGGAGACTGCAATCACGATGCAGCACGGCGGCGGCATCGGCGTGGACTTCTCACCGCTGCGTCCGAGCGGGTCACCTGCAATCAGGACTGGCGCAATCGCGTCGGGGCCGGTGTCCTTCATGCACGTATGGGATTCGATGTGCGAGACATTACTCGCAACCGGCAGGCGACGCGGCGCGATGATGGGGACGCTGCGCTGCGATCATCCCGATATCGAGGCATTCATCGACGCGAAGCGCGACAGGAAAGCGCTGCACAACTTCAACTTGTCAGTCCTCATCACTGACGAGTTCCTGCGAGCGGTGGACGACGATCGGGAATGGCCGCTGGTCTATCCGCAGGGCGGCGATCCGCTCGTCCAGAGGCGTGTCCCGGCGAGAAGACTGTGGCGGCGTATGGTCGAAGCCGCATACGAAACGGCGGAGCCTGGCCTGCTGTTCGTCGACACCATCAACCGCGAGAACAACCTCTGGTACTGCGAATCGATCAGCGCGACGAATCCCTGTGGTGAAGTGCCGCTGCCGGCATACGGCGCATGCGATCTCGGCTCCATCAACCTTGCCGCGGCAGTTTCGATGCCCTTCTCCGACGACGCCGTCATCGATGACGAACACCTGCGGCAGCTCGCCGAAATCGCAGTCCGGTTCCTCGACAACGTGATCGACGTGTCGAGATACCCGCTCGAGAAACAGGCTCTGCAGGCAAAACGCACCCGGCGTATCGGGCTCGGGATCACGGGTCTGGGCGACGCGCTGGCAATGCTCGGGCTGCGATACGATAGCGAGGCGGGCTGCCGCGTGGCTGCCGATACGGTGCGCGCGATTCGCGATTCCGCCTATCGCGCCTCCATCGGACTCGCGCGCGAAAAAGGGCCGTTTCCGGCCTATGACGCAGCGCGTTATTCCGAGGGGCCGTTCATCGGGCGTCTCCCCGGAGACCTGCGTGAGGACCTGGCAAGGCACGGGATAAGAAACAGCCACCTGCTGTCCGTTGCACCTGCGGGCACGATCAGCCTGCTGGCCGGCAACGTATCCAGCGGTATAGAGCCGATATACGCGCTCGAGGCCGTTCGTTCCGTTCGCGACGCCTCGCAAGAGCTGCGAGAGATCGGACTGCAGGACTTCGCGTTGCGACGCTGGCGTGAAGAGCGCGGCATGGAGACCTCGCCACCCGGGAGCTTCGTGACGGCGGACGCCATGAGCGGTGACGCCCACCTGGCGATGCAGGCCAGCCTGCAGCCTTATGTCGACAACGCCATATCGAAGACCATTACGCTGGCGCCCGGGGCGACGCCGCAGGCAGTAAACGACATCTTCCGACGTGCGCACGCACGGGGAATAAAGGGATGCACCGTGTTCCGTCCCGGTTCGATGCGCGGGGAGGTCATTCGCAAGCGCGACGAATCACACTGTTGCGGTGTGGAGAGAGAATGCGATTGATATGAAGCTAGGTAAAAATCCCGATACCCGAGCGCGTTCAGCGCACCCATTGTCAGGATATCCGGAACGGACTTAGCCGGAAAACAGGAAGGAGGTACCCATGGAACTACCGTTACAGCTGCAATTTCGAAACCTGGAACCATCTCCTGCCATTGAAGCCGCCGTCCGCAAGCACGTGGACAAGCTGAAGTTTTTCAATGGCGATATCATCAGCTGTCGCGTGGCCATAGAATCACCCCACAAGCACCAGTACAAAGGCAAGCTCTACCATGTCGTTGTCGACGTTCGTGTCCCGGGCAAGGAAATCGTCGTCAGCCGTGCTCCCGACGACCAGCAGGCCCACGAAGACGTCTACGTGGCGATTCGCGATGCGTTCGATGCAGCGCGTCGCCAGATACAGGACTACGTCAGGATCCGTCGCGGCAAGGTCAAGACGCACGAGCCGCCACCGCAAGGAGTATGACGAAGATATAAGTTAGCCCTTGATACAAACCACGGGCTCAAGTCGCGCGACCTTGCGCGCCAGCCCGGCACGGTCGGCATTGTCGACGACACGGTTGACGTCCTTGTAGGCCAGCGGCGCTTCCTCCGCAACGCCACGCAGGGACGGGCTGCGTATGACGATCCCGCGTCGCGCAAGCTCGTCGACAACCTGCCTGCCGCCGTATTCCTTTCGCGCCTTGCGACGGCTCATGGCCCGGCCCGCGCCGTGACACGCCGAACTCAGTGCGCGTTCCTCACTCTCGGCAGTCCCCGCGAGCACATACGACCCCGTCCCCATCGACCCACCGATCAACACCGGTTGCCCGGCATCGCGCAGCGACTCGTCGAGGTCCGGGTTTCCCGGCCCGAAGGCCCGCGTCGCGCCCTTCCGGTGCACGTAGAGTTCGCGTGGTACGCCGTCAACAACATGCGTTTCGACTTTGCAGATGTTGTGCGAGACGTCGTACAGCATGGTGAGTTCCGCTTGCGGAAAGTGCTCATGGAACACCGCACGTGTCAGGTGAGTGATGATCTGACGATTCGCGAGCGCGCAGTTCATGCCGGCACGCATTGCGCCGAGATAGCGCTGCCCGACGTCCGAGCGGATCGGGGCGCAGGCCAGTTCCCGATCCGGCAGCTTCAGTCCGAAGTCGCCCGCGGCGAGCAACATCTCGCGCAGGTAGTCCGTGCCGATCTGGTGCCCGAGCCCGCGCGATCCGCAATGTATGCTGATGACGAGAAGGTCCGGTTCGAGCCCGTAGGCGGCAGCGATTGGCCCGTCGAAGACCTCCGCGACGCGCTGCACCTCGAGGTAGTGATTGCCTGACCCGAGCGTACCCATTTCGCGCCGCTGGCGCTTCTTCGCCCGGTCGGAAACGGCATCAGGGTCCGCGCCCGAAATACAGCCGCGTTCCTCGGTGCGGTCGAGATCGCAGGCGGAGCCATAGCCCTGGTCGACCGCCCATCGGGCGCCGCCTTCCAGCATGTCATGCATCGTGGCCGGGTCGAGGCTGATCGAGCCTTCGCTGCCCACGCCGACCGGTATGTTCGCGTACAGGGAATCGGCAAGAGCCGATTTGGCCTCCTCGATGTCGGCGGCCTGCAGGCCCGTGTGGAGCAGCCGTACGCCGCAGGAAATATCGAATCCCACGCCGCCTGCGGAGACCACGCCGCCGGCGTCCGCGTCGAAAGCCGCGACGCCGCCGATGGGGAAGCCATAGCCCCAGTGCGCATCCGGCATTGCATATACCGGTCCGACGAGGCCCGGCAGCATCGTGACGTTACGCAGCTGCTCGTAGACCTTGTCGTCCATCTGCAGCATCTGCTCGCGGTCGCCATAAAGAATGCCCGGGACATTCATCGGCGTTTCCACAGGGATACGCCAGGTAAATTCACTGTCCTGCCGGAGTTTGTTCAGATCCATGGTCTATACGTCCACGATGCACTGCCCATGCCAGGTACCCGTACTGTCACGGCTGACCGACAGTGCCGTGTACGTTGCGCCCTTCGCCTCTACCACGGGTTTGTGGCGGGCCCGGTCGACGGATTCGCCCCGGGCTACTGCATCGAGAACGTGATCGTCGATCGATACGTTCCAATCTCCGAAAAGCATCCTGCGCGTCGCCATTTCGTAGATCAGCGCGTTCAGCCAGTCGGTCAGGAGCAGGGCGTCGTCGGGTGCCTCGCAGCGAATCGGCACCGATTCGACAGGGCGGACGTCCTCCGGGTCGGCGACAAGGGCGGTCAGCGCTTCCGCCATCGCTTCGAACAGGGCTTCCCGCGTGGGTGCGGAGGCCCGCAACCCTATATCCGCGTCATGCTCGAAATGTTCCCAGGTACGATCCTGCATCGAATCGCCTAGCTGCTGCGCCCCGGCGATTCGATCTGCAGCTTCAGCGATATGAGCTCCAGCAAATCCTTTAGCGCAATGATTCCAACCAGGCGATCGTTCTCCACGACCATGAATCGTGATCGCCCTCCGGGCTTCAATATGTTCGTCAGCAGTGCCATCGTGTCCGTGCCGGCATCGACGGTATTCGACTCCGAGCGGCTCTCCATAAGGTCGGCGACTTTCGTCGACGACCAGTCCTCGCGCCGTATACCCTGAAGCTTGTCGACGCTGATGCAGCCGAGCAACCGCGTACCGTCCAGGACCGGGTACATCTTGTAGTGATGCCGGTAGACGTAGTCTTCCACCCATTCCGCGATGCTGACCGACGGCCCGACGGTCACCGGTTCGCTGCGCATGAAGCGGCTCACCGGCTGTCCCTCCACCAGGTCTTTCAGCACCAGCTGCTGGTACGAACTGCTTGCCGCGCCGCGCACGAATATGCCGATCAGGAACCACCACATTCCGCCGATGACGTTACCGCCGACGAATGCTACGACCCCCAGGATCATCAGCGCCGTACCGAATCCCCTGCCGATGCGGCTGGAGACAAACGTGGCTTCGTGAAGATCGCGTCGCCAGTGCCAGAGCGCTGCCCTGAGCACCCGGCCGCCATCCAGGGGGAACGCGGGCGCGAGGTTGAATACGGCGACCGTCAGGTTGATGACCGCCAGTGTCGACAGCACGCCGATCAGGGGCAGTGGCCATGCGGCAGCCTGGGCGATTTCAGCGCCGCCCCACAGGACGGCCGCAAGGAAAAAGCTCGAAACGGGACCCGCGATGGCCATCAGGAACTCGGCCTTCGGATTCGGCGGCTCGCTTTCCATCTCGGCCACGCCGCCGAAAATGAACAGCGTGATGCCGCGAATGGGCATGCCGTAGTACCTGGCGACGACCGAGTGCGAAAACTCGTGGAACACGATGGAGAAGAACACGCCAATCGCCACGGAAACGCCCATCCAGGCGTACACATGGGTAGAGAGTTCCGGATAGCGGACTGGAAACCACCCCGCTCCCAGCGACCAGCTGATGAGTAGCGCCAGCAATAACCAGCTCAGGTCCAGCTTGACTTCGAAGCCGAACAGCGTGAACAGGTGAAATCCCCGCAATGGTGTGGCTCGCTGTACCTCGCTATTCATCTGCGCGCTCCTGCGTTACCTGCCGGTCCGTCGATTCCCATGCTGCGCGCAATAGTTCCCGCACCTCGTCGTCGGAGGTTTGCCTGAAATCGCTGTAGAACTGCCCGACGGCATAGAAGGATGCGGGGGATTCGAGGCAAATGACGCGGTCGACGATGGCCGCCACCCGGGCAACGGCGGATGCCGAGCCGACGGGTACCGCGACGATCACCGATAACGGCGATTTGGTCTTCACCGCCTCCGCCGCGGCTCGCATCGTGGCGCCAGTCGCCAGGCCATCGTCGACCAGTACGACATCCTTGCCGCCAAGGTCCGGGTATGGCCGGTCCAGCCGGTAGGCCTGCTCGCGCCGGCGAAGTTCAGTCATTTCGCGTCCGGCGATGGCTTCTATGGTGTCGTCGTCGAGACTGAAGAGCGACTGCACGACATCGTCGTTGATGACACGGATGCCGCCCGACGCGATTGCGCCGAAGGCGAGTTCCGGCTGCGAAGGGACGCCGAGTTTGCGGACCACGATCGTGTCCAGCGGCGCATGCAGCGCGATTGCGATCTCGTAGGCGAGAGGCACGCCGCCGCGCGGCAAGCCGAGGATGATGGGATGTTCGAGCTTACACCGCTGCAGTTCCGGCACGAGAGCCCGGCCGGCCGAGCGCCTGTCCTCGAAGACTCTGTACATCACTCGTCACACTAGCGGTGTGATATACCAGTATCGTCCGAGGCGAGTCTCGAGGCACTACGGAGTTTCACCTACCGTAGAGCTTGCGCAGTTCGGTCTTGGCCTGTTCCAGGGTTTTCCGCTGCTCCTCGTCCAGGTTGCTGCCCGCACGATTGATGTAAAACACCAGCATGGACATGGCGGAGCGAAACGGTGACGCCCTGCGCGCCGTGCTCGCTTCCGCGGAATCCCGTAACGAGCGCGCGATCCTGGCGGGGTCCTTCCAGGTAAAGACGCCTTCCTCGAGCTGCAGGGCGTGACTCTCGCGCGTTACCCTGCCGGACCAGCGATCCTGCTTCGTGCCGCCAGATTTTCGGGCCATGGTCCAACTCCTGCGCCGTAAACGGGCGCAGACGTGCAGGGGTCAAGGATAGCCCATCGAGGGTGAAATTTTCTGCTACTCTCTGGGTCATAACTAGAATAACGAGCGAGCGGAGGAAGCCATGGATACTGCATGGATACAGGTCTTCGTGCTGACCCTTAGCGAGTGCGTCGCGCCTGCCGGAAAGACGGTTTGCCAGGAGCAGTCTTTCGAACTGCAATTTCTCACCCAGGCAGACTGCGAGTATGCACTACAGCAACTCGTATCCCTCAAGCAGGAATCGGAGACGGTCATCATTGATCCTGCCAAAGCCAGTTGCGCCCCGACGGCGCGCCAGCAACCGGTATTTGCCAGTCTCGACGCCATCCGGGAGGCGAACAGAGACAAGGAAAACTGGAAAGCGCCGGAGATCAAGGACGCCGGCCCCGGCGTAACACTGGCTTCGCACCAGGAGCGGCTTGCACGCCTGCCAGAATGCGGCGAGGAGGGCGTCGAGGCGCCGTGCAAGGTCGGCGAGATCATCATCGAAGCCGGAGACGGTGAGCCCGTCGACGTCTGGCGCCAGGACTGAGCCATTAACGAAACAGGCTCGCCGGTGGCGGGCCTCTTCCTACCGACAGGTGTCGGCGGAATGCCGGTACGGGGATGGCGGACTGCCGCCGGCACGTGGCTCAGCCACGCTTGAATTCCTTCATCTGAATCTTGGTTTCATGGCCCGCGAACGTGTTACCCGAGGTGTCTTCACCTTTCATGTAGGATCGTTGCCAGCCTTTTTTCGCTGCGTCCGATCCCTCGACCTTGAGTTCTTCATTGAATTTCAGTCGCCCCTCACGCCAGTCGACATACTGTCGGTAGAGCTTCGGGTTTTCGTTCAGGTTTTTTACCGTGGCATCGAACTTGCGGGCGTAGTGACGCGGGTAAGGGAGAATCGTACAAAACGGTTCGCCTTCCTCGAATGTCACCTTGTGTCGCTTGCGCGTGAATTGCCAGTTCATCGTGAAGGAGTAGGGCGCCCAGTCGGTCTCGATGAGACCTTCGAGCGCCGCGATACCGTCCTTCGGCCTGTTGGCGGGACCCTTTACGTAAAGATTGTGCGACTTGGTCGTGCGGAACAGGTACCCGGGCGTGAACGTGAGGACGCCATGCCCGAAATGCGACCCGATCAGCGGCGACGGTTCGCCGTGGAAGCGTATCTTTATGGCATCCAGGCCGTCTTTGCCGTTCCAGCTGGCGGTGAACGGGACCGGGTTCAACAACTCCCATCCCACCTGGTTGGCGATCGCGAGTGGCAGGCATCGATACCCGAACCTTTCGGGCAATTCCTCGATCCAGCTTCGCGCTCTCTGCGCGGTGCGGAGCGAAACAGGCTGTTCGATGGCTTCGTAGGCCGTGATCTGGAGTTTGTCCTTCAAGTCTTCTCTCCGAGTGTCCGTCGAACGTCGCGACGCGTCCCGCTTATCACGGTCGGCAGCAGGTCGTCTGCTTTCTGCGACAACAGGAGTGTGACGGGTTTCGCGTTTTGCAGTCTCTGAAACGATACCATCGGACGGCGTGTAAGGGAGCTTCCGGTTTCATGGAATACGTGAAGGCGCAAAAATTGATTTCGAGAGTAGCGCGGCTGCTGATGATTGTCGTTGCCACGGCTGCTGCCGTCACCGGCTGTGACGTAGAAACGTTTGACGATGCCGTCGCCAAGATCCCGGAGAGTTCCGCTCCGCCGCCACCAGCCTCGCCGCCACCTCCGCCGCCCCCACCGCCTCCGGCGGCAGGCTTCGGCCCGAATTTCTCCGAGATCCAGGCCAATGTCTTTACCCCGGACTGTGCGACGTCCGGCTGTCATGCAGGGGCCAACCCGTCCGCGGGTCTGAACCTTGAAGAGGCGAATAGTTACGCGATGCTGGTTGGCATACAGAGCAGCCAGGATCCCGGGTTCCAGCGTGTCGAGGCGGGCGATCCCGATAACAGCTACCTGGTACAGAAGCTCGAGGGCACGGCTTCATCCGGACAACAGATGGCTCCCGGCGCGCCTCTGCCGCAATCCGAGATCGACGTGATACGGCAATGGATCACGGACGGCGCGACGGATGACCGGGTCGCCGTTCTTGACCCGATAACGGTGACGTCACTTTCTCCCATGCCGAATGCCGCGCTGACGGCACAACCGACGAACATCGTCGCGGGCTTCAGTCGTGAATTGAACCAGGCGACCGTCGATGCAACGACATTCCTGCTCACGGGAAGCGGTGGCGACGGCACCTTCGCCGACGGCAATGAGATACAGGTAACGGCGACCGCCATTACTGTTACCGCCGCAAATCCGCAAAGTGCGGTATTCGATCTTACGGGCGTCACACTCGCGGACGACACCTATCGCATCCAGCTGCTCGGTGGCGCGACGAATGCGATTCAGGACCTCGACGGCAATGCGCTCGACGGCGAGTTCCTCGGTAACCTGCCATCCGGCAATGGTATTGCCGGTGGTGACTTCATGGTGCAGTTCACGATTACGACGCCTGTCGTGGTCGGTCCGACGCTGGACGAGATCCAGACAGCGGTGTTTACGCCGACCTGTGCGACCTCGAATTGCCACAATGGCGCCAATCCGTCGGGTGGACTCGATCTTCGCGATGCGGATACGAGCTTCGCGCAACTGGTCGACGTGCCCAGCGACGACGACCCGATGATATTTCGGGTTGCTCCCGGCGACCCCGACAACAGCTACCTGGTCCAGAAGATCGAGGGGACCGCAGCGCAGGGACAGCAGATGCCACCGGGCGGCGCTGCGCCACTGAGCCAGGCCGAGATCGACGCGATCCGCCAGTGGATAACCGACGGGGCGTCCCGCTAGGCGAAATCTCAGTCGTCGAGATGAATATTGACGCGGCGGTTGCGGCGACCTTTTTTCTCGACCTTTCCGATCCGTACCTTCCCGACTTCCCCCGTCGACTTCAGGTGCGTTCCTCCGCAGGGCTGCAGGTCCACGCCCTCAATTTCGAGCAACCTGACTTCGCCCTTGCCGCGCGGCGGCTGTACCGACATCGTGCGCACGAGTTCCGGATTCGCATCGAGTTCGGCATCGCTAATCCAGCGACAGCTGACGGGGTGATCGGCCTCCACGAGCGCCTGCATGGCAGTGGCGACGGCTTCCTTGTCGACCGAGTCCTCCATGTCGAAGTCGAGACGGCTCTTCTCCGCGGAGATGTTGCCGCCGGTGACCCCGTACCTGAGGACCGCGCCCAGCAGGTGCATCGCGGTGTGCATGCGCATGTGGCGATACCGCCGGTCCCAGTCGAGATCGAGGTGTACGCTGTCGCCGACTGCCGGCAGCGGGCTGCCCTCCTCGACAAAATGGAGGATCTCACCGGAGTCGCCGTAGCGTGTATCGACAACGCGCGCGCTCCCTGTCGACCAGCTCATCGATCCCGTATCGCCGGGCTGACCGCCGCCGAGCGGATAGAAGACAGTGCGCTCCACGGCAACCGCGTGGCCCTCGACCGAGGTGACCGCGGCGTCACATTCCCTGAGATAGGAATCCTTGCGAAACAGTTCTTCGGTCATGGTGTTCTCCTGGCTGTGCGACGCCGACAGTCGAGGCAATCTGACATAACGTAGTGAGGCGGGCAACCCGGGCAGGAATTTCACAAAGTCTCGACTCCGCGCACAGAACTTGCTTGACGAATCCAGTAAAAGCGATCGAATACCCCGGGAGGCTTTCCGATGCCGCCCGGTAGCCAGGAATTGGAGAGAATCCGGGTGCACGGCAAGGGCACGAAAACAATGGGCGCGCTGCGCCTTTTGATAGCCGCAGGACTGTTCCTGCTGCACGGCTGCGCGTACCTCGAGCCGGAGCCGGAAGTGGTCGAGCCGGCACCCGAAATCGTCGAAGTACCTGAGCCCGTCGTCGAGGTACCGGAACCCGAGCCCGTACCCGAGCCACCGCCGGTCAAGCCCCCGCCGGCTCCGCGCCAGGTTGCCATCGTCCTGAGCAGCCGGCAGGAAGCATACGAGGAGGTTGCCAACGAGCTGACCGAGCGGCTCGATAACGTGGTCATTTACGACCTGGGAGATCGCAGCCAGCCTCCGGTCGTGGCATTTCGGCAGATAAACGACTCGAGGACGGACGCAGTCGTTGCCATCGGCCTGCGCGCAGCGCGTTCGTCCGTGGCCATGGCGCAGGTGCCCGTCATCTTCAGCCAGGTGTTCAATTACCAGGACCATGGCCTGGTCACAGAGACCAGTCGCGGTGTTTCGGCGCTGCCACCTCTCGACGCACATCTCGCCGCCTGGCGCCGGCTCGACCCGACGCTCGCCAGGGTCGGCATCATCATCGGCTCGGGGCACGAATCCTTGCGGACGGAGGCGGAGCTTGCCGCGCAGAAACACGGTGTCGAGCTACGCATGCAGGAAGCCGGGTCTGATCAGGAGACGCTCTATCATTTCAAGCGCATGATCCACGAGATCGACGGTTTCTGGCTGTTTCCCGACAACAGGATACTCAGTCCGCGCGTGCTGAAGGAAATCCTGCAGCAGGCGAACCGCCGGCAGGTTCCGGTCGCGGTCTCGAACGAGGCGATGCTGCAGTTGGGGGCCGCGGTCAGCGTGTCGACCGTCGCATCGGATATTGCCGCAACCATCGTGCAGGTCCTCGAGCGAATACGCGCCGGCGAGATCGATGCGCTGCCCCCGTTGACCCAGCTCTCGGAAGTACGGGTCGTGACGAACGATACGCTGCTCAAGCCCGAGGTCGCAGCGGATGCTGCAGGCCCTGACGCTGAGGGCACGTCGCAATGAAGCAGGCGATGGCGGCAGTCACGGCACCGGTTGCGCGAATGTTGCAGCGGCTCCGAGCGCCGAGCAGCAAGCGCGTCCTCGTCCACGAGATCCTCTGGATCCAGATCCTGAGTGCAGGCATTGTCGGTGCCTTCGCTATCGGCGCTCTTTACTGGGGCGGGCAGTGGGTGCTGCAGGACAATTACAGTCGCTGGGCGCTGCAGTGGACTGAAGAGCTGAACGAACTCGGCTCTCCCCTGTACCTCAGTGATGACAGCGAGGCGCTGCTGCGGGTAGAGAGCTTCGTGAAGAAGTACCCGGAAATCGGCAGGGTCGCGTATTTCCGTCCGGACGGCAGGCCGCTGTTCTCGATCGACGGTGAAATCCCTATGGATCCGCCGACACGTCTGACCGAATCAACGCTCGAGGAAGCCAGGGAACTGGTCGGCAGCGATCATCCTTACTTGCTGCAGAGCAGTATCATGAACCCGCGCGAATTCGAAATCCTCGCGCCGGTCTGGACAGAGTCCCTCGCCGATGACGGCCTTTTTGCATTCGACCCGGTCGTTGCGCTGACCGAGAGCAAGACCGAGCTGGTCGGCTTTGTCGGCATGCACCTCGATTTCATCATTTTCCACGATCGCCTGCTGGCCAATATAAAGGTCGCAATCCTGATCCTCGTTGCGCTGCTGTTTGTGTTTGCACTGTATGGCCGCCGAGCTCTGCGGCGGGCACTGGCGTCGATCTCGGATCTGCAGGATCCCATCCAGGAACTCGCCCGGGGAAACCTCAAGGTCAAGTTCGAGCCGGCAGAGCACCGGGAAATTTCCGACATCGTGGAGGCACTCGAAACCACGGCTACCGCATTGAGCGAGCGCGACGCGATGCTCATGCAGCTTGCGAATCACGATAATCTCACGGGACTCTACAACCGACGTCGGTTCATGGAGGAACTCAACGTCGAGCTGGCCAATATCGCGGTGCACGAGCACAAAAGCGCTTTGTTCTTCATTGACCTCGACCAGTTCAAGTACGTCAACGACACCTGCGGGCATCATGCCGGAGACCGCCTGATCCGCAAGGTTGCCGACGAACTCATACGGAGCGTGAGAGAAGAAGATATCGTCGCGCGCTTCGGCGGCGACGAGTTCGTCATTCTCCACTGCGGCACCAACGAAGAATCCGTACGCGCGATGGCCGAGCGCATCCTCGCCAATATGCGGCGGCTCGCGCACGTCGAGGACGAGCGCGTGTTCCATATCCACTGCAGCATCGGCGTCACGATGATCGACAGGGCGAAGGCGAATCCCGATGAAATCATCGCCGAAGCCGATATCGCGTGTCGCGAGGCCAAGTCGGCCGGACGGAATCGAATGCAGTTCTTCGAGAAGTCTTCGCATATCGTCGAAAGGGCATCGGCGGACGTGGGATGGATGAACAGACTGCGAAATGCGGTCGATGCCGACAGCTTCGAGCTGCGATTCCAGCCGATCAATCAGATTGACTCCGGCGCCACGAGGCACCACGAAGTACTGCTTCGCCTGCGGGGCGACGATGGCAAGCTCCTGAGTCCCGATGCGTTCCTGCCGTCGGCAGTTCGTTTTGGCCTGATGTCGGAGATCGACTTGTGGGCCATACGGCATTCGGCCGAGGCGTTTGCGGAGTATGTCGAGGAGAGTCCGCAGTTGAGGCTGTCAATAAATCTTTCTGCGAACGCCTTCGAAAGCGACAACCTGTCAGAGTACGTTGCGTCGGTATTCGATCAATATGGCGTGCCGCCAAACCGCATCATCTTCGAGATCACCGAGAGTCTTGCGGTCAGGCGGCCGCGGCATGTAGAGCTGCAAATAGACGCCCTTCGGGAAATGGGCTGCAAGCTGGCGCTCGATGATTTCGGTACCGGCTACAGTTCGTTCAGTTACCTGCAGAAACTGCACTTCGATTTCATCAAGATAGATGGTTCGTTCGTTCACGATATCGTGAACAATCCCGTCGACCAGAAGATGATCAAGCTCATCGCGGAAGTAGGCCGCGAAGCGAATATGCAGACCGTCGCCGAGTACGTGCAGGACGCGGAGTCGCTGGAACTCCTTGGCGAACTGGGCGTCGATCTCGCGCAGGGCTACTTTGTCGGGCGCCCGACGAGACGTCCACTCTACAAGTCAACCCCGATATCGCTCAGTTCCCGGCGCAACCGGCGCACGTGGCAGAACTGAGAGTCCCGCGAGAATCTACCAGGTAGGGCGCTCCTCGGTGTGCGCATGCTCATGCAGGCGCGCGTCGTGCGTGCGAAAGTGACCGGAAAACCAGTACTGCAGGTCGGCGGATAAGCGATCCTCGGCGTAACCGGCTCCCGCGCGAACCTGGTCGAGGATCTCGCGCAGGTCATCAAGCAATACCTCGTGATCTTCCTTGTGCTCGGCATAGGCCAGGTAGCGCGTTTCACGCATGAAAGCCTCTTCCCGCTGGAAGTGTGCCGAGACCAGGGTGTAGATTTCGGAGATCCCCTCGATGACGTCCGCACGGCCGGCGCCCGCCAACATCGCGTCATGGAGGGCATTGATCAACGCGACCAGTGCCCTGTGCTCACTGTCGACCTCCTCGATGCCGAGATCGAACTCGTCCTGCCACTCGATAAGGCTCATTGTCGATGCAGCTCCCGCTCTTTGTTCCACGCTGCATTTGCGCAGGATAACAGGAGAAGTCCCGCCACACACTTGCGAAATTACTTTAACTTAATACGCCAACGGCAGGTACGAAAAACAGCTTGGAAATCTGAGATTTCGGTTTCAGAAGAAAGGGTTGCAGCGTCCCTGAGAATTCATAGAGTAAATCCTGAGGCGAAAGCCTCTAGTCAGCAAGTTCGCTTGTTGACGACCGCCCTGCTTGAAGAGGTCCGAGCCTCATCCAGTGTCGGGGGCGGTGGACGCAAAAGGCGGAACCTGACGGGAGAGCGGTGAGTGAGAGCTCGCCGAAGGAACGAAAGGAATGCGAAGGTGGAACTCGGAAAAGAAGCCGGAGCGTTACGCCGGGTAGCCCGATATCAAGAACGTAGTCGGGTCTGAATTTGGAAAGCGGGTCGAAAGACCGGCAGCCTGGATGAAGAGCCGGGTGCGCGACAAAGCAGATCTACCCACGCGTCCTCTTACACCGAAAGCGGCCCACCGGGCCGCTTTCTTTTTTCCGGGGGCGCCAGCGGTTCTGGACAAGCTATGCCCGAACTGCGAGACTCGGCCGCCGCTAACCTGACGTGGAGTTTGCCGATGCTTCGATTCTGGACGATCTTTCTCGCGATGTTCACGTTGTCGGGCGTTGCCCTTGCAGAATCTCCGACGCTTAAACGCATCGCGGAATCCGGCACGTTCCGCATCGGCTACGTACCTGACGCGCCGCCCCTCTCTTTCAAGGATGAGGACGGCAACGTCGTGGGGTACTCCATTGACCTGTGCCGGCATATCGCCTCGGCGATCCGGTTCGATCTGGGCCTGGAGAAAATCGATATCGAGTTCGTGCCGCTGGTCTCGATAGAAGAACGTATCAGCGCAATCGAAAAAGGCAAGGTAGATATCGAGTGCGGGACGTCAACGGTTACCCTGTCCCGCCGTGAACGTGTGGACTTCACGCTGATGACGTTCATTACGGGAAGCGCCGTGCTGTCCCGCAAGGGCAAGCCTATTACGACGATCGACGAGCTGGACAAGAAGCGCATCGCCGTTGTGACTGGCACGACCACCGAAGACGTGATGCGGCGCGTGGCGGAAGTGAACGACTTTCGCATCAAGCTGACGCCGATCAAGGCGCATAATGAAGGCATGGAGCTGCTCAACAAGGGCAAGGTCGACGGATATGCCTCGGACAGGGCCATGTTGATCGGGCAGGTGTTCCGCAATGCCAACGTCGCCAACGATTACACGATGACGCGCAGCGCCCTGTCATTCGAGCCCTATGCGTTCATGATCACGCGCGGTGACACCGAGTTCAGGCTGACTGCAGACCGCGCGCTGGCATCGTTATACCGCACTGCGAGGATTCGTCGTATCTACCAGAACTGGTTCGGCCGCTACGGTGAGCCGCTGTCACCGATCGTCGAGGCGATGTACCAGTTCCAGGCCGTCGGGGAATAAGTCAAATTCTGATCGTTCCGTCGCGGAACGATCATTCCCGAAAATCAAGGCCTTGGCGTACCGGGCGGACCTGCGTCACATTTAAATACTGCCAACTGTGGCACAAATAGCGGCTGACCCACTGACTGGGGGACGGTCGTGAAAACTACGTTTGGACAACTATTATCAGGGGCGCTGATTGCGGTGCTGCCATTGCTGGCCGGCGCCGACGTCGTCGCGCCGGTCGATGACGTGAGTTCTTACGTCAAGATACGCGAGGCACCTGACGCCGACGCGGAGATCGTCGGCCGCCTGCACAAGAGCAAGCCGCGGCGGCACGTCGAGTCCTTGCCCGGCTGGCACGCGGTGGAGCTGGACGACGGCTCCACCGGTTTTGTCAGTTCAGACTGGTCGGTCATCGTTCCCGAAGCAGCAGGCAGCCCACCGGCACAGGAACCGTCGGAACTCCAGGCGAGCAACGATGCCGTAGCCGTCCCGGAAGGCGCACCAGCCGTAGCAGCGCAGGCCGAGCCCGCGGCAGTGACCGAAGAAACGGAATCCGCGACGAAGATGCCGGACATGAGTGCCGCGGGCGAGACCGAGCTGGATGAGGCGGAACCCGATCCGGTCGCCGAAGCCGTTACCGAGCCCGATCAGGAACAGGCAGCCGCCGTGCACGGCGAGGCGGGCCTCGCGCCGGGTCTTCCGGGTCCACCCGGACCGCAGGGGCCGCCCGGGCCGCCCGGACCGCAGGGGCCGCCCGGACCGCCGGGTCCTGCTGCAGCGGCAGGGGCAGCGGAAACAGGGGACGGCGTAGAGATGAAGGGCGACGAGAATTTCCTGGTCAAGTTCAAGAAGCCGACGGTCGGTGGGACGTCGCAGATCTGGGACGACGGCAACTCTGTGGGCATCGGCACTACCGAGCCGAAGCAGCGGCTCGAGGTGAATGGCAGCATCCAGATCCACGAGCAAAACAGCAGCGTGGCCGGTCTCATGATTACGCAGTCATCCGGCGAGACAGGCTATATCCTGCACAACAGGGCGAGCACCCTGACCATAGGCGCCGGCTCGATCGACCGAATTACGATCGACCGGCTGGGCAATGTCGGCTACGGCGTCGAGCGGCCCGAGCACCCCCTCGAAATGGCAAGCGGTGCCTACGTCTCGGCGGGTGGTGTCTGGACCAACAGTTCCTCCCGGGAACGTAAGGAGAACATCGAATCGCTGACGATCGAAGACGCCCTCGCCGCGTTGGCGCAGCTGGAGCCCGTGCAGTTCAACTACCGGAGCGATGCATCAGAAACCTACGTCGGATTTATCGCCGAAGACGTGCCTGCCCTGGTTGCTAATGAAGATCGCGTGAGCCTCAGTCCCATGGATATCGTTGCCGTGCTGACGAGGGTGATCCAGGCGCAGCAGGCGAGGATCGAGGAGCTGGAGCAGCGCATAGCTGATTAGGGCGAAAAAGCCGGTAGGGTCGTGCCTGTTATTGCTGGAATATTCCATGAACCTGAATGCGAAAGTACATCCGGCGATCGCCATCGTCGTTCTCGTGCTGGCCGCGTTCGCGATCGTGGTCAAGGCATGGGCTGACGGAAGGGTCCTCGAGCTGGGAGGGCCCGCTCAGCTTCTACGTGCGCCATCCGGTGACGTCTATATACAAATACAAAATCAGTTGCTGCAACACGGCCCGCAGGGCGAGTTCAAGCGCCGTATCAATCTGACGGAGCTCGGCGTTCACAGGCTTATCGGCGGAATCTCATTCTTTCCGGATGGTGACATCCTGGTTCGCCGTGGAGACGACCCCCGCGGCTTCTACGGCAAGCTGCGGGCATTTGCACGGCTCGAGAACAAGCACTCGATCTTCAGTTCAAAGCCGGGAGCAGGACTCGCCCGCTGCGATCTCGACAGCATGCAATGCAGTGTCTTCGGCGATCCGGCGATTGACTTCGGGGCAACGTTTCACGCGTTCATAGATCCCGAGGACAGTGCGATCTATTTCAGCGATACCTCCCGGCACGCGCTTCGCAGGTATTCCGCCGATGGGCGCGAAGTTTCGACCGTTGCGTCAGGCATGAGGTTTCCAAACCAGCTGCTTGTGCAGGACAGTGCATTGTTCGTTGCGGATACGAACAACCATCGTATTGCCAGGTTCGACCTTTCCAGCAGGCAGCTGCCGAAGGAAAGTACGAGTATCGATGTCGTGCCAGGCGAAGCCGCGGCACGCGGCGAGCGCTGGCCAACCCACCTCGTGCAAATTGACGGCCGGTGGTGGGTGAACAACATGCGCCGCGACATGCGTAACGGCGGTATCTATATATTCGACGAAGACTGGCGATTCATCAAAAGGCTGGAACTGCCCGGAGGAGCGGACCCCATCGCGATTCTGCCGTTCGGATCGGGAGCCCTGATCACGGACTGGAACAACGATCGCGTGTATCGCCTGGATGCGGCTGGCAGGCTCACCGGCGATTTCACCTCGACGGGGCTCGACGAACTGCTGCGGGAGTCCCGTGAACGCCGAAATTTCTACAAGGTCGTTTCCTGGCTCGGCATCGCGTTGTTTGCGCTTGTGCTTGCAGGTCTGCTGGTAAAGGGGCTGTCGCAGCGTGCTGCGGGGGGGCGCCCGCAATCCTCCCCTCAGGAGTCCGGGACGATCGAGCCGCCAGCGGACTGGGTGTGGTTCAGGCCAGACGCTGCCCTGGTCGGCAAGGTACGGCGGAGCGCCCGGGTGGCGCTGGCAGCGATGGCAGTTCTGATGGCGATGTTTGTCGTTCTCGCGGTTGCCCGGGAGCAGTGGTTTATCCTCGCCGGCCTGGCACTGCCACTCGCGGGACTGGCTGCGATATCGTGGCTGATGTACTGGATGGTCGGCGCAGTCCTGCGAACCGAGATCGGACTGAAAGGCGATCAGATCGCGTTACGAAATCACCGCGGACGCGAAAGCCGAAGCGCGCTGAGACATGTCGTATTCAGCAGTTCGGCGATCGCGACCCGCAGCCAGGCAGTGTTGCTGGGTCAGCCGCACAAGTCGATATACGACAGGCAGCAGCTCGACGAACAGTTGCTGCCGCATCTCGCGAAAGCCACGAAGATCTCCGAATGGCAAATGCAGCTGGCGCTTATCCGGCTGCGGCACCCCAGCGCCGTTCTGCTGCTTGCGGTCCTGTTCGCCGCAATCGTCCTGGGTGGCTTTTACCTGTTGGCCAGCTGCCGTTAGTCACGCACGGGATCAACTGCTAATCGTAAGCTCGATGTCCCCGACGCCGGCGACGCTACCGGCAATACGATCGCCCGGGCCGACCGGGCCGACGCCGTCCGGCGTGCCCGTATAGATCAGGTCGCCGGGTTCGAGGCGGTAGAGCTGAGACAGGTGGGCGATAATCTCGGGGACGGACCAGATGAGGTTCTCGAGGTCGGAGTCCTGGCGCAGTCTGCCATTGACGGACAACTGGATGCGCCCGCTGGCCGGGTGACCGATCTCCTCCACAGTTCGGATTCGGCCAATGACCGCGGAATTCTCGAAGTCCTTGCCGATGTCCCAGGGCCCCTTGCTCTCGCGAGAAGCCGTCTGCAGGTCGCGTCGGGTCATGTCGAGCCCGCAGGTGTAGCCGAAGACGACAGACAAGGCTTCGTCGACCGCGAGTTCGAAGCCCGCTCTGCCGATCGCGACGACGAGCTCGATTTCGTGGTGGTAGTTCGCAGTGGCAGGCGGGTAGGGGATCTCGCTGCCGGAAGGCACGATGCAGCGTGCGGACTTGGTGAAGTAGCAGGGCTCCTCTCGGTCCGGGTCGAACCCCATCTCCCGGACGTGCGCCGCGTAATTGCGGCCGACACAGAAGATGCGGTTGACGGGAAAACGGGCGTCGCTGCCGGAAACCTCGACAGAGACGGGTGCCGCCGGCTCGAAAAGGTACTTGCTCACCGAGGCAGGAATATCGTCGCCGGATGTTCGAGCATCTCCTTGATGCTCTGGATCATGGCCGCGGCATCGTAGCCGTCCACAAAGCGATGATCGAAGGACGATGACAAATTCATCATCAGCCTGACCGCAACCTGGCCATTAACGACAACCGGACGTTCAACGGCACGATTGACCCCGATGATTGCCACCTCCGGCTGGTTGATCACCGGTGTCGAAACGATGCCGCCGAGCTTGCCGAGGCTGGTGATGGTTATCGTCGACCCGCTCAGTTCTTCTTTCTTCGCACTGTTGTCCTTGGCCGCCTGCGACACCCGCCTGATCTCGGCGGCAAGTGCATCCATAGACAGGGCATGCGCGTTGCGCACGACCGGCACCTTCAGGCCGTCTGGCGTCTGCGTCGCGATACCGAGGTTCACCGCGCCATGCCGTAGCAGGACATTGCGCGCCTTGTCGTAAGTCGTGTTGCACTGCGGGAAGTCGCGCAATGCGCGGATCAATGCAAGGCCGAGGAACGGTAGCAATGTGAGCCGCTCCGACGGATCACCTGTCTTGCTGTTCAGGTGCTTCCGCAACGCCTCGAGCTCGGTGATATCGATTTCTTCGACATACGCAAAGTGGGGAATCTCGCGTTTCGCCTCGGACATGCGCTCGGCGATGATGCGCCGCAGCCCGATGACCTTTACCTCCGTCGTCGCGGGGGCGGGCGTTGCGGCAACCGGCGTTGCGGCGTGGCCGGCGGCGGCCTGGCGCTTGTTGAACTGGTCGAAATCCGTGCGCGTGATGCGCCCGGCGGGGCCCGATCCGGGTACGACGGTGAGATCGACGCCCAGTTCCTTCGCGCGGCGGCGAATCGCCGGCGACGTCATGACACGCTTGCGTTCCAGCGTCGCTGCCGGGGGAGGTGCGGCGGCAGCGGGCGCGGCCGCAGGCGCCGGTTCTGCGGGCGCGGCGTCAGCTTTGCCTGCCGGCTGTTCCTTCGGGGCGGGCGCCGGCTCCTCGGCTGGTGCGGCATCGGTCTCGAAAATCACCAACGGCGCACCGACTGCGATGATGTCTCCCGGTTCGCCAGCGAGTTTGACCACTTTCCCCGATACCGGCGAGGACAACTCGACCGCAGCCTTGTCGGTCATCATCGTCCCGACCACGTCTTCTTCGCTGACCTGGTCGCCGACCGCGATGAACCACTCGGCTATCTCGGACTCGACGGTGCCTTCACCCAGATCCGGGAGCTTGAAGATGTACTCGCTCATTCGATCTCCATCATGCTGCGAATGCCGGCCATCATGCGCTTCTTGCCCGGGAAGTACTGCCACTCGAACGCGTGCGGGTAGGGCGTATCCCAGCCGGCGATGCGCCCGATCGGGGCCTCGAGATTCCAGAAACATTCTTTCTGGATGCGTGCGGCGAGTTCGGCACCGTAGCCGCCGAAGCGCGTCGCCTCGTGCGCGACGATGCAGCGGCCGGTCTTGTTCACCGACTCAGCCAGCGTGTCGGTGTCGAGCGGCGAAATCGAGCGCACGTCCACGACCTCGGCATCCACGCCCGTGGCTTCCGCGGCGGCCACGGCAACGTGTACCAGCGTGCCGTAGGTGACGATCGTCAGTTCGCTGCCTTCGCGCACGACCTCGGCCTTGCCGAGCGGTACCGTGTAGTGACCCTCCGGAACCTCTCCCTTCGGGTGCGAGCTCCAGCCGACCGCCGGCTTCTCCGGGTCACCGTCGAACGGGCCGTTGTAGATGCGCTTCGGCTCGAAAAACAGCACCGGGTCGTCCGACTCGATCGATGCGATCAGCAGTCCTTTCGCGTCGTAGGGATTCGAGGGCATCACGGTCTTGATGCCACTGACGTGCGCGAAGATAGCCTCGGGACTCTGCGAGTGTGTCTGCCCGCCGCGGATGCCGCCGCCGCAGGGCGTGCGGATGGTCACCGGCGAGAAGAATTCGCCACACGAGCGATAACGGATCCGCGCGAGCTCGCTGACCACCTGGTCGAAGCCCGGGTAGATGTAGTCGGCGAACTGGATCTCTGCAACCGGGCGCAGGCCGTTGAGGCCCATACCGATCGCGGCACCGATGATGCCGCCTTCGGCGATCGGCGCGTCGATGACGCGATGCTCACCGTACTTGCGTTGCAGGCCGTCCGTGCAGCGGAATACACCGCCGAAATAACCCACGTCCTCGCCAAGAACGACGACGTTCGGATCCTTGTCCATGACGATATCGAGGGCGGAACGAATGGCCTCGATCATATTCATCTGTGCCATTACGAAGTCCCTCCGTTACCGGATTCGACCTCGCGCATGCGGCGCCGCTGCGACTCGAGATGGTGGGGCGTCTCGGCATACACGTCGTCGAACATCGTCGACGGATCCAGGAACGGCCCCTCGGTCATCGTGCCGTACTGCTGCGCCTCCTTCCACGCGGCCATGACTTCGGCTTTGAGCTCCTCCTCGAGCGCTTCGTGTTTCTTCTCCGACCAGTGGCCTTCGGCGATGAGATGCTGCTTCAGCCGTTCGATCGGGTCGCCCAGCGGGAATGCGGCCCACTCGTCCTTGGGCCGGTACTTGGACGGATCGTCACTCGTCGAGTGCGCGCCGCCCCGGTAGGTTACGTTCTCGATCAGCGTAGGGCCGCCACCACGGCGAGCGCGGTCCGCTGCCCACAGCGTCACGGCATAGACGGCGAGCAGGTCGTTGCCGTCGACACGGATACCCGGGATGCCGAGACCCAGCCCGCGTGCGGCAAACGGACGTCGTTCGCCCCCAGCGGTGCCCTGGAAGGTCGAGATTGCCCACTGGTTGTTGACAACGTTGAGTATGACCGGCGCCTGGTAGACGGCGGCGAAGGTCAGCGCATGGTGGAAATCCGCCTCGGCGGTACTGCCGTCGCCGAGCCACGAAGCCGCAATATGGTCCTCACCCTTGATCGCGGATGCCATGGCCCAGCCCACAGCCTGCGGATACTGGGTGGCCAGGTTGCCCGAGATCGAGAAGACTTTGCCGCTCTTCGAGTGGTACATGATCGGCAATTGCCGACCCTTGCACATGTCGCGCGTATTCGACAGGCACTGGCACATCATGTCGACGAGCTTCACGCCGCGATACATGAAGAGACCCTGGTTGCGATAGGACGGGAAGCACATGTCGCCCGAGCGCAGCGCCATAGCCGCGCCTATCGAGACCGCTTCTTCGCCCGCCGCTTCCATGTAAAAGGAGATTCGTCCCTGGCGCTGTATCTGCCACATGCGCTTGTCGAAGTGGCGGTTCGTCAGCATCCAGCGCAGCGCCACCTGGAGTTTCGCCGGATCGAGATCGGGATTCCAGGGACCTACGGCGCGGTGATTGTCGTCGAGGATTCGTACCAGCCCGCCGCTCAGGTACTCGATGTCCCTCGTGCGCGCGCTGATCGACGGCTTGTCGACGCTCCCGGCATCCGACAACTCGAGATAGCTGAAGTCGGGCGTGTCGCCCGGGCGCGCCGTGGGACGGGGAATATGCAGTCGTGACTTCTTGTTCGCCATTCGTTGCAGGGTCCTTGTTGTTCGGCGGAAGGCAGCCGGCGTATTTTACGCGATACGGCGGGCCTCTGTTGGATGCTTTGGCTCGTCCCGGGAAGCGCCACGTTCGACGATCGATCGGGCGAGCTCGTCGGCTATGGCGTTGGTCGGCCGCCCGCTGCTTTCGGCATCGGCGAAGATCTGCCGCAGCCTCCCCGGGATGCGGCAGACCTCGCTGCGGACGCGCTCTTCCGTGCTGTTACCCAGGTACTCGTGAGCAACACTGATGACGCCACCCGCATTGATGACGTAATCAGGCGCGTACAGGATGCCCAGTTCGGACAGTCGCGCACCGTCGTCCGCCGAAGCGAGCTGATTGTTGGCCGCACCGGCCACCACTCTGGCGCGTATGCGCGGGATCGTCTCGGAATTCAGAACGTTGCCCAGCGCGCACGGTGCAAGTACTTCGGCATCGCTGAAGAGTATGTCGCGGGGAGCGACGACTTCCGCAGGGACCTGCTCGCATATTGCGCGCAGGCTTTCTTTGTCGACGTCCGCCACGATCAGCTTTGCGCCAGCTTCGTGCAGGAGCCTGCACAGGTAAACGCCGACGTGTCCGACACCCTGTACTGCCACGGTGATGTTCCTGAGGGAATCTGCGCCGAAGCGTGCAGCCACTGCCGCCTCGATGCCGTGAAACACGCCGAGTGCGGTCCAGGGGGAAGGGTCGCCACCCGCGTTCGTGCCGGACTGCGGCAATCCGGAAACGAAGTGAGTCCTGCTGCGGACTGCGCGCATATCGTCGACGGAGATCCCTACGTCTTCCGCGGTGATGTACAGCCCGTTCAGGGAGTCCACCGCCTGGCCGAACGCTTCGAAAAGCTCGCGGGTCTTCGGGGCACGGTCTGTTGCGAGGATGACCGCCTTGCCACCACCGAACGGCAGCCCGGCGACCGCATTCTTGTAGGTCATGCCGCGCGACAGGCGCAGGACGTCGGTCAGTGCCAGCTCGTCGCTCGCGTAGTCCCAGCGGCGGCAGCCGCCGGCGGCGGGTCCCAGTGCCGTGGAGTGGATGGCGATGATTGCCCTGAGGCCGGAGCCGGGATCTTCGAAGTGGTGAATCGATTCGTGATGATCGAACTCGGGATGGTTGAAAACGCCCATGGATGCTCACTCCCGATGCATGGAAAGCTTTCGGTAATATATCCCTCTGAACGCCGAATTTTGTCGCTATTTCTTGTCTTAAGTGCTTATAAAGAGCATAATTTATGCGTTTCAGTCACAGAAAAAGCGAGAGTTATGCAGCCGGTTCATATCGATTCTGTCGACCGAAAAATCCTCCATCTGTTGCAGTCGGAGCCCGGCATCAATGCGGCGGCAATCGGCGAACGGATCGGCTTGTCGCAGTCTGCGGTCTGGCGCCGCATGCAGGGCCTGCGTGACGAAGGAATCATTCGCGAACAGCCCGTCAAGATCGACAGGGAAAAGATCGGCCTGAATACGATGGTCTTTGCGCACGTCAAGCTGACCTCGCACGGGCGCAGCAACCTGGCGGCGTTCGCGGAAGCGGTACGCAGCTATCCCCAGGTCCTCGATTGTTACGTGCTGCTCGGTAACGTGGATTTTCTCCTGCGCATCGTCACCGAGGACATCAAGGCTTACGAGCAGTTCTTTTTCGAAAAGCTGTCACAGCTTCCGGGCATACAGGAAATCAATTCGAGCATCGCGCTCTCCGAAATCAAACACTCGACGGTGCTGCCGATCTAGGCGCCCGGCCAGGTATCGGAAACGCGGTAGCCCTCCGGCCAGGGATCGCCGGGATCGACGTAGACCTGCCTGGATCCCGTGCGCCATGCGCGTCCTTCGATACTCGGAATGATCGCGGCCAGGCCGCCAACGGTGGTCTCGCTCTCGATGCGTCCCGTGAATCGGGAGCCGATGATCGATTGCGCGACCAGCGACTCGCCGGGAGCGATGGCCTGCCGGGCATGCAACAAAGCGAGCCTCGCCGAGACGCCCGTGCCGGTGGGTGACCGGTCGATTTTGCCGGGTCGGATGGCAACGGCGTGCCGCGTTTCGAGCACGTCATCACGCCTGCGAATCGGGGCCGCAAAAAGGCAGAAGGACACGTGCTTCCAGTCCGGGTTTTCCGGATGGCTGAAGCCGATCTGCTCCGTGGCGGCACTGGTTATTCGCACGCCAAGCTCCGCAAGTTCCCGTGCCTCCCTGGGCACGAGTTCGAATCCCAGGCCTTCGACATTGACGACAACGAAACTGTCGCCGCCGTACGCGATATCGACCTTGAGGCGGCCCAGGCCGGGTACTTCGACCGAGCGGTCGAGAGCGCACGCGAATGACGGCACGTTACGGACCCGGACGGACCGGACCTTGCCGGCATCGCAATGGGCGTTAACGTGCACCAGTCCGCCGGGCGCTTCGAGAATCAGCTCTGTCCGCGGCTCTTTCATCGTCGCGATGCCGGTCTCGAGGATGACTGTTGCCACGCATATCGAGTTCGATCCGGACATCGGCGGCGTGTCCTCGGGTTCCATGATGATGAATGCGGCGTCGGCCCCCGGGTGCTTCGGCGGCACCAGGAGATTGACGTGACGGAATACTCCCCCGCGCGGCTCATTGAGCACGAGCCGGCGCAGGCGATCGTCTTTCGCGATCCAGCGTGACTGTTCCCACACGGAATCACCTGGTGGCGGCGCAACGCCGTCCACGATGACGTCACCGACTTCGCCTTCGGCATGACAACCGACGATGTGTATGATGCTGTCCTTGTGCACTGTCACTCCCTGATGGAAGCGTGAGTGTAGATCACAGCGCCGCCGGAAATCGAACGTGTTCCCGATCCGAGACGACAACCCGCAGATCCTGGTTCCCTACGCAACGTTGGGCATCATAGCCATCAACGTGCTCGTGTGGGTCTTCGTGCAGGGGCTGGGCTCGAATCCGCTGTTAGCGGAATCAATCTGTCAGCTGGGGCTGATACCCGGCGAACTCCTGGGAACTGCACCTGCGAATACTTATATTCAGCTGAGTATGGACACCTGGTGTGAACTCGGCACCACCCCGAACTGGCTGACGGTCTTGACGTCCATGTTCATGCATGGCGGATGGCTGCACATCATTGGCAATATGTGGTTCCTGTGGATCTTCGGCAACAATGTCGAGGATGCGATGGGTTCGGTGCGCTTCGTTATCTTCTACGTCCTCTGCGGTGTCGCCGCCGCGGCGCTGCAGGTCGGCGCCAACCCGCAGTCGACGGTGCCGATGGTCGGAGCGTCGGGCGCAATCGGCGGGGTGATGGGTGCCTACGTCCTGCTTTATCCGCGCGTGCATGTGCACCTGCTGATATTTCTCGGCTTCTTTGTCACGACGATAGCCGTCCCGGCCGTGTTCATGCTGGGTTACTGGTTCCTGTTGCAGGTGATCGGCGGTTTCGGGTCGGTCGGCGCGAAGGGCGGCGTAGCCTTCTGGGCGCACGTTGGCGGGTTTGCCGCCGGGGCGGCGCTGGTCATGTTGTTCCGCAAACCGGAACTGTTGCGCCGGCATCCGTATTACGGCTGGAAGAAACGCTCGCCGACAGCCAACTGGCGCCGAATCGACCGGCGTTAGCCCGAATGAGAGCTGCGTTCTTGTATCGCTTTTGACCCTGTGTAGACTGCCCTGTCATTGCCGCCAGGGTGGTCGATGTCAAACAGGACAAAAATCCTCTTCGCCGCCGCGTACGTACTGCACGTATTGTGGATCATTCTGCTGGCCAGCGTACCGCCGGTCAGCCGCGATGCATTGACGCATCATCTCGCGGTTCCGAAGCTGTGGGTCGAGGGTGGCGGAATCCACGAGCGGCCGGACATACTTTTCTCGTACTATCCGCAACTCCTGGACGTGCTTTACATGGCGCCGGTCGCGCTCGGTAATGACATTGCGGCCAAGTATCTGCACTTTGCGTTCGCGCTCCTGACGGCGTTGCTCATTTTTCTTTTCGTGCGGCGCAGGCTCGGTCCATCCTGGGCCGCGCTGAGCGGACTGCTGTTCCTGACATTGCCGCTGATCGTGAAATTGTCCGTGACCGTGTACGTGGACCTCGGCCTGATCTTCTTCACAACGGCCGCGCTGTTCAGCGCCGTGATCTGGCTGGAGGAAACTGACAGGACGCGCTGGCTGGTTATCGCAGCCATCTGCAGCGGACTCGCGCTGGGCACGAAATACAATGCGCTGGTTTCCTTCCTCGTGCTGGGCCTGCTCCTGCCGTTTTTCTACCTCGTCCGGTTCCGGCGCGACAATCCGCACGCTGAGCAGCTCAACGCTGTGAAGTTCGGAGCGCTATTTGTCGCAATCTCGCTGCTCGTGTTCTCGCCGTGGCTGATTCGTAACTACGGTCTCACCGGCAACCCCGTGTACCCGCTGGCGCAAGGCGTGTTCGCCGGCCAGGCAAAGCAGCTGCCATCGACGGACGAGGCGACGGATGCTCTGCAACATGCGCGGGCTGCCATCCGCGAGCAGGCGGGGAAAGGAGAAAAGCCGCTCGGCCCCCTGTTGACACGGCGGCTGGTCCACGAGGAAAGCCTGACCTATACGCTGCTCATCCCGCTGCGTGTCTTTTTCGAGGGAGAAGACGATAATCCGAAGTACTTCGATGGCCGACTGAATCCTTTCCTGCTGCTCTTGCCGCTGGCGCTGCTCGTGCTCGGCCGAAGAGCCGGCCCCGGCAATGCGGAAGTACCGATGTTCAGCGCTTATGCCGTGCTGATGATCTTGCTGGTATTCCTGGTGATCGACATGCGGCAGCGCTGGATCGCGACGGTCGTTCCACCACTCGTGGTGCTTGCCACCTATGGCCTTCGGGCTGTTCACGAGGAACTCTCCAGACGTCTTGTCTCCGTGGCCTGGGCCAATAGCGTGACGGGGCTGATCATCGCCGTCTGCTTTGTACCGAACCTGCTATATGCGCATGGGCTGTTCGGCAAGATAGACCCGGTGCCATACGCAACCGGGCGGGTGGACTACGCGACGTATGTCCAAACGCATCGGCCGGAGTATTCGGCCATCATGCTCGCCAATCAGCTGGTCCCGGAGGGTCAGAAAGTGCTGGGCCTGTACCTGGGTAATCGACGCTACTACTTTGAAGCGGACGCTGTCGCTGTGAACGACGTCTTTACCAGCATCGCGGAGCGGTCGGTTTCCGGCGGCGGGATTGCAGACCGCCTGGCAGAGCTCGGCTACAGCCATATCGTTGTTCATGCAGGCCTTTTCCGGCAATGGCTGGGTTCGACCGACGAGCGGACGGCATCCCGCGTCAATGAATTCGTGGGCGAACGCCTGCAGGAACTGCTCGTCGAAGGCGGCTTCGGGCTATACGCGATCGTCCCGCCCGCACCCCCTGACCCGGCGCCCGCCAGCGCGATTTTGTGACGCCAGTCAACTGTTTCCTGTTCGCAAAACCCCATACTTGGCTCTAGCAGGAGCCGCTATGACACGATTACTGATTCTTCTCGCGCTGACTGTCGGCCTGTCCGTGCCGGCACTCGCCGAGGTGTGGAAGTGGGTCGACGCCGACGGCAAGACGCACTTCGTCGACACCATGAAGGCGATCTACACGTGGGTCGATGAAAACGGCAAGCGCCACTATGCCGATACGCCCGGTCATGAAGACGCCGTCAGCGTGCAGCTGGTCTGGCACTCGAGCGGGACCCTGGAGGATCTCGACGACTCCGACGGCGAGGACGCCGACGACGGTTACGCCTATCCCGGCGAGACCGCCGAGGAGCGCGCCGAACGTGAGGCAGCTGATGCCTACTACTGCAAGCGCGCCACCGAGATTTTCGAGTCCTACCTCAACGCGCCACGCCTGTATCGAACCAACGATGCCGGTGAACGCGAGTACCTGAGCGAGAAGGATGCCGCCGCGACCGTCGCCGAGACCAAGGCACGAATGAACGAACTCTGCCGGTAGCGCCCTTATCGGGCAGCCGTCGCAGCTACGTGGTCGCCGACCTGACGAATATCGCCTTGTCGATCTGCTCGAAGGTGGCCTGGTAGAACGCGGGTTCCTGCAGCGGTTTCGATTGCTGCGGTGTGCCCGGAGCAGCGACAACGTTGTCGACGAAATTCAGGCGGATCCGAACCAGGCCTGACGGCATTTTCTCCACGAAAGCCGTTGCCCGCCGATGTGTCGCACCTCGCGTATCGACCCCGGCGAATACTCCGGCCAGCAGGTCGCTCATTCCGAGTTCGTGACGTGTTGTGGGGCCGGTCGCCGTGATCAGCCCGGTATCGAAATCCCCGTCATCGATGATGAAGCCGAGGTCCTGGAACACGGACATCGTGGCCGAGAACGCAGAGCGCTTGCTGGTCTCGAACTCTCTCGCCTGGTAGGACTGCAATTCGACCCCGCTTTTGGGAGCCGGCGGCCTGGAAGCGCAACCGGTAATGAGCAGTGCGACGATCGCGATCAGCAGCATGTTGGAGTAAGTCTTCATTTCGATCTCCTTACACGACGTGTCAGAAGCTCGACGTGCGGTAAGAGAAGTCGCGCACGAGGCCGGCGTCGTCAAACTTGACGATCACCGTCAGGGTGCGTTGCGAGGAACTCGCGGCGCCCGCGCTCTTGCTGCCGCCACCGGCACCGCCACCGGAACTGCCGACCACGAGCCCGGCGATAACGCCGCTGCTCCGCGAGTAAGAGACCTCGCTCGAGAGCTTGTCCCAGATCCAGACTTCGCGGCGATCTGCGTCGGTAGAGACGATATTCGGTGCACCGAGTATTTCGGCAACCTCGGCAGAGGGCATGCCGACCCGGATTTCGCGCTGCACCGTGCCGACGCTGACCCGATCGATGCCGTCATCCTGCACCTCCGCACGGTGTTGCGTTGCACTACAGCCCGACACTGCGAGCGTTGCGGCCGCGAGCAGCGATAATGAAACGGACGTGGCTTTCATGATGTTCTCCTTTGCATGTCGTTATTCGACGGGAACATCATCAAACGGCACGCCGTCAAAGGCCTGACGGAGGCCTGATCGTTTGCTGAGGCTTTCGTGATGCGGGCTAGAAGCTGCGTTTGGCTTCCAGCAGGATCTGTACGCTGTCGATTGACGGGTCGCCGTCCAGCGGGAAAGCGAAATCGAGGTGGGCGACCTTGCTGGTGCTGAAACGGGTCGGGGCGAATCGAAAGCCGAAACCGACATCCTTCAGCCAGCCGTAATTGCGCTCGCCGATCGGGTTGTCCCCCCAGGTGCGGCCGACATCGGCAAAAATTGCGCCGCCGACGCGGAACAGGCGCCACGGATACCAGTCGGTGAAGTAGCGTTGTTCGATCGAAAACAGCGCTTTCGAATCGCCGGTCTGATAGCGCAGGGGGTAGCCGCGGAGGCCGGACTTGCCGCCGAGCTGCACCGGGTTGTCCAGGTCCAGGTCGTGCCCCGCTGTCCCGGAGAGTTCCATGAAGAACAGCCGTTTCTCCGATTGCCGGTGGTAAAAGCCCGCCCGAATCGACGTCGTGGCATTCTTACTGTCACCGCCTTCACGGCGTCCGCTGGTAACGCCTGTCAGCAGTAACGCGGTCTTGTCCAGCGAGCCGAAGCCGAGGTTGAGAGTGGCCGCGACGATCAACGCGTCACGATCGGCACCAATGCTCTCGTCCGCCCAGCCGACAGACGCCGAAAACCGCGTCCCCATGTAGAAATCTTCGGTGCGCCCGATCTGGTTGGTATTGCTGGTCGTGCTGAAGGCATCCTGCAGGATCTCGATACCCAGGTACGGATAGATAAGCTCCCGATCCTCAGGGATGACCGCCGGTAGTGTCGGGTCCGTGGCTTCCGAGAACCGGTTATCGTCGAATACGTATCCTGCCGTCCAGCGCCGCACCCAGCCATCCCTGAGCCCCGCCGACCAGCCGACGAAACCGGTCACGTAATCGCGCTCGCGGCGGTATTCCGCCGCCTCGTCCCCCAGCCGGTAAAGCGCTGTGCGGCGGTCGTCAAGCGAGACCCAGCCGCCTCCCGACCAGCGCGCGTCCAGCTCGTGGAAGGGCCGCACGATGGAAAGGAACTGGGTCTCTCCGTCGGAACTGTCGGCCACGCGGAGGAACGCCGACACCCAGCTGCTGCCGAGGTTTCTGTCCTCGAAATCGAACTGTGTCGACGTCCGGTCGACGTTGTCGATCCACTTCAGGCGCAGCAGCTGGCCGCGGCCGAGAAGGTTGGTTTCCTCGATGCCGAGCGCCGTACGGTTCTCGCCGCCGCTGCGGGAAAACGATACGTCGGGGGTCAGCGACCAGACGTCCTGGGTGGTGACCTTTACGTCGACGACGCCGTTCTCGTATCTCAGAGGCTCGACCTTCGCGTCGTAAATGAATCGATTCGACCGCACGATACGCTCGGTCTCCTCGAGCAGGCGGCCGGAGTACGGGTCGCCATTCTCGAACAGCACCTGGTTGCGAATAACTTGGTCGCGCGTGACGATGTGCAGCCGGTTTGCCCAGCGATACAGCCATTTGTTCTCCTTCGGGTCCGACAGATCGAAGATATTGCGCTTCTCGAGCACGATATCGCCGATGACGGCACCGGCTGCTTCCAGGTCGTCGTCCTTCGGAACCTGCTCCGGAACGACCACTTCCGCGCCCTTCGAAATAGCCGTCTGCCCGGCGTCGGCCTGAGCTGCCGCTGCGATCAACAGGAGGACAGGCACTGCCAGGTATCGCTGCAGCGCAGCGGGGCTGTCTGTTTTGCATCGCATAAGTAGAGACACGGCTTTGTCAACGGACGCGTTCCAGTATAATTGTCCGCTCCCGCTTTGTAGACCTGGGACATCATGGAAGAAAGCCTGCTCGAACTGGG